>MTKX01023408.1_pt1 | contig 46050 bp, 39 predicted proteins | sample 1042771 | NCBI WGS metagenome assembly MTKX01 (sample SAMN06212183, study PRJNA360534) | anaerobic digester metagenome | biome: Wastewater treatment plant; material: sludge; isolation source: anaerobic digester fed with sludge from wastewater treatment plant | place: Denmark: WWTP Randers ...
TGCTCTGGAACGGGTGGACGGCATGCGTCGGAATCGATGGTCGGCATGGGCCGGATTATGCACGAGTTACCCGCTTACTTGGTCGCACAAGGTGTGGAGACACCAGAGATACCGCAAGTATCTGTGCCACAAACATTACAGTAGCGGCGTGGTGTGTAGCCAGCTAAGCGAGACCAACTGCTGAATATGCGTACGACTCGGTCGTAACTCGAGTCTGTCGTCGACTCGTAATCGTAGATCCCGTTAGCCGCCGTTGTGTCGAACCAAACAACGTGTTTGTTAGGGTTGTTCATGACGTCGCCTTGGCGTAGATAGGTGGTTGAATAAAGCCCGCATGACACGTGTGGATAGTTCAACATCGGGCAGTTGTGATAGGATGACAACCCCCACACGCGGCTAACAAACCCCGCACAATCAACGCCTCTCGAGCAAGACTCACTCGCGGCTGTATTGATGTCTCCCGCCTGGTAAGTGTTGGGATCCATATAACCATTGTAGCCGCCTACGGTGTCAAATCCACCCCAGTCGTAAGCCACGCTAGAATAGACGCCAGCTCCGCCAATATAGCGAGGTTTGTCTCGGCCAGCGCAAGCTCCGTCTGTATTAGTCGCATTTAGGTACTTCGAGTTGTCCTTGTACTGGTTGGCGATGATTGTCATAGTGGATCGCGTTATAGAACAGGTTAGTGCCTCCCCTCCGGAATTGTCGTGGCCGGCACTGCTCTCAACGGTGTCGCGACAGTTTGCTTTGATAGAATGGGTTCGAGCACGCTTGAGAAGCCCAGGCGGACTATCTCGATCCGATCGGGACGCGTGAGCAGCGCATAGACGTTCCCATCGGGCCCAACGGCCAGGCCATTTTGCACATAGGTGTACTGCTCGGCAACCGGCACACGGGCCACGCCGAGCAGTTCGCCGGCAGCACCGTAGCAGCGCACGGATTGATCTACCCAGACGGTTGGGTCGGCCACCATCTCCTCGACCACTACGCAGAAGCCGCCGTCGGCATTGAAACCGAGGACACGCAATCCGGCCAGCATGTTCGGGACTGTCACTTCGATCCGGCTACTTCCTGCAATGATATAGCCATGGGTTGTATCAGCGGTGCTCAAATCGGCCGGTTGAGCTTTGTACAGTATTCCTCGGTGGATATATCCTGGCAGCGGCACCAATGCCGACACACCATTCGCATCAGCGAGTTGAGACAGGAATGCGCCTCCCTCCTGCTCGACCAGTATTTCGCCGTGATCGCCAACGGCAAGCCCGCTAAGTCCATCCTCGAGTCGCAACCCCTCCGGCAGATCATAAGCTGCCACATGTCCTCCATCGCTGGCGAGCTGGAGTACTCTGGGTATCTGTGCGGCGATGTCCAGTACAAGAAAGCCAGAATCAACAGCTTCGACATCCCCAATGCCAATCACTCCACGGTCGTTGAGATTGATGAGGTTGAGCAAAGCGCCGTCTGTATCGTAGTGGAGGACTCGGTTGCCGACGGTGTCGGCAACCCAAAATGTCCCATCTGATGCGACTGCAAAAGCCTTCGGACCCCATGTTTGTATGCCAGGCAGACCTTCTCCCGAATACTGAATGCCTGTTGAGTCCACAGGGATAGTGAACACAACCTTGTCCCCGTCCTCTGACTGTGATGCATTGGCGTCGCGTTGCAGTTCTTGGGTCTCTTGTTCGGAGACGATTCTGGCAGCACTCAGCTCCATCGCCACAGGCTTGCTTAACAGCAATGCCAACACGAATAGCAAAACGAACTTGAACTCGTGCATTTAGACCCTCCTTATTCTTGCCCTAGACTCCGAAATCACCTCATTCGTATCCCAGTCTATCACATGCGCGGCGATTTGTCATCCGTATTTTCTCCATTTTTCCCTGGAGTTTTCTCCAGGGCCGTCTATTCTTCCACTGCGCCATGCTGCCATGCCCACGCCACCGCCTTAGCCCGTGAATCTACGTTTAGCTTGGCCAGAATATTTCCGATGTGGGTCTCTACCGTACACGTTTCGATGGTCAAAGCCTCGGCGATTTGTAGGGTGCTCCGCCCTCCAGCCACGAGCGCTAGTACCTCCCGTTCGCGCTTGGTCAGGCTCTCCCAGCGTGCCCCCACCTCTTCTTGCCAACGATGAGCCCGAGCCAACTGCGCCTCAGTGAGGATCACCTCTTTGCGGGCCACGCACCGTACTATGTTCACGATCTCCTCCGGCACTTCCTCCTTGAGCACGAATCCTGCTATCCCCGCGGCCACCATTGCGGCCAGGTAAGCATCTACGTCGTGGGCGGTCAGCACCAGCACCTCTGTCTCCGGGGAGTGACCACGCACCCAGGCTACCGTGTCCTCCGGCTTGGGGCCGGGCATGCTCAGGTCGAGTAGCAGCACCTGGGGGCCCAGCTCCTCCGCCAGGCGCCGCGCTTCCTCTCCGTCGCCTGCCTCTCCGACGACCTGAATGTCAGACGCTTTTTCCAGGATGGCGCGGATGCCGGCTCGCATGGCCGGGTGGTCGTCTGCCAGCAACACGCGAATGCATTCTGAACCACGTGTGCCCTCTGTACCGTTCGTCTCATTCATGCCTGTCATAATGCCCCTCCCCCCTCTCCGCTGCGCTTCGGGGATTGTGATCGTGGCTCCTCGATGGGGAGCCAGGCCTGTACCCGGGTTCCCGCCCCAGGCCGCGACCGCACGTCCAGCCAGCCCCCCAGGCGTTCCAGCCGCTCCTCTAACCCCAGCAGGCCGAAATGGCCCGTCCTCGCCAACGTTGACAGCCGCCCGGGCACCCGGAAACCCTGGCCATCGTCCACAACGGTCAAGGCAACCCCTTGCCCGTCGCACATCATCGCCAGTCGAACGTGCTTCGCACCGGCGTGCCGCGCTGCGTTGGCCAATGCCTCCTGGGCTGTGCGGAAGAGTGTCACCTCTGCCTCGTCCGACATCTGCGCCATGTTGCCGTGGACGTCGAGGGCAACAGAGAAACCGTGAGTTTCCTCACATTCAATGGCCAGGGCACGCACCGCCTGGCACAGCCCCAACTCGTCCAGGGTGCCGGGGCGCAACTCGGCGTACAACTCCCGCAGCCGATGAACCTGGGAAACGACCGCCCGGCGAAGCTCGACCAGCACCTGCGTATGTTCCTCCGCCTCGGTCTCCAGAGCGGCCAACCGGTGGCTGATGACCAACAGATCCTGGATGGGACCGTCGTGCAAGGCCCACCCCAGGCGCCGCCGCTCCTCCTCGCGTGCCGCGAGTAGTTGGCCGTGGGCCTGGGCCAGCTCGGAGCGGCTGGCGCGCAGCCCGTCGGCCAGGCGCACGTTTTCGGCAGCCAGGGCAGCCTGGAGGGCCACGGCCTGCAGAATGCGCCGATCCTCGCCATCCAACACGTCGCCCCCGGCGCGAGGCCCCAGGAGCAGCAGGCCCAACAGCTCATTCTCGCGAACCAACGGCAGCAAGGTCTCGATCCCCTCGCCGTGCAGCCAGGCAGCTTCCGCGGGCAACAGGGAGGTGCCTGCGAGCCGCCGGTCGAGTTCCGCAGCCGTCAGGGGGCCGTCTTGAACGACCAGGGCCGCAGCCAGCGCGTCGCTTCCCGGTAATGGCGGGTACGATTCGGCCGGCAAAGTCGCCGGCGGCTGGAGGCATAGGCTTTCGTCTTCTTCGCGCCCCAACAATAACGCTGCACCTTCGAAAGGCATGACCTGTGCGAGCGTTTCTACCAACAGGTATCGCAGCCGGGGCCGATCGAGGGTGCGGGCCAGGGGTTCGCTCAGGGCGGCCATCACCCCGGCATAGTCATACCGAACATCGAAGAGGATCCACTCTGTCCAACGCCGGGCGATGCGGGCCAGGGGCCAGAAGGCCAGGCCGGCTGCGAGGGCCAGGATGGCCGACTGGAGGTGCAGTCGCAGCCAGGGGATGGCGGGAGGTTCGAGCTGTTGCACGGCCAGGCCGAAGGCGCCAAAGAGCAGGATCGCCGTGCAAAACACGGTCAGCACCCGGGAAATGGTCCGATCCCACCGGCTCAAGCGCTCCCGGCTCAGGGCGTAGCCATAGGCCAGCGGCAGGATGAGCGTGAAGGGAAAGGTGTACTGGTAGGGCCACCAGGGAGAGCCGGTCAGCAGGTGAGGGAGGAGCGCCATCAGCAAGAACGGCGCCACGCCCAGGCCGGCCCCGGCAGTCAACAGCCGGGAGTGGCGCCGAGCCAGGGGCCGGCTACTCCGCGTTGCCCTGACCAGCAGAGCTATTTGGCCGAGCAGGGAGAGGGCCAGGCCGAGCTGGATGCCCCACTGCAGGCCGGGATACCAGGGTTGCCACCGCCACGCCGACCAGGCAGGGAACAGGAAAAACAGGGTGAACAACCCGGCCAGGCCATAGGCCAACCTCCGGATGGTGCGTTCGGCCCGGCCACTGTGCACTGTTGGGAAAACGAGATGCAAATGCATACCCAACACCGCCACCCACACCAGAGAAGCATTGAACAGGCGAGAGGCGAGTGGGATTTTGAACGTCGAAAGCGTACCGGCTGCCAGGGCGCCAGCCACGGCCAGGCATTCCAGGGCCAGGAGCGCCGCCGGGAAACGGCGGCGGCTCAGCACGTACGCACCGAGGCCGATGAGCCCGAATCCGAAGCCAATGGCGATCGGGATCACCCGCTCGGCGACAGTGGACGGGGCTGCGGGCTGCAAGGTCAGCGAGACGGTGTGCCTTTCACCATCCCGGTCGATGGTGAGAGATAGTGTATCACCCGGCCGCTTGCTGTGGCCGGCATTGGGCAGATCGGGAAAAGACAGGCCATCTACCGTGACCAGTCGATCGCCTACCCGTACCTCTGCTCGGTCAGCCGCCGGGCCGCTGACCGCCGTCACCCTCCCAGACCGCGTATCCCACTGCACCCCGGTCTCCGGCTGGATCACAGCCACGGCCATGCTCGCGGCCGTCGCCGACAGGACGAGGAGGCCGACCACAAATAGCAGGTAGGCTCCTCTCAACCGCAAGTGAGAAACCGCCCGATTCTTCAGGGGCATGGTGACACCTCAGGCGGTGCCAGGGTGATGCGGCGCAGCAGGGCAACCAACGCCTGGCGGGCGGGCGAGTCGGCGAGCGGCGCCAGGGCAGCTTCTGCCACGGCCCGGTGCTCCTCCGCGGCCACGATCATGGCCAGGGGCACGTCCAATTGGGTTAAAAGCGTGCGCGCTCTTGCTTCCGCGACAGGATTGTCCTCGCCGCGGCTCAACAGAGAATCGAGTTGCACGAGTTGATCTGCATCGCCCATTGACCGGGCATAGAGAAGTGGCCACGAGTGGTTCGCGGCCGCCAGATCGCTCCTACCACGCGGGCGCCAGGTGCCGTTAAAATCGTCGGCCAACTGAAGCATCAGACCGAGCTGGTGGCCATATTGCGCCAATGCCTCGACGTAAGCCGGCACGTCGCTGCGCGCCGTTCCCTGGCCGGCATGTTCGCTCCAGCGAACCAGTGCCCCCACCCGTGTGGCGAGGGCAAATGGACCGCCGCTACGCGCGCTGACCACAACTTGATAGTCATCCCACGAGCCCGTCGTTGTTTTGTGCAGCCGCGCGTGCTGGCCGGCAGCCGCCCGGAGCCCGGCGCGGGCGAACTCTGCCTCCAGGGCCACGACGGCTGTGGGCGTGGCACCGACCTCTGTCGCCCGGCACAGAATCGCCTGGGAAAGGAAGATCAGGCTCGTGCCGACGTTGAGGACACCAGACACAGGCTCGTCGGGCAGCAGCGCGCTGGCGCATCCGGCAGCAGCCTCGTTCAACAGCTTGCCGGCCAGGTGCAAACAACGCCAGGCGGAAGCCACGCCCGCGACGCGTGTCCAGGGGTGCCCTCCGGCAGCCAGGTAGCTCCACATGGGCAGCAGCCCCAACGGCAGGGCATCGTCCTGGAGCCGTGCCGTGCGGCATAGTCGCTCCAACGTGGCGCGCAGACCGCCCGCAATTCCAGATGTCGCTAGCTGTGCGAGAATGTAATCGTAGAGTGTGTCGAGTGCCGTAGACGGTGGCAGGGAGGCGCTCAAGCGGGAGGAATGGGTTCGGGTGGCGTCCCCTCCCATACTGGCGGGTCTCCTTCCAGAACGTAGGCGAGGATTTGCTCCGGCGACCGGTCCAGCAGCGAGTGCAGGGGGCCGGCCAGAATCCTGGCTGTTTCGGCATCCTCCATCTGCATGCGTACAAGAAGCGCCGTGGGATCGCTGGACGGTGTGCGACAGAATTGGGGGTTGCCTCGGTAGAGTGAGCGCACGATCCTGACGGTTTCTGTGTCCATGGCAGATCCTCCACTACTTTGCAAACGGTTCGGGTTCCAGAGTCAAGGCTCCACGAATCGCTCATGGGCCACCGGACGTGGTTATCCAGCCTGGAGCAACAGTCAACACAGCATCGCCCCGCATGGGAGCCCAAACATTATACCACATGGCTGCAATAGGAGCAAATCCGCCCGGGCCATTTTTGATATCGGCAAACCTAGTTTATAATGTTCAGGCCATGATTGACTGGCCGGCAGGTCGTTTGCCGGAATATGATTCGGAGGTCGAGACCATGACGGAGGAGCCACCCTACGTGGACGAGGGCTACACCATCGTCGCCCGCGTCATCAAGCAGGAGGGCTACTGCGCCGCCGGCCACAAGGTGGGCGACGAGGTGCTCTTTGACGGGCAGACGGTGCAGGGCAAGGTGTGCATCCATGCCCTCTACAGCTTTTTGCCCAAGGTCTTTGCCATGCGCTACGGCGCCGAGTTCCCCTGGACCGCCGAGCGCGACGTCGCCACCCACGCCTGCCCCGATGCCTGGAACCCCGTCGTATTCGAGATCCGGCGCCTGAGGACAGAACCATGACCAACTGCCTGAGCTGCGGCGGCCCCGCCGAGGGCCGCTTCCGGCCGGTGATGGGCCGCGGCCGCATGGAGCGACTCTGCCCGGCCTGCTCCGACCAACTGTCCGCCCTGGTACAGACGGCGGGCGAGTCCTGTGTCCTCCACCTGGACGATCCCCGCTTCGGGCACTGGCTGGAGACCGGCCGCTGGCCGACGCGGGACGGCGGCTCCATCGGCCCGGAGGACGTGCCGGCCGGCCTGCACGCCAACACCTGCCCCTGCTGCGCGGCATTTGCCGACGAGGACGAGTGAGGATACCTACCCGGCCGACGATGACAGAAACTCACGGCTTGGGAGCCCCGAACTGGTTCGGGCAGTCTGCCTCTGGAGCAGGCCCGCCCGAACAAGTTCGGGGCTCCTCCACCGCGCGCAGTTCGGCAGATCTTACCCTGATGAGCATGGGATGCTCGATAGCACAGTGAGGAGAAGAGACATGGCACAACTGGCGGTTCGCACCGGGCTGTTCTTCGAGGAGTTCGAGCCCGGCCAGAGCATCACCAGCCCCGCCCGGACCATCACCGAGGCCGACGTGGTGACCTTTGCCGCCCTCAGCGGCGACTGGAACGCCATCCACACCGACGCCGTCTATGCCGCTGAGCACGCTTTCGGGCAGCGGGTGGCCCACGGGCTCCTGATCATGTCCATCGCCAGCGGCCTGGCCATGCGCCTCGGCTTCCTGGAGGAGACGGCCCTGGCCTTTCGCGAGATCGGCGACTGGAAGTTCAGCCTGCCGGTCTATATCGGCGACACGGTCCGGCTGCGGGCCACCGTCACCGAGACCAAGGCCATGGCCCGCCTGGGCGGCGGCCTGGTCAGCCTGAAGGTCGAGGTCGTCAACCAGGACGACAAGGTCGTCCAGCGGGGCACCTGGAGCGTGCTGGTCAAGAGCCGGGACTGACCGCGCGGCGCGCGCCCGCTTTGCCAACCCCCATCCCGGAATCGGAAGCGCGGCCTCACCCGTGGTATAATGGCGGGTGAGGTCTAGACGTATGCACGACGAGCAAGCTCCCGGCTTTATCCGGCTGGTGAACCTTTCCAAAAGCTATCGCGAGGGCGTCCACCTGCGCACGGTGCTGTGCGGGGCGAACGCCACCTTTGCCCGCGGTGAGTTTGTGGCCATCCTGGGCAAGAGCGGCAGCGGCAAGAGCACGCTGCTGAACGTCATCAGCGGCATCGACCTGGTGGACGAGGGCGAGGTGTGGGTCAACGGCCAGGGGCTGGCCGCCCTGGACGAGCACCGGCGCACCCTCTTCCGGCGCCACAACATCGGCTTTGTCTTCCAGTTCTTTAACCTCATCCCCACCCTCACCGTCTGGGAGAACGTGGTCCTGCCCCTGGAGCTGGCCGGCGCCGCCAACGGCGAGATCCGGCCCCGGGCCGAGGGGCTGCTGGACGCCGTGGGGCTCCTCGACCGCCGGGAGACGTTCCCTGACCGGCTGTCGGGCGGCGAGCAGCAGCGCGTGGCCATCGCCCGCGCCCTGGTCCACGACCCCCTCCTGGTCCTGGCCGACGAGCCCACCGGCAACCTGGACGAGGAGACGGGGCGCCAGGTGATGGACCTGCTGGACCGCCTCACCCGCCGCGTGGGCAAGAACCTCATCCTGGTCACCCACAGCGCCGAGGCGGCGGCCTATGCTGACCGCGTCCTCACCCTGCGCGAGGGCCAGCTCGTCGACGGCGGGCGGGATGGCTGAGGCACCGCGCACACTCTGGAACGTCGGCTGGCGCACCCTGGCCCGCCACCCCTGGCAGACGGCGCTGATGATCCTGGGCATCGCCCTGGGCGTCGGCGTGGCCGTGGCCGTGGACCTGGCCAACAGCAGCGCCGCCCGCGCCTTTGACTACAGCACCGACGCCGTGGCCGGCCGCGCCACCCACCAGGCCGTCGCCGGCTCCCAGGGGCTCGACGAGGGGATCTATGTGGCGTACCGCCGCGGCGGCCTCGATCCGGGCACGGCGGCCGCGCCCGTGGTCACCGACATCCTGTCGTCGCCCCAACTGGGCGGCCGGCCCCTGCAGCTCCTGGGCGTCGATCCCTTTGCCGAGGCGCCCTTTCGCAGCTACCTGTGGGGCGAGGGCGGCGCGCCCGTCGACCAGCTCTCGGCGCTCCTCACCCGGCCCGGCGCCGTGCTGCTGTCGTCCGAGATGGCGGCCCGCTACGGCCTGGCGGCGGGCGATCCGCTCTCCCTGGAGGTGGGCGGCTACGAGCGCCAGGCATTCGTCGCCGGCCTGCTGGAGCCCGCCGACGACCTGAGCCGCCGCGCCCTCGACGGCCTGCTCCTGGCCGACATCGCCACCGCCCAGGAGATCACGGGCCGCCTCGGCCGGCTGGACCGCATCGACCTGATCCTGCCCGAGGGGGATGCCGCCGCCCGGCAGCGCCTGGAGGCCATGCTGCCGGCGGGGGCGGCCGTCGTGGAGGTCGCCGCCCGGGCCGGCACCGTGGCCGAGATGACGGCCGCCTTTCGCCTCAACCTGCTGGCCCTCAGCCTGCTGGCCCTGGTGGTGGGTCTCTTTCTCATCTATAACACCATGACCTTTTCCGTCGTCCAGCGCCGGCCGCTCTTTGGCACCCTGCGCGCCCTTGGCGTCACCCGCCGCGAGATATTTGCGCTCGTTACCGGCGAGGCGCTCCTGGTGGGCATTGCCGGCTCGGCCCTGGGCCTGCTCCTGGGCGTCGCCATGGGCCGCGGCGCGGTGCGGGCCGTGACGCAGACGGTCAACGACCTCTACTTCTCGGTCACCGTCCAGGACGTCGAGATCGCAGCCTCCAGCCTGGTCAAGGGCGCGGTCCTGGGCGTGGTGGCCACGGTGCTGGCCGCAGCACCGCCCGCCTGGGAGGCGGCCTCCGTGCCGGCCCGGGCCGCCCTCTCGCGCTCGGTGCTGGAGGGCAAGGCGCGGCGGGCCGTGGGCCGCGTGGCCCTCGCCGGGCTGCTGGTCGGCCTGGGCGGCGCCCTGCTGCTGGCCCTGCCCACCGACAGCCTGTTCGTGAGCTTTGCCGGCACCTTTGCCGCCGTGGCCGCCTTTGCCGCCCTGACACCCATCACCACGGCGCTCTCCATGCGCCTGGCGGCCGGGCCCCTGGGACGGCTGGGGGGTGCCCTGGGCCGCATGGCGCCGCGCAACGTGGTGAGCGCCATCAGCCGTACGGGCGTGGCCGTGGCCGCCCTCATGGTGGCCGTGGCGGTGACCATCGGCGTCAGCTTGATGATCGGCAGCTTTCGCCACACCGTCGTCACCTGGCTGGACCAGGTGCTCCTGGGCGACGTGTACGTGACGGCCCCCGGCTATACCGGGACCCAGGCGACGACGCCCCTGGCCCCCGGCGTCCGGGAGATGGCCGCCGCGTGGCCGGGCGTGGAGCAGGTCGACGCGCTGCGGTCGGCCACCGTCGAGTCGCCCGAGGGGCCGGCGTCGATCTTTGCCGTGGAGGATCCCGGTTTTGCCCAACGGCCCTTCGTCTCCACGGCCATGCCCCAGGGCGAGCTGTGGGCCGCCATGGAGCAGGGGGCCGTCGTCGTCTCCGAGCCCTATGCCAACCGCCTGGACCTGCCGCGCCGCGGCGCCACGGTGACGCTGCAGACGGCCGAGGGCCCCCGCGATTTTCCGGTGGCCGGCGTCTACTATGACTATGCCACCACCAGCGGCACGGTGGCCATGACCCTGGGCACCTATCGCCGCCACTGGGACGACGACGCCCTGACGGCCCTCTCCCTGCGCCTGGCCCCCGGCGTCGACGCCACCCTGCTGGCCCGGGAGCTGGGCGACGCCCTGGCTCCCCGGCAAAAGCTCTTTGTGCAGCCCAACCAGGACCTGCGTGGGGAGGCGATGGCCGTCTTTGACCGGACCTTTGCCATCACCGGCGCCCTCCAGATCCTGGCCACGGGCGTGGCCTTCATCGGCGTGTTGAGCGCCCTCCTCTCCCTCCAGCTCGAGAAACAGCGGGAGCTGGGCATCCTCCGCGCCGTGGGCCTCACCGCCCGCCAACTCTGGGGCCTGGTCATGCTGGAGACGGGGCTCATGGGCGCCGTGGCCGGGCTGCTGGCCATGCCCACGGGCGTGGTGCTGTCGCTGATCCTCATCTATATCATCAACCTCCGCTCCTTCGGTTGGACGCTCCAGATGCGGGTGGAGCCGGGGCCGTTCCTCCAGGCCCTGGTCGTGGCGCTGCTTGCCGCCCTGCTGGCCGGCGTCTATCCCGCGCTGCGCATGGGACGGACGGTCACCGCCGAGGCGCTGCGCCATGAGTAGAGCCGGCCGGGCGCGCCTCGTGTTGGCCCTGGCAATCGTGGCGGCCCTCGTGGCGGCCGCCTTCTGGCTGGCCGGGCGCGACGGGCAGGGCGGGCAACGAGTGCAGGCCCGCCTCGTGGCCCTGGCCAGCGACGCCGAGGGCTACCGGCGGGCCGAAGGTCCGCTGCCCATCAGCTTCCCCGCCGACCACGGCCCCCATCCCGATTACCAGGTGGAATGGTGGTACTATACCGGCAACCTGGAGACCGGGGACGGCCGGCACCTGGGCTACCAGCTCACCTTTTTCCGGCGGGCCCTGGCGCCGCCCCACGAGCGGGTCGAGCGCGAGTCGGCCTGGGCCAGCGACCAGGCCTACATGGCCCACCTGGCCGTGACCGACGTGGCCGGCCGGCGCTTCCACGCCTTCGAGCGGTTCGCCCGGGACGGCGCGGGCCTGGCCGGCGCCCGGGCGCAGCCCTGTGCCGTCTGGCTGGAGGATTGGAGCGCGGAAGAGACGGACGATGGGGCCGTCCGCCTCCGGGCTGCCCAGGATGGCGTCGCCCTGGACCTGCTCCTGGCCGCGACCCGGGACCCGGTGCTCCACGGCGACCGGGGCTACAGCCCCAAGGGCCCCGAGCCGGGGAACGCCTCCTATTACTACAGCCTGACGCGCCTGGAAACAGCGGGCAGCGTGCAGGTCGGCGACCGGGCCTACCAGGTCACCGGCCTGAGCTGGATGGATCACGAGTGGAGCACCAGCAGCCTGGGCACCGGGCAGGTGGGCTGGGACTGGTTCTCGGTGCAGTTGGACGACGGCAGCGCGCTCATGTTCTTCCAGCTTCGCAGGGAGGACGGCGGCATCGATCCGTACTCCAGCGGCACCTTTGTGGCGCCCGACGGCTCGGCGCGGCACCTGGCCGCCGGCGACCTCCAGGTACGCGTGGAGGATACCTGGCGCAGCCCCGGCACCGGCGCCGTCTATCCCGCCCGCTGGACTTTCAGCGTGCCCGATCTGGCCCTCGAAGTCGAGATCGTGCCCTACCTGGCCGGCCAGGAGCTGGACCTGGCCTACGCCTATTGGGAGGGCGCCGTGCGGGTCGAGGGCCGGCGGGCCGGGCAACCCGTGGCGGGCAGCGGTTACGTCGAGCTCACGGGCTACACGGGCTCCATGCGCGGCCGCTTCTAGCGCGGGGCCGCCCGTTGCCTTTTGTGCTGCTCCTTTTGAGCTTTGCGTCCGTCCATGCTACAATGGCCCTGTCCATTCAGCATACGCGGCGCCAGGTGCCAGGAACCGACGACGTGGCAGTCCGCAAGCACCCGGAGGCAACATGACAACGTTGAGGCGGAATTCGGAATTCACGGGGCGGACGGTGGGCCTGGTGCTCGCCCTCGCCGGCGCGCTGCTCATGGTCCTGCCCCCCGTGGCCGGCATGGACGGCTTTGAGTGGGGATTTGCCCTTCAGTTCCTGGGGCTCTTTCTCCTGGTCAGCGGGCTCGTGACCGCGGTCATCTTTGCCCGCCGGGTGCGGCGCCTGGAGTCCATGCTCCGCGGCCAGGAGGTTCTGGCCCGCTGGGCCTATGACCCGGGCCTCCAGCGGGAACAGGCCGAACGCGACCTGGCCGCGACCCGGGGCCGGAACTGGCTCATGCTGCTCATCGTGGCTGTCTTGACCATAGCCTGCACCGTGCTGTTCGTGATCGTGGGCTTTATGGAGGGCGAGGAGGAGAACATGCCGGGGTTCGTGGCCCTCATGCTCGGCATGCTCGTCGTGGTGGCCTTCTTTGCCCTGGTCATGCCCACCCTCCAGCATCGCCGCGCGCTGCGGAGCGGCGGCGAGGCCATCATCGCCGCCAACGGCCTCTACATGAGCGGCGTGCTCCACACCTGGGGCGGGCCCCTGGCCGGCATGGAGGGCGTGGACCTGGTCGACGACGGCGGGCAGGCGCGGCTGCTGTTCAACCTGCGGAGCCTGGACAGGACGGGACCCATGGGTTACCGCCGCTATACCGTCGAGGTGCCCGTGCCGCCGGGCGAAGAGGCCACGGCCCGCCGCGTGGAGGAGCACTTCCGGCACCGAGACTTTCCCGTATAGCGGCATCCTGCAACAGAAGAAAGGATGAGGATCCATTGGCCAAAATCACGTATCCCCCGACGCGCACCAGCGACCAGGTCGACGACTACCACGGCACCCCCGTCACCGATCCCTACCGCTGGCTGGAAGATACCGACTCGCCAGAGACGCGGGCCTGGATCGAGGCCCAGAACGAGGTCACCTTTGCCTACCTGGAGCGCATCCCCGAGAGGGACAGCATCCGCGAGCGCCTGACCGAGCTGTGGGACTATGCCAAGGCCTGGGCCCCGGTCAAGCGCGGCGGGCGCTACTTTCAGCTCCGCAACAGCGGCCTTCAGAACCAGGACGTGCTCTACGTCCTGGAGAGCCTGGACGCCGAGCCCCGCGAGCTCCTCGACCCCAACGGCCTATCGGAAGACGGCACGGTGGCCCTGACCCGGTGGGAGCCGAGCCCCGATGGGCGCTGGCTGGCCTATGCCACCAGCGCCGCCGGCTCCGACTGGCTCACCTGGCGCGTGCGGGAGGTGGACACGGGCCGGGACCTGCCCGACGTCGTGGAATGGAGCAAGTTCTCGGGCGCCGCCTGGTCCGCCGACAGCTCGGGCTTTTACTATGCCCGCTACGACGCGCCGGCCCCCGGCACCGACTATACGGGGGTCAACTACTACCAGAAGCTCTACCTGCACCGGCTGGGCGAGGCGCAGGCCCGGGATACCCTTATCTACGAGCGGCCCGACGAAAAAGAGTGGGGCTTTGGCGCCCTGACCAGCGAGGATGGCCGCTACCTGATCCTGGAGGTGTGGCAGGGCACCGACGTCCGCAACCGGCTGTTCTACCAGGATCTGCACGCCGGCGGCCCCGTCGTCGAGCTCATCGGAGAGATGGAGGCCGCCTACCACTTTGTGGGCAACGACGGCCCGGTCTTTTATCTGCGCACCGACCTCCAGGCGCCCCGGGGCCGGCTCATCGCCGTCGACACCGAGCACCCGGAGCGAGAGTCGTGGCGCACCCTCATTGCCGAGAGCGACGACGTGCTCGGCGAGGTGCGCCTGGTGCACGGCGAGTTCATCGCCGTCACCCTGCACGACGCCTATCACCAGATCCTGCGCGTTTCCCGGAATGGCGATCCCCTGGGCGCCATCGAGCTGCCCACCCTGGGCTCCATTCCCTCCCTGGGCGACGCCTTGCAGCTCACCGGGCAGCCCGACGACGACGAGATGTTCTACGCTTTCCAGTCCTTTCTCTACCCGGTCACCATCTTTCGCTACGACCTGGCCCGCGACGAGGGCGAGCTGATCTTTGCCCCACCCCTGGATTTTGACCCCGGCGCCTACGTCACGCGCCAGGTCTTTGTCCCCGGCCGGGACGGCACCGCCATCCCCATGTTCCTCACCCACCGGCGCGCAATGCCGCTGGACGGCCAGAATTCGACCCTGCTCTACGGCTATGGCGGGTTTAGCATCCCCCTGGTGCCGGCCTTTGCGGCCAGCCGCCTGTCCTGGCTGGAGATGGGCGGGGTCTTTGCCCAGGCCAACCTGCGGGGCGGCGGCGAGTATGGCGAGGAGTGGCACCAGGCCGGCATGCTCCACAACAAGCAGACCGTCTTTGACGACATGATCGCCTGCGCCGAATACCTGGCCTCCTCCGGCATCACTTCGCCCTCCCGGCTGGCCATCATGGGCGGCTCCAATGGCGGCCTGCTGGTAGGCGCCTGCCTGACGCAGCGGCCGGAGCTGTTCGGCGCGGCCGTGCCCCTGGTGGGCGTCATGGACATGCTGCGCTTCCAGAAGTTTACCATCGGCTGGGCCTGGGTCAGCGATTACGGGTCCGCCGACGACCCCGAGCAGTTCAAGACCCTGCTCGCCTATTCGCCCCTGCACAACCTGCGACCCGGCACGCGCTATCCCGCCACCCTCATCCTGACGGGCGACCACGACGACCGGGTAGTGCCTGGCCACTCGTTCAAATTCGCCGCGGCGCTCCAGGCCGCGCAGGCCGGCGACGCCCCCACGCTCATCCGCATCCAGACCCGGGCCGGCCACGGCTTTGGCAAGCCCACGGCCATCGTCATCCAGGAGGCAGCCGACATCTGGGCCTTTCTCGTCGAGGTCCTTGGCACGCGCGCCGGCACTGTGCACCCTGCAGAGGGGGTTGAGCCGGCCGGGTAAAAGGAAACGAGGGATAGAGATGCAGGTGAACAAATACCACGCCCTTGGCAACGATTACCTCGTGCTGGATCCCGCCGGCTCGGAGGTGAGCCTGAGTGGCGCCCAGATCAAGCGCATCTGCGACCGGCACTATGGCATCGGCTCCGACGGCCTGTTGATCGGGCCGATCCCTGCCGAGGGCTGCGACTTTGGACTGAAGCTCTACAATCCCGACGGAAACGAGTTCGAGAAGAGCGGCAACGGGCTGCGCATCTTTGCCCGCTACCTGTGGGACGTGGGCCACGTGGGGACCGAGCCCTTTACCATCGGCACGCCGGGCGGCAGGGTCACGGCCCGGGTGCACGAGGGCGGGCGGCGAGTGACCATCGAGCTGGGGCAGGTCAGTTTCGACAGCGAGAAGATCCCCGTCGCCGGCCGGCCGCGGGAGGTGCTGGATGAAAGCCTCACCCTGGGCGGCTGGTCATTGCAGGTGAGCTGCGCCACGGTGGGCAATCCCCACTGCGTGGTGCTGCGCAAGGAGGTGAGCGCCGCCGAGGCCCAATCGCTGGGCCCGCTCATCGAGACCGCCAGCCGCTTCCCGAAGCGAACCAACGTCCAGTTTCTCCAGGTGCTGGATCGCTCCAACGTGCGGATCGAGATCTGGGAGCGGGGGGCCGGCTACACGCTGGCGTCGGGAACCAGCAGCAGCGCGGCCGCGGCGGTGGCCCATCGCCTGGGCATGGTCGACTCGCAGGTGGCCGTGCACATGCCCGGCGGCATCATCGACGTCACCATCAGCCCCGACTGGTCCATCACCATCGCGGGCGATGTCACGCGGGTGTGCCAGGCGACGCTCTGGGACGAGATGTTTGACGTCAGTTGACGGTGGTAGACTCGCCCGGCTGGAGGATCCGCACGTCGGTGCCCGGGGAGAGCAGCGAGGCGTGCTCCGCAAAGGTGTACGGCGGCCGCTTCAAATAGTCCGCCGAGTTCCAGAGGGCGTGGGGGCCGGGCAGGCGCATCGCCCCCCAATGGATGGGCACCGCCACCCGGGGCTTGAGCCGGAGCAACGCCTCGGCCGCCGTCCTGGGGGTCAGGTGCCCGGCGCCAACGCGAGGGGTAAAGCCCCCCACGGGCAGCAGGGCCAGGTCCAGGTCGAACTCGCGCCCCACGTCGTGCATGCCCTCAAAGAGCTCGGTGTCGCCCGCAAAGTAGACGGACATGCTGTTGCGCAGGGCATAACCCAGGCAGGCCGTGCCCGGTAGGGGCAGCGAGAATCCCTCGCCGTGGGCCGCCGGCAGGGCCGTGATCTCCACGTCGGCAAGCCGCAGGCGATCGCCGGCCCGCACCTCGTACACCTCCAACCCGGTCCTCCGTCCCAGGTAGCGCCCGCTGCCGTGCGGAGCCACCACCAGGGTTCGCCCGGGAAGCATGCGCAGAGACGTCAGGTCGGCGTGATCGTAGTGCAGGTGCGAGATCAACACCACTTCTGGGGACCGCTCGGCGAGCATGTGGGGGGCGGGATTGTCGCCGTGCCGCTGCAAAAAGGTGACCCGATCCCGCAACAGGGGATCGGTCAGCACGCGTATCTGTCCAATGTCGACAATGATGGTCGCGTGCCCAATGTAGCTGATTTTTAACAGTAGACAGTCCTTTGCTGATGATTACCGGATCGCCGTCTCCGGTGCTGGGTAAGGATTATACCCCGCCTGCCCCGCCCTGTCAACCTTGACGGCGGTTCAGCCCAGGTCGCCCAGCTCGTACAGGACCGCGGCGGCTGCCACGAGCCCGGCTGTTTCGGCCCGCAGGATGCGCGGTCCCATGGTGGCCGGCACCACGCCATAGCGCCGGGCCAGGGCCACCTCGCCGGGTTCAAAGCCTCCCTCGGGGCCGATAAAGAGGTTGATACTGAACGGGGGCCAGTGCTTCTCGCGGCCGGGGGGCGCCGTGCGAAGCAGGGTACGCAGCGACGCCGGCCCATGTTCTTCCCACAGGATAAGCGACAGTCCCCCGGTCTGGCGGGCGTGATCGCACGCCTGGGGCAAGAGCGCCGAGTTGCGCAGCGAGGGCTTTCGTCCGCGCCGGCTTTGCTCCGCCGCCTCCTGGATGATGGTTTCCCAGCGCGGGCGCTTTTTCTCCAGCGAGTCCAGGTCAGAGACGATGCAGCGCTCGGAGATGAGGGGCACGAACTCGACGATGCCAAGCTCGGTGCCCTTTTGCAGCACCACCTCAAAGCCCTTGCTCTTGAGCACCGCCTGGTAGAGGCTGATCTTGGTCCGCGGCTCGCCCGTCGATAGCCGGCGGCAGACCACGGTGCCCCTCACCTCCTGCCCATCGAGCGACTGGAGCTCGGTCTCGATCTCCCAACCGGAATTGTCCAGAACGACGACCTTGTCGCCCGGGCGCATGCGAAGGACGTGGCGGATCTGATGCGCCTGGGGCCCGACAATGGACACCTGGTCACCCTGGATCCCGGACGGCGGCACGAAAAAGCGGTGCATATCGCCTCCTCAGGGACGCCCGGCCAGGAGGCAGACCCAGTCCTCCTCCTGGCTGCGCCCGGCAATCTCGAAGCCCTGACGCTGCAGGGCATCCACCACGACGGCCTCCTGGTCGAGGATGAGCCCGGAAGCAATGACGGTGCCGCCGGGCCGCGTCCGGGCGGCCAGTGAAGGCGCCATACCGGCAATGACCGGCGCCAGGATGTTGACGACGACGAGATCATACTGGCCGTCTTCGAGGAGGGGCAGCGGGCCCTCCAGGGCAAAGCTCAGGGGCACCGCCTCGCCGCCAGGCAGCGAGCCGTGGCGCACCTCCACCCGTCCCGCCACGCCGTTGGCGGCCACGTTTTCCCCCGCCACGCGCACGGCCACCGGGTCTGCGTCCAGGGCCACGACGGCCCCCGCCCCCAGGAGCGCGGCGGCGATGGCCAGCACGCCCGAGCCGGAGCCCACGTCCAGGACGCGGCCGCCCGGCGGTACGGCCGTCTCCATGGCCTCCAGGCAGAGGCGGGTGGTGGGGTGCAGGCCGGTGCCAAAGGCCATGCCAGGCTCCAGGCGGATCACCACCTCGCCCTCGCCGGGCTCGTAGCTCTCCCATGCCGGCACGATGACCGTGCGCCGGCCGATGCGCAGCCGGTGGTACTGCTTCTTCCACGACTCGGCCCAGCTCTCCTCGTCCAGCTCGCGCATGGCCGGCTCGGGGATGGGGTACAGCCGGGACAGGTGCCACAGCCCTTCTTCGAGGCGCTGGCGCACCTCCTGGCCGTCCACGTCCAGGGGCAGGTAGGTCTTGACGATGACCGTCGCGGCCTGCACCTCGCCTTCGAGCTGGTGCTCGAAGCAGTCCAGCGGCGTCTCGATCACCGCCTGGCCGTGGCCGTAGCGGTTAAAGAGCTCAACCACCGCCTCGGCGGCCTCGCCGTCGGTGGTGACGCTGATCTCAAGCCAGCGCACCTTGGCCTCGTCCCAATCTACCTAAACCCCCAGCTACCTAAACCCCCAGGGCCTCTTTCAGCTTGTCCAGCAATCCCTTTTCCGGCTGGTGGATGACCTCCTTGCCCAGGGTCTTGCTCAGCTCCTGGAGCAGGTCCTTTTGCCGCTTGTTTAGCTTGGTCGGCGTCAGGACGTGAACCAGGACCAACTGGTCGCCCCGCCCGTTGCGCTGCAGATAGGGCACTCCCTTGCCGCGCAGCCGGAAGGTATCACCCGTCTGCGTGCCGGCCGGGATGGCCATCTCCTCCTCGCCGTCAAGGGTAGGCACCACGAGCTTGTCGCCCAGGGCCGCCTGCGCTACGTTTATGTCCAGTTGTAGGAGGATGTTCGTGTCCTCACGGTGGAAGAACGGATGGGGCTGGACGTGGAGCACGACGTACAGGTTGCCCGCGGGACCGCCTCGCACGCCGGGCTCGCCCTCGTTGGCCAGCCGGATCCGCGTCCCGTCGTCCACGCCCGCCGGGATCTTGACCACGATGGGCCGCTCCACCTGGATGACCTTGCGGCCGCGACAGCGGGTGCAGGGCGTCGTCACGATCTCTCGCTCGCCCTGGCAGCGCGGGCAGGTGGTCACCTGGACAAAGGAGCCCAGCATCGTCTGCTGCTGGCGGCGGACCTCGCCGGTGCCGTTGCACTGGGGGCAGCGGATGGGCTGCGTTCCCGGCTCGGCGCCGCTGCCCTGGCACTGGGGGCACGTCTCGTTGCGTGGCACGATGATCTCTTTTTCGCAGCCAAAGACCGCCTCTTCAAACTCGATGGTCAGGTCGTGGCGCAGGTCGGCGCCCCGGGCCGGTCCACGGCGCGCCGGGCCAGCTCGGGCACCGCCGAAAAAGGTCTCAAAGATGTCCTCAAAGCCCCCAAAGCCAAAGTCGCCAAAACCCCCGCTGTAGCCGCCCCCGAATCCGGCCTGCGACGCAGCGTGGCCGAAACGATCGTAGGCGGCGCGCTTGTCCTGGTCCGATAGGATTTCGTACGCCTCGTTGATCTCCTTGAAGCGGGTTTCGGCGTCCGCTTGTTTGTTCACGTCGGGGTGATACTGGCGGGCCAGCCGTCGAAATGCTCTCTTGATCTCTTCCGGCGTGGCCCCCCGGTTTACCCCCAGTACTTCGTAATAGTCTCTTTTGGCACTCATGCCTCGTCCGTTCCCTGCCTATCTTGGGACCGATTCCTATGCCTCGGTATACTCTCCGTCCACCACGTCCTCGTCGCCCTCGGGGCCGGGGCCGGATTCGCCGCCGGGCGGTGGCGGTGAGCCGGGCTCCTCGTACATCGAAGCGCCGATCTTTTGCACCGACTCGCCCAGGGCCTGCACGGCGGTGCGGATGCGGTCCAGATCCTGGCCCTCCAGGGCCGAGCGAGCAGCCGCGACCTTTTCGTGGACGTCGTCCTTGACCTCCTGCGGGATCTTGTTTTCCTGTTCGCGGATCAGTTTCTCCGCCTGGTAGATGAGCGTGTCTGCGTTGTTGCGCAGCTCCACGTCCTCGTGGCGCCGGGCGTCCTCCTGGCGGAAGCGCTCGGCCTCCTGGACCATGCGGTTCACCTCGTCCTTGCTCAGCCCGCTGGACGCGGTGATGGTGATGGACTGCTCCCGGCCGGTGGCCTTGTCGCGCGCCGACACGTGCAGAATGCCGTCGGCGTCGATGTCAAAGGTCACCTCGATCTGGGGGATGCCCCGCGGGGCCGGCGGGATGCCGTCCAGGATAAACTTTCCCAGTGTCTTGTTGTCGGCGGCCATGGGGCGCTCGCCCTGGAGGACGTGGATCTCGACGCTGGTCTGCCCGTCGGACGCCGTGGAAAAGATCTGGCTCTTCTTGGTGGGAATGGTCGTGTTGCGCTCGATGAGCGCCGTCGCCACCCCGCCCAGGGTCTCGATGCTGAGGGTCAGCGGCGTGACGTCCAGGAGCAGCACGTCCTTGACCTCGCCCGCCAGCACGCCCGCCTGGATGGCAGCGCCCAGCGCCACCACCTCGTCGGGGTTCACGCCCTTGTGGGGCTCGCGGCCAAAGAACTGGCGCACGGCCTCCTGGATGGCGGGCATGCGGGTCATGCCGCCCACCAGGATGATCTCGCCGATGTCCTCTTTGCTCACCCTGGCATCTTGCATGGCCTGCTTGCACGGGCCCAACGACTTCTGGATGAGGTCCTCCACCAACTGCTCCAGCTTGGCGCGCGTCAGGACCATCTGCAGATGCTTGGGGCCGCTGGCGTCGGCGGTGACAAAGGGCAGGTTGATCTCGGTCTGTTTCGTCGTCGACAGCTCGACCTTGGCCTTTTCGGCGGCCTCGGTCAGGCGCTGCAGGGCCATGCGGTCCTGGCGCAGGTCGATGCCCTGCTCCTTGCGAAACTCGTCCGCGACCCAGTTCATGATCCGCTGGTCGAAATCGTCGCCACCCAGGAAGGTGTCGCCGTTGGTCGACAGGACCTCAAAGACGTCGTCGCCCACGTCGAGGATGCTGATATCAAAGGTGCCGCCGCCCAGGTCATAGACGGCGATCTTTTGTTCCACGCCCTTGCCCAGGCCGTAGGCCAGGGACGACGCCGTGGGCTCGTTGATGATCCGCAGAACGTTCAGGCCGGCAATCTTGCCCGCATCCTTGGTGGCCTGCCGCTGGCTGTCGTTAAAGTAGGCCGGCACGGTGATGACGGCGTCCGTCACCTGCTCGCCGAGGTACGCTTCGGCGTCCTGCTTGATCTTTTGCAGGATCATGGCCGAGATCTCGGGAGGGGAATAGCTCTTGTCGCCCATCACCACCCAGGCATCGCCGTTGGGCTGGGCCTCGATGCGATAGGGCAGGATCTTGCGCGCCTTGCCGACCTCCGGGTCGGTGTACTTGCGGCCCATCAGCCGCTTGATGGAAAAGATGGTGTTGTCCGAGTTGGTTATGGCCTGGCGGCGAGCCACCTGGCCTACCATGCGCTCGCCCGTCTTTGGATTTACGGCCACCACCGAGGGAAAGAGTCGCCCTCCCTCAGAGCTGGAGATGATGGTCGGCTCGCCCCCTTCCATGACAGCGCATACCGAGTTGGTCGTTCCCAGATCGATGCCAATAACCCTGGCCATGATTTCTCTCCTTCTTGTTGCTAGATCAATGTAATCTGGCCCTGCACGTGGCTCTTGACGAGCGGCAGGCCTAGTCGTCGTTCGTGTCGTCGCCGGGCGTCGCCTCGGCCTCCGGCCCCGATGAGACCCGGACCATGCTGGGGCGCAGCACCTGTTCGCCCATGCGATAGCCCGTGCGCAAGGCCGAGATGATATGGCCTGCCGGCACGCTGTCGGAAGGCTCGTGGGTGACGGCCTGGTGCAAGAATGGGTCGAACTCTTGCCCCGCGTCTGCTATGGCGCTCACGCCCTCTTGCTCCAGGACGTGCTGGAAGTTGCGCTCGATGAGGCGAATGCCCTCCAGCCACGGATCGTTCGAGGCCTCCTCGGGCACGTTCTCCAGCGCCCGCTGAAAGTCGTCGACGATGGGCAGGAGCCGCACCAGGATGTCGGCCCTGGCGCTGTCGTACGCCTGCCCTTGCTCTCGCTGGAAACGCTTGCGAGCGTTGGCCAGCTCGGCCCGGGCCCGCTGCCAGCCGTCAAGGTATTCGGCCTGGCGGGCCTGGGCGTCCTCCAGCTCCTGGCGCAGGCTCGCCAGCGCCTCCTCGGGCGCGGCCTCTTCGGCCTCGGCCGGCAGCACCTCGCCGGCGATGACCTGTTCCTCCCCCGCCTCCTGGCTCTCCTGTTCAACCTTCTCTGTGATGTCCGGTTCCTGGTCTGTCATGACTCTGTTCTACTCCTCAGGTTGAAAACTCTTCGCCGCCATAGACCTCGCGGAAAAGGTCGCTCAACAGCCCCGCCACGTAGCGCACCGTGGAGATGGCCCGGCTGTAAGGCATGCGCATGGGGCCCATGACGCCCAGGGCGCCCCGGGCCTCGCCGCTGACACCGTAGGGCGACACCACCAGGCTGCACTCCTTCAGCTCGTTCCAGCGTCCCTCGCCGCCGATGACCACCTGGACACCGCCCACTTCAAGCATCTCGGTCAGCAGGTCCTCCAGCAGCGTCCGGTCTTCCAGGAGGTGCACCACGTTCCTGGCGCTCTCGGGCAGGGAGAACTCGGGCTGGTGCAAAATGTGGATCAGCCCATCGCGGTACAGGTGCAGGTCGGTCTGGTCGTCGACGCGCTTCATGATGAGCACTACCACGTCCAGCACCTGCTGCTCGACCGCGCCGAGCTTTGGGCGGCTCAGGGCAATCCTGTTGGCCGACGCCCCGGCGCACAGGTCGTTGAGCCGGTTGGCCGTCTGCGTAAGGGTGTCCTGGTCCAGGGGCTCTTCCAGGGCCAGCATCTGCTGGCGCACGATGCCACCCTCCAGGACCACGATGAGCAGGGTCATGGTCTCCTGGATCGAGATCAGCTCCAGGTGCCTCAGCCGCGACTGCTCCATGCGCAGGCTGGTGACCACGGCGGCCGATTGGGCGGTGCGCGCCAGGACCGAGGCTGCCAGGCGCATCCATTGCTCCAGGTCTACCCCGACCTGGTGAAACTGGTGGCGGATGGTCCGCTGCTCCTCGGCCCCCAGGTGCGACTCGCGCATCAGGCGCTCGACAAAGTAGCGGTACCCCTTGTCCGTGGGCACCCGACCCGCGGAGGTATGGGGCTGTGCCAGGTAGCCCAGCTCCTCCAGGTGAGCCATCTCGTTGCGAATCGTGGCCGAGCTGACCCCCAGGCCGTAGGCTTCCACGGTCCTGGAGCCAACCGGCTGCGCCGCGGCCACATAGTCGCGAACCACGAGGCCCAGGATCAATTGTTGGCGTGGCGTCAATTCATCCATCATTTCCTCAGCATGCACCAGCGGGGTGGTCGATTCGGCCACCCCCCATCATGTAATTAGCACTCCAAGCATAGGAGTGCTAATTACACCTCATCGATGATACCACGAACCCTCAACGCTGTCAAGGTAGAGGACGCGCTGCGTCAGGGCAGGGAGCGCCCCTGAGGGGTCAATAGGCATGGCGATCGCCGAGGAAATTGGTCAGGGTGCGGAGGATAATCTTGAAGTCAAGCCAGAGAGACCAGTTCTCGATGTACCAGACGTCGTACTTGGTTCGTTCGGCGATGGACGTGTCGCCGCGCAGGCCGTTGACCTGGGCCCAGCCGGTCAGGCCGGCCTTTTCCCGGTGGCGGTCCATGTAGCGCGGAATGCTGCGCCGGAACTGCTCGACGTACACCGGCCGCTCCGGCCGCGGGCCCACCAGGCTCATGTCGCCCACCAGGACGTTGACGAGCTGTGGCAGCTCGTCGATGGACAGGCGCCGCAGCAACCTGCCCAGGCGCGTGACCCGGGGATCGCCCTCGGTCGTCCAGCCCGGGCCGCTCCGTTCGGCGTCGGTGCGCATGGAGCGGAACTTGATGCACCAGAAGGACCTGGCGTCGAGCCCCATCCGCTCCTGGGCGTAAAAGACCGGCCCCGGCGAGTCGAGCTTGATGGCCACTGCCACGAGCATCAGCAGCGGCGACAGGAATACCAGGCCCACCGCGCTACCCACCAGGTCCACGGCGCGCTTGAGCGTCAGCTTCCACCCGCGCAACGCCACGTCGCGCACGTTGAGCAGGGGCAGCCCACCCAGGTCGCCGATGCTCATCTCGGTGGCAATGATCTGGAACAGGTCGGGAAAGATCTTGATGCCCACCTGGCCGCGCTCACAGCGGGCGACGATGGCCAGCAGCTCCTGGTTGGGCAGCTCCGGCCGGCCGATGATGACTTCCTGGATCTCGTGCTCGCGGATCACGTCGGGCAGGTCGTCGATGCCGCCCAACACCGGCACGCCCATGATGTCTTGCCCCGCCGGGCAGTTGCCGTCGATAAAGCCCACGACGCGATAGCCCAGGCGGGGCATCTGCCGGACCTTTTGCAGGATCATGCGCCCCACGTCGCCCGTGCCGACGATGAGCAGCCGGTCGGTCCACATCCCGCGCCTGCGCAGCCAGTTGCGCAGCAGCACCAGCGCCGAGCGGCTGAAGGAGACCAGGACGACGGTGATGAACCAGCTATAAAGGACCATGGCCCGCGGAAAGTCCATCTCCAGGGCGCTGTTCTTGAACAGGAACGTCGTCAGGGCAATGGTCACGATGGTGCCGATGGACGTCGCCGCAAAGATGCGATAGATCTCGTCCAGGCGGGGCATGGAGCGCTTGACGTCGTACAGCCGAGAGAAGAAATAGAGGGTGGGGATGGTGACGACGTGGATGAGCATCATCCCCGCGTAATCGGAAAAAGGCCCGATGTTGACCGGCGGCGGCACGGCGATCATCTGCCGCAGCCAATAGGCGGCGTAAAAGGCCAGGCTGACCATCAACAGGTCGGTGACGATCAGCAGCGAGACAAAGAGCAGGTTCGCTCTGCGTCTCATGACCCCCCCTCGCGGCCGATGGGGACCGCCGACGCCACTCCCCGCTGCTCGGCCGGCCGCAGGCGGTCGCGAAGGACGGCCCAGCCCCCCAGCAGCAGCACCGCGGTGTGTATCAGCCAGTTCACCACGAACGGGCTCTCGTCGCGAAAGTGCTTGTCGTGAAACAGGCGCATGGTCCTGTAAAAGTGAACGTTGGCCAGGGCGCTCCTCTGGCGGCTGGACTGGCCCTTGTAGTGCAAGACCGTGACGTCGGCATTGTACCACACCTGCCAGCCCTGCTCCTTGGCGCGGAAGCAAAAGTCCAGGTCCTCGGCATACATGAAATAGCGCTCGTCCAGCAGCCCCACCTGGTCGATGACCTCGCCGCGGATGAGCATAAAGGCGCCCACCACGGAATCCACCTCTGTCGTCATGTCCGGCGAGAGGTAGGTCATGTTGTAGCGGCCAAAGCGCACGCTCTTTGGAAAGAGGCGGCTGAGGCCGGAAAACCGATAGAAGGCAACCTCGGGCGTGGGAAAGCTGCGCCGGCAAGCCCAGTCCAGGCTGCCGTCGCTCCGCACCAGGCGCGGGCCTGCCACACCCGCCTGGGGACGGTCGGCCACAAAGGCCAGCATCTGCGCCAGGGCCAGGGGCGGCAGGAGGGTATCGGGATTGAGAAGGAGGGCGTGCTGGGGGTGCGTGTTACCCTCGCCGAACCCAAGGGCCCGCAGCCCCAGGTTGTTGCCGGCCGCGTAGCCCCGATTTTCGGTGCGCAACAGGCGCACCTGGGGAAACTCGGCGGCCACCATGTCGGCGCTGCCGTCCGCCGAGTCGTTGTCGACGACGCACACCTCAAACGTGAAATCTCCCTTGCTGGCGAACACCGACTTCAGGCAGTCGCGCAACAGATCGCACACGTTATAGTTAACGATCACAATTCCCAGATCGACCATATCGCGTTTCCCGCCCCGCAGAGCGACAGCGCTCCGCGGGGCCAGGCAGTCCATCAGCTCAAGACACTCCGGGCGATGACCATCCTCTGGATCTCGCTGGTGCCCTCATAGATCTCGGTGATCTTGGCGTCGCGAAAGTAGCGTTCCACCGGATACTCTTTGCTGTAGCCGTTGCCGCCAAAGATCTGCACGGCCGTGGTCGTCACCCACATGGCCATTTCGGAGGCGTACAGCTTGGCCATCGACGCCTCCAGGGAGTAGCGGCCGCCCTTCCTGGCCGCCTCGTCCTTCGCGAGGGCGGCCTGGTAGGTCAGCAGCCGGGCCGCTTCCAGGCGGGTCTTCATGTCGGCCAGCATCCACTGGATCGCCTGGAACTCGGAAATGGGCTGCCCGAACTGCACCCTCTCCTTGGCGTAATCGCGCGCCGCCTCGAAGGCGGCTTCGGCAATGCCCACCGCCTGGGCGGCAATGCCGATCCGGCCGGCGTCCAGGATGGCCAGGGCCACCTTGAAGCCGGCGCCCTCCTCGCCCAGCCTGTGCCGGGCGGGCAGGCGATAGTCCTCAAAGACCAGTTCTGAAGTATGAGACGCTCGTATACCCAGTTTGGGTTCCACTTTTCCGGGAGAAAAGCCCGGCAGCGTGGTGTCGGCGACAAATGCCGAGATGCCACGATGCCCCTTGGACCGGTCGGTCATGGCAAAGAGCACTATCAGGTCGGCGTTCGGGCCGCTGGTCACCCACGCCTTGAGGCCATTGATGACGTACTCGTCGGCCCCCGCGTCGTACACGGCCGTGGTTCGCATGTTGGCCGGGTCCGAGCCGGCCTGGGGCTCGGTCAGAGAATAGGCTCCCAGCTTCTCGCCGCTGGCCAGCGGCACCAGGAACTCTTGCTTCTGCTCCTCGGTGCCGAAATGGTAGATGCCGTGACACACCAGGGAGTTGTTGACCGACATGATGACGCCGTGGGAAGCGCATGCCTTCGAGATCTCGATCATGGCCAGCACGTAACTCAACGTGTCCAGGCCCGTCCCACCATACTCCTCGGGGATCTCGATACCCATGAAACCCAGTTCGCCCATCTTCTTGACCGTTTCAGTAGGAAAGCAAGCTTCGACGTCCAGCTCGGCGGCAATGGGCGCAATCTCTTTTTGAGCAAAGTCGCGTGCCATGTCCTGGATCATGCGATGCTCTTCCGACAGTTTGAGTTCCATTCCCCCCTCCTTTGCGGATCTCGGCGTTCGCTATTGCATTATACTACAGGATTTGGGCGGAGGCAATTGAGCGCCCGCTATCTACCACCGCCTACCAATAGCCCGTCCCCCGGCAGATCGGGCAGGTGCGCCCTCCCCGGGTGGTTCCCTGGCCCCGGCAGTAAAGGCAGGGGATCGCCGGGCGCTCTTGCTCGACCGTTGGCGTCGGGGTCCGCTGGCCCGAGCGGCTCCGGGGCGCAGGCCGCCCAAACAGGACGCGCACGAAACTGGCCAGGGCACTGCCCAGCATCTCGCCCAGCGTGGGGCTCCACCGCTTGACCGTGTCGAAAAAACGGCTGCCGGTGGGGGCCAGGGCCCCCAACTCGATCTCCAATTGATCGGCGGTGGGCCGGAACTTGGGGTCGGGGTCCAGGCAGCGCGCCACCAGCGCGGCCAGCGCGGGGCTGACGTCGGGCCGCACCTCCGACAGCGGCGCAAATGTGGAAAAGGAGCGCAAGATCTCATAGTCCAGCTCCGGGAAGGAGGTGAACCGATCCCGGGGATCGCTGGCCGTGAGGAGATGGTGCATCGTCGCCCCCAGGGCATAGACGTCCGACTTGACCGTCGGCTGCATCTGCCACTGCTCCAGGGGGGTGTAGCCGGGCGTGCCGGCCGCCACCGTCTTGCCCCCGGCGACCATCACCCGCGCCCCGCTGCTGACGGCCGCCCGGGCCAGGCCAAAGTCCACCAGCCACACCCGGTCCTCAGGGTCCACGATGATGTTCGCCGGCTTGATGTCGCGGTGGATCACAGGCCGTGGCTTGCGGCTGTGGAGGTAGACCAGCGCGTTGGCCACCTCCTGCCCGCAGCGCACCACCTCCGTCTCTGACAGGGGGTCGTTGAGTCGTTCCAGGCGGCGCTCCAGGCTCTCGCCTTCGATGTACTTCATGACCAGGAACTGGTCCAGCCCCTCCACAAAGTAGCCATACACCTCGGGGATGCGGGGGTGCCCCGGCTGGTTGAGGCGCGCGAGGACCTCGGCCTCGCGCTTGAAATCCTCCTCGGCTNNGAAATCCTCCTCGGCTCGCCGCCGCTCGGTCTGGCTGGCAAAGAAGGGTCGCATCTGCTTGACGACGCACAAGCGGCCGAACAACTCCATGTCGCGCGCCAGGTAGACGGCACCCATGCCGCCGTGGCCCAGTTGGCCGATGATCTGGTAGCGGCCGCCTTGCAGCGGCGTACCCACGTCCAGCGTCTTGGTCAGGGCGGCATCGGCCAGCCCGGCGGCCGCCAGCCGCACGCCGCAGCGGGTGCAGAAGCGGGCCCCCGGTTTGACCGGTGCCCCACACTGGGGACAGTTAGCCATCTCGCGACTCCAGGCGGACCAACAGGACGGTGATATTGTCCTCACCGCCCGCCTCGTTGGCCGCGTTCACCAGGCGACGGCAGATGGTCGCCAGTCCCGCTTCAGAGGCAAGGTAGCCGGCCAGCCGTTCGTCAGGATATATCATGTCCCACAGTCCGTCGGAACAGAGGAGCAGCGTGTCGCCCTCCTCCAGGACAAAGGACGAGTAGATGTCAACCTCCACCTGGGGCTTGAGGCCCAGGCAGCGGTACAGGATGTGGCGGTGGGGATGATCGTGGAGCTCGTCGGGCTCGATGCGGCCCTGTTTCAGCAGGGCGCCGGGCACCGAATGGTCCTCGGTCAGCAACCGCATGTTCCCCTTGCGATAGAGATAAGCCCGGCTGTCGCCCACGTGGGCCACGGTCGTCCGCCCGCCCTCGACGACGGCCAGGGTGAGGGTCGATCCCATGTCGCCCGCCTCTTCGCTGTGGGTGCGAGCATAGCCCAGGAGCACCTGGTTGGCGCGCTCCAGGGCGTGTTGCAACAGGCGCGCCAGGTCGGTCTCTTCCAGGCGCACGGTATAACCGCTGCCCACCGCTGCCAGCGCCTCCGCGTCCAGGCGCCGCGTGGCCGCCGCATCCTGGGGCCGGAACAGGGGGGCCAGCTCTCGCCGGAGCGTGCCCACGGCCCAGTGGCTCGCCACCTCGCCCGCCAGGTGCCCGCCCATGCCGTCGGCCACGACAAACAGCCCCAGGGGGCCCTCGTCGGAGGCCTGCACCACCTTGAAGTAAAACCTGTCCTCGTTCAGATCTCGCTGCCGGCCCACGTCCGTGAGCCCGGCAACCGAAAGCCAATAGCTCATCGTTGCCTGCCCCTCATCAGAAGAGCCCTCGCCGCCTCACTTCCAACGCGACGTCGACCTCGACGTCGTGCCCATCGTCCACGGCAAAGGTAAGGCGGACGCCGTGTTTGCCCGAGCGGGCCTTGTCCACCCGCGCCCGCACCTTGACGACCTGTTCGGCGCCGGCCGCCAGGCGAAAGACGTGGGGTTTGATCAATAGCCAGCGAGGCGCGCCCCGTACCCGCACCTGGGCCGGAGCCCCGCCCCTGTTCCTGACCGTCACGCTGACCTCCCGCGTGGTCAGGCTGCCGGTGTTCTCACGGCCCAGGTCGATCCTGTCGGGGCTCACCTCAATGGCGGCCACTGCCCTGCCGGTGTAAAGGGGCGCCGTTCCGCCGCCGGCGACGCGGACCTCCACGGCTACCACCTCCGGCATCCCGCCCGCGGGCATGAGCGTCACCCCGGCCTGGTGAGGGCGGCCCGGCTCCAGCCCCGAGGTGTCGATCTCGATGTCCAGCCGGCAGGTGCGCCCCGGCGCGCAGGCAAAGGATCCGTCCCCGACCCTGACCCAGGGAGCAGTGGCAAAGATCTCGCCGCGCACCGGCCCCTGGCCCCGGTTGGCGATCTCGATGGTCTGCGGGATGCGTTGGTTGCGCGCCGCCTCGGGCAGGCGCAGAATGCCGGTCCGCAGCTCCAACTTGCCCGGGAGCAGGGCCGCCGGGCTCAGTTGCCGGATGAAATCGTCCAGGGCGGCGTCGGGGTTGTTGGACCAGCGCCGGGCCGCCGCCTCGGCGGCCTGGGCGGCGACGGGGTCGTGGAGCGTTCCCCGCAACCAGTTGGCCAGGGTGCCGTCGTGGAGGATGCCGGCCGCATAGCTCCAGTGCTTCAGGGCAAGGGCCAGCACCTCGTCCCGCTCGTCGGCCACGTCGCCGTCGGGAAAGACCAGGGCCCGCAATTGCCCGCTCTGCCCGGCCAGGTAGCGCTCCAGTTGCTGGCGCAGCTCGACGGCTGTTGGTCGCTGCTCGGGGTCGTGGGCCAGGGCGCCCCGCAGGATGTCCGCCAGGGCCGGCGGGAGGCGATCCAGTTGCGGGTACTGCATCGGATGGTCGCGGGGGTCGTCGTCGGTGAGAAGGTGATAGACCGTGGCCCCCAGGGAGTAGATGTCAGAGCGGGGCTCGGAGCGGCCGTGGAACAGCTCGGGCGCGGCATAGCCCACCGTGCCATAGAGGCTCGCCCGGCTCCCGTCGGGCCGGCCGGCAACGTGCAGGAAGCGCGTCTGGGCCGTGCCAAAATCGACGAGCACCGCCCGGCCGCTGTTGCCGTCGACGATGATGTTGCCCGGCTTGATGTCGTTGTGGATCACCGGCGGCTGGCGGTTGGCCAGGTATTCCAGGACCTCGCACACCTGGTTGGTGTAGCGCAGCACGTGCTCCTCGGGAAGCAGGTCGCTGCCCGCCTGGCCGCCCTCGCCCGTCAGCCAGCGGCGCAGGTCGGGCCCTTCGATGTACTCCATCACCAGGTAGTTGTGTCTGCCCTCGGAAAAGAAGGCGTACAGGTCCGGGATGCCGGGATGCTTGAGATCGCCCAGGGTCCGCGCCTCGGCCTCGAAGCGGAGAAGCGCCTTTTGCCGTTCCGCCGGGTCGGCGGGATCGTAGTACTCGACGACCTCTTTCAACACCGCCAGGCGGTCAAAGGCGCGGGTCTGGGCCACCAGCCAGACGGCGCCCATTCCGCCCTTCCCCAGGGGTCGCACGACGCGGTACGAGCCCGCGCCGAGCATCTGGCCCGGCTGCAACCGGGCGGCAGTCGCAGATAGCGGTGCCTGGCACGTGGCGCAGTAACGGGCGCCCGGCCGGTTGAGCCGGCCGCAGTTGGGGCAAACGTCGCTCAACGCCCCACCCTCTTTCGCGGCCGCCTGGCCATCTCCCCGGCAGCGCAGGCGGCGACGAGGGCCAGGCCTGGCAGCAACGCGGCCGCAAGCAGTGCCACGGGCAAGAGCTTCAAGAAGCGCGCCGCCAGGACCTCCAGGCCGGGGGATCCCCCGCTCCAGGCCGACCAGAGGGCCACCATGGCGACGGCCAGCGCCAGGATCTCGACGCCCACGATGACACCCGCCAGCCGCGAGCGCAGCAGGCTGGCAAAACTCTGCCGCCAGAGGGCCAGCCCCCGCCGCGCGCCGGCGCCCCCCACCGACAGGACCGGGACCAGCGACCCGGTCGCGGTCCGCAGGCGGTTCGACCAACGCCGCGGCAGCTCGCGCCACAGGTTCATCTCCACGGCGACGGGCACGGACAGGTGCGCTCCTCTCCCCGGGGCGCAGGTGATCACGGCGTGGTGCTCTCGCCGCAAGCGCAGCGCCGAGGTGTCCACGCACACCGTCACGGGCACCTCGCTGCCGGCCAGGCAGCCCACCGTCGACGGCTCGACCCGGAGCCAGGGCGCCGAGGGCTGAAAGGTCGCCCGGGCATAGCCCCGGCCCTGGTTGCGCACCACGATCTGGCGTGCCGCCCCGCCGCCCGCCACCTGGCGCAGCTCGACGCCGGCGGGATCCACGTTCAGGCGGGGTGGCGGCAGCCGGGGATCGAGGCGGTGCAAGAAGGCCTCCAGGGCGGCGTCGGGGTCGGCTTCCAGCCGGGCGGAATCGGCCTTGGCCACCAGATCGTGGCGATTGCGCGCCCGGAACCAGCGCTCAAAGTCGCCGCTGACCAGGTGCTGCCGCGCCTCGTCCCAATAGAGGTCGCACAGCACCACCAGGTCGCCCGTCGTCTGTGCCGCGCTCCCGTTGCGAAAGACAAAGGGGTGGGCGCCGTCCTCGGGGATGAGCCACGCCTCCAGTGCTTGCCGCAGCTCGGCGGCCGAGCTGCGCCGCCTCACCTCCAGGTGCAGGGCCCGGGAGAGGGCGCGCGCCAGGGGATCGGGCAGCCGCTCGAGCTGCGGAAAACGGAAGGGATGCTCGCCCGGGTCGTCGTCCGTCAACAGGTGATAGACCGTCGCCGCCAGCCCATAGACGTCGGAGCGGGGCTCCGACTCGCCCTGGTACTGCTCCGGCGCGGCATAGCCCTCGGTGCCAAAGGCGACCATGCCCTGCTCCAGGCGGGCCTGGGTCGCCCAGCGCGTCCTGGTCCGCGCCGTCCCGAAATCCACCAGCCGCACCTCGCCGCTCGTGCCGTCCACGATGAGGTTGGCCGGCTTGACGTCGTGGTGTACAACGGGCGTCGGCCGGCTGGCCAGGTATTCCAGCACGCGGCACACCCGGATGGCGTGACGCACCACTTCTTCGGTCGCCAGGGGGCGGGCGGGCGTGAGGCGCCGCAGCGGGTCCAGGTGGGTCACAGCCCGCTCCAGCGTATCGCCCTCGATGTACTCCATGACGATATAGTGGCGCCCGGCCTCGGAAAAGTAGCTGTAGATGCGCGGGATGCCCGGATGGCTCAGCTCGGCCAGCAGGCGGCCTTCGGTCTCGAAGCGGGCCTCGGCCTGGCGCGCTTCCTCCTCGTCGGTGGGGTCATAGTAGTCCAGCAGCTCCTTGACCACGCACCGCCGGTCAAAGGCACAGGTGTCGGCCGCCAGGTAAAGGGCCCCCATGCCGCCGCGGCCCAGGGGTTCCAGGACGCGATAGATGCCGCCGCGCAGCGCTTGCCCGCGGCGCAACGGCGACCATCGCCCGCGTCCCAGTCCCTGCCCGCATTTCTCGCAGAATCGGGCGCTGGGGCGGTTCAAGTGCCCGCAGCCCGGATTAGAACAACGTTGCATAATCGACGACGGCTGCCGGATTCCGGGCGAGGCCTGGAATCCGGCATCCATTTTCCAATCTTTAAGATACTTTCACAAACCGTCAGCCTTGAAACACGACCGCTACCCGCCCGAAGCGGATCTCTTCGCCGGGCTGCACCTGCTGCTGTGTCCCTGGCGTCAGCTTTTGCTTGTTGACAAAGGTAAAGTTGGTGCTGTCCAGGTCCACTACAAAGTAGTTGTCACCGTCCACGACGATACGCGCGTGGCGCCGCGACACGCCGCCCTCCTCCCCGCCGTGGGGGGTGAGGTCCACGTCGGGGTAGATGCCGCTCACCGGATCCTCGCGCCCGACAATGATCTCTGACTTGGCCGGGAGGGGGATCTCGGCGCCCGTTGCCGAAACCACCAGCCGGGGTCCGCCCAGGGAGGGCGGGGTCACCGCGGCCGGCGCGGGCGCCGCCTTCAGGGCAAACCCACACGAGCTGCAGAAAGTGTCCTCGGGCGAGATCTCGGCGCCACAGGCCGGGCAGTTCAGAGCCGCCGCGACGCCGGCGTCGGGCGGAGCCGGCATGGGCACGGCGGGCGGAGCTGCGGGCGCGGGCGCCGCCTGCTCGATGGGCTCCTCGACGGCCGCGGCCGGTGCTTCAGCCGGAGGCGCCGGTGCTTCGGCCGGCGCGGGCGGCTCCTCGACGGCGGCAGGCGCTTCGGCGGCTGCCGGCTCCTCCACCGCCTCGGGCGGCAGCGGGGGCTGGGCCAGCGAAGCGCCGCAGTTCTGGCAAAAGACCTCGCCGGGCTCAACCGGGGCGCCACAGGCCGGACAGGCCAGCCCGCCTTCGGCGGCGGGCGCTTCGGCCCCGGCCGGTGCGGCCTCGGCGGCCACCGGTGCGCCCTCGGCGGCCACCGGTGCGCCCTCGGCGGCCACCGGTGCGCCCTCGGCCGCCGGCGGTTCGGCTTCGGCCTCCGGTGCCGGTGTGGGCACGGGCGCGTCCAGGGGCGACCCGCAGTAGTCGCAGAAAGCTTCGCCGGGCACGTTGCCGGCACCGCAGGCCGGGCAGATGACGCTGCCGCTGCCCGGCGCGGGAGCTGCCTGGGGAGAAGAACCGGCCTCGGCCACCGGCGCGGGGGCCGCCTGCGGCGCCTGGGACGACTCGGGCCCCGGTACGGGCTCGGTCACCGGCAGGCGCGCACCACATTGATCGCAGAAAATGGCTCCCTCGCTAGCCTGGTTTCCGCAGTTTGGACAGGTTACCATGAGTTAATCCTCCTTACTCACTTGCACGTTCAAGCAGGCCGTGGCCCTCGCCCGTGCCTTTCCACTCGCGTTATGGGGTCAACCGCTGGGTCAGCTTGCGCGTCTCGTAGCGCAGCTTCTTGGTCCCATGGGACGACATTTGCCCGCTCTTCTCCAGGTTCTCGGCCTCCTGCAGGGCCGACTCGGCCAGCTCCTGCTCGCCCATCTCCAGGAGACGGGTGGCCGCCGCCCGCAGCTTCTCGCTGGCCCCCACGATGTTGCCGATCTTGGCCTCTTCCAGGGCACGGGTCTGAAGCTTGAAGGCCGTCACTTTCTCGACGATGTTCATCACCTCCGCGTCGTACTCCCTGGCGCGGGTGGCGTCGGCGGTGAACTCGAGCACGATGTCCGACTTGACCTTTGCTCCGACGACTCCCAACCCCGGGACATCGTAGCTCACCTCCGCCTGGGCTACCCGGTACTGGCCGGCCGGTCGCGCGCCCACCAGCAGCTCTACCAGTAGGCTGCGGGGCTGGCCCTTTTCCAGCTCTCCCAGGGTCACCTGCACGTCCCGGTCCGAGAGCGGCCGGTAGCCAAGGTTCGAGATCATGGGCAGCACCTGCCACACCTGGCGCGGGGTAATGCCGTTGGCCAGGCGCAGGATCAACTGCACGTTCTGCACCACCGTGTCCTGCATGGTCTGCACGGCGCTCTGGAAAAAGCCCACGATCTTGGCCGGGGAGTCGATGAAATCCGCCACCCCACCGCTGGCCTCCGCCACGTCGTCCAGCAGGTCTTCGTTCCAATCGTCCCCCAGGCCCAGGGCGTTGACGACGATGCCCTTACTGCCCGCCTCTTTGCCCAGCTTCTTGCACTGCTTTTCGTCGCCAAAGGTCTGGCCGTCGGTGAGGAGCAGCATGCGGCTGATGCGATCGGAAGAGAGGGCCTTTTCCAGCTCTGCCAATCCCTGGCCCATCCCGCCGGAGATGGCCGTGCCCCCGCCGTCGCGGATGCGGTCGATCTTGTGCTTCAGGGCCTGCTTGTCGGTGACGGGCTGGCTCTCGGCGATGAGGTACTTGCGATCGCTAAAGGCGACAATCGAAATGAGATCATCGGGGCCGAGGCGATCGACCACGAGCTTGGCGGCCGAGCGCAGGTTCTGGATCTTTTCGCCTTGCATGGAGCCGCTCTTGTCCAGTACCAGGGCGAGATTCAGTGGCATTTGCACGGCCTGCACCGCGGCGCTGGGCGCTGCCTCCACAAGCACGTACACCAGCTGCTGCGTGTTCATCACCGGCATGCTGGCCTTGTTTAACCGGCTGGTCAAGGTCACGTGATTGTTCATACCTTACCTCCTTCTGTCCCACTCTATACGTCCGTTCGGGTCCCCGGGTTGTCGCCGGGCAGCCCATCGCTGCCCCGGCGCGCCCGGGAACGCCGTCAGGTGGCTTCCGCCAACACGACGATAATGCTGATGTTGTCCTCGCCGCCGGCCAGGTTGGCGTGCTTGACCAATAGGTCGCAGGCCGCCTGGGGATCGGCTTCCTGGAGCATCACGTCGGCGATTCCCTCGTTTCGAACCATCTCCCACAGCCCGTCGCTGCACACGATCAGCCGGTCGCCGGCCGCCAGGGGCAGGACCTCGGCATCTATCTCCACGCTCGGCTTGTCGCCGATGCTCCGGTAGATGATGCTGCGATGAGGATGGCTGTAGATCTCTTCCGGCGCTGCCTGGCCGTTGGCGATCATGCTCGCCACCACCGAGTGGTCGGTGGTGAGCTGCTCCAGCCCCTCGGCGTTCCAGCGGTAGGCCCGGCAATCGCCAACGTGGGCCACAAAGAGCCGCGCGTCGCGTATCAGGAGGGCAGTGAGCGTGGTGCCCATGTCGTTGCCCCGCTTCTGGCGCGCCAGGTAGACGGCGTCGTTGGCAGCCTCCACGCCCGACTGCAGCCGCAGCAACAGATCCTCGTCGGGCGACAGGTCGCCCGCCATCTCGGGCAGGACGATGCCCTTCATCACGTGCTCGGCCAGGACGCGAAGGGCGAGCTTGCTGGCCACTTCACCGCCCTCGTGGCCGCCCATCCCATCGGCCACGGCAAACAGGCCCAGGGTCGCCGTACGCGCTTCGTAGCTGGGCGCCAACGCGATCGCCAGCAGGCTGTCTTCGTCCAGCTCGCGAACCCTGCCCGTGTCCGAGCGGTGCCCCACGACCAGGCGCAGGTCCGGCCCCAACGACGCGGCAGGAGCCGGCTCGGGGGCCGGCGGCTCGCTCACCAGGTAAAAGAGCCTGCCCTCGTGCTCCAGAAGGCCGCCCAACTGAACGCCCACCGGCAGATCGGGCTGCCCTTCCTCGCCGGCCACCTGTACCAGGCGCACCAGGGGCCGGGTTTGCAGGGCAGCGCCGCACTGGGAGCAGAACGCGTCCTTGGTCGAGTTGCCCTCGAAGCCGCACTGCCAACAGGCCTGCATATCCTCGGCCTCGTAGAGGATCTGCTGCGACTGCACATCCAGGGCCTCCACCAGGCGATAGCGGCCGGCAACCAGCGTGCCCGCCTCCACCGGCTCCAGGGGCTCGGCCTCCTCCCGCCAGAAGAGCTGCATGTCATCTTCCGCCGGCGCGGCTTCCACCTGCGCGTCCTCTTCCACGGCGCCCGGCTCGGCCGGCGCTTCGGCGGCCTCCACCTCGGCCACAGGCTGTGCGACGGGCTCCTCAAGGGGCTCCTCGTCCTGGACCTCGGGCTCTTCGGCGGGCTCTTCCAGCTCGGGGCCGGCCTCCGGCTCGCCCACCTCGAACTCGGCCTCGGGCACCTCGGGCGGCGCTTCCGCCTCGGGCTCCGGGACCGGCGGGGTCTCTTCCGGGCGGGCCGCTGCCGGCGGCTCGCTGGCCACAACCGCAGGCGGGGCCTCCTCGGCCACCGGCCCATCGCCCTCCTCAGGCGAGAGGGGCTCCCCTTCGCTCACCTCGGCNNACCTCGGCCGGAAGAGGCGTCTCGACGGCCGTCGCCAGCTCAAAGCCGCAGCGCCGGCAGAAGCGCGCCCCCTCTCGATTCTCTGCTCCACAAGCAGGACAGATCATACTCCTTCTCCTATCTCCTTCTCCCGCGAGCCCGCGGCTCGTCGTGTCCCCCGCCACGGGTGCTGGAACGCCTCCGCCGGCCATATCAGCGCAGCCAGAACTGGATGACGACCAGGCCAACCTTGATCCGGTCGCCGTTCCGCAGCAGGCGGGCGCGGTCGGGCACCAGGGGAATGCCGTTGACCGTTGTGCCATTGCTGCTGCCAAGGTCGGTGATGAAATAGCCCGCCTGCCCCTTGGTGATGCGGGCGTGGCGGCGGGAAACGTAATCGCCGTCGTCGTAAAAGGTCATGTCAAAGTCGGGGCGGTAGCCCTCCGCCTCGCTGGCGCGGCCCAGCAGCATGGGGCTGCGGGCTACGGGCATCTCCCAGGCGGCGCGCACCGGCTCGATCACCCTCAGGATGGCCGGCCGCGGCGGGGCAAAGGAATAGCCGCAGGCGCCGCAAAACCGGGCGTTTGCCCTGTTGGTCCGTCCACAGGAAGGGCAGGGCTTGCCCGGCGCGGGCGCGGGCGCGGGCCGGGCCGGCTGAGGCACGGGCCTGGCTGGGGCCACCGCCGGTGGCGCAGCCGCGGCTGGTGGTGCCGAGGGCGCCACCGACCGGGCGGGCAGCGTCGGCGCCATGGCCGGGTCCGTGGCCGCAACCGGCTGTGGTAGGGGCTGCGGCGCCACAGGCTGGGCCGGCGGGACGTAGGGCATGGGCAGGGCGTCCAGCAGGGCCTGGCGCATCTCCCGCGCCGACTGGAAGCGGCGGGCCCGATCGCGGGCCATGGCCTTCTCGATGATGCCGATGGTCTTGTTCGAGATGGCCCCGTTATAGTTGCCCAGCGGCAGGGGCTCTGACGGCAAGAAGGCCGGGGTGGGCGCCATGTTGGCCAGCAGGTGGTACATCGTCGCGCCCAGGGCATAGACATCCGAGCGGGCGTCGGTCTGCCCCTTGCCCCACTGCTCGGGCGCGGCATAGTTTTCCGAGCCCATGGCCACGGTGTCGCGCTTCTTGCCGACCTTGTAGGTGCGAGCAATGCCAAAGTCGATGAGCTTGACCAGCCCGGTGTTGGTCACCATGACGTTGCTGGGCTTCATGTCGCGAAAGATGATGGGCGGTTGAAGCTTGTGCAGGTACTCCAGGGCCTCGCTGAGCTGGATGGCCCACTTGAGCACGTCGGTCTCGAGGAGGGGCGCGTTGGTCGACGTCAGGCGCTTTTCCAGCGACTCGCCCCAGATGAACTCCATGACCAGGCAGGCGCGGCCCTGCTCCTCAAAAAAGTCCGCGATCTTGGGTATGTTGGGATGGTCCAGCTCGCGCAAGAGCCGCGACTCTTGCTGGAACAGGCTCTGGGCCACGGCCCGCTCGGTCCGGTCCTCGGTCTGCGGCCGCAGCTCTTTCAAGGCCCACAGCTTGCCGCTGCCCGGGGGCAGCTCTTCCACCTGGTAGACCCAGGCCATGCCGCCGCCTCCCACCAGGCGGACGATGCGATATTGGTTCTTTAATACGGTGCCTATGGCCAAAGGTTGCATTACAATCTCCGTAAGCGTGCAGTGCGGCCATTGTAACCCACGAGGCTGTTCCATACCTGACGATGATGTCTCATCGCCTTGACAGTTGCAGTCAGGTGGCCGTGCGCCTCCATCGCCGCCGCGCCAGGCCGCCGGCCGTGGCGAGGGCGCGGGCAAAGGCAGCCCTGGCATAACCTCACCACAGCCGATTGATTATAGCACGCTATCCAATTGCGGGCAACCTCACACGATCTCGATCTCGCCGATCCCGGGCTCGGGGGGCGGATACTGCATGCCCAGCCCTTCCAGGGCGTCGACCAGGGCCTGCGAGACGACGAGGTTCCGGTACCACTTGCGGTTGGCCGGCACGATGGTCCACGGCGCCCAGGGCGTGCTGCAGCGGTTGATGGCGTCCTCGTAGGCCTGCATGTAGTCATCCCACAGGCGGCGCTTGGCCACGTCCTCCTCCGAGAACTTCCACACCTTGTTGGGGTCCTGCCGGCGCGCCTCGAAACGCTCCTTCTGCTCGTCCTTGGAGATGTGCAGGTAGAATTTCAGGATCACCGTCCCCGTGTCGGCCAGCAGCTTCTCGAAGTGGTTGATCTGCTCGTAGCGCTTGCTCCACACCTCTTCGGGGGCCAGGTTCTCCACGCGGACGACGAGGACGTCCTCGTACTGCGACCGGTTAAAGATGCCGATCATTCCCTGCCGGGGCACGGCCCTGTGGACACGCCACAAGAAGTCGTGCTCCAGCTCCTCCTTGGTGGGCACCTTGAAACCGGTCACGTGGCAGCCCTGGGGGTTCACGCCGTGAAAGACGTGCTCGATGGTCCCGTCCTTGCCCGAGGCGTCCATGCCCTGGAGGACAATGAGCACCGCGTGTTTCCCCTCGGCCCACAGGACCTCCTGCAGCTCCAGGAGGCGCTTGGTGTTGCGCTTCAGCACCTTTTTTGCCGAGTCTTTGTCGTACTCTCCGGCGTCGTTCGGGTCATAGTCGGCCAGCCGGATGGGCTCGCCAGGCGTGACGACGTGCGGTTGAGCCATGGTCCTTCCTCCTGCCCCTGTGCATTGAGATTGTGGCTATTATACGCCCGAATGGGTGGGGAGGCAAACGGGCAAGGCCCAGGCTGTGAGGGGATGGTCTGTGTCCCCCCCCCGCCGCCCCGTGGGACAGGCCGCCGGCCCCACCGTGCAGGCTACGGGACCTGATCCGAGCGCTGGCTCCAATCCACCGGGATGGGGTCGCCCAGCACGGGCTCCGGCGTGAGGAGTTCCAGGTCCAGCCAGGCGCGGGCCAGCGCCATCACCTCGCGCATGTCGTACCACGCGGCGCGCACGTACGCCTGGCGGTCCGCGGCCAGGCCCACGACCTCCAGCCCCAGGCGATCGCACGTGTAGAGCGCCCGGGGCAGGTGAAAGTCCTGGGTCACCAGGACGGCCCGCTCCACGCCAAAGATGGCCCTCGCCCGGTAGCAGCTATCGTACGTGCGCCGCCCCGCATAGTCCAGCACCAGGTCCTCGCGGGGCACCCCCCGTTCCTCGGCATAGGCAGCCATGGCCGCCGGCTCGTTATAGTCCGCGAACCGGTTGTCGCCGGTGAGGAGCAGCTTGTTCACCGTCCCGGCCTCGTAGAGGGCGATGGCCGCCTCCATGCGGTCGGCAAGGGCGTCGCTCAGGCGACCGCTGGGCCAGTAGCCGGCGCCAAAGACGATGGCCAGCGGCTGTGATGGCACGGCCGCCGCCTGGCTGTAGACGCGGCCGCGATACGTCCCTTCCACCCAGGCGCGCAGCCTGAGCGGCGCCAACAACAGGGCCAGGCCCAGGGCCACCAGGCACAGAAGGAGCACCGCGAGCTTTTTCAAGCCGCGCCCCCGTTCCCCTCCGGCCTGTTCGATCGTCGCCCGGCAGTCTTCATCCTCGGTCTCTCCTTGCGGCCCCGGACCCTGCCTCCGGGTCAGGGCCGTCGCTCTCGACCTATTATAACGAAAGTCGGCCGAGTTGCAAGAAACCCTGTTTCCAGGTATAATTGGGCATCCTGATAGAGGACAAGACCGTGAGTGATCTCGACACCCGCAGGATCGCAACAGGCGACGCTCCGGCAGCCGTGCAGCCCGAGGGCACCCTTCCCCCTGGCACGGTGCTGGAGCAGCGCTACGAGTTGCTGGCCGTCCAGGGCGTCGGAGGCATGGGCGCCGTCTACCGCGCCCGCGACTTGCGCTTTAGCGCGGTCCAGAAGATCATTGCCGTCAAAGAGATGAACAACGGGGCGCCCGACCCTCGCCTGCGGCGCCTCGGAATCCAAAGCTTTGAGCGCGAGGCCAACATCCTGGCCAGCCTGTCCCACCCGGCCATACCCAAGATCTTTGACTATTTTACCGAGGACCTGCGGAGCTATCTCGTCGAGGAATTTATCGAGGGCGACACCCTGGAAGACCTGCTGGAGGAGCGGCGGCACCCCTTCGAGCCGGAGGAAGTGGTCCAATGGGCCATCGACGTCTGCGACGTGCTCGCCTACCTCCACAACAACAAGCCCCCGGTCATCTTTCGAGACGTCAAGCCCGGCAACCTCATGCTCCGAACCGATGGCCGGCTCATGGTCATCGACTTTGGCATCGCCAAGGTGTTCGAGTACGGGCAGCGCGGGACCATGATCGGCACCGAGGGCTACTCGCCGCCGGAGCAGTATCGCGGCGTGGCCGAGCCGCGGGGCGATCTCTATGCCCTGGCAGCCACGATGCACCACCTGCTCACCAACCGCGACCCGCGCCTGGAGCCCCCCTTCAGCTTTCACGAACGGCCCATCCGCCTCTTTAACCCGCGGGTCTCCGCGGAGCTCGAGGCGGTCATCAACAAGTGCCTGGCCTACGACGTCGAGGAACGGTACGCCTCGGCCACCGAGCTGGCGTCGGCCCTCAGCGCGGCCATGCCCCTGGCCCTGCGGGGCACCAGCCGGCTGGGAACGACGACCTTTGCCGTGCCCCAGGACATCCAACCTGTCTGGGCCTTTCGCTGCGAAGACGACGTCCGCTCGTCTCCGCGCCTGGTGGGCGACACGCTGTTCATTGGCAGCTATGACACCAACCTGTACTGCCTGGGAGCCAGAGACGGCACCTTTGTCTGGAAATTTCCAACGGAGGGCGGCATCGCTTCGACCCCCTGCATTCACGGCGAGTTCATCCTCATCGGCTCGGAGGACGGCAACATGTACGCCGTCTCCCAGCGCCTGGGGCAAGAAGAATGGCGGTGCGCCACGGGCGGCCCCATCCGCTCGTCGGCACGCGTGGAGTATGGCCACGCATTCTTTGGCTCGGACGACGGCCACCTCTATGCCCTCAATGCCCAGACGGGGCGCCAGGTCTGGAAGTTCCAGTCGGCCGGTCCGATCCGCTCCACGCCCCTCATCGTCGGCGAGCTGATCTTTGCCGGCTCGGACGACGGCTACCTCTATGCCCTCGACCTGCGGACAGGCCTGATGAAGTGGAAGCAGAACGCGTACCGCCGGGTGACTTCTTCGCCCACCCTCGACGACGGCCGCGTCCTCGTCGGCTCGGGCGATGGGCATCTCTACTGCTTTAACGCCGGCTCCGGCTGGCCGGTGTGGCGCTATCGCACCCGGGGGCCGGTCTATTCCTCTCCCACCGTCGTCGAAGGTCAGGTGTACATCGGCTCGGCCGATGGGCACCTCTACGCCCTGGATGCCGAGTCGGGCCGGGAGCGCTGGAAGTATGACACGGGCAGCCCCATCACCTCGTCCCCCGCCGTGTCAGACGGCGTCGTGTACATCGGGTCCAACGATGGCACGCTTCATGCCGTAGACGCTCAAAAAGCACGCAACTTGTGGCGCTACAGCACCAAGGGCCCCATTCCTTCGTCGCCGGTGGTCGGCGAGGGATTGGTCTATATCGGTTCCGTCGACCACCACGTTTACGCCCTGCCCACGTAGGGTCCCGTCCAGGACGAGATGAATACACTCGGTCAGCCCGCGGAACAGGACCAGTACCTACAGATCCAGCCTCCTCAGGCCCAGGTCTATGCCAACCTGCAGATCGGCATGGCCTCGGATCCGGGCTGCCTGCGCCCCCAGAACGAGGACAGCGGCCTCGCCTGGCACCTGACCCTGGCGCAACATGGCCAGTCCCCCCTTTCCGTCGGTCTCTTGCTCGTGGCCGACGGCATGGGCGGCCAGGTCAGCGGCGCGGAGGCAAGTTCCCTGGCCTGCCGCCTGGCGGCCCGCCATGTCATGCAAGAGATCTGCCTGCCCCTGCTCCTCGATGCCGAGCCGTACAGCATGGCCCCCATCAACGATGTGCTGGAAACCGCGATTCACATCGCCCACGAGGCCATCCAGCACCAATTTCCGGGGGCCGGGACGACTATTACCATGGCGTTGCTCCTCGGCGACGGCGTCTACGTGGCGCACGTGGGAGACAGCCGCGCCTACCTGGGGCTACGTGGCCGGCTGCGGCCTATCACCCGCGACCATTCCATGGCGGCCCGATTGGTCGAGATCGGCGAGGCGACCGGCGAAGAGGCGGCCGGCCAGCGCAACGTGCTCTACAAAGCCGTAGGGCAGGGCGTGTCGGTGGAGCCCGACGTCCTCTATCGCGATCTGCCCCCGGGCGCCTACTTGATGCTTTGCTGTGACGGCCTGTGGAGCCACGTTGGCGATGACGAGATCTCGGCCATTGTAGATGCCGCCCTTGCGCCCGGCGCTGCCTGCCAGGAGCTGGTGAGCCGCGCCAAGGAAAAGGGTGGCGAGGACAATATCACCGTCATCCTCGCTGCCCGTGAGTGGCCTCTCCCCGACCCCGAAGACGGGCAGTGGACCGTGGGGAGCAGCGGGCCATGAGCTTCGATCGGGACTACTATGCCATCCTGGGCATAGCCGCCTCCGCCGACACCAGGGCCATCAAACACGCCTATCGCGTCCTCGCCCGGCGCTACCACCCCGACGTCAGCCGCGAAGACGAACCCCTGGACCGTTTTCGCGAGATCCAGGAGGCCTACGAGTTTCTCCTGGACCCGGCGCAGCGCCGGGCCTATGACGAGTGGCGGCGGCAGAACGGCCTGGACCGGACGCCGCCCCTGGTGCTGCGCGTGACGCCGAGCCACGAGTGCTTGCCCTGCATCGGCGAGCCGCAGGTCCTCTATCTCCTGGTCGAGATCCTCGCCTCGGACGAGAGCAAGGGCCTCCGCCTGCCCCTCAACCTCTGCCTGGTCCTCGACCGGAGCACCTCCATGAAAGGCAACCGCCTCCAGCAGGTCAAAGAGGCCGCCCGCTACATCGTGGACCAGCTCCAGCCCGAGGACATTCTCTCGTTGGTGGTCTTTGACGACCGGGCCGAGGTGGTGCTGCCCGGCCGGCCTGGCCTGGATCAGGTCGCCGCACGGTCGGCCATCAACCACATCCAGAGCGGGGGCGGCACCGAGATTTTGCACGGCCTCAAGCTGGGCTGGGAGCAGATCCGGCGCTGGCAGAGCAACAGCAATCTCAGCCACCTGATCCTGCTCACCGACGGTCAGACCTACGGCGACGAGGAGGGGTGCCTGGCCATGGCGCGCATGGCCGCCAGCGAGCACATCTCCATGACGCTCATGGGCGTGGGCGCGGATTGGAACGACCGGCTTCTGGATCAGATGGCCGACCTGTCCGAGTCGCCCGGAGGCTCAGTATACATCGACTCCCCGGAAAAGATCGTCAAGGCATTTCACGACCGCGTCCAGAGCCTGAGCAGCATCTATGCCCAGGACGTCTGCCTCTCGCTGCACGTGCACGACGGCGCCACGCTAAAGGACGCGTTCCGCGTTTCGCCGCAGATCGGCCGCCTCACCTTTGTCGACGACGAGACCAAGCTGGGGGTGCTGGAGAAGGGACGCCCGCAGGCGTTTATCCTCGAGCTTCTCGTCAACAACGTCACTCCGGGAGAGCATCGCCTGGCGCAGGTCGACGTCGAGGGCATCATTCCGGCCGCTGATCCGCAGCCGGTTCGCAGCCAATACACGCTGACCGTGACCTTTGACACCCAATTTGGCCGCGGAAGCTCCGTCTCGGCCGACATTGCCGCGGCCATGGGCAAGCTCGCCATATTCAAGATGCAAGACCGGGCCATGGCCGACATTGAGCTGGGCCGCATTGAGCCGGCGGTCGGCCGGCTGAGGACCGTGGCCACTCGCCTCCTCGACATCGGCGAGGTCGAGCTCGCCCGGGCCGCGCTCCTGGAGGCCGGCCGCCTGGAGCAGACGGGGTCCCTTTCCCCCGCGGGCCGCAAGAAGATCCGCTTTGGCACGCGTGACCTTGGGATTTTGCCAAAAGAGGTTCGTTATGATTAAGTGCCCGTTTTGCAACAGCGTGTTTCCCGAGAACACGCTCTTTTGCGAGGAGTGCGGCTCCTATCTCCCGCCAAGCGACAGCCAGACCACGGATCCCCTGACCAGCCCCATCGAGGCCAAGGGCGGCCGGCGGACGTTCAAAACCCTGGTCCTGTCCGTCCACGACGGCGGCCGGATCGAGCTCCCCCTTTCCAAAGAAGTGATCATCGGGCGGCTGGATGCCGGGCGCGCCGTCTTTCCGGACGTGGACTTTACCAACGAGCAGGGCATCGAAAAGGGGCTTTCACGCCGGCATGCCCGCATCTCGTCCCGTGAGGGACAGATCTTTTTGGAGGATCTGCACAGCCTGAACGGCACGTTCCTGAATGCCACGCGCCTGGTGCCCGACCTACCCTATCCCCTGAAGGACGGCGATCAGGTGCAGCTTGGCAAGCTGGTGCTGACGGTGCATTTCAAATAAGCTCGAGGAGCCAACCCGAGGAGGCCAGGCCCAGATGGAAGTAATTGTGCACATGCTGAACGAAGACCCAATTCTGGCCGACATGGAGGCAATGCCCGACCCGGCGCACAACAGCATCTATATTACCAACTGGACTCTGGCGAAAATGAGGGCTTGAGCATGAGACACATCCTGAGTAGAATAGGTAGG
>MTKX01033590.1_pt1 | contig 45769 bp, 35 predicted proteins | sample 1042771 | NCBI WGS metagenome assembly MTKX01 (sample SAMN06212183, study PRJNA360534) | anaerobic digester metagenome | biome: Wastewater treatment plant; material: sludge; isolation source: anaerobic digester fed with sludge from wastewater treatment plant | place: Denmark: WWTP Randers ...
ACAAAAAATTCCGCATGAAATCATAGTGGGATGTCCAAAAACTTCGGTGTCTAAAAAAGGACCCTTTTGTGGACACCCAGGGATCATGCGGTAAAAGCTTCTCAAAACCCGTCTCTATGCTGAAATGTGGGGGTTCTATTTCAATAATAGATAATGAGAAGAAGAGAATCCACTGAAATGGTCAATGATTCTTGATGCTGGAAAGGTTATCGTTAAGGAGGGTTTGTGAGAAGGGGGTGAAGCATGGGCGGGCTCTGTAGGAATGGCGATGGGATGACGATGCAGCGGAGTTATAGAACTTTTGGCGCTTGATCAAATCAATACTGAAATACTCTTCTCACACGTGCCCTTGCATCCTCCTTCAGCGTATCTCTTATGGAGTAAAGTCTTTCGTCCTCGTAACCTCCATCCATAAACAATTTCACGAGAAGCGCGATATTCTTTCTTAAATCGGGATGAGGCGACCAATGGATTTTTTTGAACCAAGCGAACAACAAGTCGGCTGTTTCCTGTGACTGCCTCCCCTCCTTCAATAATTCCATTCCGCTTTGCTCTCTTGAATGTATCTTATTCTTCAGCAGTCTATATATGGATTCTGCAATCCCAGCCTGATAATTATGTTGCTTTAACGTCTGGGTAATTAGATGACACAAAGAATTCTGGGAGATGATCTCGGAATCTTTGTCAAGCAAGATTCCATAAAAGAAGATAGTTGCTACGTGAGGCGCATATGCCTCGCATTCAAGACCGTATTGCAACGCATAAATCCTGATGATTTGCCTGGCCATAGGCTCCACTATTGGATAAGAGCCAGAGCCCAGAACCATAAGATCATATCGAACTACGTCGGTAATATTCGTTTCCATTGTAAAAGTGGAGAAAGGTGATTTTTCAATGGAGCTTCTTGGCCCCCAGAATCTTGGGGGATTTTTCCAGTACGGAACTAGCAGTTCGATCAATGCCGAATGAAGAAAATTACTCCCGCTTCCATTGCAAAGCATATGCATAATCGCCCGAAAAAGCTGATCGGCTTGATTTTCATTGGGCTCTGATTCAAATGCAGTCTTAAGTGCATTGATAACTCGTTCTTCTTTTTTCTGACCGAAATCATTCCAGTTGAGATGTCCGAATTTTCCAAAAATACTACCACCGAATCCCATTGTCCTACTCTTCTCACCTGAAGCCTGCCGCTCTATAAATTCCTCATGAATCCTATCGCAATAAACCAAAAGCTCATCGACTGACTCTTCCCTAAACTCATTCATGAAGTCTCGATATTTCTGATAGAGGACTTTCCAATCGAAATTGGAGTAAAGCATATTAAGGCTGAATTCATACTCCCTATCATAAGGATAACTTTCAATGTACTTTTCTAGAATGCCTATCGCAATGGGAGCGAGCTCATGATTGCCAACGGATGCATTGTAAACAATGGATAACAGGGGCTCGTTCTTGAATTTTTTCGAAGTAACTTGCTCTTCTATCACTCTTAACCATCCAACACTATATTCCATCGGTGCATTCAAGAGGGCCTTATAGAGCAAATCAAATTGTGAAGCGAAAAGCGAATCCCAATGGAAATATTGCTCAATTATGGGGGCAAGATGATTCCAGGCAGGTTCGCTTATCGGCATATATTCGATGATGTCTCGCCAGAAATCCGGATAAGACAAATCAATATCCAGGCGCATATTCTTATTATTCAGGTACTTTCGAGTCCATATTGCCAGATTCAAAGGTATATCTTTGTCTTCCGGAATTGAATCTGATACAATGCGAAGCATTTTAATAGCAGGATTATGCTGTATGGGGTGAGTTATCATTATAAGATTAACAAGTTTCTCGAAATATGCTCTCCGATTCTGTCCTAATTCCAGTCTTGCTTCTGCCTTTTTTAATAGCTCTTCCTTCTTAAAAACAAAGGATTTTATGGTCAATTCAAGCGCATTATATAGAAATTTCTCAATTGAATCATCGATATCATCGCTCTCACCAAATAAACCAATGTGGAGTGCAAAATCTCTCGCATTTTCAAGAACAGACCTGTAATTCCAGAAATTGAAATCTTTTATGGCTGACAGTTCCATTTGCATTATTAATCTCATATAATGCAGGCGCTCGGTCGAAGCTGAACGCTTCCTTTCAGCATTATAGAGAGAACGGTCGAGACTGGCTTCTCTTTGTTCAAGAAAAAGCCTATATTTATTCTCCTGCATGAATCTTCGAAATCTTAAAATTCCGGCAGTCTCGCCCTTTTCCCAATCGCCCAATTCTTTTTCCTTTTCCTGCAGATTTTTCTTTAGGCCATCGATTAATTTGGTCCAAAAACTAATTAGCTTGCTGTCCGACTCATTTTTTTTGTCTTCCGTCCTTTTGATTTCTCTCTTGATCTCCTCGATCTCGCCGTGCAGGAACATCACCATATGAAATCGTGCAATGTTTATAAATCCCTGAACAAGTGTGAAATTTTCATCACCAAATCTCGTACGTGTGCCCAGGCTCTTCAATTTCTTATAGCATCCCTTCCGATCAAACTTAATAAAAGCTTCAAATGCGGCGTGAAATTCCTTCAGGAATTGATTACTGAAAATCTCAAGATCCTCGAGATTCCTGGCATTCACATAATCTCTATGAAACATCCATTGAAATGTCTCAATCTTCTCCTTCATCGTGCGCAGTTCCGTGCAGATACGCCTGCTGGGATCGATTGATTGAAAAGCATTTACCCATTTATCAGCGATCTTCCTCCATATCTCATCTTCAGTCCTTATATGCCAACACATCTCTATGATGAAGGATAAGAAAATAAAATCCTCTTTCTCCAATCTCGAAGGGTAATCATCAAAATGCATATCGAGAATTTTATTCAGCCATTCATCGATTTTTTCAAAATCAAATCTTATCACCTTGATGAGGCAGATAGCCAAACTGCGATAGAAAAAAGCACCTTTCCTTGGAGAAGTCTTGGAATTCTCAAGAAATTCATTATAGAGCTTTTCCCTGTTTCCATGTCTATCGTAGTTCTTGCAGTGCCTTTCGAGGAAAGATTCAAATTTTCTGAGCACTATTCCAAATTCATTATCATCTATTGCCCAGTTAATTCCCCAGAACATCGCCCACACAATATCTTCAAATTGTATTTCATTCACATCAATGTTTTCAAGCGCGAGGTAAGACATGTGCTTGAGCTTGGCTATATCACCCTTCTCATATGCATCGATTGCGTGCTCTCTGAGATATCCTATAGCTTTTTCGTTCTTATTGCCGGGAATTTTAACCTCATCAATGAGAGTCTTAACTTTTTTACGCATACGATTATCCTTTCAGGACATTCAATCCTTTCTCTTCATCAGTCAGCGGTTCTTTGCCAAGAAAGCTGATATAAAATCCTAAATCAACGCTTTGCAAAAGAGGCTCACAATTTTCTTTCGTTATCCCGTCTTTATAGTCGCATCTTACTTCGCGCATAAATGTATCAATCAGATGTTCTGCCAAGGAATCCCTCAGGTTACTATCTCTTTGCCAGTTCTTTAAATATTCATTGATTGGGATTCTATCATACTTTTCAATGCTATCAACACGTTTGGGCTTGAAATGGAGCGAATTCACCGGAATGTGAGCCCCGATTTTTCGAAGGCAGTTATTATAGAGGAAAATCAACCTGTAATGGTTTTCCAGACATTGATAAACTCTTACCATCTTGAGTTTGTCTGAAACATCAGGCGGCCTGCATAAGTAGATGTCGATAGAAATTCTTCCCCGTGGAGTCCTCATTATCTCAACTCTCTTTTCTGTCAGGCCGTGGCGCAGCCAATGGGATTTGTTCTTGGTAGTTCCCTGCCTGTGCTTTAAAAGAGTTTCAGTATCGCATCTTTCACTATCTTCATCGAGTAAATCAGAGATAGCGATCACAGAAGAGAGACCATAGACTCTGTCAATATCAAATCTAGTAGTTAACGACTGTATTTTAGAGAAATGTGTCTTAAACTCCCATGGCCACTTCTCATGAGCGCTCCCAACCTGCGATATGAGTTCAAGCTGTTTCTCAATTCTGCGATATCCTTTTTCTAACTGCAGAATGTCTTTAAGAATGCCTTCTATCCTCTGACAATGTGTGTTTCTCACCCATTCAGGAACATCTATCATATGCTTATTGGTCAAAGGTCCCTGGATATTACCCAGATCATCCTCCCTCTGGGAAAGCATGCCAATATCATGTATAATCGCTCCGAAGAGAAGGAGCGTTGCTTCATTTTTTCGCAAGCCTTCAAGCCAACCAATCTTGTATCCCCAATCGGAGATCCTTTTTATCACACTGCATATATGTGGCAAGCCGTGCTCAGTATATTCAGGCAAATGGCAGCTTAAAGCCAAGAGATGAATTTGCTCTATCAAATCCCTTACTATATTCGCAGGTTGAGGAAGAAATTTCTCATCGAATGCTCTCCTCGCAAGATCGCTGTCCATTATGAATTCCGTGGCTTCACGTAAGGAAATGTTGAAGTCGGGTAGATATCTCATAGCTCTGCTCATCTTGTGATTCCAGGAAGATTTTATCATAATATCTCGGAAAGATCCAACAAATGTCTCCAATGCAATATCGTCTCAATTTCCATACCATAACTATCAATTGCGATCGCAAACCCTGAATCAGTAACTTGATAGTAAATCAAATATCACCATGTTGGCTTATTTCAGCAATTTTTTCAGACTATCTATAGCTTTTTGCGAGGATTCAATGATAATTGTCGCGCTTCCTCTTACTCTATAGTATTGGTTCTGGATAATGCTCTCTCTATTATCCATTGCAATGTAAACCACATTTGAAAAAGCCTCACATATTGCATTTGAATAGCTTGCGGATTCTCTGATCTGACACAATAACTTCCATAACTCCGGATTCTCGGAAATAAAAGTGTAAGCGTCTCCAAGAACCATATCCAAAAGCATTGTGCTATATCGAGTAGCCCAAGCCCAATGTGCTGTCCCATCAGGGGAGGTAATAGTTGCTGGGACATTCTCTAATAAACGATTTGCCGACATTATTAGATGTTCAATTTCAGAAATAAGAAGCGCCAGCTTCGTCCTGCGATATTCTGCTTCCTGAAACGCGCTCTTTATCTCAAAATAAGTCATATCCTCATTTCCTTTATTTGTTCTCTTGGGAAAAATAAATACCCCTCTGTCTTCCTCTATAACGTGAGGCCTTTTCCAAGTAGACTTTATTTCACAGATATGTAACACATTTCCCTTATTTCGAATTCTTATAGGGGGATTCAGGAAGTTCCATTCTACAGAAGGCTGACAAGATGCTGGATAATTGCCAAAACATGCTGGAAAGTCATAAGCAATATCCATCCCAATCATTCTGTCCTTCCCCGATATTCTTTTATCATCATCTATCCCATAGACCAGGAAACCTCCACCAGAATTTGCGAAAGCCGCTATCGTTTTTCTCAATCTCTTTTTTCCCTGATCATCATCCTTAACGGGAAGACATTTCTTGAAATCAAATGCGTCAGTCTCAAAAATTCCTTTAGAAATAATTTCTTCAATAATATCCAATGTCCATTCATTGAGGGCATGAGGCACGTCCATTTCTAACCTCCTCTGTTGTGTTCCCACTACTCTCGGACATCCCTTTCCTCCCCATTTCTATCTTTCTTCTATAGGCTTTAATTTAAACCACCTGACTCCACCTTTGTAATTAAACGTCAAAACATTGACACTTTTACCAATAAATTCCGGCATACCCGCCGACTTCAAAGTTAAGCACATCTGTTTTACCCAATTACCAAGCCATTCCGCTCGAAGTGCTACTGGATCCGAAGCAGGCTGTATGTAACCTTTGTAGTGAAATTTAAAGAGATTCCTAAAAGTTGCATCAATACCAGAAAGAGCGGGCCACATAAGAGAAAATTGGATAAGATCCAACAAACGACATAAATGTTCAATAGCCCCCAAAAAATCCCTTCACTACAATGATTTCGCTAAAATAATATTTTTCTCATTCAGTTTAACAAAAAAAGTAAAAATTCCCCTCAATAAATTTGTCGCCTTCTGCTAATAAATACGACATCAAGTAATACTTCCTCTTGCCAACTCTCATCTTTCCCAGATATTGAAGAATAGTATTGCGACATTTTGTCGTAATACTAATAATATACGACAGGCATTTTTCTTATGGGAAGAATTTACAGAGATTATAGAATTAAGATGGTTATTGACTTTGACAAAAAAGACTTATCTATATCATTATTGCATTGGGAATTGGAGACTCCTATTGAACTTTAGTGTCGTCTGTTGGGTTTTATCCAAAATTCCTCGTGAATACCATTTCTTAGATGATTTGCCGGAATTCCCTTGGGTAAACTCGGTATTACAGTCAATTCCGGTATAAATCTATTCTGCCCCGGATTTATGTAAATGTGGCACATGCCTGGGCTTTTATCTGTACTCGAATTATAACCACAGATATGAAGCCCCATATGGAGCGAATCATTTTCCTTCTTACCATCCAATTTGAAAGCTTCGTCAAGTTGTCTGGCCAGAAAATTCGTAAATGCAGCAAGTCGATCGCTATTCCCTGTTTGATTCACGGTTTCCATGAATTCCTTCACAGGCCCTTCCAGCCATATTCCAATATCTTGTGCACCCACCTGAGCCAATCCCCAAGATGATAAACCGATATTCAACCCTTTGAAGTAAAATGTTTTTTCCTTCTCTACAAACCCAGTTATCTTTTTTGTTGCATTATCTAGGATTGTCTGAGATGAATCTGAAGCCATGACGACTCCTTCATGATTTATTTCAGAGAGCACAAACGTCATTTTCCCACTCCCCTTCCATTTGTATTACCTACTCCTTACACCTCTTATAGGAATCCATTAAAAACCGGGGGGCTGAACACCCCCTTCTCACTTTTTCCCCGGATTCCGGATCAACTCCTGTTTAATCAAAATCGATCTGGTATAATATACAGACTTTCTGATACGGGTTAAGATACAGATTTTGCCGCAAAATTGGGGCCTTTTTCTCTGTATCATAAACGAAGGTTTGTGAAGCATTATGAAGATAGGTAGAAACCCTGAGATATCCGACAGTCTCCATACGATTTTCCTTCAATTCCACAAAAACATATTCACCTCTCAAATTAGTATATACTAACCGTTATAGTACTATCAGCCGTTTTAGGTTTAGAGAGACAAGAAGCGCCATATATTAAAGATTTATGAGCTTTGAACTTTCTATGGGATCAATCAATCCCGTCCGGAAATGCAGCGATCCGAAGGTGACCCTTATTGTCATGAGATTTTGTTGACTTTTATTGGGTTCGAGCGTAGCATATCAGCCAGGACTTTATTATCTGGCATCGAATTATTAAACATTTCTTAATAGTCTATCCACAGCACTCACTTGCTCTATAGCTTTTTAAAAATTTCAGTGTCTTTATGTTTCGGGGGGGATGACATGCTCAGCAAAATCATTTCGATTAAAAACATAGGCAGATTCCTAAGCTCTTCAGCTTCGGGTGATGTCACTTTCAAGCGATTCACCCTTATTTTTGCAGAGAATGGCCGGGGAAAGACAACTTTGTGTGCTATTCTTAGATCGCTCCTGCTAGGTGATCCTTCCTACATTATTGGCCGCAAGTCCATCCACAGCACTTCTCCACCGGAAGTTAAGCTTCTTACAAATACTACAAATATCAATTTTGCTAATGGTACCTGGAATATGCCACTCCCACACATAGCCATCTTTGATAATACCTTTGTTACCGAAAACGTCTATTCCGGGGAAGTTGTCGATACCGAACAAAAGCGCAATCTTTACCGCATAATAGTGGGTAACCAAGGTGTCCTTTTGGCACGCGAAATTGATGCTCTGGATGCCCAGATCCGTAAAATAAACCCTGAGATCAGAGATGCTCAATCTGCTATGCAGCGCAATATACCAGAGGGTATGAATATAGAATCATTCCTGCGCCTACCATATGACGCCGAAATTGATAATAAAATCTCTGCGAAGGAACGTGAACTTGAAAGTGCGAAAAAATCAGACCAGATTCAGCAGCGACCTCCATTGACCACTGTTACTCTCCCTATATTTCCCGACTCTTTCCGCGAACTCCTCAATAAAACTATCGACGTTGTCGCAAAAGACACGGAGCAGCGTGTCTTAAATCATATTAAATCTCATCAAATGGGCGATCGTGGACAATACTGGCTGGCAGAAGGCTTATCTTATATCAAAGATAAAGCCTGTCCTTTCTGCGATAGAGATCTTACCGGCGTAACATTGATCGATGTCTATAAGGCGTTTTTCAGCGAATCCTATAATTCATTACGCAACGAGATCAATTCCATGGCAAGAGTCATAGAATCCACTTTTGGTGACCGACAAATCGCCGATGTAGAGAGGATCGTTGAGCAAAATTCTTCAGCTGTTGAATTCTGGAAACAATACTGTGATTCAGATCTTCCGCTTTTTGACTCCAGTGTAAATATAAATGAGACCCTTTCTTCCCTTCGTAACACCTCTCTAACCCTTCTTGCCCGCAAGTCCCAAGCTCCTCTCGAGTCAGTTTCCCCTGATGATACCTTTACACGCACATTATCGGCATTCGAAGCGGTTAACCGGGCCATCGAGTCCTACAATGCAGCAATTGCCAAATTCAATTCTATTATTGCCGCTAAGAAGCTCGAAACTCGCGCTGCAGACACTCGCTCTATCCAAACTCAACTGATTGCCCTTACCGCACAAAAGAAACGTCACCTGCCTGATATCCAAAAGAGTTGCACTCTTTACCAAGGCCTCCAGGTGCAAAAAAGACAACTTGAAGATCAAAAGATTAAGGCCAAAGAAAAGCTCGACTTGCATACTCAACAGGTCATCACTCGTTATGGTCAATCCATCAATCGCTATCTTGGATGGTTTAATTGCAGTTTTGGCATCACTCCGCCAACCCATAGCTATCGTGGCGGCACCCCTAGTTCCGCCTACCAAATCCTTATCAACGGTACTCCAATTGATCTGGGCGGAGCGGAAACTCCCCTTAATAGACCAAGCTTCAAAAACACCCTCAGCGCTGGCGACCGAAACACGCTTGCACTAGCATTCTTCTTCGCACAACTATTACACGATCCAGATGTTTCTTCAAAAATCGTAGTCCTCGATGATCCTTTCACTAGCTTGGACTGCTTCAGGCGGAATAGTACAGCGCATCATATTAAGCGCTGCGGTGAGATGTGCACTCAGGTTATTATCTTATCCCATAATCCCTCTTTCCTTAAACTGCTGTGGGACAAATTATCGCCGAGTGACAGAAAATCTCTTCAGTTAGCCCGTATCGGCGAGGAGGACACAACTATCCTTGAATGGAATATTGAAGAGGCACTAAAAGTTCAGTATCATGCAGATATAGATGTCTTACAGAAGTACTTCTCTTACAAAGATAGCAACCCTCGCGATGTCATCCTTAAAATCCGGCCAATCATTGAATGTTATTGCCGCACTCTTTATCCTCTGCAGTTTTTAGATTGTGATATGCTCGGCACAGTGATTGGAAAAATCCGTGCCGTTGGTTCAAGCCATCCGCTGCATAAAATATTGAATGATATGGATGAATTGAATGATTTTTGCCGCCGATATCATCACGCAGAAAACCCTAATGCTGTTACTGAACCAATAGATGATAATGAACTTAATGGCTACGTTAAGCGAACACTTTCTCTTGTCGGAGTTATTTAGTCTTTTTAAACGAAAGGAGTAGAAATTATGATTGCACAGTCAACTATTTGCAAAGCAATCCAAGAACGTCGCCTTTTGCAATTCTACTACAATGGCGGAACTCGAATTGTCGAACCCCATCAGCTCGCGTATAATGAGAGAGAAAATTTGGTCCTCAGCGCATATTGGGTTCGCGGTTACTCTGAATCTCATGGTACTTCTAATCGGTGGCGTGAGTACAGTTTCGATGAAATCTCCGCAATCACAGTTCTTGACGAACATTTTTCTGGCCCTCGGCGAGGTTATAAAAAAACACCCAACAAGAAGTATCATTCAGCTATTTGCCAACTCTGATCCGAGAAAATCCCTATCGCCTGCATATTTCCAGCAGCCACTGAAGCACAGCCCACGTCGCCTCCAGATCCTCCTGATTATATTTCACAATCTCGTCCATCATTTTCTTGCGCTCAACAAGATCCTTCATCTCTGTTGCCTCAATATATTTGGCGATTGACCAGTCACCCCTACCTTCAGCAAGAGCTCTTTTAAAACCCGCCAACTTTTCTATTCTCTTAAGACTGTAACTGTAGTCCGGCAGCACAACAGCTTCCTTCGTAAGCTTCATAAGGTCCACGAGATTTCCCTTGACCCTCTCTACTAAGCCCTCATCGTCTCCGTAACGTTTTAGATACACCTCTATCCAGGTTTTCTCATAGGAAGCCCAGTGTATAAAGGGCAAATCTCCATACTTATCAAATATCTTCCTACAATTTTCAAGAAACCCAAACCATCCGTCTCTGTCTCCCTCATCTCCGTAGTCTGCCAGGGAATATATAAACTCACTCTTATCTTCCCCAAAAACCTGAAAGCCCCAGAGATAGATTTTATTCATCTCATCCAACATAGGTGGTACCCCTTCTATGTCAAAAATCACATAATTTCTACTCTCTGGCAGATAAAGCTTACCTACAATTATCACATTTCCAGCGATAAGAGCATTTGCATGTTTTATGATTGAATCAGCCTTTTTACCAACCTTTTGCATACCCTTCCCCCATGGCCGTCTCAATTCAGACAAAGAGATACTGTCCATTTGGGCAATATCTTCTATCGTTTTCATCCCAATCTCATGGAGTTTGACAGCAAGCCCTTTATCTACCCCTGGAAGCAGCGCCGGATCTCTCGACTCTTCCGCCGCTCTCCAACAACGTTCAAAGTAACCACACTGCTGACAATCAGACCATCCTACAGGGCAATAAGGCTCTTCCTGTAAATCCTGTGCGCTTTTAATTTCACGTAGCATTTCCAGCGCATCTGATCCATTTTTATACGGGATCTCCACCACATCACTGCTCCCCGATAGCACTTCCAATCTCACAGGTACTTGTCCCATTGTTTTCTCATAAAGCCACCCATATAGATCAAGCTGTTTAAATATTTCCGGGTGGTCCTTTTCGTTTATTCTTCGTGACAGTTTACAGTCCCGTATTATGTATGAATTCCCTTCTTTACAAACAAAGTCAGGAAAACCTATTATAGTTATCATTCCAGAATCCAGTGTTTCATCAACCATAAAAGCTGGCTGGTAAATGGTAGAAACGCCCTCTTGCAAGAGCTCTTTTGTTCGCGATATATGCTCACTCAGTTTCAGACTGCTAAGATCTTCAACTATGCCATCTATGGACTTAAGATATTCCTTCTCATGCCGTTCTCCAAGCTTCTTCATAACTTCTTTGAATGGCCCTTGTTCTGCTTCAGCAACACCTTTTTGTTTTAAATATACACGCATCTTACATTCACAAGGAGTGAGATATTGATAAAAATCGGAAGCTCTCAATAATCTTCTTCCACTCATTGTTCCACCCCATCTCTTTTTTTATATAAATCGTCAATACATCTCCTTCTCCACTCGAATATCCGCCTCATCCAGCGGCTCCTCCACCGCATTCCTGAACCAGTAAGGATCATATCCACTTTCACAAGATCCCTTAATCTCAATGTTGATCTTCCCCCCATCCGACTTTTCCGCAAGATTGGCGATAGCTGGAAACGCCTTAAAGACCTCATCTCTGCTCAGTTTCATATTCAGCCGTATCGCCGTAGGCACATCAATTCCCGTTACCCCTTCATCCCCCTCGTCAACCACATCCGGCGCAGGCTTCTCTCCCTCATCAGATTTCTTCACCGGTACACCCTCTCCCCCTCCCACAGCCACAGGTGCAGGTGGCTCCGGAATCGCCGAAGGCATCATTATGAATCCCGAGTCCAGATCCACTTCATCCTCCGAAAGTTTGCCCCTATATACCACCTTATCCCTGCTGACCTTATATTTCCCGCTCTCATCCAGCTCGGGCAGCCTGCCGCTTGTGTACCCGAATGCCCCGTCTACCACCCCCTTGGCAATTGCCTTTTTTAATACCTGTGCATCGGTGATCCTTGGCGACTCAATAACAGAAAAGAAATTATCCACAATATCCGCCGCCTTTAAGCCCACTCGCGCCAGATCTTCTCCCTCTGGCGATTCTCCAAGTCTAAGCCTCTCAATAATCTTCTTGTGCTCAAGCTTACCAAATAATTTGGGCGCGCCGGCATTTATGAGGAGCTCCATAATCCGCTCATGAATTCCAGTAGCAGCAAGAGGTCTCCCCCCCACCTCGACCTTTTCTATGCCCAATTCCCCTTTTTCCACACAAGGCAGCCACACAGATGAATAAAGCTGTCTCATCGCCGCTTCCGCGGCAGCCTCTTCAGTCTTTTTCCTCTCCTTCATCTGATCCATCTGTTCTTTGGTGAGCCGGAACTGGTTTTTCTTCTCTTCCACCTTTTCTATTGCAAGCAGATATCTCACAGCCCTCCGAAGCGGCTCAATCTGCTTCTTTTCCGGAATCGCAAGTCCCACCCCGTTTCTATAATGCCTCGGCTTTTCCTTATGCTTTGAAAGCATCTCCTTTGCCTCATTTTCCTGGTCCTCTCTTTTCCTTTCCGAGAATTCCAGAGGCATATATCCGGTGACAAAAAGCGGCTCTTTATCATCAAGATCCTGCGTCCTAACAGGCCATACTCTGACATCTTTTTTCCCTGCAACCTTTCTGTCAATCATTTCCTTTATAGCCCGCTTCACCGCCTCATGGTCCTTTGCCACTTCCATCTCGGCATCCTCAATAAGCTTGGTCACATTCGGATCTTTCTTAAAGCAGTACCGAACCCCATCATAATGGAGATAAAGGCAGGCATTCTTCAACTCCGATAGCACGGCCGTTGCAGTGATGTTATCCAGATCGGGTCCCACACAAGCCTGTAACAGTTCACTCTCAGTGACCCCCGGCGGAAGCATCTCGCTTTCCTTTTCCCCATCTCTCCGTAATCCGCCAAAGGAATATGTCAGAATCGCGGTGGCAATCCTTGTGGCAGGCTTTACCTCATCCAGCTCCGGTGTTTCTCTTGCCAGACGCTCATCTATTCTCCTCGCTCGCGCATTTGGTCCGCTTATGTCCGCTGTGATAACAGGATCATAATCATTCTGCACTCCCAATTCCTTGAGCATTTTTATTCTCACATTCACATTGCCAAGCGGTATTTCCGGAGGCCCGAGAATGGCACGCGCTCCCCCATCCTTTTTTAACGAATGAAGACACGATGCGAGAAAACGAAGGGCGCCACGGGTCCTCTGAAAATCATCTATCGACGCCCATCGCTCCTTCATAACATCAATAAGCGTAGGATGGAAGGGATAGGCAGTTCTAAGCCTGTCTCTCAATATAATCCCTTCCTCATCAGCCTGTTTCTTTTCAGTTGCCGTTTCCGCGTACGCTTTCCTCATGCTCGTCACTGCAGAGCAATAGGCGTTTGCCACATCGCTTGCCACTTGAGCCGGAGGAACCTTTCCAAGAAGACGCCTCTGGATCACGCAGAGAACCTCATCTCCCGTAACAGGCTCCCTTATCTGATCCACCCGGGAAGCAAGCTTATCAATCTCCTTCAATAGGGCGATGTTCCCCATAGCCTCTCGCGCGCTCCACTGCAATGAATAGACCATTGCAGCATGAGAGCTACCCGCCACCTCAATTGTAAGATTCTGGAAGAAGTCAAGAGCCTGTCTCTGAAGCGTTGACTCGTGCACCGGCACGGCAGCAGCCCGCTCCATATATTTGAGCACCTCATCCAACAGGATTAATGTAGGTGTCCCCTCAAGCAACGCTTTTATAACGTCGCCTCCCGGCGATACCCTGTCACGGTCGTGCTTTTCAACAAGTTTATACTTATCTTCCCCCAACTGCCATGCCACCCATCCCCACATGGTCATAATTGTGCGTCCGTCCTCCAGCGTCTTGCCATTAAGGGCATCAAATTTCTCCCCATCAAATACTGCAACACTGACCTTGCCGGGATTAGGAAAATCTTTCGCCTCCGGCATAATGTTGAGCTTATCCCTGCTCTTTGCCGCATGATAAAGTGTGGCAAGTGTATGAGACTTGCCACCGCCAAAGGGTGTTCTCATTTTCAGAACCCTGTTGTATGTTGTCGCACCAGAAAGCGATCCCATTACCTCTTCAAGAAGCTTCTTCATATCGGAAGTCAAATATGTTGCCCGAAAAAATTCCTCCGGATCTCTATACACCACGGGGACATTCTTATCATTTGCCGCAATTGCTCCAAGGTCAATGGCGAACACCGCTTCCGTGAGATTTCCCGATTCCACATCGGGGTGCAAAGCAACCACATTTGTCCATGCGCTGAGAGCAGAAATAGTCATCGTAACCTCCATTCAAAACATACCGAATTTGTCAGCCTCCAGGTTTATACAGCTTTCTTAATTCCCGTCTTCCTCGAATCCCGGACTTCCATTTCGCTTTTTATTTCGCTGGCACCCTTCTTTATATCTTTCACAATCTCACCGGCAGACATGGTGTGCCACTCAAGCTCCTTCACATAACGGTAATAGTGAATATCCTGCAGGCACTTGCTTCCGGGAAACTCCCTCTTCACCCTCTTCCGTATCCTCTCCTTATCCTTTTCGGTAACCTTCTTTTTCGGCATTCTATACCTCCTCCCCGAAAAAATCTTCAGGTGTTACTATTGTGGGAACCGGAATCCTTAAGCGCATATTGACTTCTCTTATCATTTCCTGTGTTCCGCGCTTGTAAATGTGTCTGAGATTCCACGTAAGGAGAAAATTCATCTCTCCAATGCTTGCCGATGCAATGTGGATAGCATCTCCCCGTGGCAGGCGCCTTGAAGACAAATATTTCTCTGATAGAGTAACCACTTCTTCGGTAATTTCCAGAACCTCGAATCCTTTTATCAGGTCTTCAAGCTCCTTTCGCAGTTCCGGGTCTTCTGTTGCCCTGATTTCATCAAGCACCACATCCGAGACATACACATCAAAATGTGATAAGATGTCCCTCCAGAACTGCCGGGTCAAATCCCTCAAATAGGGCGCCTCATCCTGGAAATACATATTTATCACCGAGCTTTCCAGGTAAAGCTTCGCTTTCTTTTGTGCCATAGTGTCCCCTTCCCTTTCTCTCTACTCTATCAGGAGTATCCCTGACGGAATATGAAGACTACGCTCTCATCCTGTTACAGCAATATCCCCTCAAGATGTGACTCTACGAGCGATTTCCAGTTTGCAGTCAGTTTTCTGAGCGCCGATTGCTCCTCCCCTGTCGTAACAATCGTATGCTCTTCCTCCTTCTCGCGTTTCCCCGAAAGACCGGCCCCTGAAAGTGCCTGGGCAATGAGGCGCAATCTTTCCTTGTCAGGTTTCACCTCCGCAAGAAACTCGCCAAGCTTTTTCGGTTGATTTTCCATGAGCCAGAGCGTTCTGTGCAGCACATCAATAAGGGGAGCTGCGATTCCCTTCGAGTCCGGCACCCCCAGTTTATCACTTCCACCCCTTTCCGAGAAGTCTTTCAGCCGGTATTTTCCCTTCTTTTTTTCCACCAGTGCATTGCTTCCCGATGAAAGCCCCTCTTGTCCATCCAGCTCAACATTCTGACCGTAAGTGAAGACAATTGCCTCTCCCGCGTCCATCTCTGCATTCTTGTAACTGTACCTCCAGAGCACATAGAATCTGCTCGGCCCATCCACGGCAGCAACCCCTGACCGTGAAACGTTGAATATCTTCTCCATAAGGGTCTCAAGCACGACACCTTCCACTTCAAGGAGAAACTTTTCCGCAGGCACCTCTTCTCCATTAGCATATTCTACTTTCGCAAAGCGGGTAAAGGCTCTGAGTCCTGCCCCTACCGCAGCAATTATGAGATCGGCTCCTGCGATCCCCATTTTCCAGAGAGTGTCCACGCGCTCACGGACAATTGCTTCGAGCTCCGCTCGGACTTCGGTCTCGTAGGAGCCGGTTTCGGAGCCTTCGCGCTTCCGTGCTACGATGAAGATGCTTGAGGCNNCTGAAGATGCTTGAGGCGAGAGATGCAGTTTCACGAGCATTTGTTCTTGCATTCATTTCAGTATCAAGAGGCCAGGCCTCGGTAACCGTAAAGTCTGCCTTTCGGAGGGCGTCTACTAACGTTGACCAGCCTATAGTGGTCTTGTGCGCATATACGCAGACCATGGGCCCATCAGATCGAAGAACCCGACCTGCCTCTTTAAATGCTCTTCCCATCATATCTTCATAGAATTGCTTTGCTGCTGCTTTGTTCCCATTATGTCGGTACGCTGCCATAATAGCTTCGTTTTTCTTAGGTGTGAGCTCAGAGGCGAAATGTTCAGGGTAGAGATGCCCGATAGTTCTCTTTAGCCATACATAGAAATAATCAGATAGATTCGAATATGAAACGTTATCATAATATGGCGGATCTGTGATAATTGCCTCAAATGTGTTATCGAAAAATGGGATGGACGTTGCTGTTGCGCGCATTACTTTCACTTCGGAGTTAGCCTCGTTTGCAAATGAAGCCTTTACGCTTTCTACTATCCATTGAATTGCTCCTTCGGGGCTTCCTGAGCCTTGTCCGAATGGGTTGAGTTCTGCAAAATCCCATACCATAGGGAGAGCAGGACGCCCAAACGGATTTTGCATTATTTCTCTTGTATTATGCCATGAACACAGGTTTGAATTATACACTGCTTGCCTATCAACGAAAATTCCTAGATATGTGAGGATTGCTTTTGCATATTCTTCATCAATTTCTTCATTCAGCATTTCTGCGTATGCTGCGAGGGATAATTTCGTCATGAAGAAAAGCGCAAGAAGCTGTCGTGGGATAAAGATATCGCTCCATTTGTTAAGTCCAAAATGCTGCGTATCCATGGAGCGGGGGTTAGCCTCAATTGGCTCATCCGGCAGCGTAAGCCCCGTCTCCTTGCAGAGTTTCAAGATGCGCCGGTAGATCTTCTCATCATCAAGAATTAAATTAAGACTAACATTGGCAGAAAGATAATATTTGCCCTGCCTTTCTGGCCAAGTACAGACGATCGCCATCATCTGCCGTCCCATTCTTTTTGCACAGCCCTCTTCTTTCACATATCTAGAATCAGCCACCGTACCGCAAAAAGGACAAGTTGCATTCCCACCCTTTGAAAAAGCTTCTGGATCAAACCCGAGTCCATTGTCTGTCTTTGACTCTACCACTTCAAATCTCGCCACCTTCTCACCTGGTGGCGCAACCATCTTCAATGCCACATAGCGATCTTTCTTCTTGCAAAGCCATGTCTGCCTCACAAGCGGCACGGTCGCATCACAAGACGGGTTCTTGCACTTCACTGTCCTCGTCCACAGATATGCCACCGGAATAAGATATCCATCGGGTATCTCTTTTTTGCTCTCAAACGAATCAAATGTTAACTGCTCTGCTTTCTCTGTGCCCTTTCTCTTATATTCTGGGTCTGGAATCAGCGGATACAGATCCCCTATCTCTTCCCTCACTTTCTCCAGGACCCACTTTCCCCAGTAGCGCACCTCTTCGGCAAGCCCTCCCCATGTGGTCTCACCCTTCTCCTTTTTTGGCCCTGTCATCCCGTGGGCATTTTTATCCGGTTTTCCATACTTCTGAGGATACACCAGAGTGCAAAGTTCAATAATATGAGCAACCGGGTTCAGATCAAGAGCATGTGCCTCACAGCCAAGCCTCAACGCCTCAAGCGGTATCGCTCCGCCTCCGGCAAACATGTCAAGCACTTTCGGTCGGGGTGCCCGTCCTTCAAGAATATCCTCAACCGTTATCTTTTCACTCTTTTCTTTTGTAAGTCTTTCTGCATGCGCTTGAAGAATATGCTTCTGAGCCTCCTCTATTGTGCCTTGATGCCCTGGGTATTTGCAAAGCCTGTCCAAAAACTGTGCGGCATTGGCTCTCCCCAGGCTTTTCCTCTGCTGCTCATTCCCATTCTTCGGAGCAAACTGGTCCGCAGGCACCAGTGCCCCATATACAGCCGCCCTGCACGCCACGAGCGGCCGCCTTGCCCACCATAGATGAAGCGTGGAAATATGCCCCTTCCTCACTGACTTCTCTCTGGAAGCCTCTGCGCTTATCGCTTTAATAGGCAAATAATCTTCTATCAGCCTCTTATCGCCATTGTCCATAACCACTATTTCCTTTCCTCTCGTTTGATCGCCTCCGCCGGAATCTCATAAAACCTTGCAGCCACAATCTCTTTCTTCGCATAATCAAGCTTCTCTGCCGGATTCTGAATAGTAACAAGCTCCGACCCCTCTTTGAGAGGATCCCAGACAACTGCGAGCCAGTAAGTATGTGCAAGCTGCTGCGCCTTATACCACTCGTTTATCGTAAGCCTCACCGGCATCCCTCTGTTTCTCCCCTTCACCTCAATCCGCCTCACTTCTATGGTGCCGGTAACTTTGTCGATGACGCGGTGTGCCCGAATATCAAAGCCCAGCTTGAGATGGCCGACCCGCTCTATCCGGTCTTCCGGAAACCCCTCTTTTATAAGCTCATTTATGACTCTCTGCTCCGCGGCCAGCTCACTCCTCCGCTTCAGATCGCTCTCTATTTCATCGATCACCGCATCCGGAACCTCATCCCCTGTCATTCCCGGGCCATACACCAGCAATGAGGCGATATGGCGGACAGGCCCCGTTCTCGCAATTTTGAGACGCTCAAGTCCTTTGAGCCGTTCCTGTCTTGAGCTCTCGAGCAATGTAACGTTTTTCATTGCCTCATCGGCAGCCAGCTTGAAATCGGGATTCTTTCCTGCCTCTGCCATAAGTCTCATAGCCTTTTCCTGCGCCCTGTCCTTGCGCACCTTGAAAGATTTTTCCAGATATTCCCTTATGATACCGGAAAAATGCTCCCGCTCACTCCGGCATCGGTCTCTGCATCCCATCTGATACCCGCTCTTGATAAAATCTGATGCAGGCTGCGGATCTGTCTTCTCAATCTTTTCTGGCGGCGATGGATGTGGGACAAGATCCAGAAGCATCTCGGCGGGAAATAGTTCCAAATGCCCCTTCTCTTCTCTCGCTGCCACAAGCTCTCCATAAAGAGAGACATCTGATCCCCGAGTATCTTTACCCCTTATGGAGAGCTCAAAAAAATGCAGCTTATATGACTCTGAGGCGAGATTATCGATGAAGACCCCTGTCTTGCCCTGGAATGGCACCAGCATCTCGTTGAGCTTTTCGTCAACGGCCGCATAAAGCGCATGCCCTGGTCCCATTAAGACCGCGTCAACATGCGCATCTTTCTCCAAATCCATCTTGTGAAAAGTAATTTTCCGGTACGATGCTTCCGGCTTTCCTGCCTTTCGCGCCGATTCCAATCGTTCCGACCGCAGCGAAGCCAGCACATGCTCTATTCTCCATAGTCCATCTGCACGAGGCTCAATCTTCAATCCCACTTCTTCACAGGCGTTGTGAAAATGAGACTCCACATACCGGGGCATCAGTCGCCGCTCTTCTATATCGAGGTTTCTCTTCTGAAAGTCAGAAAAATCCACATATGACCGCGCAAGTGCTATACCCGTTGATTCCTCGTATTCCTTCAGTTTTCCCGGGTCCATCTTCTCAATCTGATCAATATATTCATCAAGTCTTCTTGGATCAAATGCAGCATCTCTGAGGATCTCGGGCAAATTCACTTCGTTCAAAGCCATAACTTCCCCAATTACATCAAAAACTCTATCGTGGAGAGCCGCCCTCATCTGTTCCAGCTTGACCAGTAGAATATTGAGTATTCTTCCCTCTATCACCGGCTGCCCATCCTCAGAATCAGTGGCCACAAAGTTGAATACATACACATCCCTATCCTGCCCGATCCGGTGAATACGTCCCAATCTCTGCTCAAGCCGCGTGGGATTCCAGGGCATATCGTAATTAATCATGAGATGGCAGAACTGGAGATTTATCCCCTCACCTGCCGCGTCCGTTGCTGCACAAATCTGCGCCTTTGTGCGAAATGTCTCCTGTGCCCTCTTTCTCTCATGAACATTCATCCCGCCGTGAATATTACAAACCGAATAGCCCCACTTCTCAAGATGAGCGCTTATATAATTCATCGTATCACGATGCTCCGTGAAAATTAAAAGTTTTCCTCTCCCATCCTTCAATTCCGAGAATTGCGCCCTGGCGAGGCATTCCCTGAGCGCCTGGAGCTTTGAATCATTTGCATTTTCCCGAACACGGCAGGCCTTCTCCTCAAGATCCTGTAACACCGAAATCTCAGCCCTTATACGCTCCAATTCAAGAGAACAGGCATAATCATCAAGCAGATCATCCTGCCCTTTTTCATCCAGATCATCATCTTCTACCTCCGTATCAGGCATTCTCCCTTGCATTTTTTCAAAATGTTTTGCCAGTTGCGCTGGCGTCATCTGTTCCAGTTTCTCAAGAAGCTCCTTACGTGTCTTCAGGCGCCTCTTTATAGATTCGTGTATAGCGCACGCTGAACTCGCAAGCCTTCGCTGAAGCACCGTTCTTGCAAGAGCAGCCGAGCTCCGCCTTTGTCCGGTTTGCTGCGGGATAAACTGATTTATATAGGCAGTCACTTCCTTATAGAGCGCATACTCTTCAGAATTGAGTTTGAATGTGACAGTGTTGGCGTGCCGATCAGGGAATAACCTTTTCCCATCAAGATCCTTGAGATCCTCCTTAAGCCGCCGAAGAGCCCAGGGGCAGTTCTCGCCCAGCCTGAAAATATCTTTCCTCACCGAGGCAGACTGCTCTCCAAGATGATGAGGCTCAACAAAAAGATCAGGATCAATCAGCCGCAGGAAATGCGCAAACTTATCATCATCTCCATGGTGCGGCGTTGCAGTGAGCAAGAGGATATGATCCCCTCTATCTGCAAGCTTGAACGCAAGCTCATATCGCTTCGTGGGCCTTACCTTAAGTTCTCTGTCCTGTCCTCCGGAGACCGTCCTCGCGGAGCACTTATGCGCCTCATCAATAATTATCAGATCCCAGTTCTGCTCCCATACTCTTTCCCTCACATCTTCCTGCTTCGCATAATCTATCGAGGCTATTATCTGGCAGCATCTTTGCCAGGGATTTGTCAGCTGGTGCTGGTCCACTGCAGAAAACACCATATCAAAGGATTCACCAAACCACCGGAGCATTTCGTCCTGCCACTGTATTGTAAGCGGCGCAGGGCACAAGATTAATATCCTCTCAATCGCCTCTCTCAGCTTCATCTCTTTTATGAGAAGCCCCGCCATTATCGTCTTTCCCGCACCCGGATCATCCGCAAGAAGAAACCTCAGCCGCGGCTGGGGAAGCATCTTCTGATACACCGCTTCAATCTGGTGAGGCAGCGTCCTTATCCCCGATATGCTCACCGCAAACTGCCGATCATATGCATAAGCCAATCGAATACGCGCCGACTCTATCAGTAACCCTATCTTTTCCGCATCAGCCGGCCTATATGCTTCCTCTTCCCCATGAACCGTCTTCCATATCTCCTCAGCTTCCTCTGCCGAAATCACCGCCTCTTCCAGACTTCCATCAGGCAACCTCACCCTGCATTCATAGCCATTTCCAATCTGCCTGGCATCTTCAAGCACCACCATCTCATCAAAATGCCCCGGCAGTGAAATCTTTTGCCCGATGGGGAGAGCCTTTTTATCCACCAGCATATAGATGTCTCCTTATAATCTCCTTATAATCCTTACTTGCTGCCCTTTCCTGGTTCACTCTCTGGCTTATTTCCCTCAGTAAATAATAAGGTTATCTTTTTATCAATATAGGTCACAAATGGACTTTTGTCATCCCTTTTTGGCGATAGTATCTTTTCCAAAAAGTCTTGGCGGAGCAATCCTTCTTTTAAGAAGCTTCTCAGATATTCTGTTGTTGTTTTGACCAATTCCTGTTCTTTCAAAACCCGCTCTTTATATTTATCTTTTTCGCCAGTGGAAAGCTTTGTATTTATCCTCATCTTGAAATCGGCTTTATAATCCCATATATCGCTTTTCCCACCATGCGCCAACTTACTGCGCTCGTCATAGACCTTTTTCAAGAAATCGAACGCTTGGGCTCCAAAATTTGAATTTTCATTTTCTTTTATAAGTCCGGCTATATATGCGCCCCGCATAGCAATCTTATACTTGAGATTATCTCCACCATCGCCCAAAAGGGCTTCCAGCGCCAGGCAAAGGTCCAGGAATCTAAGAGAAAGATATGGCTGATGATAAGATCTATAAAAATTCCAATAAGCAGGTATCTTTAGCAATGGAAATTCCTTTGTCAGATTATAAAAATCCCTGAATTCCTCTGCTTCCTCTTTGTTCAATGTATAAAAATCATCACAGCCTTCAAAGTCCCAGGAAATATAGTGCGGCAAAGTACTGCTTCCCCAATGTATTTTCCCTTCCTGTTTTTCCTGAAATCCTGTTAGCACCGTGCGAAAACCGACTCTCCCTTTCTTGAAAAGTCTTATCCGCGCCATCATTTCTTCTACAAAATCAAAAATGATCCGACGAATATCCATTTCCTTCTTATCCTGCTCAAATGTTATCTTCGCACATTTCGGGGCGCTGCTGCAAATGTTATGTATTTTAACCTCATCAAATATGAATCGTTCGTATTCCGCTCTTTCTATCTGGTGCCTGCCTATCAATACAAAATTACCAATAGTGTCCAAATGATGGCGCAATAGACATAAAAAGCTATCTACCATCTCCTTGAAATCAGTTTTGCTCGCTTCGAATCCCAATTCTTTGGAATTCTTCCTCAGCCATTTACTAAGGGTTCTTCGATTCAGCTTTGCTCTATTAATGAAAGAAGCAAAGTGAAAATTTTCATCTACAGTGAAAGTATCATCAAGTGCATTCTCCCACTTCAAAAAGAACCCGTCCAACAGGGTCAAAGTCCATAAATTTATCTTCTGGTCTTCAGAGCCCTCGGCATTCGAACGTGCTTTTTTAATCATCTAAATTCCACCCCCATTTTATTTCTTATCCCTGAGCCCTCAGCAACACTCCCACCCAAAACCAAGTGTCCCCTTATGCTCGCCACACTGGAAGATGTGCCCGCACCCTGAATCCCCGAATTCATAAGGCAGATTGTCCTGCGAATCAACCTGAAAGATAAACCCCATCTTCTTTCCGCACAAAGGACAATCAGGATACTCAATATCCTGAACCCAGTAAGGCCATCCGTAAAGCTTCTCACCCTGTGCCGGAAAATCCATACCCTGAAACAGCTTTTCCTCCTCTTTACTAAACAAAATACCGTGTCTCTCAATCTCGTAATACATGGGATAGTCTTCCATCTCTTCCCATCCCGTAATTGTCTTTGCCGGAAAGTATTTCTTCGACTTATCTCTCTCAAAAGTCAACTGTCCTCCTGAAGAGGCATTATCCAGGTCAACATTTTCACCGACAATCTTCACCATCCTTACAAGAGAGCTTCTGGAGAATGGATTATATGCCTCACAGTCAACCGAGCACGGAGGATTCTTACTCACGCAGTAAAACATCTGAAGCAATCCATCCCGCATTTCAGATAAGCTCCTGAATTCCTCGGGAAGCTCTGCGATATTCAACTGGACAAAAAGCTGCATCGGCCTCTTACAATTCCCGCAGAGAGGCCATTCTTCTCCGCTCAAAAAATAAGGTGTCCCGGAAAATTTCGACGCAGTGAGCCTTTTGTCGCCCTTCTTTACCACAGGCTTCCAGGTCTTTCTCTTTAAGCTCTCAAGCTTCTGCAACAGCTTCTCTTTCTTTTTCATTCCCTCTCCTTGAGTGCCGATTCTTGCATCTTTTCGCCTGCCCTCTGTCCCGCGCTGAACCACATATAGGACGCCAGGGCACCGGCAAAGCAGGCCCAGTTTCCAAAGTCAATTCAACCGTATAAAATCCCTGTGTGCCCTGCCATCAACACCGTGAAGCACTAAATCCTCCGGTTTCAGACTGGGCATAGCCTCTCCCTTTTTGGTCCTTCTCTTTGCCTCCTGTTTCGTATTCTTATAATGCGACTTCACAAGCGCAAAATAGTGCTTATCTTCTCTCAGCATCTCTGATACCATCTCCAGCACCCTTTCCGCATGAGCCTTTACCGGCCCGGTGAATTCAATGCGCATCTGATTATCCTCTGGAAACAGCCTGAAATGCAGCACCACCACACATACCTCCCTGCGCCGGGCAAGCACAGTGATCCACCCTGTTTTGCAGTCACAGCGGGGATCAACACAATACGCCTCCAGAAGAACATATTCATCATCTGGCAGCACCTCATCTCCCCGTATCGAAAGCACCCGGGTCTCCGCCATCGCCTCCCTCCCGAAGAGATTGACATAAGGAAAAATCTTCATACCCACGCTCTTTTCAGTCCTCCTTTATCGCCTTCGCAATAAACCTCAGAACATACCCTTTTCTCAAAATTCAGGCAGCTTCAGCTTCCCTGTCAGGACAGCCATCGCAACCTCCTCATCGCTCATCTCCAGAATCCTGTTGATCGTCCCCTTCCTGATTTCCTCCGACACCGCTATGATTCCCTCGCAAAGCTTCCGGTATTTCACCATCTGCCCGGTCAGCCGCTCTATCTCCCGGCGCTGTCCATCGGTAAGCTCCTCTTTTCTCCACCGGTCAATCTGCTCATCGTAAACCCATGCCTCTTCCAGGTATTCCCTGTGATTATTAATAGCGCGATCCATCGTCATATCATCCATCACGTGGGGCCTCTTTCTGGCCTCGCACAGAGTCTTGTAAAGGTCCTCGAAATTCTCCACTTCCCCATCAAGCACCGCCGCAATCATCGGCATCATGCTGACCGGCTTCCACTGTGGTCTTTCTTCCTGTCTCTTTCTGCTCATTTCGGACCTCCTTCTTTATCGCTTCCCACCTGCCCGTCATTCCCTCCCATCGGCCCCGTCTTCTTATACTCCTCCCGGTCAAAGGCCATCGCCGTATCCACATAGATAAGCGTTGTCCCCAGGTATTCGTGCCCCATGAGCTTCTTCAGCACAAAAAGCTTCATCCCGTTCTCATAGCAGTGTGTTGCAAACGGCTGACGAAGCGAATGCGGAGAAAAGCGACGCTTCATCCCCTCATATTTCTCCGCCACTCCGGCTATCACCGCTGCCTGTTCCACAATTCTGGCGATCTGCCTGGCCGAAAGATCAAACAGCGAATCCGCGGGCTTCTTATCTCCAATCCAGGTCTTCAGCATTTCAAGCGTTTCAGCATCAATACACACGTACCGGTCCTTGCCTTCCTTCCCCATCCGCACAAACCCCGTCTGATCCTCATAATTGATATCGGCCACATTCAGACCGGCCTCTTCGGCAAGCCTGATTCCAGTCGTATACATAAGCCTCGAGATGAGGTTATTGCGAAAGGCCCATTTCCCCTCGGTATACGCCGTCATCACCTGCTGGCACTCTCCCCGGGGAAGCGTCACGGGAAGTCGTTTCACCCGCTTTCTCTTCTTCCCGTCACCCCCGAAGTAGCCCCCGATAAGCTCATCCCCGAACTCCGCAATTATCTCTTCCTTCGCATTCTTATAAATCTTCGGCTCCTCGTCATCCCCGCCGGCATCCTCCTCTTCGTCCCCGNNGTCCTGCTCATCATCAAACGCCCGCAGTATCTCCTTTTTCCGAATCTCTTCCTCTTTGCTCTTCTTTCGCTTCCTCACGTTTCTTTCTCCCTTCAAGCTTTTTTCTTGCCTTCTCCTTACGCTTCTCATACATCTCCTGAATCCACACCTTCACCGGCGCCTTCCATTTCTCACTTTGAGCAGGAATATTTTTTATGAGGCTCCGGGGATTTAATCCCATCTCTTTTGCCATTTGCAGCGTCTCAAGATTCAGGCGGCATTTCCTGTATGCCTCGGCCCATTCATCATCACGCGTACTCTTTCCCTTCTCAGCCATGTCCGGATTCCCCCTCCAGCCTCATTTCTGTCGCCATTTTTCTCAGGTGGCGATCAGTGCTGACATTTTTCCTATCCGCCAAAACCCGGCAATCCTCCCACTTTACCCCCACACAAACAAAAAATCCCCACTTTAACTCCTGCAGAGCAGCTTCCGTCCCACAAATTACTATACAGCCACCCCCTACCCCAGGAATGTCTTAAAAGCGCCCGCTTTTAAGACATTTTTTGAACCACAGTTCTGCATCGCTTTTCCACCACCCAGTTCTACCACGCTCCCGCTACGCCAGGGAAAATCCCCACGACGGCGGTGAACACGAGCCAGGCGACAGTGGCAAGCGCACAGCTTCAGAATGGCGTCACCATCCCATTTCCAGACGATCTGACAACCACAAAGAAATGGCGTCGTCATGCGGTTTCTCGCACTTTCCCGCCAGCGGATTTTCTCTATTTCCCGCCGCCGCCACCGGTCACCGCTTACCTCTGGCCCCGGGTCGCCGCCTGCCGGTCTTTTTCGCCAGCGCCTCAGCCTGAGCTTTGGCCTGATTCAGCAGCGTCTCCATATTCTTCGGCTGCTGGCCAGCCTTCTGAAGCAGCGCTCCCGCTATGCCCATTCCAGCAGCCACCCCGGGTATGTGAGACGCCGGCTGCTTGCTCAACTTCCCCGCACGCTCATCCAGTTTCTCCCCCAGTCCGCCAATACACCAGCGGAGCTCGGCCACCTGGTCCTCAAGTCTCTTCATCACCCCGGGCAGCTCCAGGATTTCCGGAGGCACCTGAACCGTCAACGCCTGCCCTGGCGATGGTGCCTGTTCAGCCGTAACTCCCCGGGTAAAGACCTCCACCGCTCTGTTAATCACATCGTTCATACTCTCCCCGTGCTCATCGGCATACTTCTTCAGGCCTTCGTACACCTCAGTTTTAAACCGCACTGAAATCGCCTTGGTATCACTTTTATCATCTCCCATATATCCACCACTCCCTGTGTATCGCCATTTGTATACAAATNNGGTATCATTTTGGTATCATCCCCAAAGTCACCTGATACCACTTTGGTATCACTCTGGTATCACCTGGCTTTACCCTTGTTTTCCTGAAATTTCGTCCTCTTGCCGGTCTCCCTTGACGAGCTCCGTGTTATTCTCCATTAACTTCCATATACTTCGCCCTCATATCCATAATCTTTAACACCAGCTCCACCGGCGTGTTGCCCCCTTTAATCGCCTTATCCCATAAACCTTCCTGCAGCCGGTCGAGATTCTTCAGCTCGGTCTCGACCATCTCTTTTCTCCTCTTCTGCCGCTGGGCCCTTCGCTCGCCCAGGAGCGCCGCCTTCACTTTTTCCGGAGGCACCCCCATGAGCTCACCGATCTCCTCGAAACCGTGACCGCCTTTGAGAAGCATTTTCACTTCCTCGGTCGACACACCATCTTCCTCTTCTTCCATCAGTTCAGCCAGGATCTCCCTCTCTTCGCTCGCATCTTCATCCTTCCGTTCCGGCGGCCCCTTTTTGCTCTCTCCCCTCAGCTTNNGAAAAACTTTTCCATTGCAAGCCGAACCACGTCACCCATCGATAATCCCCCGGCGGCCATATAGTCCTGCACTTTCTCATACATTTCCCCGGTAACCGCGGCGGTGACCGACCATTTATCTTTTGGCGCTTCCGCTGAAACACGCTGCCCTTTTTGTTTCACACCGGATTTCTTCCCGGAAGCTTCAACGGCCTTCGGAGCAGCGGCAGGCGCAGACGATTTTCCATCCACCCGCATAAACTCGGAAAGCTTGAGCCCCAGAGCAGAGAGAATCTTCCTTATATTCCCCTCCGAAACATTGCCCACATTACCCATCTCAAGCCACGATACGGAGCCGGACGTAAGACCCGCCTTCGCCGCCAGCTTTTGCTGACTCAGTCCCATCTCCTGTCTTTTCTTACGCACCGCGGCAGCCAGCTTTTTTGTATTGACACCCTCTTTTCTCATTCTCTTCCTCGCTTTGTATCTTTACTGCAACCTCTTCCCCCGTCATCCTCAATCCCGTTTACAACCACATACAGCCCTTACATCACTCTCACCTTCCTGCGCTCCTCGGTGACCCGTTCATTCCGCAGCCGTTCCAGCGTTTTCTTGCGTCCTGGCCGCAACTCTTCCAGCAGCGCCACCCACCTCTTGTCTGCTTTGTTAAACTCAAGCCGCCGGTAACTCTCCAGGTTTTTCTTCAGTGATGCATGCGATCTCGGGATAAAAATCGACACCCCGTTTGCATTCTCCACCGACTCTCCCAGGTGAATCTCGGCAACTACTGCATCACGGAGAGCCTTCCGCACCTTCTCGCTCTCATCCTTTACCTGCGGGATATTGCTCCCGCATAAAGAAACAAAGTCGCCCAGGTCCGCGTAATCCCTGTCTTCAAATCGCTGCACGCAATACATAATCTCAGAGGCAATCCTTCCGTTATGCTCCATATTCCTCAGCAGCGCTCCGGCAAACTCATGCACCGCATCGCGCAGAGCACCCAGTTTTCCCATCTTCACTGCAGACAGCGTCACCGGCCAGTCGTCCGGTTCTTCATCACCGAAACCATCGACCGAGGCAGCTACCTCTTCAGCATACGCACTATCACAATAGATTGAGCCTTCTCCAAGATAATAATCATTGGCCGCCGATATAATCTTTTCTGAAAACTCCTCCGGCGAAATCCCCGGCTCCTCACGCAGCACCTTAAGCACCAGGTGGTAGGGCCAGCCCTCGCCTGGCTCCGTTTCCTCTGAGCCCACCACATACCCCGCATAGTCCCCTGCCTGGCAGAGCACTTCCATCATATTCATGAGGCAGGCGTCAAACCCCACAATGTCAATCTTCCTGCCAGTCTTCTTATACGCGCTTTCCAGGGTTTTCCTCAGCTCCTGACAGTCGATGAAATCCCTGTCATACTCATCAATGCACACCGCACGACCGGGAGCTTTCTTCCTCTGGAGCTCGTCCTTCTCCGGCAGCAAGTTTTTCAGCAGCGACGGATGGATGAACAGCGCCTTCCTCATCACCGAAAGAAACTTATTCAACCAGCCACCATAGTATCGGTGCTCACGGAGCGCTTTCACATATCCGCCGTCAATCCGGCTCCGCTCAACTATGTCATAATCCTTGAACCCCCGCCCGTGATTCCACAGCACCAGCAGATAATGCTCCGCTTCGTATTTCTCAACGCCCCACCGGATAAAATCTTCAAGCACCCTCGGATCTCCCGTGTTCGTCTCTCCCAGCATCTCAACCACACGAGCCTCGGCTTTCCCCTTTTTCACCGGCATAATCTCGTACCGCTTCGTCTGAAGCTCCTTCCCCTCCCGGTCAAATTGCACCACCACATTGAATTCGCTGCTCGATCCGACCTGACACATCTCATCCAGGTCTTCTTTCCCATCTTCATCAAGGTTATTATCCCCCGCCATATACACCATAACCGTCCACTTTTTCATCTCAGCTCCTCCTCTATTTCCTACAGTCCCAACCTTTTTTCCACTATCATATGAATATACGCATTTAGCATATGCGAAGGAATCCCCCTCTCCTATAGAGGCTCATGATCTTTGTCCACTCTTAGCTCATCTTTGCTGGCCCGCTCACATCACCCGAGACCTCACACGCTCTTCCTCGCCCTTCAGTTCCCTGAGCACCGTTTCACGCTCAGGCCACAGCGCATCAATAAGCTCTGCCCAGCGTGCGTCCTGCCTGCCGAATTCGAGCTCCCGGTACATCCTTCTATTTATTTCCCACGAAAACCGCGACCGCGGCAGATACACCGACATCCCCGTCGATTTCTCCACAGCCTCGCCCAGGTGCGCCTCTTTTACAACAGCCTCTTCTAATACCGAAATTACCCTGGCGCTCTCGGCACGCACCGCCGGTATATATTCCCTGCACAGCCTCGCCAGGTCGCCCAGATCCGCATAATCACTGTCGCCATAACGCTGCACGCAACTCAGTATCCTCGAAATCGCAGAGATTTCCTGCCCGGCAGTCTTCTTCAACGCTTCCGCAAACCCGTATACCTCACGGCAAAGCCCGGCAAGCTTTTCCGCCCTCACCGCCGACTGCGTCACCGGCCAGGCAGGCCAGACTTCATCACCGGCAGCTTCGGCCGCGTCATACATCTCTTGCAAATGCTCTATATCGTTACTGTCCGACGATTCTCCGCTATAATAACTTTCGACCTCACATACAATCCTTCTTGAAAAATCCTCCGGCGTAATACCAGGCTCTTGGTGAAGCAATCTCAGCACCAAATCATAGGGCCATCCATCAAGAAGCCCCGTACCCTCTGTCCCCACCATATATCCGGCATAATCGCTCGCCTGGCAGAGCACCTCCAGCATATTCATATAACAGGCATCAAACCCAATGATATCAAGTTTCCTTTTCGCCTTCACCAACGCCCGCCCGAGAGCATGACGCAATTCAATACTGTTGATGAAATCCCTCGAAGAATCATCAAAACCGATACCGGAAGCTCCGGCAGAACCGCCCTTCTTCGCACCTATACCGGCCAAAACCATATCCTTTAACCTTGGAAGAATGAAGAGCCCCTTCCTTCCAATCTCAAGAAACTTTTCCCTCAAGCCCCTATACGGCCGCCTGCGAAACCTCTTCAGCCACTGCGCATCCAGCCCGCTCCTTCTAAGGATATCATCGTCATTGAAACCTCTTCCGTGATTCCACAGCACCAGCATATAATGCTCCGCCTCATACCGTTCCATCCCCCAGCATATAAAGTCCTCAAGCGCCTTCGGATTCCCTGTGTTCGTCTCGTCAAGCTCCTTCACCACAAGAGCATTGCCAATGCCCTCTTTCAGCGGCATAATCTCATACCGCTTCGTCTTCTGTTTCCTGACCGCGCGGTCAAACTGCACCACCACCGAGAACTTGTCACTGGTCCCCACCATCTTCATTTCCTGCATATCTGAGGCGCCTTCATCATCCACATCCAGGTTATTCCCCCCCACCATATACACCATAACCGTCCACTTCTTCATCTCATCTCTCCTTTCTCACTTTTCTCTCATCGTTTGCGTATTCTTCGGCGATGATATTATACTCTCTCTGCCTGAACATAGGCCCCATCCATCGCTCATCTCCCTCGGGAAATTTTCCCATCACCTCACGCTTCGCACGTGCTTTTAATTCCTCCAATTCTCCCGGCGAAGCGGTCCTTTTCCATTCTTCTACAATCCTTTGCTNNAATCCTTTGCTGTTCCCGCTCTCTCTTTTCCCGTTCTTCCTCCTCTTTTACCGCATGAGCCGCAGCTTCTTCAGCTTCTTTCTTCTGACGAGCCTCTTGTTCGCGCTGAGTTCTTGTGGTAAATCCCGGCGGCGGCTGCCAGTCTCCCATAATCGCTTTTTTCAGCATTCCCCCAACGTTCCTTATCTCATCCCCGTTTGATATCTTAAACTCTATTATCTCTATTTTTTCTCCCAGGTAAGCCTGGGAGAATTTCTTCAAAAACTTTTCCGCATCGCCCCCGGATATTCCATATTCTTTTAATTTGTTTATATCAACAGCAACAACAACCTCATCTATCTTGGTGCCAGGTATCATCGTAGCATCGGGCGTATCTTCAATTTTACCCGTCTCCGGATTTTTTTCTTTCTCTTGAGAAAGATCTTTCTTGTTGTTGTCTTTCTTATATATATCTTTCTTATTGGGTGCTCCCTGGTAGTAGTTTTTTCCCTTTAAAAGTGCTCCATTGGAGTAGTTTTCTCCTTTTAAAAGTGCTCCCTGGTAGTAGTTTTTCTCCCCTAAAAGTGCTCCATTGGAGTAGTTTTTTCCCTCATTTTTTAAAAGTGCTCCCTGGTAGTAGTTTTTCTCCCCCCCAATTTCATCTTCAACCCTTTTCTGGTAGGACTTTGAGCGGAGTCTCGGGTTCAATCTATACACATCTTCTTCGGGAATCGGTGTGTTTAAAGGCAGGATTATTTCAAATTCGGTTGCTTGCGATCTCCCTCTGTGCGTAGTATATTTAATGAGCTTTTGATCGACCAGCCTTTTTAGAATTTTCTTCATTCCCCATAATGTCGCTATTCCTGTGGTTTTACAGAGCTTCTCCATTGGGTAGAAAAATTTATTTGACTCGAATCTTTCCATCAGCTCCAGGAGTCTCATAAAAATTGCTAAGGCTACGCCTCCTATAGCATCTGGCAAGCCGCTATATCGTATCCATAGGGGATACCTTGCAAAAATAAAATCGGTTTCTCTCCGTTCTCTCACAGGTACACCACCGGAAATAGGAAAGTTGACTACCTCCATGATGGTGTGATATAATGTTTTTGCTAAATTTTGTATTCACACCATCAGGTGTAGTTTTTTCAGTCCGCCACTCTATTCGAGTGGTTTTTGTTTTTAACCCCTTATCGTTTTTCCCTACGTTTTCTCGTCGGTTTGCTTTTCTATGGACCTTTCCAGAAATTCAAGTAATTCTTTCCCTCTTACCCTCCTGATCTTCCCCGTTTTCAAAGAAGTGAGAGCACCGTCTTTAATTCTTCTGTTTATCGTTGATTCGCTCACCTTTAAAATCTTTGCGGCTTCTTTTACTGTATAAACCTCAGCTTCTTTTATCTCCATATTATATCACTCCAATGCAATATCATTCATATTTTATCAAAAGATTTTTTCTTCGTCAATGTGTTATGCAGGATTTTTTTCCTTTTTGATAAATTGCTAAATCAGCGGGAATCACGGCTAGAGAAATCTAGTGTGATTCCTATTTATTTTTTTCTTTTAAGAGGTGAACTGATTGATGAACTTTGATATGAACCAGGTTTATGATAAACCCCAATGGTTAACCCTGCAGGAGGCAAGTAAAATCACCGGTTTAAATTCTTTCACTCTTCGCAAGAGAATAAAAAGCGGTAAACACATTGGTAAGAAAGTTAATCAGAACAATCGGGAGGTATGGCTCGTTTCCCTTGATTCTCTGGGAATTCCGAAAAAGCTTGATATGAACCGGCTCAATGTTACTTTTGATGATGAACCGGGTGGTGAACCGGTTTATGATGAACCGGTTCAGGAAACACAGGAAAAATCTCATGGCTATGCGGAGTTACTCTTGAACCAGAAAGATGAACGAATAAATGACCTTCTACACCATTGTGGTGAAATGTCACGTCACAACAAGGTTCTGGAGAACTTGCTGGCCGATTTTCAAGCAAGAATAGGTGTTCTTGAATCTGATAAGTCTGAGCTGGAGAGTAAAATAAAGTTACTGCCTGCTCCTCCGGAAACCCTAGTGTCTCGCATTCAAGATTTTGAGCGTATAATTCAGGAGAAGGAAGAGACCATAAAGGCAGAGCTCGATTATCGCGAGCAGCTATCCGCTGCGCTCCATGAACAGGAGGCCAGAATAATCGAGAGTTCTAATGAGATCGGTGAGCTGAAGGCAGAGCTCGAGGAAAGAAAAAAGCCCTGGTGGAAAAAGCTTTTTACACGGAAATAGTGTGTCTTTGAACAAATTCTGAAAAGGAGTGAATCTTATGTCCAATTTTCTCCCCTGCGAAAGATGCTCGACTACAGGCAAATGCCAGGCTTGTTGTCCCGCTGGCTCCGGAGTGACTGCAAACGGCTCTAAATGCAATGTGTGTGACGGCACAGGTTTATGCCAACACTGCGATGGTAAGGGATATTTTTAATCATTGAAGATATTGATATTCTCCCCGGAAATTCATTTTTAAGGGTCTTTTTCCCCTTGTTCGACCCCAAACACGATCTCTCTCTTTAAAATGCAAATATGGGGCATGTCAGGGGCATGCCATCCTTTTTAAAATGTTCCCTGATCATCCCATGCAGCTCTGACGGAAAAGAGTCGCTTCTTCTGCGACTACTCATCGTCTATGTTCCCCGCACGCGGCGCCCGGCGCAGACACCGCGTTTCAGTCCCCTGGCAAGTGCCTGCGCCGACCGCCTCCGGTTGGTGCAGATTCAGGGTGGCGTACACCGCGCAGGGTTCCCGTGCCCGTACGCAGTCGCTGCGAGCCGCCCCCAAAGTCTGCGTGCCAACCAAAGCTGAGCTCTCACTCATCATTCTGGGTGCCCTTTATCATCGCTGATCCCAGCTTCATAATACCGCAGAGGCCCCCAAAGGGGGCTATAAAGTTCGGTCGGAGCCAAGCTGGTGAATCGGGGCCGTCCTTTGCCTCGCTGTTGCGGGCCGCCCCCCCTGCCGCAGTTTCCCCCCCCAGCCCCCCCCTCCTTGGCACACCCCCCTCTAAGGAACAGGGGCATCTTAACTGGAGGGGGAACCAGCTCTTAGGGGGGGCTAAAAATCGCCATTCACCCCGCAGCCCCTCTGGCGATTTTTACCCGCAACAGCGGGCATTCCGCGGGGGGAACGATTTCATTCCAGCCCCCCGCGGAAACAGGCCGGCCCGATTCACCTTATGGTGGCGTTGGCGGGAAATGATGGTTTGTGCTGTTGAGAGTTTGCCGTACGCAGGGTTTGCGAGGCTCAAGATCAACGCTGGGGGAACTGGTTGATCGTCACGGCCCCAATTCAACGTTGCCAGCCGAAATCAGTCGCCGCGAGCCACTCAGAAGCCCGATGACACTCCCGCAACCCAGCCCCATTGCACCCATCAATGACCAGGAAGAAAAACGCAGCAGCAAAGTCCTGATATCTTGAAGCCTGTTACCTTCCTCTCATTGTATTACCGCATTCCATTATATAAATCCAGAATTGCGAAACAGCCCTTCGAACACGATAAACCTTGTGACGTCCCCTGGAAGGTTTGTCTGTGGCTCTTTTCATGGTAACTCAACGCCCACTGAAGTCAAGCCCCAAGCCGGAGAAAAATTTTTTTGCATGCAAAAAAATTTTTCTCCGGTGGTGCCTTCAGTCTCCTGTGACCTCCAACGCCGGCACCAGGGCTTGACTTCAGCGGTCTTATGAGTTGTGTGACCCTTATACCACAGACAAACACAAGAAAGAGGTGAATCACCATGCGACGCATAAGCAAATGGCAGGCAATCAACAGGTTCGGCGAAACTATCTACACCATCCCATTCAGAAAATTCCACGATGCAAAGAACTTTGCCAAACTCATCGCCAAAAACCACACACGCTTCTCCCTCATCGGCTGCCACCAGCGCCCTCCCATCCTCGACTGCGACATGCCCTGGGAAGTCGCTTACCGCATCCGCAAAGATTACCCCTGGAAAGAAGGTATCGCATAATGCTTGGCCATCTTCACGCCTTCGATAGCCCCTCACCCTGAGGGGCTTCCTTCCCTAATACACCGCCGATTTCAAACGAGCTCTCACCATCATCTCATAATTCCTCACTTATCGACTCTCCATCCAATCCGTTCCTTCCTCGTCATCTGTAAGCCACCCAAGAGGGGCGCNNCTGTTCAGGGCGTTGACGCCCTGAACAGGCGCCCCTCAGGAGGAATTTAAAATGCCTTGCCCTCCTGCGCCATTTATCATTCCCTTACCTGTCCATTTGTTAAGAAGTTTTTTCACAAGCGCTTTCTTTTTTCCTCTTATTTAAATGTCTGTGCCGCTCAAAGCTCGATCGTATCCCGTATGTGAATCCAGTCCGCTGCCCGCCTATCCCCCAGAGGAACTTCACCTCTTCGCATCGTATATTCCCCCGGGGGGATTGTTCTATGAAACTTGATTCCTGGCTCATTCTCGGATTCTGTGCCCAGTTTCTCTTTGCATCGCGATTTCTTTACCAGTGGCTGGTCTCCGAAAAAAAGAAAAGAAGCGTGGTGCCGAAGCTTTTCTGGTATTTATCGTTATGCGGAGGAACACTCCTCCTCATCTATGCTGTCCACCGCAAAGATCTCGTCTTTGTTGCAGGTCAGGCAGGAGGGCTGCTCATTTACCTTCGCAACCTCATGCTTTTCCGCGATGCAGATGAGCGCACCTGATTCCCGCAGATAACTCTGGCCGTTGCGTAATCTTTTTTTCGTTATACGGTGTCGCTGCCTCAGTCAGTTTCTCTTCCATTCTCCCCGGCAAAGAATCTGCACAGCTTCTCGAGACGCCTTTTATCCACCCGTCCCTCAATCTCCAGGATCTTCGCACAGCATCCCTCTGCACCAGCATTGTCTTTTGTCACCATGCAGATGGCAGCCCGCCTGTAGTATGCGTTCGCACAACCAGGGTCGATCTCGATCGCCTTTTCGAAGTCCTCCATTGCCTTCTCATACATACCGATTCTTCCATAGGCAGTTCCCCTGTTGAGATATGACTCTCTGAACCCCGGGTCAATCTCTATCGTATTTGTAAAACAGGCAATCGCCCTATCATACTCACCCAGTTTCGAATATGACACCCCCATGCCATTGTGTGCCATGCGAAGCCCGGGTTTGAGCTCAACTGCACGTGAATAATCCTCAAGAGCTTTTGTATATACCCCCATCTTCTCATAGGATTTTCCCCTGTTGCNNTTTTCCCCTGTTGAAATATCCCATCACGAGCTGCGGCTCAAACTCCAGGGCCCTGCTGAAATCCTCAATTGCTTTCTCGGAATATCCCATTTCATCGAGGGCACAGCCACGGTTGATATATGCAGTCGTGACGGAGGGGTATTTCCTGAGCACGTCGCTCCAGAGCGAAACCGAATTGTTCCACACCTTGCAGCGATTCCAGCTTACAAAGGAGAACAGGACTGCTATTACCACAATGCCCGCAGACAGCACCACCCTTCCCGCCTTCGACTTCTTGAGTTTTTCATAGTAGAGCCATGCGATAAGCTCTCCGAAAAGATACAGCAATCCGATTGAGGGAACATACATGTACCGGTCCGCCGCAATCCCCGGCGGTACCGGGATGAGCTGGATAACAGGCAGAAGTGTAATGAAAAAGAACGAGAAACCGAATATGATTTTCCTGGAATGCCTCCCCAGGTAAAGAATACAGGAGACCACACACACTGCGACAACAGGTGCAATCATAAAAAGCACCGGCAACGGCATGCTCCCCGGCTTCCCGGGATGAGGGTAGTAACTGCACAGCTTAACCGGCAGCACCAGTTTTACCAGGTAAAACAGCACTCCATAGCCGGCAATGCATATATTATACAGCAATGTAAAGGTTTTTTGCTTATTTCCCGTCATGGTAATGGTTGCAAACACCAGGGCGACAGCAAAAAAAGGAAGCTTTTCGAGAAGAGCCTTCCTGTCGAATCTCCTGCCGGTCACATAATCAATCGTGAACAGCACCAGCGGCAGAGTGATTGCCATCGTCTTGGCAAGGACCGCCAGGCAGAACAGCGCAATCACCGCGCCATAATAGAGCCAGTGATTTTTCTTCACATAATACAAGTAGCATATCATTGCCCACATGAAGAAAAAGCTGTAGAGCACATCCTTTCGCTCGGTCACCCAGGCAACCGATTCAACGTGAAGCGGGTGGATACCGAAAAGAAGAGCCGCCACGAAAGAGACCAGGCGTCTCCCGCTCAAAAGAAATACAAACCAGAATACCAGTATGCAGTTTAAGAGATGGAGCGCGAGATTAGTAATGTGATACATCTGCGGAGAAAGCTTGAAAAAATTATACTCCACTGCGAAGGATAAAAAAGTGAGAGGGACATACCGGTAGCCCTTTCGCTCGGACTCCGGGTCTTCACTTACCCGGTAATCTCTGTAATCGAAAATGTCTGCAATATTTTTCCAGGAGAGATCGGTGATGAGCCTGTTGTCTATCACGAACCGGTCGTCATCCCAGTTGGTAAAGCCGTTAAGAAGTGATGGATAAAAGGCGAATCCGGTGATTATGACGAGAGCAATAACCATACCCGTGACTCTGCCTTTTGTATCATCTTTTCGAATCTTTTCGGGCGCAGGTGTGATCTTTATCCTTTTTCTTTTACTCAATATTCCGTTTCTCTCTTACCACATATGAAGATATCTTCCCTGATTCGAACTGAGTCCGGTAAAAGGTGTCTGCGATAAGACCGGTAAATATCGCAAAGAGTCCAGAGACCAGGATCAGAATCGCGATTCCCGCTAAAAACAGAGCAGGGGAACCCCCTCTGCCGGAAATCCCCATGTATATTGCGCAGGCGAACGTTGCCATTGACAGGATAAATCCCCCAAGCCCGAAGCTCCCGAAGAAATACATTGGCTTATGACCATATCGCTCGTAATACTTCAGCAGAATCGCATCCAGAATAATTCTGGTCACCCTGTTCAGCCCGTACTTTGATTTCCCATGTTTTCTCGGCAGATGCGCTACCGGAATCTCCGCAATCCGCGCCCCCTGCCAGTGGGCAAAGAGCCCGATATACCGGTGCATCTCTCCGTAAATCCGTATCCTCTTGGCCACGTCTCTTCTGAATGCTTTAAGAGAGCAGCCGATATCGCGCAGTCTCACGCCAAACAACCAGGAAATCGCCATATTAACCACGCAGCTCGGCAGCTTTCTGGTGAGAAGGGCATCCTTTCTCTCTTTCCGCCACCCCATACACACCTCAAATCCTTCATCAAGCTTCCTGATCAGTTTCAGGATATCGGCAGGATCGTATTGCAGGTCGGCATCGATCACTACAATAACCTCACCCCTCGAAAAATCGAACCCTGACATCGTCGCTGCCGTCTGTCCGAAGTTGCGCGTGAAATGGACCACTCTTATGCAGCGGTCCCCTGACGCAATATCATCAAGCGCCTCCCCTGTTCCGTCAATACTTCCGTCGTTCACAAAAATAATCTCATAAGGCTCTTTTTCCTTACTCAGTACCCCAGTCAAACCCTCATGAAGAGCCCTGACATTTTCTTTTTCATTATAAAGCGGTACAACGACTGAAACCATAAAACCCCGCGACGATTGAAATGAGAGTCTTGATAGGGTGGTACACAATTCACTTGACAAAAGCATTGTGTTTCAATTAGGAAAATTTTCAGGGAAAAAGTGAACATTCCTTCTATAGGTTAAAGTAATCAAAATATATAGCAGGAATGTCTATCTGATTGGCTTTTGTTAAAATTCGGGACTAAAGTCCGGGGAGTATGGGACTTTAGTCCAGGGGGCGCGGGACTAAAGTCCCTAAAAAATAAAAGGAAAAGCGTAATATCACCCCGAAATATTTCTGAACGACAGAATCGGGTGGTTTCTGTCCATATAAATAAATCTTCAATGTTCCAACAGAAAAAGTCCATTGGCAGCAGCTGTTTTTTGTTTGGTATAGCAATGTACTTTCATTTTGCTTATAATACGAGGGAGGTGGGTTGTAAATGCCAAAGGGGAAAAAACTGATTGCCATTATCTCAATTCTGTGTGCATGCCTTTTAATTGGCGCATTTGTGGTAAGCTGCGGTGGTGGAAGCGGCGGCGGATCGTTAATATCTTCAGACGATTACCGCGATTCAGGCGGCACAGATCCTTTTAAAGGAAGACCTCCTATAGGAACATCACACTACACTGGCATAAAGCCCTTCTGGACATATGACACCAACGCGATCGGTGGGGGCGGAAGTGCAATGGTGAACCTCTGGAGCGGAAATCTCGTCGTCCAGTTTACCGACGTGTCATTTCCCGGCAGAGGTCTCCCCGTAGAGATACGAAGAACCTATAACTCCCAGGCCGACTATGAAGGCTCCTTTGGGATGGGATGGACCTGCATTTTCGATGCTCATCTCGAGTTTGAAGGTACCGATGTCATTCTTCGGGATGGATATGGTGGGCGATTTGTATTCACCAATCCCCAGCAAAACGGTGATATCACCCGTTATACCTCACCCCCGGGGCGAAACACTGTTTTCTTCAAGCGGGCAGATGGCCGTTATGTGGAGAAAAAGAAAAACTGCACCAGGTATATATTTAATAGTGATGGAAAGCTGAATAAGATTCGACATCGAAATGTAAATAACTACCTTGTGATGGGTTATGACGGCACTACTGGTAAGCTGGAAAGAATAAGAGAGGCTTCCGGTAGAGTTACCAGATTGATACGGAATGGTGACTATATTTCAAAAATCATTGATCCCGAGGGGAGAGAAGTCAAGTATCACTATGAAGGTGCTTATCTCAAGAGGGTAACAGACCCTGAAGGGCACTATACGATGTTCAGGTATAACGCAAATGGTCAGCTCAGTAAAATAATCAACCCCAAGGGAATAGAAAGTCTCATCCATTATTACGCTGCGAACCAGAGGGTAAAAGAGTTTGTGGACCCCCTTTATAAGGTCACTTATAAATACCCCGCAGATTATACCACTGTTGAAGACACATACGGACATCTCCTTACCTACTACCTGAACGAATTCGGCAATAACACTCACACCATCGATACCATGGGCTATAATACCTATTTTCAGTGGGACGCCAATATGAATATCACCCAGGTGACCAATGCGGAAAATCAGATTACGAGCTACACCTATAACAGTAAGGGAGACTTGCTCACCACCACCAATTCTCTCTATACCGTCAGCTATACTTATGATAATAATCACAATCTCATTTCCACCACTGACGGAAAAAACCTGACAACCAGATTTACCTATGTGGAAACTCCTGCTGATCCTTTTAAAGTATTACAGAGTGTATCCACCCCCATGAACAGAACTGTCACATTCAGCTATAACGAATTTGCTGAACCGGTTTCTGTGACTAACGCAAGAGGGTACAGTACGGAATACCAATACGATATTAACGGCAATATTACCGCTGTGACCGATGCCGCTGATAATACGACCACGATTACCTATAATAACGTGGGGGAAGCGCTTGTGGTAGATGTGCCGGTGAATGGCCAGACTCACTTCGCCTATGATCAAAATGGCCTGGTTACTTCTGTTCAGACTCCTTCTGGTGCAACAACATCTTACGGATACGATGCCAACGGCAATCGTGTGTATGTAACGAATCCTCTCAATGTTTCGACAAGCTACGCTTTTGATGAAGGCGACCGTATGATAAGAGTCACCGATGGATTGATGAAGACCACGACGTACACCTACCAGAACGGACTTCTCAGGTCAACAGAAGATCCTATGGGCTTCACAACGACAATGGAATATGATGCCAACGATCGTATGACAAGCCGCAGTAATCCCATTACAATGGAAACCTTTGCCTATGACGCTCTGGGTAATGTCCTCTCAAAAGGCACTGAACTTGGCACTGTCAATAACACCTATGATGATATAAATCGCCTCATCGAAGTCGCAATGCCCAACAGGAGAGTTACCTTTACTTATGATAACAATGGAAACAGGCTCAGTGTCAATGTTAATGATACTGGAAGAGCGGATCACAGCGTGTCATATGTGTACGATAATGATAATCGTCTTACTTACAAGCAAAAATATATGGATAATGACGTATCGATGCAAATAAGTCACTATACCTATGATACAAATAGCAACCTGACAGGGCTTCTCGTTCACATTCGAACAGGCGTTCCTCCAGTACCCGATGGTTCTCCAAATGCAGGCTCGGTATCTGTTAATTTTAATTGGAGTTACGATGAATTGGACCGTCAGGTGGGGGCAAGCAATTCTAATGACGATCTATTCACTGCTGCTTACGATGCAGTGGGTAATATGACAGAGATTCACTATCCTGACGGCACAAACTCTGTGAGGACATTTGATAACGAAAATCGCATAGTAAGTGTCACCAACGATCATCCCGTCAGCCAGCCTCCTCATATCGTTTACAACTACACGTATGACCTGGTGGGCAATTATGAGACAGTTGAGACGGAACCCACCTTTACCGGTCCTCCTGGACCCAAAGAATACCATTATGATCCTCTCAACAGACTCACAGAAGACGAAGACGCAATGTTGAGCTTTATGTATGACGATGTAGGGAATAAAATTAAAGACACCCGCACTGACACAGGCGTTGAAACTGATTTTACTTATAACAGTGCACATCAATTGATACGCAAGGCGGATTCTGGTTATGATCAGTATGAATATCGATACGACTATGACGGTAACGGCAACATGAGCCATAAAGAGGAAGGTTATGTCGGCAGCGAGTATTGGCAGAATACTTATTATGAGTATAACCTTGTCAATCGCCTTCTTTCCCATAAGATTTATGACACATACAATCCCACATATCTCCAGCGGGAGGAGCGTTATGCTTATGACGGAGACAACGAGCTTTTCTTCAGTGAAGATCTCTGGACTGGTGGCTCTGCCACCTGTGCAGTTGGCGGCTCGCAGCTTCCGCTTTTATCATCTCAATCCCGTTCTGCCGTGATAAAAGAACAATCCGCTTCTTCTGAAAATCAGAATAATCCGAGGACTTCAACGACATCAGCACGAAGCAGCCTGCAAAATAATTACTCTTTCGTCAACATTTTCCACGGTTATGAATCCGGCACCCTTATTTTCAAAAGTCTTACCTCCGGTGTGGTTTACGATGACGTTCTCCAGGAAGAATACATCTCTAATTCCGTAGTCTACTATACCTATCTCAACGGCTTGAAAGTAGGCCTAACCGAAATAGTAGAGCCAATGGCCCCAAGCTATTTCTTTGCCTACGATGGGCAGGGCAACATTGTACAGACCAGCAACCGTGCCGGCACTCAGGAGTATGCCTGCTATAAGTATTCCAGTTACGGAGTTCAACAGATACTAGAACAAAGCGGCGGTGCTCCCACTGGGACATACAAGGGTTATGATGATGGTCCTTTGGGATTTAAGTGTGGGGTGAGGCAGTATGACCCGGAAGCAGGAAGATTCACCTCACCAGACCCGTTTAAAGGATACCTCTCTGACCCACAATCACAAAACCCATACATGTACTGCAGAGGAAACCCTATTAAATACGCAGACCCAAGTGGGTATGTAGAAATTCCAACCACAATGGAAGGTGGAGTAGAAGAAGGCCCTGCTAAAGTTGGTAAACCTCACACCGAGTATTTCGAAAGACAAGGCACCATAATGATGTCAATTCCCGTTAGAAACACAGGAAAAAACGAAATTGAACTGGAACTTGAGTTGCGCACTATTCAATACAATCCTATGGAGAGAGTTGAATTAGAAACACGTAGAACAAAAATCACGCTCCAACCAGGAGAAGTGGGAACACTCTGGATTGACGTAAGAACTCAAACTGAACCGGGAACACAGACTACGTTTCAGGGAACCTATACAGTGACTGGTAAAGAAACAGAAAAAATCTGGTTTATTCCTGTGAAATCATCGAAATTAGAACCATTGATAAAAGGTCAGTTTGGAGGAGGTGGATCTACCCCACGTTACTGATCAAGAAGATGAAAGATTATTCTTGATTGGAAAAAGCATATGAAAAAAAGATATGTGGAGCCAGGCGTATATGATATTGGGCAAAAAACGGCTTTATCTGGGATTTGTGTAAAGCTTGATAAATTAATAGTCCATGAAGATTCTTTTGCTTTGATCCTATGCAGCGACCCACAAATACAGCTTTGCTGTCCCGAAATTCGGAAGAATTTCTATAACATAATTATACGCCATTTGACAATGTACATAGGGACCGCCTGTAGCACTGTCGCTATGATCTATAAGGAATTACCACCATGCCCTTTTGATGTCATATTTTCTGCTTCAGGAAATTCCAAACAAAAGATTCGCTTTAGGGTAAGCAAGCTCTCTCCTTTATCAGAACATTCTGATATCTATCGACATGATATACCTATCCATCTTTACCAAGAATTGGATTCCGGTAAAAGAATTTATATTGATCATATCACAACTGGACACCCAACTTCAGACTTTTCATACTCTATATTAAGGGGCGATTTCCATGAGATTAAACCTTTATTGAATAAAATAGGTCCTCCCCAAGCCCTTTTACTAAACGCAGATGTTGCAAATCAACCAGAAACCTATCTTTTTTTGTATGTACAGGCTATTAGAGCTTTTCAATCGCGTTCCTTTTTACCAAAAAATCTTCATATTACTGGTTGCCAACTCTTCAATCCTAGTGAGCCAGATTCTGGTTTGTGAAAAAAGAGGGACAGACAATTTTATCAACATCGGATAAAACCCAACAAACGACACTAAAGTTTAATAGAAGCCTTAATTTCCCATTGCAATAAGGATATAAATAAATTGTTTGTAACAAAATCCATAACCATCTTGATCCTATAATTTCTGGCAATTCTTCTCACAAAAATCATAAAAAAGTTATCTGTCGTATTTTACACATATTGCGGCAAAATGTCGCAATGTCACTCTTCAATATCCTGGAAAGATGTGATTGGGGCAAGATTAAGTATTACTTGATGTCGTATTTGTTGGCAGAAGGCGACAAATTTATTGAAGGAATTTTTTATCTTTTTTGTTTAACTGGATGAGAAAAATATGATTTCACTGAAATCATTGTAGTGAAGGGATTATTTGGGGGCTATTGAACATTTATGTCGTTTGTTGGGTTTTATCCATCATTAATTTATCGATTCTATGGGATTCATCCATCTCGTCCAGGACATTCCTGAGCTTCTTTCGCCACTTGAGAGGAATGTGCGAATATACTTCTGCGAGCGTGTCCTCTTCGCCCAATCTCACCAGCATATCCCACACAGCAAGAGCCTGCTCCCGGTCTTTTTGAGCCTTCTCGTCTTTTGCCCTTCTGTCAGAGATAATAAGTTTATGGATGGCGAAATTTGCAGGGTGGGGCACCCGAACTGGTAATCCCTGATACTCAATGGTAATCGGATTGTCCTCAAGAAGGGAGAGAAATCGCAGCGGCTGGGCATTGATCCCGAAGCCGGGGCATTTATAGGGTCCCGAAGCGCCTTTGCCTTTTTCAGGGACCAGGAATTCCACCCTGAGCTTGAGATGATCAAAAGAGACATACCCCTCTCCGTGAAACTGTATCAGGAAGTCAAGTTTATCAAACAGTTCAGGAATATCAACGCATTTCTTTGATCTGTTGAGCGAGCTTATGTCGAATTCAATATCCAGGGTCCTCCAGGGAAGCATGGTAAGATGCTCGCCAAACTTGTGCTTATAAAAATAAAGAGTCCAGCTCCCCACAACCATAAAATAGGGGAGCAGTTCTTCTCTGTGCAATGAATGAAGTACTTTATCTACGAGGGGAACTTTTTCTAACACCCAGCACCTTCCTGAAGAATGAGATTTGTTGTTGTGCTTCTCTTACAAGCTTTTCATACTCTCTTCTCTTCCGAATCTTTTCCTGATATTCCTTCACCTCTCTATCAGAAAGCTTTCCAAGATAGTGAGATCGTACCTTCTCCGGACTTTCGCGGTAGAAGAGGTAATAATACTCCCCGCCATTGATTTTCTTTTTTGAAAGTGCCCCTTTCGGCAGATTTTTAATGGCGTCCTCGTACGCTTTTTTTATCCTGATGGAGTTTTCCAGCTCTTCGTGGGCAAGCCCTTTCATGATGTCCATTTTTTCAACTCATTTAACTAACATATTTAATTCCATTATAATATGTTAGTTAAACCATGTCAACCAGAATCCAACCCAACAAAGGACAGAAAGGTTTCATAGACCCCTCTTAAATCCTTTAACAGCGGGATTTGCCTCTAAAATTTTTGTGGCCATCGACTGACATTTCTGCCTTCTCGATAACCCTCGTTTCCGATAACCTTTCCAGTATCAAGAATCAGTGACCATTTCAGTGGATTCTCTTCTTCTCATTATCTATTCTTGAAATAGAACCCCTTTATTTCAGCATAGAGACGGGTTTTGAGAAGCTTTTACCGCATGTTCCCTGGGTGTCTACAAAACGGTCCTTTTTTAGACACCGAAGTTTTTGGACATCCCACTATGATTTCATGCGGAATTTTTTGT
>MTKX01001272.1_pt9 | contig 45725 bp, 39 predicted proteins | sample 1042771 | NCBI WGS metagenome assembly MTKX01 (sample SAMN06212183, study PRJNA360534) | anaerobic digester metagenome | biome: Wastewater treatment plant; material: sludge; isolation source: anaerobic digester fed with sludge from wastewater treatment plant | place: Denmark: WWTP Randers ...
ATCACGGGCGACTGCGACCACGTCGGCCTGGGCTCGGACTACGACGGCACGAGCGACACCCCGGCCGGGCTCGAGAACATCGGCCTGCTGCCGAACATCACCAAGGAGCTTGTGAAGCGCGGCTACAAGCCCGAGGACGTCCGCAAGATCCTCGGCGGGAACTTCCTCCGGATCCTCTCCGGGGTCAGACCCCAGCTTCCATAATATTATCAATGCTTTGTATCAAAAAATGGACCTGAGAAGGGGCCATATTCGATGTTTTTGACCCCCAAAACATCAAAATAGTGCTATCCTAATTGGCCATGACCGACCCGAAAGACACGCCAGAAACCGAAGATCCGGCGGCCTACGAGGCCCCGACCATCCTCGACCGCGGCCGGCACCGCATCTCGCGCCGCGACATCGATCCCGACTGCCTCAAGGTCCTCTACCGGCTGAACGCCAACGGCTACACGGCCTACCTCGTCGGCGGCGCCGTCCGCGATCTCCTGCTCGGCCGCCGGCCGGCCGACTTCGACGTCGGCACCAACGCCCACCCCAACCAGATCAAGAAGCTCTTCCGCAACGCTTTCCTCATCGGCCGCCGCTTCCGGCTGGCCCACGTCCGCTTCCAGGACGGCAAGATCATCGAGGTGGCCACCTTCCGCCGCAAGCCGAGCGAAGAGGAACTGGCCGCCGAGCGCGAAGAGGAGGCCGAACGGGCCCGCGAGGCGGAGCGCGCCGCCGCGGCCGCCGAAGAGGCCCCTGCCGATGAAGAAGCCGAGAGCGCCCCGATCGATAGGCTCGACGCCCCCGAGGCCCCCGCCTCCCCCGGCTCTCCGGACTCCCCCGGCAGCGCCCGTCAGCCCCTCCGCCGTGGCCGCCCGCCCATCAAGCCCATCGCCTATGGTACGCCGCGCGAGGACGCCTTCCGCCGCGACCTGACCATCAACGCCCTGTTCTACGACATCGCCACCTATTCCGTCATCGATTACGTCGGCGGCCTCGACGACCTGGCCGCCCGCCGCGCCCGCATCATCGGCGACCCGGACACGAGCTACGCGGAGGACCCCGTCCGCATCTGGCGCGTCCTGCGCCACGCCTCGCGCCTCGGCTTCACCATCGAGGAGCGCACGGCCGCGGCCATCCCCCGCCACCTCGACGCCCTGGCCGCCTGCCCCGGCGCCCGCCTCTACGAGGAGCTCAACAAGGACATCAAGTCGGGCAGCGCCCGGGCCTTCTTCCAGAGCGCCCGCGCCCACGGCCTGCTCCCCCGCGTCCTCGGCGACGCCGGGGCCGCCTACGACGCGTCGGCCGAGATGGCCGAGCGCGCCGCCGCCCTCCTGGGCGTCCTCGACGCCTCCATCGTTTCGGGCGGCTCCCCGCCCGCCGAGGTCATGTACGCCCTGCTCCTCTGGCCCTGGGCCGAGACGGTCCTGGCTTCGATCGAGGGCGACCGGCCCAAGGCCCTCTACGACGCCTTCCGCGCCGCCAAGGCCCAGGCCACCGTGCCCAAGACCGTCCTCCTGGAGACCGTCCACACCCTGGTCATCGCCGACCACATGGTCCGGGCCCTGGCCGACGGCGAGATGCGCTGGGCCCTCAAGGANNGGCTGCGAGGATCCCTTCGCCCTCATCTACCAGCGCCAGTTCGGCCAGCGGCCGCGCTCCAAGCCGCACCGCTACCGCCGGCGCCGCAAGCCCGGACCGCGCGGCCCCGCGGGCCCGTCGGCGCCTCCCGCCTCCTCCGCGCCGCCGTCGTCCTCGTCCGCGCCCTCATCCTGACCGAAGGAGACACGCCATGGACAACACCCAATCCCGCACGCTGACCCTGGGCGGCTGGAAGCCGCGCCGCCTGCTGAGCATCTTCGCCGGGGCGGGCATGATCGCCGCGTCGGCCATGACCATCGACCACTTCTTCAAGGCCAATTACCCCAAGACCATCTTCGCCGGGTCGTTCTGCGACGTCAGCGCCTTCTTCAACTGCGACAGCTCGGCCTTCTCGGAGATCTCCCAGATCCTGGGCATCCCCCTCGGCTTCTTCGGCCTGTTCATGGGCGCCCTCATCGTCCTCGGCGCGATCTTCCCGTCCGAGGCCTTCGAGCGGACCAACAAATCGCTCTCGCTCCTCAACGTCCTGGGCGTGGCCTCGCTCTTCCTCTATTCCGTCCTCCAGCTCGGCAGCCTGTGCCTCCTCTGCACGGGTTTCTACATCTTCTCCGTCCTCAACTTCATCCTGTTCGTCCGCTACGGCATCGACCACGAGGCCAAGAACCCCCTGCGGCGCTGGGTCCGTCCCTCGATCAAGCTCCTGGCCGTCTTCGCCGTGGCCGCGGCCGCCGGCGCGTACGGCATGATCAAGTACCACGACGCCCGCAAGGACGCCCAGGCGGGCACGGGCGTCGACATCGTCAGGCAGTTCTTCGAGCTGCCCAAGGTCGCCTCCCCCTCGTTCCTCTCGCCCTACTGGTCGGTCAAGTCGACCGACGATTTCGAGGACGCCCCCATCCAGGTCATCGAGTACACGGATTTCCTCTGCCCCGACTGCCTCTACCTCAGCCGGCAGCTCGAACGCCTCAAACAGGATTTCGCCGGCAAGATCAACGTGGTCATCCAGTTCTTCCCCCTCGAGGGCAAGTGCAACGAGGTCGTGCCGGAGAAGGCCAACCTCCACCCCGGCGCCTGCGAGATGACCTACCTCGCCGCCGGCAACCCGGCCCGCTTCCCGGAGATGCACGACGAGATCTGGGCCAACTTCGCCTCGCGCCGCGACCCCGGCTGGCGCGAGGCCTTCGCCCGGAAGTACGGCGTCGCCGGCGCTCCCGACGACGCCGAGCTCAAGGCCCTGGTCAAGAGGATCGTCGATACGGGCGCCGAGTACGAGAAGACCTCGGACAAGTTCTCGCACGGCATCCGCTCGACGCCGACCACGATCATCAACAACCGGATGATCATCGGGACGCTCCCCTACGAGAGCCTCAAGGCCATCTTCCAGGCCCTGGTCGAGGAGCGCGAAGGCGGCTCCCGGAAGTTCATCGAGAACTGGGTCGAGACGCCCCGCCCGAAGAAGAAATAGGCCGCGTTCGTACTTGACGGCGAGGTCCGGAGGAGCCGATAATCCGGGGCAAGGGAGGAAGGCATGTCCCCTCTCAGCCGCCTCGTCGCCGCCGGCTTCATCCCGGTCTCGGCCGCCGCGCTCACCTTCCTCGCCGGTGCCGCTCGCATCTGCGCGGCCGGCCCGCCTCAATCGGGGTCCTTCGACCCTGCCTCGCTTCCGGTCGCGACGGAGTATGCCACGGAAGCCCCGAAGGGCCGCGGCTTCGTCGGCGCCGAGGCGCCAGTCCTGGTCCGATCGCTCTCCCGGATCAACAAAGCCCTAGGGACCGACCTGAAGCCGGATCCTCGACTGGCCCGGCTCGCTCAATGGATCTATGAGCGAACCGGCCCTGAGGTCCGTTTCCCGTCGCGGGCTGAACTCGACATCCTCACCAGCAGCCTCGGCCTGCCCGAGCCCCTGCCGCACCTGCTCATGACCCAAGCCCGCGACGCCCCGCGCCTCTTCACGGTCGTCTCGGCGCGACTGGCTCGGGTCTTCGACCTAGCCGAATACACCCATATCGGCGGCGTCGCCGAACGGGTCCGGGGAGGGGTCGTCGTCGTGATCGCGCTGAGCCGTCGCCATATCACCATAGCCCCCGTCCCCGCCAAACTGGCCGCGCCAGGGCCCCTGCCGCTCTCGGGCAGATTGGACGCGGGGTATGTCCGGCCGCGACTGATCCAAATGCTGCCCGGCGGTGATACGCGCGAAACACCGCTTGGCGCCGGGCCCGACTTCTCATATCCGATCGACCTCGCCGCGCCCGGCCGTCACCGCATCGAGATCATGGCCGACGGGCCCCGGGGCCCGGAGGTCGTTGTCAATTTCCCCGTCCTCGTCGGCACGACCCCGGCCGACGGCGCGCCGGCCATGCCCGCGATCACTGCCCCGGAGCCACCGCGACGGGCCGCTGCCGCCGACGGGGCCCAGGCCCGTTTCGTCGAGCTCATCAACCAGAGTCGAGCCTTGGCGGGGCTCTCGGCCCTCGCCTTCGACGTCGAGCTCAGCGCAGCCGCCCGCGGCCACAGCGATGACATGCGCAGAACGAAGTACGTCGCCCACATTTCGCCCACGACCGGAGATCCCGAAGAACGTCTGCTCGAGGCCGGGATCGTCACCGATTTGGCCGCTGAGAACGTCGGCCGCGGCAGCGATCCGGATGAGATCCACCAGGGCTTCATGGAAAGCCCCGGGCATCGAAGCGCCATCCTCTTGCCGAAGGTCACTCATGTGGGCATCGGCGTTTCTGTCGAGAAGTTGGGCGACCATACCGATTACATCGTTACGGAGCTCTTCATCCGCCGGATCCCCCCGCTGGGGCGCGAAGCCCGGCTGCTCGCCATGGCCCAGATCGACGCCGGCCGAGAGCTTGACGGTTTGGGCCGGCTCGAAGAGGACCCTCCGCTCTCAGGCCTTGCCGAAAAAGCCGTCCGGGACTATCTCGGAGATCAGGCGGTCAGCCAAGCCGACATCATGGACCGGTTGCGGCACGCCCTTGAAGTGAGCGGGGCGGTCAAGGGCACAACGACCGCCGTTTTCGTTGTCGCCGGCTCCATCGAGGAGTGTATCGAGGGGATGAAGGTCGATCCGAAAGCCTGGGCTACGGCCAGACGGATCGGATTCGGCCTCGTTCAAGGGACGCGCCCGGGCCTCGTCCCCAACTCCATCGTCATGGTCCTGGTCTTCACCGAGTAACGGCATCGGCGATACAAAACTCCTTCGCCGAATTTGATGGCTTCGGGGCGCCGGAGAAATGGGTGAATAGGTATCGTGTCCCTGAATTAAAACCATAGGGAAGCGGCGGCGGGCACGTCCTCGCGGTCGACGAGCGCGATCGCGCCCGTCGGGCAGGCGCCGCGGCAGATACCGCAGCCGTAGCATTTCCGTTCGTCGATCGCGGCCTTGTCCTTCTTCTTGCGCGGCTTGAAGGCCTTGAACCCGCAGCGCGCGGCGCACAGGCCGCACCCCGTGCAGCGCTCCCCGTCGACGCGGGCCACGTATTCGCCCCTGAAAAAGACCGGCGTCTTGTGGCCGACGGTCGTCTTCATGGCGTAGCAGGACGGCAGGGAGCAGTTGCAGATCCCGGCCAAAAAAGGCGTCAGGAACGTCCAGACGGTGTGGCAGTTGCCCTCGCGCTCGCTCTCGCGGATGAGGGCCAGGGCCTTGTCTTTGGGCATGGATTCGAGCCCGCCCGTGTGTGGCCCGACGAGATAGGAAGCGTCGATCTCGCGCAGCAGCCCGGCCATCCCGCCCCCGTCCGGCGACATGCTGACGCCGAAGCAGTAGCGCTGCTCTCTCCCTCCGGTCGCGACGTGCCGGCAGACGCAGGCTAGCCGCACGACGGAGGTCGTCAGGGCCAGGATGCGCTCGATGTCCTCGAGAGGCACGACCTGGCCGAAGTGCCTCGGCTTCTGCTTGGCCGTGATCTTCCTGCGGACACCCTTCCACAGGAAATCGGGCATGACGTCGAGGGCCGTCAGGGCCCTCTCACCCTGCGCCAGGTGTCCGGGGTTCTCGAAGAAACGGGTGATGAATCGGCGCCGGCCGAGGTCGCTCATCAGGTCCTCGGCGTAGTTGTTGGCGTTGAGATACCACTTTTTCCCCTCGCCGTGCTGATGACAGAACTCGCACATGCCGGGGTCATCCTGCCACAGGCCGGAGGGGCTGTCAATCGCCAGCGCGGGCCCCTCGAACCGGCCCTGACCGGAAATTACCGTTCCGAGCCCTTTCCAAGCACGAAAAAGGGCTTAAAAGCGGCTATTTCGGCCCGTGCGGAGGGTCCAGGACACTCACGATCCACGCGTCCCGCCTGTACGGGGATACGGACGCCGCCGCGCGCCCCGGATTTCGAACGCGATCTTCCGGAAATCGCGGAAAATCGACCCCAATCCCCGGCCGAAAGAGCTCAAAAAAAATATTCCGAAAACCCATTGACAAGCCGTGCGTCATACACTATAGTCTATTACACGATATAGTGAGGCACACATCATGAGCGACAAAGAGCCCGACATCGGCAGCCTCGAAACGGAAATGAACCGGGGCTTCCTCCACATCCTCGTCCTGGCCCTCCTCGAAAAGGACATGTACGGCTATTCCATGGTCAAGCACATCGAGGGTCTGGGCTACAAGGTCGAGGAGAATACGCTCTATCCGCTCCTCCGCCGGCTCGAGAAGAACGGCTGGATCGCTTCGAAGTGGGACCTCACCGAGGACCGGCCCCGCAAGTTCTACGCCGTCACCGCGGCCGGCCGCGCCCTGCGGGCCGCCCTGCTCGACGTCTGGCGGACCCAGGACCGCGTCCTCAAAGAGACCATCAAGGAGACCGCCCATGTCTGACAAGCTGGAAGCCTACCTCGAAGAGATCAGCCACTTCCTCAGCGGCCGGGCCGAGCGCGAGGAGATCCTCGGCGAGATCCGCAGCCACATCCTGGAGAAGGCCGCCGAGGGCCCGGACGAGTTCGGCGATGCCGCCGTCGCCCGGGCCATCGCCGCTTACGGCCCGGCCCGCCNNCCGCCGGGTCGCCGAGCGCTACCTCGAGGACAAGCCCATCATCGCCCCGGCCTACAAGCGATACCTCGTCCGCTACACTTCGCTCCTGTTCGCCGTCCACCTCGCCTTGACGGTGTTCGCCGTGGCCTTCGATCGGTCCTTCGTCATCTTCCCCTTCCTGTTCATGCCCAGGCTCGGCCCGGCTGACGTCCTGATGTACCTGCCGATGGCGTTCCTGGCCGACCTCGGCCTGGTCGCCCTCGTCCTCTACTTCGTCACCCGGAGCGGCAAGGACGTCAAGCTGCCCTGGCCCCGGTTCGGCGTCGATCTCGACGAGGCCGAGCCGCCGGCCAAGGTCCCCTTCTGGGTCGGCCGCGCCGTCACGGCCGTCGGGGCCATCGCCATGCTGGCCGTGACCGACTTCGCCCTCTACGTCTTCGCCCGCCGCGGCACCGTCTTCTTCACCGGCCTGCGCTGGAAGGACGCCCCTCCCCTGTTCGCTCCCGGGCCCGGCCGGACGGTCTCGCTCGTCGTCATCGGCCTGCTCGCCGTCTCGGCGCTGGCCCTCCTGACCAAGCTCCTGACCCGGTCGCGCTGGGTGGACATCGTCTCCAACGCCCTGTCCCTGGCCCTCATCGGGATCCTGCTGGCCCGGCCGTTCGACGGCCTCTTCGCCGTCGCCCTGTCCGAGCGCCTGACCGTCTGGCTCAAGTACACCCTGCGCTTCTCGCTCCTCTTCGTGGCCCTGATGATGGCCATCGACCTCGTCAAGCACATCGTCGCGGTCAGCCGGAAGCGGCTGGCCGCCGGCGCCAAATGACGCGTTCGTAACACGCCCGCCCCTTCCCTGCGGCCGGGCTTGTCATAGCCCGGGGCGCTCCGTGAGAATCCTCCGGCCCGCCGGCCGTCATCATTGATGAAAGGGGGCCTTGACATTATATGCATGAATATGGCATATCTATGCATATGAGGACGACCATCAACATCGATGACGAACTTCTGGCCCGGGCCTCGGACCTCACCGGCGTCAAGGAAAAGACGGCGCTGGTGAGGATGGGCCTGGAGAACCTGATCGCCAGGGAAAGCGCCAAACGGCTGGCCAAGCTCGGCGGGACCGAAAAGGACCTCGAACCCATCCCCCGGCGCAAGAGCGACTGGTAAGAGATGGTCCTCGTCGACACCTCGGTCTGGATCGACCATCTCCGGACAGGGAATCCCCGGCTCGAGGCCTTGCTCGACGAGGGCGAGGTCGTGTGCCATCCCTTCATCATCGGCGAGCTGGCCTGCGGTCATGTCCGCAACAGGCGCCGGATCCTGGATCTCCTCCGTTCGCTGCCCGGGGTCGTGACGGCCGGTCCTGACGAAGTGATGCGCCTCATCGACGCCCATCGGCTCATGGGCACGGGGATCGGATACTTGGACGCTCACCTTCTGGCCTCCGCGCGCCTGTCATCGACCCCCATCTGGACGTTCGACATGTCCCTTCACAGGGCCTCCGTCAAGCTCGAAGCGGCCTACCCCCTCGATCGAGTGAAGGAAGGCGAATAGGTACGGTGTCCCCGTTTCAGGGACGGTAGTTGGCGTCGTCGGCGGCGATCGACGATTCCAGGTAATAGGAGGTGGCCCGGGCCACGGTGAAGATGACGAAACCCGTCATGAGGATGGCCAGGACGATGAGCGCGACGGCCTTGGCGCTCGAGACCTTCCTGGCCAAACCCTGGGGCGAGAGGACGTCCCAGAGGGTCTTGCCGATGAAGCCGAGCATGATCATCAGGCCGAGGAAGAGGCGGTAGCTGGTGACTTTGCCGGCGCCCGCGTCCCGGGCGTCGAGGCGGAAATAGGGGGAAACGAGCCAGAGGGCGAACAGGAGGACCAGGACGGTCACGGCGACCGCCAGGACCTTCTTCGGTTCGAGGGGCTTGCTCATCCGCGGGGATTATAGCCCAAACGGAAACCCGAAGCCATCCCCTCCCCTTCCGCCGCGGCCGTCACAGCCCGCCGTACTTCTCCAGGCGGTCGGCGTAGCGGTGCTCCTCGCGGCGCAGGATCTCGTCGAACCGGCGCTCGCCGCGCAGGCGGTCGAGGAAATGGTCGCGCCGGTTGTTGAGGACCGGGAAGAAGTAGGCGTAGTCGTGGACCTCCTCGAAGGCGTGGCCGATGGCGTACTCGATGTTGTCGATGGCCTCGGCTTTCATCCCCAGGGCCGCGTAGACCCGCGAGACGTAGTAGGTGCGCCGGACCGAGGGGCCCGGCGGGAGCGACGGGCCGAGGGCGGCCAGGGCGGCCTTGGCGTCCCCCCGTCCCGCGGCCAGGAGGGCCCGGACGGCCCCGACGAGCGGGTCGCCCGGCGAGAAGGTCTCGGCCATGGCCAGCTCGGCCGCCGCCGCGTCGTAGCGCTTCATGAGGATGAGGACCCGGGCCCGCTGGCAGCGCGAACCGAAGTCGGTCGGCTCGAGCTCGATCATCTTGTCGTAATCGGCCAGGGCCGACTCGTAGAAGCCCATCTGCTCGTAGGACCAGGCCCGGAGCCAGAAGACGTCGGCCGTCGCGCCGCCGGCCTTGACGACCCGCGTGTAGTACTCGACGCTCCTCTCCAGGACCCCGACGCTCTGGAGGAACGATCCGATCTGGGTCAGGACGTAGAGGCTCGAGGGATCGAGCTCGTAGGCCTTCTTGAGATGGGCGAAGGCCCGGTCCATGTCCTCGACGAAGTAGGCCGTCCAGGCGACGCCGACGTTGGTCTCGGCCCGGTCGGGGGAGATCTCGTAGGCCCGCCGGTAGTTCTCGTTCATCAGGCGCAGGGCCTCCGGGTCCCGGCCCTCGTAGACGAAACGGAACTGGTAGGAATCGCCGAGACCCAGATAGGCCAGGGCGCAGCCGGGGTCGGCGTCGCGGGCCTGGGCGAACAGCCCGAGGGTCTTGTCGAGGTCGGCCGGCGCCAGGCTCAGGACGTATTTGCGTTCGACGGCCCGGGCCGACTCGTAGAAGCGTGTGGCTTGGACCGAGCAGGCCATCAGGGCTTCCGGCCCGGCCGACGTGGGGACGTCGAAGACCCGGCGGACCGCGTTGGCCACGCGGTCCTCGAGGACCGGCATCTCGGCTTCCGTGCCGGGGGCGTGGTCGGTGAGGAGCGGCGTGGGGGCCTTGGCCCCGCGGAGCTCGTAGTCGATGCGGAGCTTGGACCCGGACCGGGTGAGATAGGCGACGAGGAGCCAATCGGCGCCGGCGCGGGCGCCGACGGCGGTCAGGTCGTCCGGTGTGAGCGGCGCGCCGGGCTCGAACCCGAGCTTGCGGACGGCGTCGGCGACGACGGCGAAGCTGTAGACCTTGAGGTGGTCGGCGCTGCGCTGGAGATCGCGGATGAGGTGGTCGGCAACGGACTCCCCGAGGTAGTCGAGGCCCTGGTCGCCCGTGGCGTTGACCAGAGGCAGGACGGCGATCGCGGGGCGCCCGGCCGTCGGCAAGACCGGGGAGGGATTCTTGATGAAGCGCCAGCCGGCGACGCCGACGACGAGGGCGCCGGCGAGGCCGGCCATGACGTACCAACGGCGTAGGAACTCCAGGGACGGCGGCAGGCGAAGGGAGCGGAGGAAGGCCGGGATGCGGCTGAAGAGAGAGGAGGTGGCGGAGGCCGGGACGGCGGCGGCGAAGGCCGGAGCGCCGGTCCGGTCCGAAGGAACGTCTCCGGGCTCGCGCTCGTGGAGCTTGATCTCGAGCCAGCTGTCGATCTCGTCCTTGTAGGCCATGACCCGGGCCTTGGGCGAGCCGTTGAGCCGGTGGATGGGGAGCCCCAGATGCTCCTCCCAGCGGCGGCAGGTGCGGACGTCACGGCCGAGGTAGGCGGAGATCTCCTTCCAGGACTGCAGGACCTCGCGGGCGCACATGACTTCCCCCGAGGGGCGACGGCCCCTCTGACCTGTCATTAAGATATTCATAAGAAAGGAGAATTGTCAAGGGAGAGGCGGAAGGAGCGGGCCGGATCGGGTTCGTCAGGGACGCGCGCCGGCGCGTCGAGAGGGTCGCCCATAAATAGAAACGCCGGAGGGTGCCTGAGGCACCCCCCGGCGCGGTCGGATCAATTCAGTCCGCTACAGGGTCGCTCAGTCCCTGTGCGGCGCGCAGAGCAGGCCGTTATTGTAGTTGTCAAGGACGACGGCGATCGGCTCCCCGGTCCGCCAGGGGGATGTCGGTCCGCCGGCAGTGACGCCGTAGCCGACGAAGTACGTCGTCATCCAAGCATCGCCTGCGGCGATCGCGGCCGAGACACAGGTGGCATCGTTGCCGATCATCACGTTGAGCTTGGCGGCCACGAGGGCGGCGAACATCGTGTAGGTCTTATCCGTCGCCACCGGGGCCTTCATGAACGCGATGGCCTCTTCCATGGAGTAGGTCCGGCCGCCGATCGTGATGGAGGAGACCGGCCAGGCCTCGGGATGGTTCATCCAGTATCCGGGCGTGCCCGTGCCGGGCGAGTCGTAGGGGATGACCGAGATGTCGAACCGGAGGAGGCTGATCTTGACATAGCCGTTGATCAGGCCGGTATCCAGGGTGGGATCATCGCCCCAGGTGTAATAGACCGGAGCCTGCTCCGAGATGTAAGTGTCAGCGACACCGCCTTGTTCCGTCCCCGAACGCTGGAGAACGACCGTATTGACCGCGCCTGCCGGGGTCGTGTAGGTGATCGTCAGCTTCGGCCTCCAGACGATATTGGCGTTCTCGCTGCTGGCGTATTTCGTATACGGTGATGTCGCATCCTGCATCATCGCGAAGCCATAGTTGGGATAATCACCGTTCACCCAGCCCTGGACCAACGATGTCAGGTTGACATCCCTCGTGCCGAACGTGTCGTTGACGAACGAGCCCACAACGCCGTCCCAGCTCGGTCCGAAATTGCTCCAGTTCACTCCGAGCTCGTCCCAGCCTTGGGTGATCCGGTATAAGGTCACTGTTTCCGTCGTTGTGTGATGGTTGACCATTATCGTAAAGACCGCCGAATTGATCGTCGATCCCTGAGGAATGGTCACCTGCGCCGCGAGCGGCAGGGCCGTCAGGCCGATGAGGCACGCGGCCAGGAACGCGACGCCCAAGAAACCTTTGAACAATTTACCCATCGATATCCTCCCTATTCCGAAAATTGATTATATCCAAACCGCGGATGTACGCCGAAGTTCGATAGCCCCGTATTCCCACCTCCCTCTTGGACGCGGAACGACGCCCTGAAAACGGAGAAAGGGACCGCGTACCGCATCGTTCGATCCTCTGAAACCTAGCCAAAAGATAGGATAATCGGTCATCGTTGTCAATAGGTCTTCTCCTCGCGGGGGGTTAATCTGTCCGGTAATTGGACATGTTCGCCTGGGAGTTTTTTTTCTCTTTTATCCCCGGACTTGCTTGCTCGGGCTAAATACTGTTAATCATATCATCATCCAGGAGCGCTCATGGCCACGATCACGATGCTGGGGACGGGGCTCATCGGGAGGTTCTATACACAGACCCTCCACGGACCGCGCGGCCGAGACCGGGTGGTCAACGTCTATTCGCGGTCGGCCGCCCGGGCCCGCGCGTTCGCCGGGGAGCACGGGATCGCGCGGTGGACGGACGACCTCAAAAGGGCGGTCGAGGACGCGCAGTCCGAGGTCGTCGTCATCGGCCTGCCGAACGATGCGCACAAGGACGCGGTCCGGCTGGCCGCCGCCGCGGGCAAGGCCGTCCTGTGCACCAAGCCCCTTGGCCGGTCGGCCGCGGAAGCCCTCGAAATGCTGCGCATCGTCGAGAAGGCCGGGGTCTTCGCCGGTTACCTCGAGGACCTCGTCTACACGCCCAAGACGCTCAAGGCCCTGGCCTCGACGGCCAAAGGGGCCTTGGGCCGTGTCCTCTGGACCCGCTCGCGGGAGACACACCCCGGCCCGCACAGCGCCTGGTTCTGGGAGCCGGAGCGCTCGGGCGGCGGAGCGCTCATCGACATGGGCTGCCACTGCGTCGAGATCGGCCGCGCCTTCATCGGCAAGGACAAGCGCCCTCTCCGGGCCTTCTGCTGGGGGGCGACCCAGGTCCACCCCATCGAGGCCGAGGACCACGCCATCGGCCTCGTCGCGTACGATGGCGGCGCGGTCGGCCAGTTCGAGGTCAGCTGGACCTTCCGTGGCGGCATGGACCTGCGTGACGAGGTCAGCGGCACCGAGGGCACGATCCGGCTCGATCACTTCCTGCGCACGGGCTTCGAGATGTTCACGGCCGCCGGCGAGAGCGGCTACGTCGCCGAGAAGGCCGAGGGCGGCAAGGGCTGGCTATTCCCCGTCGGCGACGAGGCCCACGAGCTGGGATACATCCACATGTTCCGCGACATGCTCGACGCCCGGGAGACCGGACGCGCCCCGGCGGAGACCTTCTATGACGGCTACGTCGTCAACGCCATCGTGGATGCCTGCTACGCCTCGATGGCATCGGGCCGATGGGAGCCGGTCCGGCTGGCCGAGTGGATACCGGAAAGCCCGGGAGGGCCCCGAAGGGCGAAGTCCCGGAGAACCGGGGGGGAGGGTCAGGATAAGGCCGCGGCGGTCCGCAAGGGCCCGAAGAGCGCCCTGTCGATGATCAAGCGGGAACGGCTGCCCGACGGCCGGACCAAGAGCATCCTCAGAGACAGGGCGACAGGCCGGATCGTCGAAAAGATCGAGTGACGGGACGCTCCGCGCCTTACCTCGCGGGAGCCAGCGAGATGAGCGCCCGCAGGGTCCGGAACCCGTCGATATAGTCTTCGGCCGCGAAAGCCAGGGTCCGGGCGTCCACCCGCTCCATCTTCGGGACGAGCATGGCGCCCATGTCGGCTTGGGCCGAGACGTGGTAGCCCAGCTCGAACCGGTAGGGCGCGGCGGGCTTGAAGGGTTTGAGGCCGGGTAGCCGCCTTAGCGCGGCCTTGACTCCGTCCGCGATCCCGCGCCTGGCCTCGCCCATGGGCACGAGCTTAGCCGCCAAGCGCCCGTAGGCCTCCTTTACGGCCACGGTCACGACGTCCTTGCCCAGGACCTCTCCGGCCTGCCGGCAGACGGCCATATCGCCGGTGACGAGGGCGACGGGGACTCCGTAATAGCCGGCGATGGCCGCGTTGAGCCCCAGCTCCGGCATCTCGACGCCGTTGAGCTTGACGTGACGGACCACGGACCCCGAGATGGTGTGGTCGAGGATGGCGTTCTCGGTCCCGGCCTTGGCATGGTAGCCGATGAGGAAGCAGGCCGCGAACGAGCCGTCGACGCCCTGCATCATCGACAGGGGCTTGGGCGAGCCGCTGACAAGGACGGCCCGGGGATGGAGGTCGTCGGGATCGATGTTGCGCATGGAGCCGTGAGAGTCGTTGACCACGACTTCCGTGGCCCCGGCCGCAAGGGCGGCATCTACGGCGGCGTTGACGTCCTGGGCCATCCATTTGCGGCCGTCGGCGTACTCGGCCGTGCCGGGCGTCGTCTGGTCGCCGTGGACGATGCCCGAGATGCCCTCCATGTCGACCGAGATGAAGACCTTGACGGGGGGCTTGGCGGCGGAGATCGCGGCAGACTTGGACTGGCCGGCCGCGGGGGGAGCTTGGAACAAAAGAACGATGGCGACGAGAGCGGCGCCTGCGGGCAGGGAGCGGGACGGCTTGGCGAAACGGCTCATGGGGCCTCCTTGATCGAACGGGATGACGAGGCGAAGAACGCGGCTTTACGGCCGGGACAGCGCTCCCGGTCACAGAGCCGGCAGGCCGAGAATCCCTCCTCGGAAGGGAAGAAGATGCCGGAGATGGACTTGCGGGGGATCATGAGCAGGCTGTCCGTCAGGCGCACGCCGACGATCCTCTCGGTATCGCCGAAGAGCGAGAAGAGCCTGGGCTGTTCCGTGATGGGCCAATCCTCGAGGGACCCGGGACTCAAGCCGGAGAGCGGCCCGAGACCGGATCGCGCTTCGATCTCAGAGGCCAGCCAGGCGGCCGCCTTCTCGAGGGCCAGGTTGGCCATCTCCTCGAGGTAGTACTGCTTCAGGAGGTCGTCCTGGACGCCGGCCTCCCGCTCGAGGGCGGGGCCGACCGTGACGATATAGGGAAAGACCCTGATGATCTTATCGAGATTGTCGCGAAGGACCCGGCTCCGGAACATCACGCCCGAGATCTCGACGGTCCCCTCCCCCTTCGCGCCGACATATCCGGACTCGTAGACGGCCTTCGGCTCAAGGAGGCCCCGGACCCTATCGATCAAGTGATCGAGGTCAGGCATGCCGGCCCTGGCGGGATCGAACCTCAGCCGCGCGGCGATTTCAGCGGGGTCGAGGACGATAGGCAGGCGATCGATGACATCCATGTTCATCGGTCATCATAACAGATTCGGGGCCCATGGTCCCCTCCGCGCGCAGAAAGAAAGGAAAAGGAAAACAAAACGCCCTACCGGACGATAGGGCGTTTGGGGCTATCCTTGGGAAGAAAGCCGGCTCACGGCTTCTTGCCGAGCTTCTTCTTGGCGTAGAAGCCCAGAGAAACCAGGCCCGCGCCGAGAAGGACGAGAGCCGTCGGTTCGGCGACGGAGCGGATCGGGCCGCCGCCGGGTCGGCGGCGGGGTCCGAAGTCGGCGGCGCCGGCCAACGAAGCCACGATGATCAGAGCAAAAAGAAGATTCGCGGTCCGTTTCATCATGATCCTCCCTGCTTCCTCGAGCACGAAATCGTGGGTTTATTATCGTCCAAGAGCGATCGCCGTGTCAAGCCCCCTCCCTGCGCCCGAGATCTCTCGGGGCGGCCCCAGCCGGAGCATGATCATGAATATGGGCTTTTCTGCGTCTTATTCAGCGTTTCGGCAGGATCCCGGGCGAGTCCCTCAAAGCCAAGAGGACCAACAGAAGAACGACGAGGCCGAGACCGAAGAACAGGAACCCCCCCGACTTGTGCAGGAACCCCCCGTCGATGATCCGCATATCGATGAAGTAGGACAGCAGATAGAGTGCCACGATACGGACCCCGTTTTTAAAGATGGAGACCGGGAACACCGCCACGGCCAGCATCAACTTGCGGACCGGCCCGCGCAGGAAGATCTGCGCGGCGAGAACGCTCGTGATCAACAGGGCCAGGCTGGACCGGATGCCGCTGCATTGCTCGGCCACCTCAAGATCGAAACCAGGAAGACGAAAGATGGCGCCTTCCTGGACAAATGGCACTCCGAACGCTTTAAGAAGGAAATGGGTGACTCCCGTAGAACCCGCCACTAACGCGGCTACGACCTGTTCCATCCATGGGATAGGGAGCGGGACCATGAAGACCAGGAAGAGGAACGGGAAACTCGCTCTCCTCAGCGACTTCAACCCATAGAGAGAGGTGAAGGTCCCGGCAAGGACGAGGATGGCGCCTCCCAGGGCCAATCCGGCCTGATCGACCGGACCGGCTTCCCGCAGGATGCCGGCCGCCCACAACGCCAGTCCCGGGACGGCGAGCAGCAGGCCCGGCAGCGGGCTCCGAGTCGCTTCGCGAAAGAGCCGTTCTCTTCGACTGAACAGGACATAAGCGCTGATGACCGGGATCAGGGGAATGTGGGAATAATAATCCCGCGGCCGTCCATGGAGGAACAGCTCCCGCGCAGGACCCCAGGCGATAGCGACGGCGACCGCCGCGCAAGCCAAGAAGACCGGCAGCTTGGGATATCGGGACATCATCATTCTGTCCATCCGCCTCAGGCCGACTCCAAGGCATCTTAGGGCACGCCCACCTCCCTGTCAATGGCGCGCGATATTGACTTGCCCCCCTGGCAATGTTATCAAAAGGGCATCTTAAGGACCGGATCAGGGCTGAACGGAGGCATCGATGGATTTCGCCAAGGACATCCTCAAGATCGATAGCAAGGCCGAGGCCGAACGGATCGCCGCGTTCATCCGGGACCAAACCCGGGCCATGCACCGCAAGGGCGTCGTCATCGGCCTGAGCGGCGGGGTGGATTCGGCCCTTTCAGCGTCGCTCTCCGTCAAGGCCCTGGGCAAGGACAAGGTCCTGGCCCTGCTCCTCCCCGACAAGGAATCGAGCCCCCAGAGCGCCGAATACGCCACGAATGAAGCCGCCCGTCTCGGCATCGAGGCCCTGGCCGTCGATATCACTCCGGTCCTCGAGGCCTTCGGGACCTACGAGAAGCGCGACGCCGTGGCCCGCGGCATCTATCCCGATTTCGGACCCGGGCACAAGCTGAAGATCACCCTGCCCCAGGACGTCCTGGACCGCGATGGATACAATTTCTTCACCCTGACGACCATCGACCCCCAGGGGAACTCCAGGACCGCCCGCCTCAACAACGATCAGGCTCAAGGGATCATCGCGGCCACCTGCACGAAGCACCGGACCCGCATGATGGCCCAGTACTATCACGCCGAAAGGCTCAATTACCTGGTCTGCGGCACGACCAACAAGAGTGAGGCCGTCCAGGGACTGTTCGTCAAGTACGGCGACGGCGGAGTGGACATCGAGCCCATCGCGCACCTGTACAAGAACCAGGTCTTCCAGCTGGCCGAACACTTGGGCGTCGTCCGCGAGATCCTCGACCGCGCGCCCTGTCCCGACACCTACAGCGCTCCGGTCACCGACGAAGAGTGGTTCTTCCGGATGCCCTTCAAGACGCTCGACCTGCTCCTCTACGCCTGGGAGAACAAGGTCTCCATCCCCGAGGTTTGCCGGATCATGGACCTCCGGGAGGACCAGGTCAAGCGGGCCTTCCGGGACTTCGCCAGCAAATACCAGACCACCGAACATCTGAGGCGTTTCCCGCCTTCGTTGCCGTGAACGGCTACCGAAAAGAGGCCCCATGAACACGATCTCCGTCATCGGCACCGGCTACGTCGGCCTGGTCACGGGCACATGCTTGTCCGAGTTCGGGCTGAACGTCGTCTGTATGGACACGGACGCGGCCAAGATCCGCGAGCTCGAGCAAGGCCACGTCCCCATCTATGAGCCCGGGCTCCCGGCGCTCATCGCCAAGAACGCCGCCTCCGGCCGGCTCCGGTTCACGACCGACATGGCCGCGGCCGTCGCCGCCGCGCAGGTCATCTTCCTGGCCCTGCCGACCCCCCCGGGCGGGGACGGGTCGGCCGACCTGAGCTACGTGCTGGCCGCCGCGGACGCCATCGCCGAACACATGACCGACCCCAAGGTCATCGTCAACAAGAGCACGGTCCCCATCGGCACTGGCCGCAAGGTCAAGGAGATCGTCCAGGCCCGCCTCGACCGGCGGGGCGCGGCCATCGGATTCGACGTCGTCTCGAATCCCGAGTTCCTCCGCGAGGGTTCGGCCATCCGGGACTTCATGCACCCCGACCGCATCGTCATCGGCAGCGACAACGAGAAGAGCCGCGAGATCATCCGCGACATCTACAACGTCCTCTATCTCATCGACACGCCTTTCATCTTCACCTCCCTCGAAACGGCCGAGCTCATCAAGTACGCCTCCAACGCCTTCCTGGCCACCAAGATCGCCTTCATCAACGAAGTGGCCAACCTCTGCGACGCCGTCAAGGCCGACGTCCGCGATATCGCCAGGGCCATGGGCATGGACGGGCGGATCGGCAAGTTCTTCCTCCACCCCGGTCCGGGCTACGGCGGCAGCTGCCTGCCCAAGGACACCAAGGCCCTGGTCAAGATCGGCCAGGAGCACGGCGTCCGCATGAGCATCGTGGATTCGGTCGTGAAGGCGAACGATTTCCAACGGCACCGCATGGTCCGCAAGATCGAAGCCGGGCTGGGGGACCTCAAAGGCAAGACGGTCGGAGTGCTCGGTTTGGCCTTCAAGCAGGCGACCGACGACATCCGCGAGTCCTCGTCCGTTCCCATCGTCCTCGAGCTCATCGAGAAGGGCGCCCGGGTCAAGGTCTTCGATCCCCAGGCCATGGAGAACGCTAGAAAGCTGTCGTTCGCGAACATCGCGAGCCCCGTTCCGCTGGCCTATGGGACGGACGAGTACGACGCCGCCGTGGGCGCCGATGCCTTCGTCATCCTGACGGAATGGAACCAGTTCCGGCATCTCGACCTGGGCCGGGTGGCCCGTTCGATGCGCGGCCGGCACGTCTTCGACTTCAGGAACCTGTACGAGCCCGAGGACGTCCGGAAGGCCGGTTTGATATACGAGGGGCTTGGGCGGCCCGGAGCCTGAAGCCCTCGGTCCCGCCGCGCGAGGCCTCGGGCCTTCGAGGTCAGCGGAGTTTGTTCAGCAACAGGGTCAAGGCCCGGTAGGTCGTCGCTTGGGCCCAATGGAGCATCGGCGTCTTGGCCTTGACCAACGGATATTGCCGGTAATAGAAGAAACCCTTCTTGTCCTGCATGTTGTCGATCGTCCAATTCGCCACGCGGACAGCGAGGTCCAGGGCTTCGTCGTCGATGTCCGAGAAATTGGCCAGCGTCTCGATCGATTGGGAGGCGCACTGGCTGTCGATGGGATAGGCCCTATTGTGATAGTACTTGGGACGCCCGCTGGCCTCGAAGAAATGGCCTTTGTAGAACGAGAACCCCCTGACGAGGTTCTCATCGAAGGATCTGTCTCCCGTGGATTCGATATAGCTCTTCAGCGAGTCGAGGTTGTAGCCCGTGTGGAAGTTGTCGATCCACCGCGTGTTGGCGGCTTCAGCATAATACCAGGCCCCGTCCGGGCGCTGCCGTGAGCAGCTATACTCCATAGCCTCTCTAGCGACTTCCAATAGGACGGAGTCCTGACGGAACTTGGCCGTTCTGGCCAACATGGCGGCCCCCAGCATATTGGCGTTATGGACGGATTCTTGGGCCATGGCGACATAGCTCAGGCAGTTCCCTCTTGGAGTCATCTCCCTGGGGAGGGCGAGGATCCAACGGCAAATGCCCTCCGCCGTCGCAAGAAAGCGCGGTTGCCCGCTCAGCTCGAAGGCGTCCAGGAAGGCTTGTCCGATCAAGCTGGTCCAGACGATGATCGGTTCAGATTCGGGGAGTCGTCCGTTCCGGCTCGAGAAATCGAAGTGATTGCCCCAACTTGGATGAGCATATCCTGGCGCGGTGTTGGCCTCCAGCCAATCGAGGCAGGACACGGCCCGGCGCCAATAATCCGCTTCTCCTCCCAGCCGGTACAATTGGAGGTAGCCCCAGGCCATATATCCCCGGCCTTTCGTCGACTCCTTGGGCACGATCCCCAGCAGGGGCCTGAGATTCACGGGGCTCTGACGGACCAGTTGCTGCAACAACCGTTCCAAGAACAGATTCCCGAGCGTCAAAGGCCTCGCGTAGGAAGACAGGCCGTCGAACGGCTCATAGGCCTTATAGTCATGATCCTCCACCCAGCGTTCGACCTTCCGGATACTGTCAACGAGCTTGGCTCTGAATCCCTGGTTTTTCATGTTCCCCTTCCTACGGGCGTTCCGCGAGGGCTCGAAGTCAGGGAAGTCTACCTCCGCCGGCAACGGAATTCAAGGATGCCGACGATGAGCGAACGGCTCGCCCGTTCTACTCGGGCGTTCGCGCCGGCTGAAGATCATATCTTGATGACGATCCTCTTCGCGTAAAGCCAGCGGCAGAGGCCCCACATCCCCCCCCAGACCGCAAGACCCGTCGATAATTCCGCGACCGTTCTGCCCAACGGACCTGCGAAGGCCCAGGTGAACGGCTCGACGATCTGCCGCAACCATTCCGCGCCGCCGGAATAGGCGAAAAGGTAGATGAAAAGCGGATTCATACCCACGCAGACGAAGAACGCGCCCCTGCCCCCGATCCGGAGCATGTCCTTCAGCCAGAAGCCGAGGGCAAGACAAAGACAGGCCAGCCCGGCGCTCAAGATGACGAATGAGCTGGTACAAAGACGTCTGACGACCGGGGTCAGCGGGTCCATAGCAAGTCCGGCTCCCACCCCGAGAAGCCCGGCCAAGACCAGACCCCGCAGGGTCCTTTGGGGAGCGCCTCCTTGCTTGAGCCAACGACCGGCCAGGATGCCTGCGAAGATGAAAGCCGCCGCCGGGACGATATTGAACGTGACCCAGTTCCCCTCTGATTGGCGGCCGAAAAGGGCCATATCCAAATAGGAGCCGGGGTTTTTCCCCGGGACGAAGGGCCGGTCGAAGCCCGGGACCCTCCAGATGCGGTAAAAGCCTTCCGTCAAGGCCAGAAGGCCGAGGGCGACGGCGGCCTGAAGCCAAGCCGGCTTCCGGAGCATCAAGAAAGCCAGGAATCCCCCGAATGCCAGCTGAGGCAGGACGTCCAGAAGGAACTCCCCCCCTCCTCCGGTCTCGATCGGGCTGATCCTGGCCAACACCCAGCCCGACGCGAACAGGACGGCCGCTCGTCCGGCGGCATGGCCCAGGGTCGAACGCCAGGTCTCGCCCCTTTCCCATCGCCGCTCAAAGGAAAAGACCAGCGCCACGCCGCTGATGAACATGAAAAAGGGCAGGCCGAGGTCCCAGAGTCTGAGCCCGTGCCAAGGATGGTGCTGGAACTGGAGGCCGAGCGTTCCCAGCAGGGATCCCCCGAGCGACGGCGACGCCAGGAACTCGTACAACCCTGTCGCCTCTCCGATGAGGAGGAACATGACGACGCCCCGGAAGAGATCGACAGAGAGGATCCTCCCCGGCATCGGGGCGGGAACGGCAGCCTGTTCGTTCAAGATGCGGACCTCCGCTCGGCCGTCATTGTCCATCAATCGGGTCCGGGAGACAAGTCGGAGCCTGTCGCGGAGGGGCATCATAGGCCTTTCCTTAAAGCCCGGGAGTCGTGTAAAATAGCCTGGCCTCGCCAAGGAGACGGATTCATGACCATCAAGCGGATCTTCGCTTTCGCGATCCCGTTGATCTTGTCCGGATGCGGGAGGGATGCCGCGGACCCACTCCAAAGATCGTACCGAGCCCTTCGGGCCGTTCCCGAGGGGCGCTGGGAAGCCCTGGCGGGCAAAAAGGTCTTCTTCGGCCACCAATCCGTCGGCCGGAACATCCTCGCCGGCCTCGACCTCGTCTTGAAGGCCGAGCCGTCCATCAGGCTGGACATACGGGAGACGGCCGATCCGGCGGCCTTCTCGGGACCGGTCTTCGCGCACTTCCCGGTCGGCAGGAACCGCGATCCCAAGGGCAAGGTCGACGATTTCCGGCGGCTCCTGGAGACCGGCATCGGCCATGCCGCCGACATCGCTTTCTTCAAGCTGTGTTTCGTCGACGTCGACCGAAAGACGGACATCAGAGACGTGTTCGCCCATTACGAGCGCACGCTCGCCGACCTGGCCGCGAAATTCCCCGGCCTGACGATCATCCCGGTCACGGTCCCCTTGACCAACCACGACCCCGGGATCAAAGCCAGGGTCAAGCGGCTCCTGGGCCGCGGCCCGGCCGTCCTCCAGGACAATGCCGCGCGGAACCGGTTCAACGCCCTCGTCCGGGAGAAATATGGGAACGCCGTCTGGGACTTGGCCGAAGCGGAATCGACGACGTCCGCAGGAGCCAGAGTCACAGCGGGCGACGACAACGGCATTGTCTTCGAAATGAACCCGGCCTATACGAGGGACGGCGGACATCTCAATGCGGTCGGCGGCCAGGCGGTGGCCATCGACCTGCTCCTCCGGTTGTCCGCTCAGGAGCCCTCGAAATGAAAGGGACCATGGAAAGCGGCGCCTCAGATACCGCCATCTTCCTGGAGAGCATCAGGAAGCTCGAGTCCTGGGTGGAAGCTCACGATTATAAAGCCTATGAGCCGTTCGACGGTCAATCCTCTATCCTGAAGCCGCTGACGTTCAATAATCTTCTCGCCGAACGCGTCCTTCAGCAGATCGTTCGCCGTTCTCCCGTCAACGTCCGGCCCCTCATCGGCGTCAGGCCTCAGGAGTCGACCAAAGGGCGGGGCTATATGGCCTGGGGCTACCTGAAGATGTTCAGGATCACCGGGGACCCGACCTATAAGAACAAAGCCCTGGTCCAATTGGATTGGCTCGACTCGAACAGGTCCCCGTTCTACCGAGCCCACAGCTGGGGGAACCATTTCGCCTTCTCCGGCCGCAAAGTCCGGACCCGCAAATTCGAGCCGATCATCGTCTGGACCAGCTTGATCGGCCAGGCCTTCCTCGACGCCTTCGAGCTGTTCGGCCTGCCGAGACACCGGGAAGTCGGTCTCAGCATCTGCGATTGGATCATGGGCCTGCCCCGCGAACGGACCCCGGAAGGCCACTGCATCAGCTACGTGGCCTACGAACAATCCTCCATTCACAATTCCAATATGCTCGGGGCCGCCTATCTGGCAAGGGCCGGGAAGCTCTTCGGCCGCGAGGATTGCCTGGACATCGCGCGGCAGGCCATGGATTACAGCTGCGCCCGCCAGCGTCCCGACGGATCCTGGTTCTACGCCGAGTCCCCCAACTGCCATTGGATCGATAATTTTCATACGGGTTACAACCTCGACAGCCTGAAGGGTTACATCGACGTCACCGGAGAGACCGGGTACGAAGGACATCTGGCCAAGGGCCTGGCCTTCTATAAGGAGAACCTGTTCAAGGCCGACGGGACGCCGAAGTACTATCACGACCGGACATTCCCCATCGACAGCCAATGCGCGTCCCAGGCCGTAGATACATTGGCGACCTTCTCGGCCGTGGACCCGACCTGCATGAAATTGGCCGTCCGGACGGCCCTGTGGACCATCCGGAACATGCAGGACGGGGATGGCCATTTCTATTATCACAAACTCCGGTTCATGACGGTCAAGACGCCCATGCTCCATTGGGCCCAGGCGACGATGTACAACGCGCTAGCCAACCTTATCGCCCGCATGCAAAGGAGCGGAATCCATGTCTGAAAAGAGGATCTGTACCCGTTGTCTGTTGACGGAGGACACTCCGGGCATTGCCTTCGACGAGCTCGGGGTCTGCAACTACTGTGCGACATACGAGACCAAGCTCGCGGTCCTCGGCGAGGATAAGCTCATCGCCCTCCTCGACGCCTATAAGGCCAAGAACAAGGACCGGAAATATGACTGCATGATCGGCGTAAGCGGGGGGCGGGACAGCACATACACCCTTTTCAAGCTCGTCCGCGACTACCGCATGCGTGTCCTCTGCATCCACTACGACAATCCCTTCACGTCGGAACAGGCCAAGGCCAATATGCGGACCGCGGCGGACATCCTCGGCGTCGAGATCGTCAAGTGGGGCTTCCCCGAAGGCGCGCACGTCGCGGCCACAAAAAAGGCCCTCAGGGTCTGGTCCAGGCATCCGTCGTCGTCGCTCATTCCGATCGTCTGCGCCCATTGCAAGAACTGGTGGCCGACCATCTTCAAGCACGCCCGCCGGAACGGCGTCAATCTCATCGTCATCGGCAGCAATCCGCTGGAAACGGCCTCCTTCAAGAAGGAAGGGTTCGGCGGAGCCAGGACCTATCATAAGCTGACCAACATCCCCCGCATCATCAAGGGAACGATCAAGGAGATCGCGGCCAATCCGGGATACCTCAAGCTGTCCTGGAAGCTCATCCTGTCCATGTACCTGGGCGCCAGCCACAGCTCTCCCTACCTGAAGAAGGTCTATCGAGATATGAATGTCATCCGCCTCTTCGATTACATCCGCTGGGACGAGAAAGAGGTGGAAACGACGATCTCCCGGGAGCTCGGCTGGAAGAAGTCGCCGGAAGTGGAGTCGACCTGGCGGTTCGACTGCCGGCTCGACTACGTGCGCCGCAAGATGTACGCGGCCACGGTCGGCGTGACCGAGCTCCGGGACCTCTTCAGCAAGATGATCCGCGAGGGCATGCTGACGCGGGACGAAGCTCTGGCTCGTCTGGCCAAAGAGGACCACATCCCCGTCGAGGTCGCCGACGACGTCTTGAAGACCCTCGATATGAAGCTCGACGACCTCAATCTCAAGCGCAGTTAGGGAGGCCATCATGGCATTTTCCAAGAACGACATCCGCATCGATCCCGGACGCGAGACGGACCGCCTGGTCGAGGCCATGCGCCGCGTCGTCGGGGGGAATCTCCACAAGCGCGGCGCCGTCATCGGCATCAGCGGCGGCATCGATTCGAGCGTCTGTCTGGCCCTCAGCGTCAAGGCCTTCGGGCCCGAACGGGTCCTCGGCATCACCATGCCCGAATCCGACTCCAATCCCGAGAGCGCCCGGCTGGCCAGGACGCTGGCCCGGACCTTCGGCGTCCAGTACCTCGTCGAGGACATGACCGCGGCCTTGGCGGGGTTCAACACCTACCGCCGTCGCGACGAAGCCATGAAGAACGTCTTCCCCGAGTACGACGCGACCTACCGGGCCAAGATCGTTCTCCCCTCGGCCCTTTCGGCGAAGGATCAGATCAACCTCTTCCAGCTGACCATCATCTCTCCGGAAGGCGAGACGAAGACGCAGCGGCTCCCCCTGGCCGAGTACCTGCAGATCGTGGCCGCGTCCAACTTCAAGCAGCGCAGCCGCATGTCCATGCTCTATTACCACGCCGACCGGCTCAACTACGCCGTCATCGGCACCGGGAACAAGAACGAGCACGAGCAGGGCTTCTTCGTCAAGTACGGCGACGGCGGGGCGGACATCAAGCCCATCGCCCACCTGTTCAAGACCCAGGTCTTCCAGCTCGCCGCCTATCTGGGAGTCCCCGAGGAGATCCAGAAGCGCACGCCCACGACCGACACCTACAGCGCCGAGTGCACCCAAGAGGAGTTCTTCTTCCGGGTCCCCTTCGAGGTCGGCGACTCCGTCTGGTACGCCATGGAGAAGGGCATCCCGCCGGCCGAGGTCGCCCGCGAGCTCGGCCTGTCCGAGGAACAGGTCGTCAACATCCAGAAGGACATCCAGAGGAAGATCCGGGCCACGGAATACCTCCGGGCCGAGCCCCAGCACATCGAGTGACATGGGCCTCTCGAAACTCGTTCACGACTTCCTGGCCGATTCGGCTTCCCTGCGGCCGGAGAAGGACGCCCTCTTCGTCTCCGGCCGCTGGCACGCCTACGGTCTGCTGGAGGAGCAGGCCAACCGGCTGGCCCGGCTCCTGGTCTCTTCGGGCCTCGTCAAGGGCGACCGAGTGGCCCTGCTCCTGGAGAACTCCGCCGAGTACGTGATCACTTATTACGCCGTCCTCAAGGCCGGCGGCATCACGGTCGCTCTGAACACGGAGAACACCGCGGAGGATGTCGCCTTCATCGTCGGCGACTGCGGCGTCCGTTTCCTGGTCACAGGCCCCCGACTGTTCTCCAAGGTCCGCAGATCCGCCGGCGGCGACGAGCCTCTCGTGCTCTTGTGGGCCGCCGCGGCTCCGGCGGGGGACGAGGGATCGTCTGCCGCTCCGATCCTGCTGCCCGTAGCGTTCGCCGGCGAAGCGGCCGCTCCCCCTGCCGTCCGCGGCGTCGATCTCGACGTCGCATCCATCGTCTACACGTCAGGCAGCACGGGAAAGCCCCGCGGGGCCACGCTGACTCACCTCAACATCGTCTCCAATACGAGGTCGATCGTCGACTATCTAGGGCTGACCCCGGACGACCGGATCATGGCCGTCCTCCCCTTCCATTACATCTACGGAAAGTCGCTCCTCAACACGCATGTCTTCGCCGGCGGCTCGGTCGTGGTCGACAACCGGTTCCTGTATCCCAATGTCGTGCTCCAGACCATGCGGGAGCAGGAGGCGACCGGGTTCGCGGGAGTCCCCTCGACGTTCAGCATCCTCCTCAACCGCTCGAGCCTCAGGGCCATGGCCTTCCCGCGTTTGCGCTATGTCACGCAAGCGGGGGGAGCCATGCCGCCAGCGGTCCAGAAAGAGGTCGCCGCGGCCTTCGCCCCGGCCAGGCTGTTCGTCATGTACGGAGCCACGGAGGCCTCGGCCCGCCTGTCCTATCTCGATCCCGCCGATCTGCCCCGCAAGTGGGGCTCCATCGGCAAGGCCATCCCCAACGTCGAAGTCTTCGTCGCGGACGGGGAGGGCCGTCCCCTGCCGATGGGGCGGGAAGGCGAGATCGTGGCCCGCGGCTCGAACATCATGTCGGGCTACTGGAACCATCCCGAGGAAACGGCCAAGGTCCTTCGGAACGGGCTCTACTACACGGGTGACCTGGGCCGGATGGACGATGAGGGATTCCTCTACGTGGTCGGGCGGCTCAAGGAGATGCTCAAGATCGGCGGCAACCGGGTCAGCGCCAAGGAGATCGAAGAAGCCCTCCACGAACATCCCGACATCGTCGAAGCGGCCGTGGTCGGGGTGCCCGACGACGTCCTGGGCGAGGTTCCCAAGGCTTTCCTCGTCGCTCGCAAGGGCGCCGGGCCGGGTTTCGTCGAGGGGCTGCCGCGGTTCCTCCAAGAGCGGCTGGCCCCCTATAAAGTGCCCAAGCTCTACGAGCTGCGGGAGGCCCTGCCCAAGAACGAGGCCGGTAAGATCCTCAAGCTGAAGCTGATGTGAACAGGGGCAGCCGCCGAAGGGCGATATCAGTCCCGTCTCAGGGGATGGGGATAGGTATACGGGGTGTATCCGGGCTTGGCCTGCAGGTAATAATCTCTGTTCGGACGGATATGCCCCGACGGGGCGGGATTGTGGATGTAGACGCCGAGCGACTGCCCGTCGCCGTCCACGTTGTCCCAGACATAGGCCGGCTCAGCGGATTGTTGGGAAGGCGATGCGCCGTCCCAGAGCGCGGCGTCCTTGCCTGAGCCGATCTGGTCCCGGCATCGCCATCCGCCCTCTCCCGGACTGTTCGTGTCCCATAGGCTCGATCCATCGCACTGGCCGCAGACCTCACGGGATTCGGTATCCCTGACGTTGTTGAAAACGACAGCCTGGATGCCGTAGCCTTTGATGACGTTGTTGAAGACGACGCCCGTGCCGCCCCGAATGAGCGTCGGGGCCCAGCGGTAGGTGCTCCCGCCTTCCAGGGTGTTATCATATACCTCCCACGTCCGGATGGCCCTGTTATTGCCCTGGACGGAGTGGGCTTCGATATAGGAGTTCCTGACAGAGTTATGGCGGAAGACGAACCTCCCCCCGTAACTCCCGTCCACGGCCGGACCATGGGTGTTCCTGTCCCAGGTGCAATCCTCGACGTAGATGGCGTGGGGATCGCCGAGGGGAGCGTCGACCGCCCAAAGCCGGTGCTGGACGTTGCTGGCCGATAGCATGTCGGCCCCCCCCAGCGCCACGATGCGGCCGTTGAAGAACTCGCAATTGTCGATGACCCCCCATGGGAGGTTCGGGAAATTGGCCGTGCTCATATTGCCCGTGATCACATCGTAAGCCTCCGAGGGATCAGAGAACCGGCAATGGTGGATCCGAAAGCCCTGGCTGTCGTTGACCTCGATGATCCCCCGCTCGGATTCGATGTTCCCGATCGTGTGTCCGCGGGTCCCCAGCGCGAAGATCGTGGTCCCGGAAGCCCGAATGACCGTCCGGCCGATTCCCTTCCCCTCGACGCGCAAGGTCTTGTCGGAGGGCATCCGGATCCCGCCCGTCCAGGTCACGTCGCCGGCGGGGATAACCACGGTATCTCCGTCCGAGGCCCGATCGATAGCGGCCTGGACATCGGCTTGACGAGGGCTGTCCGCGGTCAGATCGCCCGAAGGGCCGATCTGACAGCAGGGTCCCAAGGCCGCCAGGACCAAGACCGCGCCCAACGAGCGCTTCATCACTTGACTCTCCTCATGGGATTCAGATTGACCCTCGCCGGCCGATAGCTCAGAGCCCTCTTTTCCCCTCCGGCCTTCGGGAAGGCACGCCCGGCGATTATACCATGTTTCAATCCGAGGCGGGAGTCCGGCTCCCCCGCCAGCTTCCATTTCCGCCGCCATTGATTATAATGCTGGGATAAGGGCTCGAGCCCTGAAAGGCGGCTATGGACGAGACGGGCTATTCGGAGATCGGCGTCAAGGGGAAATATGTCCGGGTCCGCTCCCTCCGGATCGGCGGTTTGACCGTGGTCGTGAAGGGACGCCTCCTGAGGAAGGCCTATCTCCTCGAGGAGGATCATGCCGACATCGGGGATCCGGAAGCATTGATCGAGGCCCTTCGCGCATCGCGCCTGAAGGCCGATATCTTCACGTTCAAGCAACGGTTCCCCGACGTGTCCCCCCGGTTCGCCTATCCTCGTGAAACCTTGGAGATCGCCGTGCTCCCCGTCACGAGCCTCGAGGTCTGGCTGAACGATCAGGTCAGTCAGAACACCAAGCGGGCCGTCGCCAAGGCCGCGAAGAGCGGTTTACAGGTCCGGCGGGCCTCGTTCGACCGGACATTCGCGGAAGGGATGAAGGCCATCTTCGACGAGTCCCCGACCAGGCAGGGGAAGCCGTTCTGGCATTATGGCAAGGATCTGGCGACCGTCGAAGAGGAGTTCTCCCGCTTCCTTTTCCGTGAGGACATCGTCGGCGCCTACTGGCGGGATCGGCTGGTCGGCTTCCTCTTCCTGACCAGGACCGGCCGGTATGCGATGCCGACCCAGATCCTGGCGAGCCTCGAGCACAGGGACAAAGGCGTCGCCAACGCGTTGCTGGCCAAAGCCGTCGAGATCTGTGTCGAGAGAGGGATCCCCTACCTCATCTATGGGACTTGGCAGGAGGGCGGGCTCACCGAGTTCAAGCGCCGGAACGGCTTCGTCAGGGCCGAAGTCCCCCGCTATCATGTGCCGCTCACGGTCAAGGGGGCGGCCGCTGTCCGCTTGAGGCTCCATCGCGGCTGGGCCCGGGCTCTCCCCGCGCCGTTGAAGCGATTCCTCCTGGATCTGCGGGCCCGGTGGAGCGGCCGCCGCGCCCTTGGCGGCTAATCCCCTTCCCCGGCGTCCTTTCGACACCTACGGAGAGAACCGGTCCTCGGGCCTTGCCCCGAGGGGGAAGATCTCAGAAGAGATCGCCGAGGTTCCCGGAACGCATGAAGGCGCTCCAGCGGGCCTTGGCCGGGATGTCGGACACCAACCCGCTGACATCAGGGCCGATGGGAGGCCACTGGAGCGTCCCAAAGTACGCCGGCTTCGTTGAATAGACGAGGCTGGCGGGCAGGTCGCGGGCCGCGATGCCCTCGCTCCAGACCGTGTCCCGGTTGAGGTAGTCATAGTTGCCGTGACGCAGGAGGGTCGCCGCCACGTCGGCGTCGGGCGCGTTCGTGGGCTTGCTCCAATCCGCCCAAGGGACGGTCGTGAAGGCGGTCATGGTCCCGCTGTCCATCCCAGGGAAGCCAAGGATATAGACGCAGGAAAGGACGGGTTCGCCGGGAGCGTATTCGTATTCGCTCGGGGTCCAGGAGGCGTCGCCGATGATGTTGCCGACGACGTTGTGGAAGTAGCTGCCTCGGCAGAGATCGATCAGCCGCCGGTTCGTGGGGCTGGGGACCGAGGCGGAGACCCCCGTGACATGGTTCCGGAAGAGCGTGGTATGAGAGGTGGAGCCATGATAGCCGTCGTTCTGGAACCGCTGAACGATGTTCCCCTCGTACAGGTTCATGATCCCGTGGGGGCCGTGGTTGCAGATCTGCGATTGCTCGAGGAAGAGGTGGGCCGCCCGCCGGGCATCGATGTCGTAATTGTAGAGGACGGCGTTTCCGGCGGAGCCGTTGAGGATGGAATACGCGTTCCGGTAGGCGATGTTGTCCTCGATCCGGCAATAGCCGCAGCCGTAGTACAGGAAATAGGCGTAACCGTCGGCCTGCGAGGGGAATCCGACGCAGTCGTGGACGTAGCAGCGGCGGACCTCGCACTGAGACGAACCTTCGATGAAGATCGTCCCGTTGGTCGCGACGAAATTCGAAGCCTCGACGTTCTTGACCCAGCACCGGTCGGCGCCGCTCAGACTGACCGCCCGGTTGGAGGTGCCGTTGCCGACGATGGACAGATCCTCGATCCCGCATTGGGACGCGCCCGGGCCGTTCCGAAGGGCCATGGCCCGGGGGCTGAGGGCCTGGGAGAACGTGTAAGGGACGGGAGTGGCCAAGGAAATGCGAGTGCCGCTCACGCCGGTGATCCGAGTCGTGAACCGGAGGCAGCGCGTCGGATCCAGGTTCCAGGGCGTCGTCAGCCCGCTCCTGTGATAGACGCCGACGCCCCGCGACCCCAAGGCATCGGGGCTGTCGGCCTGGTCGATCATGACGAGGTTGCCGACGGCGAAGGCCGACGTCGGAGCCGATGCCAGCGTGATCCAAGTCGATCCCTTAGCTAATCCCGCGTCGTTGGCCAGGGCGATCGACTCCTCGCTGAAGAAGTACTTTTCGTCGGCCGTAAAGGCGTTGGAGGCCGCGGTCATAATGATCGTCCGGCCGGGGCCGGCCCCCCGCAGGGTGACGCCCGATCGGGAACCGAAGCTGATCTGTCCGAGCTGGTAGGTTCCGGCCGCCAGGGCGACGACCTGGCCTGCGGGGCAGGAGGCGATCGCGGCGTTGATCTCGGCCGCCGACTGAGCCGGGGTCATCGTGCGGTAGACGGTGGCCCGGGCCGGGATGCCGCCGGGCACGCCGGAGAAGGTCCAATCGACGACGCGCTCGGCCGGAAGAGCCTCGGCCGACTCGGCGACGACGACCGACCGGCTGACGGTGTCCGAGCCGGACGCATTGGCGGTGATGAGGGTCACATTGTAAGTGCCGACCGCCGCGTAGGCATGGCTCGGATCGCGGACCGCACTCGAGCTGCCATCGCCGAAGTTCCATTGCCAAGAGGTCGGTTCACCGGACGACGTGTCCGTGAAGGAGATGGACTGCCCGGGAGCAGGGCGCGACGGACTGAACGAAAAGGACGCCGCGAGATCGGTCGAAGGCGCGACTTGGACGGTCAGGATGGTCGTCTGACTGTTCGAACCGGCCGTAGCCGTGAGGCTGACGGGATATAAGCCCGCGACAGCATACGCGTGGGTCGGATTCCTCAGGGTCGAAACGCTTCCGTCCCCGAAGCTCCATGACCAGGACGATGGCGTTCCGGTCGAAGTGTCCGTGAATTGGACCGCTTGCCCCGCGATCGGGGACGACGGGCTGAACGAGAAGGAAGCGACGAGGACCGCGCCCACCGCGATGGCCCGGCTGACGCTCTGGGAGCCCGAAGCGTTCATTGCGGTGAGGGTGACGGTATACGTCCCGGCTGAAGCGAACGCATGAACGGGATTCTGGGCGACGCTCGTCGAGCCGTCCCCGAAGGACCATTGCCAATTCGTCGGCGTCCCGATCGACGTATCCGTGAATTGGACCTGTTGGAGCGCCGTCGGCGCCGCGGGACTGTAGTTGAACGAGGCCGACAAGGCCGCGGTCACGGGCACAATGCGGCTCGCGCTCCGGGAGCCCGAAGCGTTGGCCACGGTCAGGTTGACGGTCTTCGACCCCGCCGTCGTGTACGTGTGGCTCGGGTTCCGGACGGTCGATATCGTCCCGTCTCCGAAATTCCACAGCCATGAGGCCGGCGTTCCGGCCGACGTATCCGTGAACTGGACGGCCTGCCCGGCCGTCGGAGAGGCGGGGCTGAAGGCGAACGAAGCAGAGAGGGCGACCGCGATCGTGACGGTCCGTGTCGTCGCGTTCGATCCGGTCCCGTCGGCCACGGTCAGGGTCACGGTCTTAGCCCCGGCCGTCGTGTAGACATGGCCGGGATTCCGGGAGCTCGATGTCGTCCCATCCCCGAAATCCCACAGCCACGATGTCGGAGACCCCGCCGAGCCATCCGTGAATTGGACCGTTTGCCCGGTCTCCGGGAGAGACGGCGCATAGGTGAAGGAGGCGGACAGGATGGACATCTTCGCGACCGTGATCGTCCGGGACCCGCGCTTGGCCCCGCTGCCGCCGTTCGTCAGGAGCGTGACGGTGAACGACCCCTGGGAGCCATAAGCATGAGAGGGGTTCTTCACGGAGCTCGTCCCCCCGTCCCCGAAGTCCCACTGCCAGGAGTCCGGAGTCCCCGAGGTCGTGTCCGCGAACTGGACGGTCTGTCCGGGGCTGGGAGTGGATGGGCTGAAGACGAACGTCGCTCCGGACGAATCGGGAAGGACGGTCAAGGTCCGGCTCACGCGCTTGCTGGCCGCCCCGGAAGACGCGATGAGAGTGACCCTCCTGAATCCGGAATTGGCGAAGACATGAGATGGGTTCTTCAGGGTGCTGGTGGTCCCGTCGCCGAAATCCCAGGCCCAGGACGTGGGAGCGCCGGATGAGGAATCGGCGAATTGGACCGCCTGGCCCTCTTTCGGGAACTTGGGGCTGTGTGTGAATGAAACTTTCAGGTTGTTCGATGCCGGTGATGCCAGCCGGATGGCGCCATCGGTCCGCCAGACCTGAGCGGACGCGTCCGGAGGCACCAGAAAGGCTGCGGCCGCGCTTATGAAGGGCACCGCGAGCATCATTCGCGCCTTGATCTTTGACTTGGATATTAGCGCCATCGATCCGACCTCCAACCCGGCATCTCGGCCCTGCAATCGGTCTCGGGGCCGGAGTCATTATGGCGGCCGGGCCCCCGGCCCGAATCACCCCAAAAGGGGATAACCTGGAGCATAATCGCCGGGATATGGCTAATCGCGCGGCCAAGGGACGCCGACGGCCGGCCCGAGTCCAGGCCATTTGACTTGGAGCGACAGCCGCCGATATAATCCCCCCTCCGCGAGCGGCGCATGGCTCCATTGACCTGGAAGTTCGACTTTTTCTTCAGCCTGCCTTTCTGGGCATCGGCCGTCGTTATCGCCCTCGGCGCCCGGGCGGTCGGACGCTCGGCCGGAGCGAGAAAGGCTTTCTTGGCCGGCGCTTCGGCATTGATGCTCCTCGCTATTCCCGGCTTCGGTCCCCTATCCCTGGGGCTCGTCCTGGCGCTGACCCTATCCACATACGCCGTCGGGGCCGCTCTGGCCCGCGGCGCCGGAGATCCGAAGCGACGCCGATGGATCGCGGGGACCGGCATCGCCGTCGTGCTATCCTTCCTGGCCTTCTTCAAATATGGCCCCATCCAGAAGGTCTTCCTAGCGTCCGGGGCCGGGACGGAGTCCTCCCCCGCCGGACTGATCAAGGTGATCGGGGTATCCTATTTCAGTTTCCGGATGATCCATTTTCTGGTCGAGGCCTATCGCCGTAAGGTCGATCGGCCCGACCTCCTGACCTACATCGACTATATCCTGTTTTTCCCGTCATTCATCAGCGGCCCCATCAACCGATATGGGCACTTCGCGACCCAGCTCGCCGTCGGGACGCCCTCCCGGCCGCCCGCCGGATTCCGGGCCGGCCTGGAGCGCATCGTCCACGGCCTGTTCAAGAAGATCGTCCTGGCCCAGCTTCTCTACCCCTACGTCCTATCCTCGCGGCCGGACGCATTGGCCGCAATGGGCCCGCTCGACGTCGTTGTCGGCCTCTATGCCTATGCCTTCTTCTTCTATTTCGACTTCGCCGGCTATACCGACTTGGCCATCGGCTGCGCCCGGCTCATCGGCTTGGAGCTGCCGGAGAACTTCAACAATCCCTTCCTCAAGAGGAATATTCGGGAACTCTGGACCAACTGGCATATCTCGTTGACCGGTTGGCTGGTCGACTATATCTATTGGCCTCTCGTCCGCCGGTTCAGGAGCCTGGATTATTTCCGCCGGCACCCCGTATCCCTCTCCAACCTCGGCATGATCGTCACCTTCATCGCCTGCGGCATGTGGCACGGGGAATCCGCCAACTTCATCCTCTGGGGGGCTTATCACGGCCTGGGGATCGCCGCTCTGACGATCTATCAGCGGGAGAAGAGGAAAGTCCGCAGGCCGGCCCTGCAAAGGTACTTCCGCTCCCGCCTGAGCACCGTCTGGGGCGTTGTCCTGACATTCCATTATTTCGCCTTCGGACTGGCCCTGTTCGTCCTCGACATCGATAAGCTCCGCGTGCTCGCCGGATCCCTCCTCTCCAGGCTCTGAGCGTCTTTTTGTTATAATGTAGGGGCACGGAGGACGATGGGTCATGAGCAAGCTCCTTGTATCGAGCGCCCTGGCGGCCGGCCTGGCCCTGGGTCTCGCGGCCGGAGAAGCCCGGGCGGCCCTCTTTTACGTCGACGGCACGGCCCCGAAGGCGTCGGACCAGAACCCGGGATCGAGGGAGGCCCCCTGGCGGACCATCCGCAAAGCCGCCTCCGTCCTGGAGGCGGGGGACACGTGTTTCGTCATGCCCGGGATCTATGAAGAGCGGATCGCGCCGGCCAACTCCGGCCGGGACGGCGGCCCGATCACGTTCAAAGCGGTCGGTCAGGCCGTCGTTCGAGGCTTCTTCCTGGAATCCCGGACCCACATCAGGATCATCGGTTTCGAGATCACCCAGACGGGGTCGCAGAACTACCCGGCCGTCCTGCTCTTGGCCGCGCACGACTGCGAGATCCTCGACAACCACATCCATCACACGTCAATGATCGGGATCTTCTTCAACAAGCGGGCGCCGTCGAACGGGGTCGTCGTCCGGGGGAACCGCATGAGCCACATAGGCTCCGTCCCCGGCCGCGAGCTGGGGCAGATCGCCATCCTCGTCGCCGGCGACGGCAACCGCATCGAATACAACGATATCTCCCATGTCGCCGACTTCACGAACGCTTGGGGAGAGAAGAACGTCTTCCGCAACAACTTTTTCCACGACAATTCCCTGGGCGACTTCCCGGATTTCCTCGTCAAGAACCCGCCGGGGCACCATATCGACGGGCTGCAATACTACTCCGACGAAGTCGCCCCTCTCAAGCGGACTCTGATGGAAGCCAACATCATCGCCGACAACGGCGTGTCCAACGCCCATTTCGTCCTGATGAGGAACATCCATAAGCACGCGAGCTCGGAGTTCCTCTTCCGGAGGAACGTGGCCGTCCGCAACGGCGCCTACGCCATCATGGTGGAATCCTTCCCCGGGCTGCGGGTCGTCCATAACACTTTCGTCGACATGCTTTACCAGATGAAGGTCCGGCCCCGCTATTGCATCCAGATCTGGAACGGTTCGACGGGCGCTCGGATCTTGAACAACATCTTTGTCCGCGCCGCCCGCCCTGACGGGATCACCTTCATGGTCGACGAAACCTCCCAACCCGGCTTCGCCGCGGCAGGGAACCTGATCTTCCGGTCGGGACGTCCCGCCCAGCGGCTCGGCGTCTACCAAGACCCTCTGTTCGCGTCCCCCGGCGGGGACGACTATCGGCTCAGCCACCAGTCCCCCGCGATCGATGGCGGGGCGGACCTGACGACCACGACCGCCGCCGGGGCCGGCACCGAGGTCCCCGTCGGGGACACCGGGTACTTCTTCGCCGGGACCGGTCCGGACGAGGGCGAGCAGATCGCCATCGGTTCCGGGCCACAGGTGCGTGTCCTGGGCGTGGACGATCGCAACAAACGGGTGCTCATCGATAGGGAGATCTCCTGGAAGGCGGGAGAACCGGTCCGTTACGCATTCGCGGGGCGGGCCCCCGATATCGGCGCCTACGAGTTCCGGCCCGCAGCCAAGGCCGGGGAGGTCGTCATCAGCGCTCCTGAAGACGGCGCGACGGTCTCGGGGCCCTTGACCGTCCGAGCCGAGGCCGGCGATCCCGTCAACGTCCGGTTCGTCGTGTTCTCGATCGACGGCATCCCCGTCGCCCGAATAACGGACCCGCCATATGCCTGTTCGCTCGATCTATCGTGGGCCGCGCCGGGGGAGCACGCCCTGTCGGCCACGGCCTACGCCCGCGAAGCCGCCCCGGCGCCGACGCGAACGGGAGCCGTGCGCATCCGCCTGTCCGGAGTCCCGGCGGGCCGCGGTTCCTGAGAAGGCCCGGTCCGGTTCAGGCCTTGGGCGCGGAGCGCCGGGCGATCATCTCCTTGGCGAGAGCGGCGAGCCTCATGACGGGCTTTCCGCTGCCGTGAAGAAGGGTAACCAAAGCGACGTAGGCGCTTAGGCTGAGCGCGAAGGCGATCGGGATCCTCAACAGGACGCCGAGTTCCGAGAAGATCCTGGCCGCCGGCGCGAACGAGGCCAATAGGGACTTGGTCAAGAGGCCCGCTCCCAAGGCGGCCAGCGCGTATCTCCAGACGTAGGAATAGAAAGTCCCGAACCTCAGCCGGATCGGCCGTCCGGCGTACCAGATGCCGGGCCCGGCCAGGATCACGTACGAGCAGGTCCAAGCCAGAGCTACGGAACGCAGCCCGAAGCCGACGGCGACCGCGATGAGGACGGCCGTCACGGCGAACTCGAACAACCCCCAACGAAGCCATCTCTCGGCCCGCCCCAGCGAGAGGTGCAGCCAGCCGTGCGTACCGTAGACCAGCATAAAGCCGATCCCCGGCCCGAACAGAGCGAAGATCTCCGCGGTCTTCTCCCATGCCGGCCCCAGCAGAAGCAGGATGACGTCGGCGGCCGAGACGGTCAAGACCAAACTGATGCCCATGCTGACGAAGGCGATGATGGAGACGGCCTCGAAGAAATATCGCTCCAGCTTGTCCGTATCGTCCGAATACCGGCTCAACGCCGCCAGGGCGACGTTCGCCAAAGGAGAGATCAGCTGGCTCGTGGGAAGGGCGAAGAGATCGTAGGCCTTCTTGTAGAAGCCGAGCGGCTGGACGCCCAGGAACTTCCCCACGAGGAGGTTGTCGAGGTTCCGCGATCCGTAGTGCAGGACGAAATTCCCGTAGGTGTAAAAGGAGTATCTCAGCAGGCGCCGGTCCGGCGAACGAAAGGAGGGCCGGTCGGGGCGCCAACGGCAGGAGGCCCACGCCAGCACGGCCGTGAAGAACGGCAACGAGACGACATTGACGACGAGCGCCCAGTACCCGAACCCTTGCCAAGCCAGGACGATCGTAACGGCCACGCTGGCCAGTTTCGACCAGGCCAGGATCGAGGACGAGGCGCCGAACTGCATCTTCCTCTTGAGCAACGCCAGATGGAAGGTCGAGAGCCCGGAGGAGACGATCGACAGAGAGATGGCCGCGGCGGCGAGGGCCAGCCGGGGCTCCCGGTAGAACCAAGCCAGGGCCGGGCCGGCGGCGGCGAAAAGGAGGGTCAGCAGGACGCAAAGGGCCGCGTTGATCCAGAACAGGACGCTGAGCTGTTCCTGACGGAGGTCGTCGGCGTGGATGATGGCTTCGGTGAATCCGCTCATGCCGAAGTTCTGGAAGAGCAGACTGAAGGTCGTGACCATGGCCACGAGCCCGAAATCCGCGGGCGAGAGGATCCGGGCCAGGACCATCGTGCCGGCAACTTGGATCAGGAAGGACAGTGATTGGGAAAGGATCGTGGCGGCGGAGCCCTTAACGGCCCGACGCTTGATGTCGGTCTTCAAGTGGTCCGTCGAGAAGGCATAGGCTCCGGACGACCCGCCCGTCGCGTCGTCGGTCCGCGCAGTCCGTCGCATGGCGACCGGGATTATAGTCCAACGCTTTGGCCTTTCTCAAGGCTCGGCCTTGAGGCGGAGCTTAGGATTCGCCCTTGGCCACGCTCTCATAGGGCCTCCGGCTCACCGGCTTGATCCCCAAGAGACCCAAGATCCTTCCGATATGGTCGCAATCGCGGACCAGCAATCGCATGAAAACATGCTTCCCCGCGATCCAGGAGAACGGCAAGAGGGGCGTGTAGATCACGGCCGCGGCCAACGACTTGATGGTCTCCCAGGTGAACGGGCCGGACCTCTGGGCGTTCCCGGCGCCGCGGGAGAGAGCCCTGCGGACGTAGTACGATCCTTTGAGCCTCTCCTCGGTCACCGACTCGTAGACGACGGCCTCATTGCACCACTTGAACGTCCGGCCTCGGGCGACCATCCGCTCGAAGAAGATGACATCGCTGCCGCCGATCGTCCCGTATCCCAGATCGAAGGGGGTCGCGTCCTCCAGGAAGAGGGCCCGTTCGACCAGGGCGTTGCCCGTGCGCATGTCCTTGGGCCCGATATCGGCCCCGGTCTCCCGGCTCGGACGCTCGCAGAGCCGGCTCTTGACGATCCAGGGAGGAGGCGTCCGCTCATAGTGCGGCAGAACGGGGCCCAGGACGCCGTTGACGGCGAACCGGTCATGGCACCGGACCAGCCGCGCCAGCCAGTCCTCGCCAGGGAACTCGTCGTCGTCGATGAAGGCCACCAGATCACCCGAGGCCAAGGACACGGCCAGGTTTCTGGCCCGGGAGATGCTCCGTACCGGCTCATGGCCGTACTGAACGGGCATGCGCAGGGATGGGCGCAGGCGCTCGACGACCGCTTCGGCCGAGCCGGCGTCGTCATTGTCGACGACGATGATCCGGCAGGCGACGGCCGGGTCCATCCGTTGGGCCTGGAGGCTCAGGAGCAGACGTTCCAGCAGCGCCGGCCGCCGGAATGTGCAAACGCAGACGGACACTTCGTGCCTCGGCCCGTCCTCCGGGCCGCCGCCGTCGCGGCGGGGAGTGTCCTTCAGGTCCTCGTCTTGGCGGGCCATAAGCGCTCCTTCTCCTGGTCGTTCAGCCTTCCGGCCGCGGGCCGCGGCGGTCACTCCGCCGGCCGGATCTGGTCCTGGTCATGGTCGGCGAAGGTGATGTACCAGTCCCCCCGGTGGCCTTCCGCCCAAGCTCTCAGCACGGGATCGGAACAGACGAAATGGGGATCGTAGGACTTCCGTGTCAGGAAGCCGTTCTTCCTCAGGACCTCCGCGAGACAGGGCGAGGAGGCCAGGACCTGGATGACGCCGACACGGCGACCGAAAAAAGCCAGGGCGCGGGCCAGGAGCGCCTCCATGGACACCCCATCGTCGCGGGCCGTGAAGACGTCGGCGATGACGCCCATGTTCAACTCGGCCGGGTGCGGGTCCCGGACCACGATATAGCCCTTGACGGCGCCGCCGGTCCTCAGGACGAACACGTGGTACGGGAGCGTGGGATTGGAGAGATATCGCCAGCCTAGGAATTTCGGGTCGCGCTTGACCAGGACGTCGTAGCCCGCGCTGGCGGTCTCGATGAAGTCCGCGAAATCCTGATCGAAAGAGGTGACCTCCTCGAAACTCTCCCCCCCCGCCGCCCGAGGCCGCAACCGACAGGTCCGGAAGAAGGCCCCCACGTTGACGACGGCGGCGATCAAGCCGTGCAGATAGAAAACCCGGCACGATCGTCGGAACCAGCTGTCCAACCGGGGGCGGGAGCGGGCCTTGCCGGCGACATAGCGGAAGACGAAATCCGGCGACAGCCGGAAGATCCGCCACATGACGCGGACGGGAGACGCGGACAGGCTCCCGCACCTCTCCCACATCTTTTCCGTGGCCAAGGCCTGGGTGACGTGGACGACGATCTGGAAATGCTCGCAGTAGGCCTTGTTCAGGCGCCATCCGATCCCCAGGCCCCGGTACTTCTTGAGGACGATAAAATCGCAGCCCCATCCTCCGTCCAGAACCCGGTCGCCGGCCTTGAGCCGCATGGGCATGGCGCACATCTGTCCCGCGATCTCGCCTCCGACGAGCGCGAGCCAGATCGGCAGGCCTTTGCCCCTCTCCCGGACGAACGGGTTGTCGGCGAACTGCCATATCCACCGCTGGGGGAACTTGTATCGCGCCGTGCCGGGGGCCTCCTCATCGTAGGCGGCCTTCATGAACGCCCAGATCGCCTCGCGGTCCTCGATCGTCGCCTGTCGGATGACGATCTCCGGTCGGATGGCCGTTCCCGCCGTTCCCGGCCGGTCCTCCGCGGCGGAGGGCACCGCCTCGTGGTCCGGCTTTGCGTTCTCGGGATCTTGCATGCTTGGGCGGGGGCCGGATGCGGTCCTCGCAGCGGCCCATCCTTCCGTTCGCCGGGAGAAGGATATCATTCCGACCCCCTATTTGCAATGCCGGACGGGCCCGGAAGCGGCCCCAGGCGGTCCCAAAAGCGTTGAAATGGCCCTGGGAATGCATTAGAATGAGCCCGCATGTTCGCAAGATCCTGGGCCTGGATTAAAACCAACCGTCGGACGATCGTTCTGACCTTCGAGCTCTTCTGGATCCTCGTCTTCTTGCTCGACCGGGTCCGGAACGTCAACGCCGTGGACATCCCGCAGTTCATCTACGTGAATTTCTGAGCCTCCGATGAAGAAGACCGCGGCCGCCATCTGCGCGACGCTCCTGCTTTGCTTTGGCGGGCTCGAGTTGGGCCTCCGGGCGTTGGGCCGAGGACCGACGAACATGGCCGACGGGATCGCCGCCCAATATGGGGATTCGTTCCGGCTCAAGAAGAACATCACCAAGATCGTGAAATACCCGGCCTTCACCTACACCGTGCGCACGAACGCCTACGGCTTCCGCGACGCGTCGACGGGGCCGAGAGACCTGGGCGCGAAGCCGTTCTGCGTATTCCTCGGCGCGTCCGACGTCTTCGGCAACGGCGTCGACTACGAGGATTCTTTCGTCGGCATCTTCGCCGCGGCCGCTGCGGCGCGCGGACTGGATGTCCTGAACTTGGCCGTCGGAGGGCATTATTTCCTCGACCAGGAAGACCTGTTCAAGGATTTCATGGCCGAGACGGGGCTGAAGCCGCGGACCGTGTTCCTCTGCGTCAACGCCCTTCATATCCCCAAGTTCGACCGCCGGAACCGCCATGTCGTCGTCAAGAGCGGCTATGTCATGGCCCGGAGGGCCTGGCCCGTCACCTACGTCAGGCTTCTGGCCGGCAACATCTCCTCGGCCTTCTGCTTCTTCCGCGACGGGATCCGAAGCATCCAGCAGAGGTACTTCCGGTACGAAGTCACGGAAAAGTCCCCGGAGTTCCTGCAGATCTACGACAAGACAAATCCCATCCGCCAGCCCGCGCGCATCCGTCAGTTCGAGGATTACCTGGACGGATTCGAGGCCTTCTGCCGGGAGAAGGGCATCGAACTGGCCTATGTCTATCTGCCGCTTTCCGACAGCTTCAATCTGCCGAAGATGCTGGAGCAGCTGGGGATGGACCCGGACCTGTTCGACGCCTCCTTCTACGAGGGATTGATCCGGGAGCATTGCCGGCGCGCCGGTGCCCGGTTCATCAGCCCCCGGACGGCCCTCGAACGCTGCTTGACCGAGGGCCGGGAGCTGCGGTTCAAGCTCGATCCCCACTTCAATCCGTTCGCCAACAAGGTCATCGGAGACCACCTCGTGGCCGAACTGTTCCCGGACCCATGAGCGCCGCCTGATGGACAAGAAAGGAAGAGCCGACCGCGGACGGACCCGGCTGGCCTTGGTCTGCATCTGGGGCGGGCACTTCGAGCAGATGACCAATCTCGACGGGTTCTATGGCCCCGTGCCGCACTTCTGGATCACGTCCCGGAATTCCCAGACCGAGGAGTTCCTCAAGGACGAAAAGCGGTATTTCCTGAACGATGCCCATTTCAAAAGGCCTTGGACCTACGTTCTCCAGGTCCCCCGATGCATCTGGATATTCGCCAAAGAGCGACCCACCCATGTCATCTCGACCGGCTCCGGAAGAGTCGCGTTCATCCCTATCCTCCTCTCGCTCCTCTGCCGGATCAAGGTCATCCACATCGAGACCTTCTCCCACGTCAACCGACTGACCAAGCTTGGCGTGTTCCTTTCCAGGCTACGGCACCCCGTCTTCTCCCAGTGGCGGAGCGCGGAAGAGCGAGGGATCCGCTACCTCGGTCCGATCCTGAAGCCGGGAGGGACCGGCGCCGCCGAGCGCACGGAGGGAGGACCGGTTTTCGTGACCCTGGGCACGAGGTCCGAGCCGTTCCCTCGGATCATCAAGGCGGTCGAAGCCCTGGTTCAAGAGGGGCTCATCCGCGGGCGCGTGATCGTCCAGGCCGGACATACCCCTTATCGTTCGGACCACCTCGAAGTCTTCGATTTCTGCCCCCCCGGGGTCATTGACGACCTCATCCAAAGCGCGGCCTATGTCATCACGCAGGAAAGCGCCGGGATCGGCACCAAGTGCCTGAGGTCCGGAACGCGGATGATCATCATGCCGAGGGACTTCCGTTGGGGAGAGCTGCCGGTGCGGAGCGACATGAACGAGGATCTGCACTGGCGGTTGAGGGACATGGGTTACGCTTATGTCGTCCATGACCTCGACGGGCTCCGGCAGGCCGTGGGAGCTTTGGCGGACTTGAAGGTCGGCTTCCGGTTCGACAACACCGGAGCCGTCGCCAAGCTCCGGGCGATGATCGAGGGATCCTAAAAGGACAGGAATGAACGACCGCCGCCTGCCTGCCTACGTCCTGATCACGCCGGCCCGGAACGAAGAGGCCTTTATCGAGAAGACCATCCGTTCCGTCGTCGCCCAGACCATCCGGCCGAAGCGGTGGATCATCGTCAGCGACGGCTCGACGGATCGCACCGACGAGATCGCCGGCCGCTTCGCGGTCGAGCACGCCTGGATCGAGCTGGTCCGGAGGCCGCCGCACGCCGAGCGGCACTTCGCCTCGAAAGTGCGAAGTTTCGAGCTCGGCTACGAGAAGCTGTCGGGGCTGGACTACGATATCATCGGGAACCTCGACGCCGACCTCTCCTTCGACGAAACCTACATGGAATTCCTCATGGGGAAGTTCGCCGACGATCCCGATCTCGGGGTGGCCGGCACGCCGTTCGTCGACGGCTCCGACGGGGCTTACGATTATCGCTTCACCAACATCGAGCACGTCTCCGGGGCCTGCCAGCTCTTCCGTAAGGCCTGTTTCGAATCGATCGGCCGCTACCAGCCCATCAAGAGCGGCGGCATCGACTGGGTGGCCGTGACCATGGCCCGCATGAAGGGATGGAAAACCCGGACGTTCACGGAGAAATGCCTCCAGCACTACCGGAAGATGGGTACCGGGACAGGAGGTCGCCTGCGGGCGCAGGTCTCCATGGGCCGACAGGAGTATTATCTCGGCAACCATCCTCTCTGGGAGCTCTTCCATTCCGTCTACCAGATGAGGTACCGGCCGTACATCATCGGCGGGTTGGCCGTTCTCGGGGGATACCTCGCGGCGGCCCTTCGGGGGGAGGAGCGGCCGATCCCCCGGGAATTGGTCGATTTTATCCGCCGCGAACAGATGCTTCGGCTCCGGCGGAAAGCGGGCTTGGCCCGGAGGCCGCGGCCCCGGCCATGAGATCGCTCTGCATCGTCGCCTACGCCGATTATCCCACGGACGCCCGGATCATGCGGCACGCCGAAGCGGCCGCCCGGAACGGCTATCGCGTCGACGTCGTCACCCCGTGCGACGCGCAGGGGCCGGGCCGGGTCGCGGCCGGCGAGGTGACCGTATTCAAGCTCCGGACGAAGCATTACGAGGGAGAGTCGCGGGCGGCTTATGTGGTCAGTTACCTTGATTTCTTCGTGCGCTGCTTCTTCTGGCTCTCCTTACGGCAGGTCCGACGGAGATACGACATCGTCCACGCCTGCAACATGCCGGATTTCCTGGTGTTCACGGCGACCGTGGCCAAGCTGATGGGCGCAAAGGTCATCCTGGACATCCACGACCCGATGCCCGACACCTACCGGACGAAGTTCCCCGGCGCCGGCCGAGGCGTCTTCCATGGACTGCTCCTGTGGCAGGAACGGCTCAGCGCCGCTTTCGCAGACCGCGTCATCACGGTGAGCGATCCCGTCAAGGACGATGTGCTCGTCCCCGACGGCCTGGAAGGCGGGAAGATCACCGTGATCACGAATTTCCCGGATGACGAGATCTTCAAGCCCGGGCCGGCGGCCCCCGTCGGCTACCCGATCCGGATGATCTATTACGGGACGATCGCGCCCCGATTCGATCTCGAAGGCGTCCTGAGGGCCCTGTCGGCGGTCCGGGGTAATGACCGTCTGACCTTCAGGATCATCGGGAAAGGGGCGTCGGCCGCCGCCCTGAGGACGGCGATCGCCGCCGAAGGCCTTGAAACCCTCGTGGCATTCGACAATGCGGCCTATCCCCTGCGCGAGTTGCCCGGCATCGTGCGCGGCTATCATCTGGGGATGGTCCCCTATCAGCCGTCCTTCGCTACGGATCATATCCTGCCGGTGAAACTGATGGAGCTCCTGGCCATGGGCATCCCATCGATCACCATCGCCAACAGCGCCGTGCGTTATTACATTGACCCCCGCATGTATTTCGCCTACGATCCAGGGAACATGGGCACGCTTATCCGGATCTTCGAGGAGATCCTCGATCGACCGGAGGTCATCGAGGACAAGCGGAAAGCCATCCTCGAAGATCCCGGCCGGTACCTATGGAAGCGGATGCGGGCGAGATACGTGGACCTGCTATCCCAATTGTCGGAGTGAGGAAGACATGGATCGCATTGGATTCGCCATCGTCGGCTGCGGCCGGATCGCCCAAAGGCATGCCGAGCACATCGCCCATTTCGGGCGCCTCGGCGCCGTCTGCGATGTCGTCGGGGACCGGGCCCGGGCTCTGGCCGCCAAGTACGGGTGCGCGGCATACACGGATTACGCGGAGATGCTAGCGAGCGGCGCCGGCTTCGAAGTCGTCTCCGTGTGCACGCCCAATGCCTTGCACGCCCGCCAGTCGATCGCCGCCCTGGAGGCCGGCCGACACGTGATCTGCGAGAAGCCGATGGCCCTCCGGCGGGACGAATGCCTCGAGATGATCGCCGCCGCCCGGAGATCGGCCAAGGTTCTGTTCATAGTCAAGCAGAACCGTTACAATCCGCCGATCGTGGCGCTCAAGAAGGCCGTCGACCAGGGCTGGCTCGGCCGGATCGTCAACGTCCAGCTCAACTGCTTCTGGAACCGGAACAAGGATTATTACGCGACCTCCGAATGGAAGGGCCGCTTGGCCCTCGATGGCGGGACGCTCTACACCCAATTCAGCCATTTCATCGACCTGATCCTCTGGCTCGTCGGCGAAGTCGCCCGGCTCCAAGCCATGACGGGCAACCTCCTGCACCGCGGCATTATCGAATTCGAGGACACCGGGGTCATCGCGCTCGAGTTCGACAACGGGGCCCTGGGAACGATCAACTACACGGTCAACAGCCACAAGAGCAACATGGAGGGCTCCATCACCGTGTTCGGGGAGCGGGGAACGGTCAAGGTCGGCGGCCAATACCTCAACGCCCTGGAGTACCAATCCATCGAGGGCCATGAGATCACGGATGTCCCGGAATCCCGGCCAGCCAACCAGTACGGCTTCTACCAAGGCTCCATGTCCAACCACGACAAGGTCTACGAGAACGTCATCGATGTCCTGCAGAGGGGCGGCCGCATCGCCACTACGGGAGAAGAAGGCATGAAGACGGTGGCTCTCATCGAGGAGATCTACCGCCAAGCCCGGCGCGCGGACCGCTGATCGCCCGTCCTCTGGAGGGTCCACGCTGGCCGGGCGGCCAGGCTTGACCTGCCCCCTAACATTGCACCAGCCCTAGAGTGAACGTTCCGACCACATGCGCCTCCGGC
>MTKX01019136.1_pt1 | contig 45517 bp, 38 predicted proteins | sample 1042771 | NCBI WGS metagenome assembly MTKX01 (sample SAMN06212183, study PRJNA360534) | anaerobic digester metagenome | biome: Wastewater treatment plant; material: sludge; isolation source: anaerobic digester fed with sludge from wastewater treatment plant | place: Denmark: WWTP Randers ...
ACAAAACCAGCCAGTGCAAGCATGGTGGTTTCGTAGCCGAAAACGATTTGTAGAGCAGTGGCAGAGCTCGCCCGCCTGCGTGACATTCGATCGCCATCATCGCCGGTCGACAAGACCCCGGCCGCCACCTTACCGGCCTCGGCCCCAGCGACCGACCAGCCCACTCTGCTCGAGCTTGGCGTCCGAGGCGGTACATGCTACAATTGCACAATGAGACTGGTCGGAGCAGCGAGGAGATGAAACAAGACAGCCCAGACAGAGCCCAGATAGTCTATTTCTCCCATGGCGGAGGTCCTCTGCCTCTTCTCGGAGATCCAAGCCATAGAGCCATGGTGGCCTTCATGCGACAGCTTCCATCTCAGCTCAGGAAACCCGACGCCATCCTCGTCATCAGCGCCCATTGGGAGGAAAGCGCAGCGACCCTCCTGGGCGCCCAACACCCGCCCATGTTCTACGACTACTACGGGTTCCCCGACCAGGCCTACGAAGTCACCTACCCGGCGCCTGGCAGCCCCGAGCTTGCCGATACGATTGCCCGCTTGCTGCGCCAAGCGGGACTGCCCGCCCGCATCGATCCTCAGCGAGGATTTGACCATGGCCTCTTCATCCCGCTGAAACTGATGTACCCCCAGGCCGACATCCCCTCGCTTCAGCTCTCGCTGGTGCGCGGTCTTGACCCGGCTGCCCACATCGCCCTCGGCCAAGCCCTGGGCGAGCTGAAGCACGAGAACATCCTGGTCATTGGCTCCGGCTTTTCGTTCCACAACATGAGGGCGTTCTCCTGGCAGGCAGGCAGCGCGCCTGATCCGGCCAATGACGCCTTTCAGGATTGGCTAATCCAGACCTGCACCAGCCCAATACCGCAGGCCGAGCGCGAACAGCGCCTGGTCGAGTGGGAGCAGGCACCTTCCGCACGCTATTGTCACCCCCGTGAGGAGCACTTGTTGCCCCTCCACGTGTGTCTCGGCATGGCCGATAAGCCGGCTCGAGTCGTGTTCGACGACCACATCCTGGGCAAGCGAGGAGTCGCATTCCAATGGTGAAAAGACAAACAGAGGGCTTCACAGAAGAGGAGCGGCTCGCCATGAAGGAGCGGGCCCAAGAGCTCAAGGCAGCCGCGCGCCGCGGCCCGCGCGCCGACAAGGCGGACGGGGAGAGCGCCGTGCTTGCCAAGATCGCCGAGATGCCGGAACCCGATCAGTCCATGGCCAGGCGGTTGCACGCCCTGATCCTGACCAGCGCGCCCGACCTCGCGCCGCGTCTTTGGTACGGGATGCCCGCCTACGCCAAGGACGGCAGGGTCGTCTGCTTCTTCCAGGGCGCGAGCAAGTTCAACACGCGCTACTCGACGCTCGGCTTTAGCGACCAGGCGCGCCTCGACGAAGGCACCCTCTGGCCGACCGCCTTCGCGCTGACCGAGCTGACGGCCGCCGCAGAGGCAGCCATCGCCGCGCTCGTGCGGAAAGCGGTCAGCTGAGCGCCGCGGCTTCGAGGCAGCAGCCCGGGCGCTGCGGGCGCATGGGCAAGGCGCCGCCGGGCAGACCGGCCGCCGCCCAGGACCGGCCCTGTTTGCTCCCCCGCCGCGTCTCTGCTATAATGGCATCGGAGGGCACCCTCGCACGCCTGAGCGCCGGCTGCCTGACCTTGGAACAGCATGACCCTGATCCTAGGCATTGAGACTTCCTGCGACGAGACGGCGGCTTCGGTCGTCGAAGACGGCCGCGCCCTGCGGAGCAGCGTCGTCGCCTCGCAGATCGACATCCACCGCCGCTTCGGCGGCGTCTTCCCGGAAGTCGCCTCCCGCCAGCACATGCTCAGCATCACCCCGGTCATCCGGCAGGCGTTGGCCGATGCCGGCATCGAGTGGGCCGCACTGTCCGCCGTGGCCGTGACCTATGGGCCCGGGCTGGCAGGCTCCCTCCTGGTGGGCGTGAACGCCGCCAAGGGGCTGGCCTTCAGCCTGGGCCTGCCGCTGGTCGGCATCCACCACGTCGAAGCGCACATCTATGCCAACTGGCTGGGCCAGGACCCAGAGCCCGAGTTCCCGCTGGTCTGCCTGATCGTATCGGGGGGACACAGCGAGCTGGTCTGGATGGCCGGGCATGGCCAGTTCCGGCGGCTGGGGGGGACCCTCGACGACGCTGCCGGCGAGGCCTTTGACAAGGTGGGCCGCCTGCTGGGGCTCCCCTACCCGGGCGGTCCGTCGATTCAGCAGGCTGCCATCGACGGGAACCCGGCGGCATTCAAGCTCCCGCGGGCTTGGCTGGGCGACAGCTACGACTTTTCCTTCTCAGGCGTCAAGACGGCCGTCCTTCATGCCGTCCGCAAGTACCAGCCCGACCCCGACAAAGCCCACGCGGTGAGCCTGCAGGCCCCGGCCGTGGTGCGCGACCTGCCCGTCGCCAACCTCGCCGCCAGCTTCCAGGCAGCCGTGGTGGACGTGCTGGTGGCCAAAGCCTGCCGCGCCGCCGGGCAGCTCGGTGCCCGCACCCTGCTTCTGGCGGGTGGCGTGGCGGCCAACGACTCGCTGCGCAGCGCAATCATGCGCCAGAGCCCTGTCCCGGTGCGCGTGCCGGCGCTCGAGCACTGCACAGACAACGCCGCGATGGTTGCCAGTGCCGGCCACTTCCGCCTGCAGGCCGGCACCACCGCGGGCTGGGACCTTGACGTGGTGCCCAGCCAGGCCCTGGCCCCGGCCGGGCAGTGACGACCAGGGCGGGTCTCGATCCTGGTGACGATCAGCGGGGCAGGGTTCCACACCCGCCCCATACAAGTGAGGGATTGTGGGACGAGCAGAGATTGACCGGAGGCTGAAGCGCGTGGAGGGCCAAATCCGCGGCTTGCAGCGCATGGTCGAGCAGGAGCGCGAGTGTGAGGCAGTCTTCACTCAGCTGATGGCTGCCCGCTCTGCCCTCGATCGCGTCGCCTTGATGATTGTCGATAACCACATGAAGGAATGCCTCGACTCGGCTGACCCCGAACAGGCGCAGCAGCGCATGAGGCGCATGCTGGAGATGGTCTTTTCTCGCTACTCGATCTCCGAGCCAAGGGAGGAACCCTTGCCCGGCACGGCCGAACTACCTGACAAGGAGGAATAGCAGCATGGCAAAGGCAATTGCCGTCACCGACGACACGTTCGAGGAGTTGGTGCTCAAATCAAAGGTGCCCGCACTGGTCGACTTTTGGGCCGTATGGTGCAACCCCTGCAAGATGATCGCGCCGACTGTCGAAGAGATCGCCGCCGAGAGCGAGGGGACCCTGTTGGTCGCCAAAGTGGATGTCGACACCAATCCGGTCACACCCGGCCACTACGGCGTGATGGGCATCCCGACGCTCATCCTATTCGTGAACGGCCAACCGGTCGAGCGGCTCGTGGGAGTCCGGCCAAAGGACAAGCTGATGGCCAGCCTGCGGCCCTATCTAGAACACCAATAGTCTCGATTTGACACCCGCGGCGAGGTATGGTAGCATCGCCGCCACAACTGAAGAGCAGCAAAGACTGAGAACAGGACTAGTAGCCACCACAGCGGGGGCCAGAGAGCCGGGGACAGGTGGAAACCCGGTACCGGCGCAGGGGGTGAATGGACCTGGGAGTCGCCCGCCGAACGTCTTGTCAAACCTCTGCGCGGCGCGCCAGCCCGGAGTGAAAAGAGTCACCCGGGGCGGCTGCCGGCACACGACAGGACCAGTAGGCCGGGCCGGAATCGCCACCGTTATCATGGCTTAGGGTATCGCCCATGACGTAGGGGCCGTACCCGAATCGAGTGAGGCTGGCTTGCCTGTTTCCGATCCGCCCTCTCCGGCGGATCGCTCTTTTGTAGGCTCAGCCTAAGCGAGGTGGCACCACGGGTGCCCGTGCAAACGCATGGGGCGCTCGTCCTCAGGAGCGACCGGATAGGTCGCTTGGCGGAGGACGGGTGCCCTTTTTTGTTGCCGTGGGAAGGGAGTGTGTGGGCCGGTGCCCGCCACTCCGCAGGGAGGGATCATGATCTACTTGAAGAGCGTGTCCATAGAGAGCGGCCGGTTTCCCAACCGTGGGCACTTTCCGTTCAATGTGCCCGTCCTGCGCGAGCCGCAGCGGCTGCTCTTTCGCAGCCCGGTCGTCTTCTTCTCCGGGGAAAACGGCTCCGGCAAGTCCACCCTGCTGGAGGCCATTGCCCGGCGCTGCGGGATCGGGCTGTGGGACAAGCCGCGCCGGCACGAGTCACACCACAACCCCTACGAGGCCGACCTGCACAAATTCCTCGCCGTGGAGTGGGCAGACGGCCGGGTGGCGGGCTCGCTCTTTCGGGCAGAGACCTTCCGCGACCTCGCCGACTTCCTGGACGATGTCGCTCTCAGCGATCCGGGCCGGCTCCACTACCATGGGGGACACATCCTCAATGTCCTGTCGCACGGGCAGGGGTTCCTGGCCTACTTCGAGGGTCGGTTCGAGGGGCGCGGCCTCTTCTTTCTGGACGAGCCCGAGGCCGCCCTGTCGCCGGCAAGCCAGCTCCGGCTCATCCGCGCCCTGGAGCGGCTGCAAGTGCAGGGGCACGCCCAGTTCCTGATCGCCACCCATTCCCCAATCCTGCTGGGCTACCCCAATGCGCAGATCTTCTGCTTCGACAAGCCCACCATTGCCGAGGTGCGCTACGAGGAGACACTCCCCTACCAGGTCTACCGGGACCTCTTCGGCGGCCCGGCGGACGGGCCTCGGCCACGCGCGCAGGCCTCACCGGCGCAGGACGGTGCGCAGCCCATCCGGCAGCCGGTACCCGCCATGAGCTGACCCCATGGCCCGCGGGCAGGGCCTACGGTCTCGCCCGCGGGCATGCTCAACGTGCAATCATCCAATCTATCAGGAGGGAACAGATGACACAGCAGTACAAGTACAACCTGGAGGAACGAGACCTGCCGGCACAGTGGTACAACATCACGGCCGACATGACCCAGCCGCCGCCGCCCTACCTGCACCCGGCAACGCTGCAGCTCATGGGCGCGGAGGACCTGGCCCCCGTCTTTCCGCAGGCCCTCATCGAGCAGGAAGTCAGCCGCGAGCGCTGGATCGACGTCCCCGACGAGGTCCAGGATATCCTCAAGATGTGGCGCCCGTCGCCCCTGATCCGTGCCCGGCGCTGGGAAAAGGCCCTCGACACGCCCGCCCACATCTACTACAAGTGGGAGGGTGTCAGCCCCGTCGGCAGCCACAAGGCCAACACGGCCGTGGCCCAATGCTACTATGGCAAGAAGGAAGGCCTCAAGGGCTTTGCCACCGAGACCGGCGCCGGCCAATGGGGCTGCGCGCTCTGCTTCGCCGCCACCCTCTTTGGCATGGAGTGCAAGGTCTTCATGGTGGCCGTCAGCTACCAGCAAAAGCCCTACCGCCGCGTGGCCATGGAGACGTGGGGAGGAAGTGTCGTAGCCAGCCCCAGCACCCTGACCCACGCGGGGCGCTCATTCCTCGCCGAGGACCCCGAGACGCCGGGCAGCCTTGGCATGGCCATCTCCGAGGCAATCGAGTATGCAGTCACCCATGAGGGCTACAAGTACTCGCTGGGAAGCGTGGTCAATTTCGTGCTGCTTCACCAGACCACCATCGGCCTCGAGGCGCTGAAGCAGATGGAGATGGCCGGCGAGTACCCGGACATTGTGATTGGCTGCGCCGGCGGGGGCAGCAACGCCGCCGGGCTCATCTTCCCGTTCCTGCGCTACAAGCTGGACGGCAGCCGGCCGAACCTGCGCGGCGTCTTCGTCGAGTCCACCGCCTGCCCCAGCATGACCAGGGGAGCCTATGCCTACGACTGGGGCGACACCGCCAAGACCGGACCTGTGGCCAAGATGCGAACGGTCGGCCATCGCTTTGTGCCGGCACCGGTCCACGCCGGCGGGCTGCGCTATCACGGCATGGCACCCACCATCAGCGCCCTGCTGGACCAGGGCTATGCCGAGGCGCGCGCCTACCACCAGAACGCCTGCTTCGAAGCCGCGCTGAGTTTCACCCGGGCAGAAGGCACCATCATGGCCCCGGAAACATCCCATGCCATCCGCGCGGCGTACGACGAAGCGCTCGCCTGCAAAGAGAGCGGCGAGAGCAAGGTAATCCTGTTCAACGCCAGCGGGCACGGCCACTTTGACCTGTCCGCCTACGACGCGTACCTTCGGCGTGACTTGACAGACTATGAGCTGGACGAGGAGTCGATCCAGGAGTCGCTCACGGAGCTGCCCGTCGTGTAAAGACCTGTCTTCGATAGGCCGCAGGGGGCGGGTTGACTCCCGCCCCCTGCGGCGAGCGGTGCAAAGGCCTGGTAGCCACCACTGACCGTCACCGGCTTGGGGCCGGAATCCCCGAGGCCTGCACATTCCGCGTAACCATGCCAGCCCTGCCGCCGGGTCGCCGAACGATCTCCGGATTAGCCCCGCGTGCGCCGGCGCGTCCCGGCGACACGCGAGCCCTTCCTTGTTCGATGCGTCGTGCGATGGTACAGTGCAGGTTGGCGTCGATATCGGGCGCCATGAGCCCACGCGACGATTGTCGCGAGCACATCGAAGGCACCATTGCGCCGAGCTGGGTGCCGCAGGAGCCATCTCATGCCCCAGTCCGGCCGCACGTTTCGCATCTTTGTCTCTTCCACCTTCAGCGACCTGGTCGCCGAGCGCAACGCCTTGCAGGAGCGCGTCTTCCCCCGGCTGCGCGAGCTGGCAATGGCGCACGGCTGCCGCTTCCAAGCGATCGACTTGCGCTGGGGGGTGAGCGAAGAGGCGGCGCTAGACCAGCAGACCATGAAGATCTGCCTGGGCGAGATCGAGCGGTGCCAGCGCGTGACGCCCCGGCCCAACTTCCTCATCCTTCTGGGCGACCGCTACGGCTGGCGCCCGCTGCCACACGCCATCCCCGCCGCCGAGTTCGAGGCACTGCTCCCGCACATGGCCGAGCCCGAGCGTGCCCTGGCCTGCTGGAGCGAAGGCTGGTCTGCCGACGCGCAGGGCTGGTACCGGCGCGATGACAACGCCGTGCCGGCGGAGTACGTCCTGCTTCCGCGGCAGCCCGGGTCCCGGTACGCCGAGTACAAAACCTGGCAGAGCGAAGTGGAACGCCCGCTGGTGGCAGCCCTGGAGCGTGCAGCGCGCCAAGCCGGCCTTGAGGAAGACGCCCTGGCCAAGTACTCCCTCTCGGCCACGGGGCAGGAGATCGTGCGCGGGGCGATGGAAGCAGAGGACGCTCAGGAGCACGTCTTTGGCTTCTTTCGCGCCATCTCAAACCTCAGTGAGGCGGAGACCTCTGCCCGAGGCACGGACTTCGTCGAGGCCGGCGTCGACCTCCGGCGGCGTCAGGAGGATCTAAAGGCCAGGCTGAGGGAACGCCTGCCGGGAAACACTCACGAATATGAGGCGCAGTGGCATGCAGACTGCCTTTCGACAGCGCACATCGGTACCCTGCCGGAAACCTTGGAAGGGTGCCTGGAGCTGAACGCCGCCGTGAAAGAGCCGCAAACGCTGTGCGAGGCAGTCTGGCTGCGGCTTTCGCGGGTAATCTTGTCCGAGGTCGGCAAGCTGGAGTCGGTCGGTCCGCTCCAGCGGGAGCAGCATGCCCACAACGAGTTCGGCGAGGAGCGTGCGCGATCCTTCGTGGGCCGGGAAGAAGGCCTCGTGCGGATCGCCGAGTACCTGTCCGGCAGCGGCCCTCACCCGCTGGCAGTATGGGGCGAATCGGGCTGCGGCAAGTCGGCACTGATGGCCCGCGCGTTGCAGCAGGCACGGCCGAGGAGTGGGGGCCGGGACACCCTGGTCGCGCGCTTCATCGGTGCCACCCCCGAGTCTTCCAACGGGCGGTCCCTGCTGGAGAGCCTGTGCCGACAGATCACCCGGGCGTACCACGGCGACGAGGGCTCCATTCCCATCGAGTACCGCGACCTTGTGCAGGAGTTTCCCAAGCGCCTGGCGCTGGCCACGGCGGAAAGGCCGCTGCTGCTTTTCCTGGATGCGCTCGACCAGCTCTCCGACAGCGACAACGCCCGCAGCCTGGTCTGGCTGCCATCCAAGCTGCCGGATCATGTGAAGTTGGTCGTGTCCACAGTTTCGGGGGAGTGCATCGAGGTGCTCCTTGGCCGGCTGCCGGCCTCTTCCCTGTGGAACGTGCCCGCGTTGAGCAAGCCCGACGGACAGCAGTTGCTCCTGGGCTGGCTCGACGGGGCAGGCCGGACTCTGACCGGTGAGCAGCGTGCCGACATCATGGCCAAGTTCGAACTGGGCGGCGGGCTGCCGCTCTACCTCAAGCTGGCGTTCGAAGAAGCCAAGCAGTGGCATGCCTACGACGGGCTTCCGGCGCTCTCCGACAAAGAACCCGGGTTGAGCCGGGACATCCCGGGGGTCATCCGCGACCTCTTCTGGAGGCTGGAGCAGGAGAGCAACCACGGCCGGGTGCTCGTGTCGCACGCGCTGGGTTACCTGGCGGCCGCCAGGAACGGCCTGAGCGAGGACGAGCTGCTCGATGTGCTCTGGCTGGATGAAGATGTGACGGGCGACTTCTTCCGACGCTCGCCCCAGTCCCCAAAGGACGTGACCGCACTGCCGGTAGCCGTCTGGGCACGGCTCTACCTGGACCTAGAGGCGTACCTGGCCCTCCGCAGTGCGGATGGGGCGGAGCTGCTGGGGTTCTACCACCGCCAGGTGGCGGAAGCCGCGAAGTATGTCTACCTCGACAAGGAGCGCCACGCCGGACTGGCAGCCTATTTCACGCCGCAACCGCTCTACCTGGAGGCCGGGGAGGCTGCGTGCAACCTGCGCAAGCTCTCCGAGATGGTCTACCAGCAGGCATGGGCCGGCCTTGCCGCGCAGGTAGAGGACGCACTACTGCACTACCGCTACCTGCAGGCCAAGCTGGCCGGCCAGGGAATCCAGGCACTAATCGAGGACTATGCTCTGACCCCTGGACCCGACGTCGAAGGCGAGGCGTCCAGGTCCCTGTGCCTGCTGGAAGGCGCGCTTCGCCTCTCGTCCCATGTGCTGGGCCGGCACCCCTCCCAGCTCCCAAGCCAGCTCACCGGGCGGCTCTTGGGGTTTGAAGAGACCAGGCTGCGCAGTCTGCTCGAACAGATTCGCCAAGAAGTCAGCCGTCCCTGGCTGCGCCCGCTGCACGCCTGTCTGGATGCGCCCGGCGGGGCTCTGTTGCGCACGCTGGAAGGGCATACGTCTGTGGTCCTTACCCTGGTTGTGGCACCGGACGGCCGGCGGGTGGTCTCGGGATCAGAGGACGGCACGATCCGGGTGTGGGACCTCGTGAGCGGCGTATGCCTGCACACCCTGGAGGCGCACAAGGACGGTGTCCGGGGCGTGGCGGTGACTCCCGATGGGCACCGCATCGTATCGCAGTCGTGGGATCGGAGCCTGAAGGTGTGGGACCTGGAGAGTGGTGCTTGCCTGAGAACAGCGAAAGGGTATCGCTGGCTGGTTGGCACCTTGGCACTTTCGGAGAAATCTGCTTACTCCGGCAGAGATGTAGCAGTAACGCAGGACGGCAGGCGGGCTGTCTCGGGATGGCTCAACAATCTGAAGGTGTGGGACCTAGAGACCGGGACCTGCTTGCGCACACTGAGGGGGCATATCCGTACTGTTTGGCGAGTGGCTGTGACGCCGGACGGGCGGAGGGTCGTCTCTGGATCGAAGGACAGGGCGCTGAGAGTATGGGACCTGGACACTGGCAAGTGCCTTCGAGCACTCAGGGGGCACAAGGGGAGCGTTCTCACCGTGGTTCTGACGCCGGATGGACAGAGGGTTGTCTCTGGGTCGGATGACAAAACCATCAAGGTCTGGGACCTAGAAAGCGGCGCCTGCCTGCTGACCATGGAGGGGCATACAGCCGGCGTCCACGCCGTGGCGGTGACACGGGATGGGCGATGCGTGGTTTCTGGTTCGGGCTCGGGGCACCGGTGGTCGCCCGGAGTATACGCAGGTGACAGTACCGTGAAGGTGTGGGACCTGGCTAGTGGGGCCTGCCTGCGCACTTACACGGGGCATGCACGCAGGGTCACCGCCGTGGGTATGACGCCTGACGGGCGCTGGGCTGTGTCGGGGTCGTATGACAAGACCATCAAGGTGTGGGACCTGGGGAAGGGCGAGCGAGGTGAAGCTGCACGAGCGCCGATCGGGCATGGGCTTTGCGTGAACGCCATTGCAGTGACGCCGGACGGACAACGTGCGATCTCCGGCTCGTCAGACCATCTTGTAAAGGTATGGGACATGGAAAGCGGCACTTGCCTGCAGACGCTGACTGGGCACACCGAACGCGTCAACGCTGTCGCGGTGACGCCGGACGGGCGGCGCGCGGTCTCTGCTTCATGGGATCACCAAATCAAGGTATGGGATCTCGAGACGGGCGACTGCTTGAACACACTGGCAGGAGACGAGTGGGATTTTACCTGCATGGCGCTGATGCCCGATGGAAGACAAGCGCTAACGGGGGGGATGCGTTTTCGTGGCACTGACATCCTTGGTTTCGTCAAAGTCTGGGATCTCGAGATCGGTGTCCCTGTGCGCAGGTTGGCGCAGTCGCGCATTTTCTGCAACTTCCTGGCGCTGACCGCGGATGGGAAGCGTCTGCTTACGGAATCGACAGACAGAGGCCTCAATGTGTGGGACATGGAGGACGGTGTGTGCACCGGCACCCTGGTTGGTCACACCAAGTGGATCAGGGCCGTAGCGGGGACGCCCGACGGGCGGCGCGCGGTATCGGGGTCCGAGGACTTTACTCTCAAGGTCTGGGACTTGGAAAGCGGCGAATGCCTCCACACTTTGGCCGGGCATGCGGCACCGGTGATTGCCATAGCGGTTGCTCCAGATGGGCGGTACGCATTCTCGGGACCAGGAGTGCCGGATGGGTTCTGGTTGTGGTGTATGGATCAGGCTATCAGGGCGTGGGACTTGGAGAGCGGTCGGGAAATCTGCTCCTTTGAGGGGAATGAGAAGACCACTGCCCTGTCCGGAGTAACCGCCGGGTTGAGACTGGTGGGCGGGGATGCCTTGGGGGGCCTCTGTTTCCTGCAGCTTGAGAACGTGAGCCCGGGTGCTTCTATCATCACAGCCTGGGACAATGGTGAAGCGCGCGCTTTCGGGTGCCCCGCGTACCGCACCTGGTCCGAGGTTCCCGAATCCGCGCTCGGCACAGAGCTGCCCTGTCCCCAATGCGGCAGGGTCATCATGCTCAATCCGTTCGCCATTGACGCCGACTGGCGGCCGGTGGCGAAGGCATGGCGGGGTCGTGCCTGATACATGCGCGCCGGGTGTGCCTGGATGCCTACTCCATCGAGCGCTGCCCGGTGACGGTAGCGCAGTACGCCCGCTTCACCGGCCGGGCCGCACCGGCGGGCAAGGAGAGTCGCCCTGTGGTGGACGATTCGTGGAGCGACGCTGTGGCCTGCGCCGTGACAGGCCGGCGCGAGTGCAAGCGCGCGCATTGGCGAGACTGATGGCACAGGGGAGGTGCAGCTATGCCCACTGCTGAGAGCTGGTACAAAGCCCACGGGATAGAGAAGGGCGGCGAGGCGGATGGTCAGGCCGGACAGGATTGGCAAGAGGAGGGGCATGGCCAGAGCGACGAATCGGATGCTGCTCCGGCCGAAGCCCGCAGCCGAGCCAGTCCAGACGCTAGTACAGGCTCTCGCTCGGGCGGTCGCAGTTCGGGCTTCGTGCAAACCCTGGGAGGTGTGCCGGCTCTTTTGCTCGTCACTGGCGCCGGGCTGCTCCTCCTGGTGGCGCTGTTCATGGTGCTCGGGATTCGGGCCGGGTGGATCAGATAGTGTGACCGATCCACCTGGCTCCTGATTATGTCACCCTGAGCGCGGCGGAAGGTCTCCACTTCAGCAAGGCGAGATGCTTTGCTGCCCAAATGATGACAGGCCTGGTCACTTTGAACCGGTACAGCGACACGCGTACCCTTCCTTGTCCGGTGGGGCGCGCAATGGCACTGTGAGAGTTGGGGCAATCCAAGCGCCATCCACGATGTCAACAGCGATCTTTCACGCGTCCCTGGTCGTCGCCGCCCTTGCGGCGCTCACCCTATTCGTCTCCGTGGTGATCGACCAGCTGTCCGACCGGGACCCCGTGCAGCTCGGCTTCACCTGCCTAGTGTTCTTGGTGGGCCCCGTCCTGGCAGCCGTGCCGCTCTTCGCGTTCGGCGGGAAGGCCCACGCGCTCGGCCTTCTTGCACCTGCGCCTGCCACCACATTCTGGGTTGTCTACCTGCTCGAGATCGTGGCAGGCATGGTGCACTTCATGGGCACCCTTCTCGTACGCGGAAAACGGCCCCCCATCCGCCTGCCCTACCTGGTCATCGGCCTCTTGGGTGCGTCCTGGGCCGCCAAGACGGTCGAGGTAATGTTCTCCCTGTACCATAACCCGCACTTCCCTTTCCTGGTAACCCTGCTCTGTGAGCTGCTCTGCGCGGCGTACTGCCTTGTGTACTTCCTGTCTCCCATCCCTCTGACCCGCATCCTCGGCGAGGCCTGGGACGACTATCGCTGGGAGCGGGCGAGCCGCCGGGGGGACCGCGGGAGTGACCGCAGATCGCATGGCGACGGTCATGCCGCGTGAGGCCTCAAGGGCTTGCCTCACCCTGTCGACCGTCCCGCTGGACACAGGCGCATGCGCATCCGCGAGCGACTACCCGCCCAGTTCTATCCGGATCGCTCCCGCCCCTACCAGGGCGCGCAGTTCCTGCTCCAGCTCAAGGCAGTGTCGTGTGGTATAGTTCGGAAAATCCATCAGGACCCGGCCCCGTCCCCCATTGTCCACGTACAGGCTGAAGCGGTCCTGCCCCCGGTAGCGCTGCAGGACCTCGTAGACTTGGCCGAGCTTGTGGATCACCTGCTCCATATCGGCAGTGCGGCTGATCGTGATGTGCAGGTGCACCGGGCCGGCCCGCACCGGCGCCTGGGGAGGCACATCTGGCGCGCCGGCCTCCTGCGCAAAGGTGATCTCGTTGGTGGCCGAGTCCGCGGCAATGCTCGGCTCGCGGCCGCGCACGCTCACGGTCCCCCTGACGATCAGGATCCTCTCCGGCTGCCACAGCTCCTTTGTCGCCGCCCAGATTCGCGGAAAGAGCACCACCTCGACGGTCCCTTGCAGGTCCTCGATCTGCGCAAAGGCCATTGCATCGCCCTTCTTGGTGATGGTCTGGCGCACGGCGTTGACGATCCCTGCCACGGTGACCTTCTGGCCTGCCATCGATTCGTCGATCTGTCCGGTCATGACGGTGATGGTCCGCTCCAGGTCGACCCAGACGCGGGAGAGCGGGTGATCCGAGATGTAGGCGCCAATCAAGTCCTTTTCCCACGCCAACACATCTTTGCGTGCCACGTCGGGAAGCTGCGGGAGGTCGCCCGCCAGCCGGGCGGTGCCGGCAAAAGCCGGCATGTCGAACATCGAAAACTGCCGCGCCGCACCCTGCGCCTGCTGGCTGATGCTCATCATCCGGTCGAGGACATACAGCAGCTGCGTGTGCGAGCCGAAGGACGTCATCGCGCCCGCCTTGATCAGGCTCTCCAGCGCTCGGCGGTTTACCTTCCCCAGGTCGACACGGTGGCAGAAATCGTCGATATCGCGAAAAGCGCCGCCCACCCTGCGCGCCTCGAGGATGACCTCCACCGCGCCCTCGCCCACATTCTTGATGGCACCTAGTCCGTAGCGGATAGCAGGGCCCTTACCCCCGGTTTGCTCATCCTCGATCGTAAAGTCCAGGCCGGAATGGTTCACGTTCGGCGGCAGGACGTCGATCCCCAGCCGCCGCGCCTCCGCGATCAGGACCCCGACCTTTTCGGTGTTGCCCCGCTCAACCGTCAGCAGCGCCGTCATGTATTCAACCGGGTAGTAGGCCTTGAGGTACGCTGTCTGGCACGTGATGTACGCATAGTCCGCAGAGTGGGACTTGTTGAAGCCATAGCGCGCAAAATACTCAAAAACATCAAAGATCTTGTTGCCGGAGGCCTCGTCCAAACCGCTGTGCGCCTGGGCGCCTTCGACGAACTTGGCGCGGTGCTCCACCAGCTCCTCGCGGTGCTTCTTGCTGACCGCCCGGCGTACCGTGTCCGCCTCCCCAGGGTGGTAGCCGGCGGTGTCCGTAAGGATGCGGATGATCTGCTCCTGGTACACGCACACGCCAAAGGTCTCGCTGAGGATCGGTTCCAGCGCCGGGTGTTCATAGGCGGGCGCCTTCTGACCCCGCATGCGCGCCACGTAGTCATCGATGAATTCCATCGGCCCCGGTCGGTACAGGGCCAGGACGGCGACGATATGCTCAAAGCGCGTCGGCTGCATGGAGGTCAGCACCCGGCGCATGCCGCTTGACTCAACCTGGAAGAGGCCCGTTACCTCACCGCTCGACAGGAGGCGGAAGATCGCCGGATCATGGACCGGGATGGTGTGCTGGGCCAGGTCCTTGCCATGCCGCTGCCGGATGAGGTCCACCGCTTTGCGCATGATGGTAAGGGTACTCAGCCCAAGAAAGTCGATCTTGAGCAGTCCCGTGCTCTCCAGCACATCCATCGTGTACTGAGTGACCGGCAGCCCCTCCTCCGCCCCGCGCGTGGCCCGGTGCAGCGGCGTGTACTCCAACACAGGCTTGTCGGTAACCACCACGCCCGCCGCGTGCGTGCTGGCATGGCGCGAGACGCCCTCCAGCTCCCGCGCAGTCTCGACCAGCGTGCCGATGTAGTCAACTTCCTCGACCTTCTGCCTAAGCTCCGGCACCTGGGTCAGCGCATCCTCCAGCGTGACGTGCGGCCCAGCCGGAACCAGGCGCGCCACGGCATCCACCTCGCCCAGGGGTATGTCAAGCGCACGTCCCACATCGCGGAGGGCCGCCTTGGCGCCCAGCGTCCCGAAGGTGATGATCTGGGCAACCTTGTCGACACCATACTTGCGCACGGTGTACTGGATCATCTCCTCACGGCGCTCATCAGGGAAATCGAGGTCGATGTCGGGCATGCTCACACGATACGGGTTGAGGAACCGCTCGAACATCAGTCCGTGCGCCAGCGGGTCCAGGCTGGTGATCCCCAGCGCGTAGGCCACGATGCAGCCGGCAGCCGAGCCGCGCGCGTTCCACCAGATATCTTGCCGCTGGGCAAACTGGCACAGGTCCCAGACGATCAAGAGGTAGACGTCAAACCCCATCTCGTGGATGGTGCCAAGCTCATAGGTCATCCGGCTCTGCACCCGCTCGCTGGCGAACTCGTCTCCGTACCTTTGCCGCAGGCCCATCTCTGTCAGTTGCCGGAGATAGGTCTCGGGCGTGGTACCTGCGGGCACCTCCAACTGGGGCAGGTGGAACCCACTGGAATCGAGGTTGACGCTGCACCGCTCGGCGATGGCCAACGTATTGCGCAGGGCCTCCGGCTGCTCCGCGAACAGGGCAGCCATCTCCTCCGGCGACCGCATGTAGTAGCTGTCGTTGTTCATCTGCATGCGCGACGGGTCTTTGATGGTCTTTCCCGTCCCGATGCACAGCAGGACCTCGTGCGCCTTCGCCTGGCTCTGGCGCAGGTAGTGCACGTCGTTTGTCGCCACCAGCGGGATGCCCGTCTTCCGGCTGAGCTCAATCAGGTCCCGGTTCACTGGCACCATTTCGGGGATTTCGTGCTCCTGCAGCTCCAGGAAGAAACGGTCAGGCCCAAAGACCCCACGATACCATTCCGCAGCCTGCCGAGCGCGGTCGAAGAGTCCCTCCTGAAGCCGCCGGGGCACCTCCCCCGAGCCACAAGATGACAGGGCGATCAGGCCCTGGGCGTGTTCGGCCAGGTACTCGTGGTCGACGCGCGGCTTGTAGTAAAAGCCATCCAGCTGGCTGGCAGTCGCGATCTGCATCAGGTTGTGGTAACCCGCTTGGTCCTGGGCGAGAAGGACAACGTGGGTTGGGCGGGTATCGAATTGGGGGTCCTTCTGTGTCATCCGTCGCGGCGACACATACATCTCGCAGCCGATGATGGGCCGGATGCCCGCCCTCTTGGCTGCGTCGTAGAAGTGGAGCGCGCCGAACATCACCCCGTGATCGGTCAATGCCAGCGCCGGCATGCCCATGGCAGCGGCCGTGCGCGCCAGGCGGTCGGGCTTGGCCATACCGTCGAGCAAGGAATAGTCACTATGGACGTGGAGATGGACAAATTCAGCCATGGGCTACCTGAAACGAGTGCGGCCACAGAACCACGTCACCGCACCGGCGATTATACCAGAGCACGCCGTGGGCGGCAAGCGGCGGCGAGCTGCCGAGCCGGCACGCGTAGGTTTCGTGGTTCCCGTTAATCCGCGCCCTCGACCTTGCCGCAGCCGGCATCCTGGACTATGATGGGCAGGACGTGCCTTGCGCCCGATCGCGCGCAGCAGACAACCAAGTGAGGAAGAGCATGACCATCATCCCCGAAAGCCTGGCCGACCAAGTCTATGTCAGGGGAAGCCTGCGGTGTAGCGCAGCAGGGTGCGAGCTACAGTTCCGCAACACCTACGCCCCCGTCACCATTGTCCGCTTCCGCGCGCTGGAAATCGACGGCAGGAACCTGGTCGATCAGGCCCTCGCTGTCACGGCCGGCGGAGTCGAACGCCCGGCAACGGGCGTCACCCCCCAAGCTCCCCTCCCCTTCGCCTTAGCAGAATCGGTGACCCTGCGGCTGCCCGGTCTTTCCCTCCCTCCAGGCAGGCACGCTCTCACGGTCCGGGTGGGCATAGCCGAGATGGGCGAGATTGTCCTGCAAGTCTCGGACGGAGCGCCGGCCGGCCAACCCACGCACGAGTCACAAGCCAAGCCCTCGACGGCCCGATTCCGACCGGTCAAGATCGCCATCCTCGGCGCAGGCAGCACCGTCTTTGCCCGGCAGCTCATCACCGACCTGCTGTGCACGCCCGGTCTGGAGCAGGGCACCTTCGCCTTGGTCGATATCGACCCGGCCCGCCTGGAGCTTGCGCACCGCGCCGCCGAAAAGCTCGTACAGGCCTCAGGCCGGCACTGGTCCGTCGAAGCCAGCGTCGACCGGGCACAGCTCCTGGGCGGCAGCGATTATGTAATCAACACCATTGAAGTCGCCGGCCTGCGCAGTGTCCGCCACGACTATGATATCCCCCTCAAGTATGGGGTCGACCAGTGCATCGGCGACACCATCGGCCCCGGGGGCGTCTTCAAGATACTCCGCACCGGCCCTGCCTGGCTGGCGATCCTCAAGGATATCGAGCGGCTCTGTCCCCAGGCCGTCGTCATGAACTACACCAACCCGATGTCGGCCTTGACGCTCCTGGCCCTGCGCGCGACGCAGCTACAGGTCGTCGGGCTGTGCCACTCGGTACAGGGCACCTCGCGCCAGATCGCCGGTTACCTGGGGGTCCCCAGCGAGGAGCTCCGCTTCCGCTGCGCCGGCATCAACCACCTCGCATGGTTCACCCAGCTGCTGTGGAACGGGCAGGACATGTACCCGCGCCTCCGCCAGGCCGCCGCCGACCCGCAGGTCTATGAATCAGATCCCGTGCGCTTTGAGATGATGCTGCACTTTGGCGCCTTCGTTACCGAGTCCAGCGGGCACTTCTCCGAGTACGTCCCCTACTTCCGGAAGCGGCCCGAGCTTGTGGCTCACTACACCCGGTCCGGCTACCGGGGAGAGAGCGGCTTCTACGCCAACAACTGGCCGCAGTGGCGGGCCAGGGCAGAGGAATCCACCCGCGCCATGGTGGAGAGCACCGCCGACGCTGCCCTCAAGCGGAGCCTTGAGTACGCGTCCGTCATCGTCGAAGCGATCGAGGGCCGGCAGCCGGCCGTCATCTACGGCAACGTCCGAAACAGCGGGCTGATCGACAACCTTCCGCAGGGAGGCTGCGTGGAGGTAGCCGTCCTGGTGGACGGCAATGGGCTGCACCCCACCCACTTCGGCCCGCTGCCGGAGCAGCTAGCTGCCCTGGATGCTGCACACATGCACATCCACGAGTTGATGGTCCGTGCCGTGTTGGAGCGCGACCGGGAGGCCGCGCTCCTTGCCCTCATGCTGGACCCTCTCACCGCGGCCGTCTGCTCTCCGAGGCAGGTCCGGCAGATGTTCGACGAGCTGTGGGAAGCTGAGCGAGCCGAGCTGGAAGCGTTCTAGAACGAGAGCGCAGGGCGGGTCGCGCTCACTCTTCGCCTGGGGGTACGATCTCAATCTCGAACAACCACGGCCAGAGCTTGCCGGTGACAAAGAGCCGGTCACCTTCCGCGTCGTAGGCAATCCCGTTCAGTACGTCGACCTCGGAGGCGACTCCGGTCGTATCGAGCAAGCCCGTGAGGTCAACCACGCCGGTTGTGCGGCCGGTCGAGGGATCAATTCGGACGATACGGTCTGTCAGCCAGACGTTTGCCCACACTTCGCCGTCGATGTACTCGAGCTCATTCAGGTGAGTCACCGGCCCTTGTCCGTCGCTCACCTGGATGCTCGACACAACCCGGAGGGTCTCGGGGTCCAGGAAGTGCAGTGCTGAGGTGCCATCACTCATCACCAGGGTGCAGCCGTCCGTGGTGATGCCCCACCCCTCGGTCGTATACGCAAAAGTGCGCTCCTTTTGGAGCGTCTCCCGATCGTACACAAAGCCGACCTGCGACGTCCAGGTAAGCTGAAAGATCTCATCACCCAGGACGGCAATGCCTTCGCCGAAGTAGGGCGCGGAGAGCGCGCTCGACTGCAGGACGGCCCCAGTCTCCAGGTCCACTCGGCGAAGACCCGAGCGGCCCACCAATCCCGTGCCCTCATACAGGGCGCCATCGATCAGGACCAGGCCCTCCGTGTAGGCCGATGGGTCGTGCGGGTAGGCTCGCACCACGCGGTAGGAATACACGGGGATGGGAGCAGGGCTTATCGGCGAGGGAGCCGGCGCGCCTGTCGGCACAGGGCGGTTTGTGGCTGTTGGCAGGGGTGAAACTGCATGACCCGCGGCGGGCGTCCGGGTAGACCAGGCTTCAGGTATCGACGTGGAAGGCGCAGCCGGGCCACACGCCCCGGCGGAGGCCAGCAGGATCAGGCCAAGGCAGGCGACCAGCCCCCACGTCCTGCGCTGGCAGCCAGGCGTGAGGCGTCCCATGGCTGCCAACCGGCACTTGTGCCCCGACGGCAGAGTTTTCACGAGACGCCTATCGCTCCCTGGATCCACACGTGACACGAGGCGTGCCGGGAAAAGAGCAGGCCCTTGCTTCCCCAAGGGGAGACAAGGGCCCGCGGTCTTTCCACAGGGTGCCGCCCAGGGAGGCTACGCCCTCCGGCCACCCTTGAGTTGGTCCGTCAGCCTCTGGAGCTCTTCCCAGGCACCGTCGGCAGCCAGCCGTGCCTGCTGCGGCCAGGTCGTGGGATCGGCCAACCGGAGCAGCCTGGGATCGGCTCTCTCGAGGATCTCAAGGATGCGAGCCGGGTTGAGGTCAGCCAGTTGGCGGAAGCTCACAATGCCCGCTGCATTCAGAACACCGGCGATCTTGGGCCCAATTCCCTCAATGACCTTCAGGTCATCGAAGGCCCCTGACACCCTCGACGCAATGGCACCCAGCCCTGGAACCTCGACTTCAGGCAGGCGCACATCGGGAAGCTCGACCTCGGGCGCACGCACCTCGGGCAGGTCAACATCCGGCAGTGCCACATCGGGTAGGCGCACATCGGGCAGATCGACGTCCAGCAGTGCCAGGTCGGGCACCTGCACGTCGGGTAGATCGACCTCCGGCAGTGCCACATCGGGTAGGTGCATGTCGGGCACCTGCACGTCGGGCAGGTCGACCTCCGGCAGCGCCACATCGGGCAGGTCGACCTCCGGCAGCGCCACATCGGGCAGGTCAACATCCGGCAGTGCCACATCAGGTAGGTGCATGTCGGGCAGATCGACGTCCGGCAGTGCCAAGTCGGGCACCTGCAGGTCGGGCATGTCGACATCCGGCAGCGCCACATCGGGCAGGTCGACGTCCGGAAGTGCCACCTCAGGCAGGTCCACATCTGGCACGGCAACCTTCGGCAGGTCGACGTCTGGCAGCGCCACCTCAGGCAGGTGCACGCCGGGCAGGTTCACATCCGGCAGCGCCACATCGGGCAGGTCGACGTCCGGAAGTGCCACCTCAGGCAGGTCGACGTCCGGAAGTGCCACCTCAGGCAGGTCCACATCCAGCACGGCAACCTTCGGCAGGTCAACATCCGGCACAGCTACCTTCGGCAGGTCGACGTCCGGCAGCGCCACCTCCGGCAGATGCACGTCGGGCAGGTCCACGTCCGGCAGCGCCACCTCAGGCAGGTGCACGTCGGGCAGATCGCCCTTCGGCAGGTCGACGTCCGGCAGTGCCACCTCCGGCACGGCTACCTTCGGCAGGTCGACATCCGGCAGCGTCACACCCGGCACGGCCACCTTCGGCAGTGCCACCTCCGGCGCTGCTACCTTGGGCAGCGATACTCCGGGCAGCGCGACTCCCTCAGCCCGGCCGGCTGCAGCCTCTTTCGCTTCCCCCTTCGGATTAAGCCACCACCAAATGACATAGGCCGCAAATGCCAACAGGAGCAGTGCGACAAGCACCCAAACCCACCATCGGCTCTCCTGCTGCTGCACTTCCTGGGCCAGAGGATACGCTGACCCCATGAGCGACAAGCAAACACCGATCAAGAGCGCCCAAGAGCTGAGTCTCCGCGCCATAGCGATTCTATCCTTCCTTCCCTTGGCCGGCGCAGCTCTGCGCCGGTCCCCAATGAATCACCGCTGGGTCAGCCCTAGTAGGTAATGATCCGGTCTAGGCCCTTGGCCTGCTCAACCCAATTGGACACCATGGCCTGGGTCGGGAGCCGTCGCACGAGCTTCTTCTCGGCGTTGACTGCCTTCATCTTCTCGAACAGGTTGTCCGCCCTTCGCTTGGCCAACTCGACCACCGTATCGACGCCTGCGCACTCGAGGAGGTCAGAGTACTCTTCCGCAACCCCCTTGATTCGGAACAAGTCGGCGCGGTTGACCCACTCGAGGATCGCCTTGTAGCTGATGCCAGATTTCTCTGCCAGCTCCTTGCGACCCTCGGGCGTCTTGCCCGCCTCCAGTAGGGCTTCCAGGCTGCGAATGCCGGCCGCCTGAAGCTTTCCGAAGTAGACCTCGCCGATACCCTCAATCGCCAACAGCTTTGTCATGATGATCTCTCCTTCTCTTTTTTGGTGTCCCTTGGAGCGCTCACAACGCTCATCCCACATTATACCGCGCGGCCATTACAATGCAAATTACGCGTTAACATACATTGCCTCCAGCTTGGGGACAATGGCGCTCCAGTCATACAGGGCGGCAGCAAAGCGGAACGCGCTGCTCCCCAGCACCGCTCTCCTGTGCGGCTCGCCCAGCAGGCCCACGACCGCAGCGGCAAAGTCGGTGGGCGTGTCCGCCACGAGCAAGTCACGGCCCGGCATCAGGTCAAACCCCTCGCAGCCCAGCGATGTGGATACCAGGGCCTTGCCCATCGCCATTGCTTCCAGCACCTTCAGGCGCGTCCCTCCCCCAATGCGAAGGGGGACCACGTAAACCGCTGCTGAGGCGATATAGGGGCGGACATCCTCCACCCTCCCCGTCAGGCGCACAGCCGGATGGCCGGCCAGGGCAGTCAGGCGGCGATGGGGGTCCTTTCCGACGACCCAGAAAAGGGCATCCGGCACGTCAAGCCGGATCAGCGGCAGAACCTCCTGCACGAACCATAGCACAGCATCCACATTGGGCCGGAAATCCATCTTGCCGGTAAAGACCAGGCCGGGTCGCCCGAGGTCCTCACCGGCTGCCCCCAAAACCGCCGAAAGGGGCGCAGTGGGCTGCGTGTAGAACGCGACGTCCACCCCATTGGGTACCACAACAGGCTCAAGCCCCGGAACAAGCTCGCGCAGTGCCTGCGCATCCACGTCCGACACAGAAACGACCCGATCCGCAGTCAGGCAGACATGGCGCTCGTAGCGACGCAGTCGCCGCCACTGGACAAAGGAGTACGTTGCGCCAATCCAGCCCCGTGGATTGCGGCTCCGCAGGTCGGTCTCAAAGGCCCGCTGTTGGAGGACATACTCGGTGTTGTGGTCGTCAAACACCAGGAGCGGCACCCGCTGAGCGGCGTCCCCCGCCCGTGCCGCCGCTGCTTCCAGGAGGTAGCGCGCCAGCTCGATTCCCTCCACCTCCAGCACGTCAGGTTTCGTCTCCTGCAGAGCCGAGGAAACCGCCTCGCTGTACTCGGCCGACGGGAGGCGCTGAGCCATGTCGGGGAGGCGTGAAAACAGCAGCCCGGACAGCCTCTGCCGCATGGTGCGTCTCGGGGTGGGCACAACACGGATGCTGCTGCACTGCTCGTGCAGCGGGGAGCCGGCACACACGTCCGGATCGCCGAAAGTGAGCAGGTGCACCTCGTGCCTGCGTGCCAGGCCGGCGATCAGGTTGTAGTTGCGGATTGTGGTCCCCTGGTTAGGGGGATAGGGGAACTGCGGGGTGAGGACAAGGATCCGCTTGCCGCGCGTCATCGCACTGCGTCAAGCTCCCGAGACCCGCTTGTAGATCGCCGCCGTCTCGGTCGCCGCCCGTTCCCAGGAGAATCGCGCAGCCTGGCGAAGGCCCTTTACCCGCATCTCGCGCCCTATCTCAGAGTCGCTCAGCACCCGCCACATCGATACGGTCAGCTCATCGACGTTGTTCGGATCGACCAGCAGTCCGGCATCCCCCACCACCTCAGGCAGGGAGGCCACATTCGACACGATCACCGGCAGGCCGCAGGCCATTGCCTCGAGCGGCGGAAGGCCAAACCCCTCGTAGAAAGCGGGATGGGTGAGCAGCTCAGCGGCGTTGTACAGGTAGAGCAGGTCCTCGCTCGACACCCGCCCCACGAAATGAACGCGGCTTTCCAGCTTGAGCTGTTCGACCAGCGCAAAGGCGTCTTCCGACAGCCACCCTTTTCCGCCGGCCAACACCAGGTGCACATCCTCTTTGTAGCAGTCGAGCAGTTGCCTGACCGCCCGGAGAAGGGTAGGGACATTCTTGCGCGGCTCAATCGTGCTGACAAAGAGCAGGAATCGTCCGTCCACCCCATGGCGCTGGCGCACATGCTCGCGCGCCTCCGCCCGATCGATGGGCCGGAAGATGGGGTTGGCAGCCTCGTAGACAACGGTGATCTTGTCCTCCGACACCCCCAAGTGCTGGATGGTGTCGCGCTTGGTGTTTTGCGAGACCGCGACAATGTGATCGGTCCACCGCACCGCCTGGTCGATATGCCCATAGTACCGCGCACTCTCTTTTGTCAGGAAGTGAGGGTACAGGAGGAACGCCAGGTCGTGTACAGTGATGACAGACCGGCAGCCTGGCCGGTCGGGCGGGATAAAGTCGGGCGAGTGCAAGATGTCGAGCCCAAGCCGCATGATCTCGACGTTCAGAGACTTGCGTTCCAGCCGGTGGTGGCTGGGCGTCCAGAGCGAGACGCGCCGGAAGTTGGGCTGCTCCACGATGCTGGTATGGTCTTTGCGGCTCTGCAGGAGAACGTACTCGTTCTCCCTGTCCACCTTCGACAGGCCCTTCACAAGATGGAGGATGTACTGGCCAATGCCAGCCTGGCTGTAGTAAACCAGCCGGGCATCGATTCCGATACGCATGGTGACTCTGCTACCCCTCAAGACAAAAAGAGCGCCCTCCGCTGACATCTGTGGTGAGCTGATGGAGGGCGCCTGCGACCCGGGCCGCATCATACCATCTTCGCGGTCGCGCGTCAAATCGAGTGGGGAATAGGCAATCGCTCAGGCAGGCAGAGTCGAGAAGTAGAACCTCTGCCGGAAGCGCCGCAGCAGTCGCAGGATCGGTGCCCCCAACAGCAGCAGGAGGGCAAAGTTGCCGGCCGCACGGACGAGATCCCACCAGAGCGAGGTGACCACGTAAAAGAGGGCATAGCGCCTGAGCGCTTCCAGCGCCGTCAGGCCGGGCTGCCAGTACAGCTCGGATTGGCCGGCAGAAAAGACGTAGGGCCAGAACCAGACATTCATCAGCGCCCCGAAGGCAAAGCCAATCAACAGCCCCCACGCGGCCAGCATCAGAGCCTCGACACGCGGGCGCCGGTCCAGATGCGGCAGCAGGCCGGACAACAGCCCCACCCATCCCGCCGACAACATCTGGTAAGGAAGCCAAGGCCCAATCCCAAACCCTATGAAAGCAGAGACGGCCAGCGAAAAGACGCCCAGCAGGAAGCCAAAGGTCGGGCCAAAGGCGTACCCACACAGAATCGGCAGCAGAAAGACCAGGCTAAAGCCTCCTGGTCCCGGCACCCCGCGCAGCACGGCGTTGACCGCGGTGAGGATGCCCAGCACGGCAACCAGCTTGACATCCAGGAGCCCGGCAGACAGGCTGTTCAGCGCAGCCGCCAGGCAGAGAACGACCACTGCCGCAAAGACCAAGGGAGCATCCTGCGTATGCGCCAGGGCCTCGAACCCCTCCCTCTGCTGCGGCACGAAGAAGGGGTAGAGGAAAGCCGCCAGGCCGATGAGGCTGGCAATCACAAGGATGGCAGCGTTCAAGCTCCTCTGCATAGGGAGTGCCCGCCCTCTACGCGGCTCTCGCCAGCCCAGCCAGGGCAAGTGCGTCCTCAACCGTCAGCAGGTTGATGTCGCGGAAGAGCTTGCTGACCTGCGATGCGAACACCAACGATTGGCGCATCACCTGCCTGGTCGGGCCGTCCACGACCACGCGCCCTTCGGCCAGCAGGATGACCCGGTCGGCGCACTGCGCCACCAGCTCCACGTCGTGTGAGGCCATGAGGATCGTGCGTCCTTGGGCTTTCAGACGTTTCAGCAGGCGCGCCAGGGCCGCCTTCTGCTCATAGTCCAGGCCCCGCGTGGGCTCATCCAGGAGCAGGATCTCGGGCTCGGCCACGAGTATCGCAGCCAGCGCCACCCGCTGCCGCTCCCCCACGCTCAAGTCACGTGGATAGCTGCCCGAGTGGCTCGCAAGGCTCAGGGCATCCAGCAGTGAGCGGTAGTCGCCCGTCGGTTGGCCATGGCCGCGCCTCGTGAAATCGAGCTCCTCCCGCACAGTGTCGCTGAACAGCAGCGCCTGCGGGTTCTGCGGAACATAGCCAACGAAGCGGATGATCTCCTCGACGGGAGCCGTTCGAGTATCCAGCGCCGAGGCGCCGCTGCCGTGGATCTGCACCGCCCCGCGGCCGGGCTGCAGCAGGCCCACCATCTGCTTCAGTAGAGTGGTCTTGCCCGCTCCGTTGCGCCCCATCAGGGCCACGAACTCGCCTCTCCGCACATCCAGCGACAGCCCATCCAGCGCAGGATGGCCGTTGTAGGAAAAGGCCAAATCCCGCACTGAGACCGAGACCTCGCCCGGGGCGCCCGGCTGCCCAGCGCGGGTAGTCCCGGCTGCCTTCGGCTGGGGAGAAGAAGGGGGTGCGCCCTGCTCCTGGGCCTGGCTCAAGGGAGCCACCTGGGCGGCAAAGCGCCGTCCCTCTTTGATGGTCAGTGGCAGAGGCGTCCATTGCAGCGCCTTGGCCACCTGTATCAGCGGAGGGACGAGATCCACCTGCGCCAAGACCGCTCGCGGCTCATCCAGCAGAGGGGGTTGGCCCTCACCCGGGAAGTAGAGGATGCGATCCACATACTGCACGACCCGCTCGAGTCGATGCTCAGACAGGACGACCGTCAGGCCCAGGTCATGATTCAGCCTTACCAGGGTGTCGAGCACCTCCTCGGCAGCCTGCGGGTCGAGCTGTGAGGTCGGCTCGTCGAGCACCAGGAGGCGCGGCTGGAGGGTCATGACCGCGGCAATGGCCACCCTCTGTCTCTCACCGCCCGACAGGGTATGCACCGAGCGCCCGCGCAGGTGGGCGATGCCCAGCTGGTCGAGTGACTCCTCCACCCGCTTGCGCATCAGCAGGGGGTCCACTCCCTGGTTCTCCATCGCAAATGCCAGCTCGTCCTCCACCCTGTCGACCACGAACTGCGCCTCCGGGTCCTGCAGGACGAACCCAACGAGGTCGGCCATTCCCCTGGGGGCCAGGGCGACCGGGTCGCGGCCATAGACCTGGACCGACCCGGAGATGGTCCCTCCATAGAAGTGAGGCACCAGGCCATTCAGGCACCGCAGGAAGGTGGACTTGCCAGCACCGGAGGGCCCCATCACCAGGAGGAACTCGCCATCGGGGATGTCGAGCGAGAGGCTGCGCAGGACCGGGTCCGGCGCCCCTGGATAGCGATAGCTCAGGCGATCGAACTGGATCACTCCAACATCTCCTCATCACACATAGCGTATTCAACCCCATCACGGCCGGCTCCCGGCCGCGCATGACCGCCGCCCGATCTCTTCGGAACAAGAAGGGCCGGTACAGCCAGGAACAGCAGCGCAGCCCCGAGCCACGGGCTGAAGGGAGGCAGCAGCGAGCCCGGCTGGTAGGGATTGTAGACCAGCAGCTCCGGCACACTGCTGCGCGCGGCCACGAGCCCGCCGAGGGCCACGAGGCTTGCCGCCACGACCAGCGTGCTGTGGGCTGTCCAGGGACTGCGCCGGTAGCGCGTGCGCCGGACTCGTTTCCCTTGAAGCCAGAAGAGAACCAACAGGCCAAGCGTTCCCGCGCCTGCCAGGCCCCAGTTCAGCAGGCTGCCGGACGGCCGGTAGGCGGCCAGGAACAGACCGGTCAGCAGCGCGAGCAGGGCGGCCAGCGTGCCTGCCAGCCGCAAGTTGGACTGGCGCACCGGCAGAGGACGCACCGATGCGCCAAAGCCGCGCGCCTCCATCGTTTCGGCCAGCTGGATGGCGCGCTCCAGGCTGGTCGCCAGGAGAGGCAGCACCAGCGGAAGCAGGGCGCGCACGCCCCGGAACCGGTGGCCCCGAATGCGCTGAGCCTCGCGTATCTCCCGGGCACTCAGCACCAGCTGCGGCACGAACGTGATGGCGATCGAGGCGACGACGCCTGCCTGGAAGAGGAACGCCGGCGTAGCCCGCATCAGGTCGTAGTGGTCGACGGCCGCATTGAACGCCGCAAAGACCACCAGGATGGCAAACAGGCCAAGGCCATTGACGGCGCCGGCGACCACCGCCTCCAGGGTCACCGCGCCGCCGACGATGGGCCAGTTCTCGGGCAATCGGAACAGGACCATCGTCCCGCTGTGATTCGCCAGGGCGTTGAACGGAATCGTGAGCGCCACGAGAAAGAAGCCCATCTTGACCAAGCTCCCCCAGCTGCTTCCGGCGAGCGACCGGCGCCCATACACCGAGTACACCAGCCAGGCGCTGCCCAGAACAAGGACCAGGTAGAGCGGGTTGCGCAGCGTGAAGGCAGGCACGGCCGCCGCTGCCAGCCAGGCAAGGAGCGCGGCCGTGTTGGGCAGTGCAGAGGTGCCCCGCGCATCCATGGGCCTACACCCGCCGCCCTGCACGCAGGTAGGCCGCGGCGGCAGCCAGCATCAGGAGCATCAGCCCAAAGGGCCAGTAGCTGCGCCAGCCTGCCTCGCCCCCCTCCGTGCCACCGGCCGGGCTCGCGGGCTCGCCGGTTCCCTCAACCGGCAGGGGCGTGGCGGTGGGCACGGCGGTCTCCTCTGCTGCACGATGAGTCGGCGCAGGTGTGCTAGCTGCCTCCGGCAGGGGCAAAGCAGTCCACGTTGGGACCGGCGTCGGGGTCGGAGGGGGAGCACAGACCGACTCAAAGGTCAGCTCCTGGCCCGGCGGGGTGTGGCCATCCCCCCAGACCCAGGCCTCCATCGAGCCCGGCACAGACTCGTGGGCCAATGCGCCCAGTGTGGAGTACACCCACTCCGCCTGTCCGGGCTGCCGGTAGTAATAGTTCCAGTACCGGCAGGGGCCGTTCCCCATGCACTGGCAGAAGCACGCATCCACCGGGTAGTCACATCCGGTGCCCGCGATCTTGCAGACGGTGATCCCGCCGCCGTGGGTGGCGTCGATGAGGACCTCCAAGCCGGAGCGGGCCAGCATCTCCGATCCGGCAATCGCATCCCCCTCGAACTCGACGCACCGGCTAACCAGGCTGCCATCCTCAAAGAGAACGGCGAGCCCGGCGCGGTTCGGCTCAACGGCGGAAGTCGACGCAGCCCAGCCCACCATGGCCAAGAGCACCAGGGCCAGCCCAAGGCAGGCACGACGGCCACACACCGGCAGGATGCGGCAGCCCGTGGGTTCCGGCATCCCCTACCGCTTGCGTCCCCGGAGCAGAGCACCGCTCACCGCGAGTGCCAGCCCTGCCGCCGTGACCAGCCAGGCCGGGTCCACCCCTGCACCGCCCGTGACAGGCACGGTCACCGGTGCCGCGCTCGCGGCCTCGCCAACGCTCATCGTCGCCAGGATCAGCGCCTTGCCGGTCCGCGCCGGCGCAGCCTGAACGGTTGCCAGGAGGTTATCGCCCGGGGCGTCCGCCTTCCAGGACCAGGCGCCGCTCTCGTTCTGCAGCGCATCCAGTGCGTCGTTGGGTGTCTTGCCCTTGGCACTGGTCCAGCCCTCGCCTGCCGGGTCCTGGCCCGCAGCCAAAATCGCCTGCACGGTGACCGCCGTCGAGTTGGCGTCCGTGGCAGTGCCATAGTCCGACGGGTTCTGGTAGGGCCAGCCCCCATCTTCGTTCTGGATCGCCTTGTAGTAGGCCAGCGCCTTGGCCACCGCCGCTCCGTCAGCCGGTTCCCCGCCGGCCAGGAGAGCCTGGACGGCATACGCGGTCGTATTGGTGTCTGACGCCGTGCTCGCGCCGCCATCCCACGCCCAGCCGCCATCCCCCTGCTGCGCCTTGCGGATCAGGGCCAACGACGCCGCGGGGATCGGCCGCTCCACGGACTTGAGGGCGATAGCAGACAGCAGCGTGCTGACGAAAGTATCGGCAGCTCCGCCGATCCGGCCGTCCGCACCGGACAGCGCCTCCAACTTGGCCACCGAATCGACGCCGCCGAACAGGCGTGGGTTCTCCCCGGCCGCTACGAGGGCCAGGATCAGCTTGGAGAGGTCGCCGGACCCGGCTGCCGCCGATCCGTTCTTGGAGAGGTAAGTGAGGGGTGTATTGCCGCCCTGCGCAAAATCGGCGGCGTTCCCATCCAGGGCAAGGATCGCAAGCAGGACGTCTGCCGTCGAGCCCAGGGCGCTGTCTGGGGTGAACCCGTTTCCGAACCCACCGTCTGCGTTCTGCTGTGTCCCCAGGTAGCCGAGGGCAGCCGGTAGGTCTGCCAACCCCAGCACCGGCGAGACGACCACAGACAGGAGCAGCACCACCAGGGCCAAGCGAGCAAGTGCGATCTTCATCTTTCTCTCCTTCGAAGAAATGAAATGCCCTGACCAACCGGTCAGGGCCTCTGTCCTAAAACAAAACCCCTTGCCTTTCGACAAGAGGTGGTTCATGGCTTGGGTGCCATGCGCCTACCCCCTTTCCGCGAAGGTCCACAGCGCGATCGCGGCGGGTGACCTGGCTCTCTGACAGTGGTCAGACTACAGTTGCGGGACAGCGCCGGACTTTCACCGGCTTCACCCTTTGGGCCCTGCGCTTCCGGGCAGCAGGACACCACGATCACATCTATCTATTCAGTTGTTGCCTCACAATAGCACGTCCGGACGGAGGTGTCAAGCTCAGGCGCGCCCGCGCACCTCCTCCTCCAATCGCTCAAAGAAGACAACCATGAACCCGTGCCTATCCGCCGCCAACTGCCGTGCGCTCGCGGTCAGGAGGCGATCCTGGATCTTGGTTAGCTTCATTCGAAACTCGTGGACAGGGGTATGCTCTCCCCGAGTCCCGGCGCACTCCTGGTAGCCCTCGGGCACCTCGCCCCACAGCCTCTGGCCCTCGTGTCCCCCATAGGCAAAGGCGCGCGCCACACCAACCGCGCCGATGGCGTCGAGCTTGTCAGCGTCGTGCAGCACCTTGGCCTCGACACTCTGCGGCTCTGGACCGGCTCGGAAGCGGTGCGCGGCAATGGCATGGGCGACGGCCTCCACCCTCTCCGGGGGTTGGCCGGCTAGGAGCTGGCGGGCCATGTCAGCGCCGGCCTGGGCATGGTCCACCCCAGGCAGGCCGCCGTTGCGCGCCATGTCGTGCAGCAGCGTCGCTGTGCGCACAATCTCCAGGTCGGCCCCCTCAGCCGACCCGAGCCGCTCAGCCAGGGCCAGCACGCGCATCACATGGTCAAAGTCGTGGATGGCGTCCGCTCCCTCGTAGTAGCGGCGCGCTTCGTCGATCGTGATCATTCTCCCCTGCCTACGGAGCCGGATGTACGGAGAGGTACTGCTGCAGGATGGCGGCTGCTTCCCCCAGGATCTGGTAGCTGTACCATTCCTGGGAGCTGGTCATGGCAAAAACCGCAGCGCCTGCCACATAGTCGTCCAGCTGAAGCTGGCTGTCGTACCATGCCAGCTGCTCGACATAGTTGCCGGGTGCGTCAATGCCCATACCCAGCTCCGCCCAATAGGAGGCAAAGTCCTGCCAGCCTTGGCCGGGCGGCCCTGGGCGGTTGGCAACCAGCCCATCTACGCCGCACTCGGTGATGAGAAGAGGCAGCCGAACCCCCCACGGCTGGAGGTATTGCCGGTAGACCTTCCGGTATCGCAGCGTCAACCAGCCCTCATCGCTCGGGCTTGCTCGCCGGTTCAGCGGCGGCCTTGTCGTCATCTCCCACACAGTGGGCGCCGAGTACTCATGCAGGCCCAGGTAGCCCGCATGGGCTTGGGCCGCCTCCAGCGCAGGACGGAAGGCCTGCCACCACTCCAGGGGTGGATTGCCGGTGCCAAAGTTGCCGACCACGGCGCGCAGCCCGTTGTCTGCCAGCAATCGGACCCGCTCCGCCTCCAGGCCTGCGAAGCGGCGCATCTGGTCCTCGTCTGCGGGCGCCGGCTCGTTGTAACCCTCCCAGGCATCGACCAGCCCCAAGCGCCGCGGGTCCTGGGCAAGGGGCAGCACTGCCTCGACGGCGGCGCGCGCTTGGGCGGCCCCATCGGCGCCCAAGTCGGCTTGGCCCAGCGTCGGCGGTCGCCCAACGATGAGCGTCCTGGGCGATCGCGCCCGCACATCCGACAGGAACACAGGGTCGAATTCCAGGGTCTTGAGCAGGGCCACATTCCCCGTGGAGATCAGGTCCATGATCTGTGGGTGATACCATGCCACAAAGAGGCCCAGCTTGCTGGCCGGCCCCGCAGGAAACGGCGTGGGCAGCGGCGTAGGCGTAGGTTCCAGCGGCGGTGCGGGAGACGCAGCCGGCACCGTGGGTGACGCCAACGGCGATACGAAAGGCTCAGCCCAAGTCGGGCTGGCCGGAACGGCACTGGGGGATGCGGGCTGTGAGGGGACCGCAGGCGGCGCCGTGCGTGCCCCCTCAGAAGGTGCTGGCGCGGGCTTGCGGGCCAGGCCGCAGCTCTCTAGCAAGGCAGCCAGCAGCGCAGCGCCGGAAGCTCTCAGAAACTGGCGGCGGCCCATGCGCGCCCCATCGTTGGACATACCCCCATTGTAGCCCAAGACATGTGCCAGGGCAACGGAAGGCATCCCTCTCCCCACGGCCAAGTCAAAGGTAGGCAGCAACCCCACCTCGTCCGTGGGGATGTCACCCTGAACGCAGCGAAGGGTCTCGGCTGCGCCGAACCGAGATGCCCTTCGTGCCTCAGGGCATGCTTCGCTCCGTTCAGCATCACGTCCTTGCGGACGTTGCCGGCGCGCTCCCTGACCAACACCGCTTCTTTGACCTCGACCGGCCTCCGTGATATCATCGTGAGGGATGGTATCGGTACCTCACTTGGAGTCCGTGGGGGCCGCCCGCCGCAGGGAATCGGTCGCGAGCAGGTACGGACCATTCCAGGCGCTGCCCGGCTGCTGGACGCCTTGACGGCGACCGGCGGCTGACCGGTCACAGGCACATGAGAGCCATCCTCGAGAGGAGATCTGATCGATGAAGATCTTGATCACCGGCGGTGCAGGGAGCGTCGGCAGGGAGCTGACCCAGAAGCTGGTAGAAGCCGGTCAGCACGTGCGGGTCTTTGACCTGCCGGTGTGCGATTTCGGCGCGCTCGAGGTCCTGCCGCGCACCGAGATCGTCAAGGGTGATATCGGCGATCCGGCCACCGTGCGCAGTGCGGTCGAAGGGGTCGATGCCGTGCTGCACCTCGCGGCACTGCTGCCGCTGGCCAGCGAGCGCGACCGGGCCAAGACCTTTGCCGTAAACGTCACCGGCACCCAGCGCCTGGTCGACGCGGTCCGGGCGGCGGGTAACAAGGCCCGGCTGATATTCTCGTCCACGGTCGCCACCTACGGCAGCACGGTGGACGAAGAGCCGCCGCTGAAGGTCACCCATGCTCAGCACCCGGTGGACATCTACGGCGAAAGCAAGGTCGCAGCCGAGCGCGTCATCATGGACTCGGGAGTCCCCTACACCATCCTGCGCATCACCGCCATCTCGGTACCGGCCCTGCTCGACCCGCCCGAGATCTATCCCTTCATGCACGACCAGCGCGTCGAGTTGGTGAACCGCGCCGACGTGGCGCTTGCCCTGCAGGCGGCGGTCCTCCAGCAGACGGCGGAAAGCCACGTCTACAACATCTCTGGCGGACCCACCTGGCAGATGCGCGGCCTCCAGTACGTGGAAGCCGTCTTCCGCATCCTGGACATCCCGATCGAAGACGCCATCTACCGGCAGACGCCCTGGTGGAGCGACTGGTACGACACCGCCGAGTCGGAAGCCGCGCTGCACTACCAGCGCACGACCTTTGATGAGTACCTTTCCCAGCTCGACACCGCCGTCCGCGAGGCACTGGGGTTGTAGGAACCCAAAGGGGAGCCAACTTGGAAGAGGGTTCGCACGCCTTTGTGCACATGGTCCGCCACCACGGGGACGATCCGGGCTACCCGCCCGACCCGAGCCTGCGCAGGCCGGCGACGGTGGTGGCTGGCTTCCTTGGCTCGGGCAAGACCACCCTGCTCAACCACTTCCTCACCCACGCGCCCAAAGCCCGCACAGAGGTAATCGTCCGCGAGTACGGGGACATCGGCATCGACCAGGAGCTGATAAACACCGGCGATGCGCACATCCTCCTCATCCTGGCGGCCAATCTCTTCGTCGATCCGCAGACGCGTCTCTATTGGGGGCTGGAGAACCTCTACAGCCGCTGCGACAAGCTGGGGACCAACCGCTACACCTGGCAGGACGTCGACTTCGATCGCGTCTTGATCGAGAGCAGCGGCCTTGATCGTCCGGAGCACATGGCACAGCTCTTCTACCTGGACAAGCTGCGCGACCACTTCCGCCTGGACGCGGCCATAGTCGTCGTCGACGCCGAGTACGGCGACATGACCTTGGACCAATATCGCTTTGCCCGCGACCAGGTCGCCTTTGCCGACATCCTGCTCCTGAACAAAGCCGACCTGGCGGGCGAAGCCGCTCTGAGTCACCTGGAGGCCAGGCTGCGCCGCATCAACCCCCTGGCTCGCATCCATCGCACCGAGTACACCGCCCTCCCCTGCGAGCAGCTTCTGGACGTGGGGCTGTTCGACGGCGTGCCCGGCTTTGACATCCTGGCTGGCCTACAGCCGTCCGCCCCAAAGGGAGAAGAGAGATTGGACGATATCCAGAGCGTGGTGTTGGCCGAGAGCCGGCCGCTGGACAGGGACAAGCTGACCGCCTGGCTCCAGGCGCTCTTTGCCGCCCGCGGCCTCGACATCCTGCGCAGCAAGGGCTTTCTCAACTTCTCTGGATACGATCACCGCTTCGTCTTCCAGGGCGTGCGGCGCACCTTCCACTCCAAGGCGGACCGGCTCTGGCAGCCCGACGAGGAGCGCAGGAGCACGCTCGTCCTGATCGGCGAGCACCTGGAAGACGGGCCGGCGCTTCAAGAAGCATTCAGCGCCTGCGTCATGCAGCCGTGACGGCTCGTTCCAGACCCACAGGGGCTGTGCTTCGGCCGCGGCTGCAAGGAACAAGAGAGGAGACATTGAGCAGTGACAGATGGTAGGGAGTTAATCGAAGAGATCGTCCTCATCCTGGGGCAGTTGCCCGACCAGCTGAAGGCGGTCGAGGGCAGCTACTCAGCCGACGAGCGCGCCGAGATGGACGAGATCCTGGTGAGCGCCAACAAGTGGGTGGGCATGTGCCGCAAGAAGGTCTGGCTCCGCGGCGCCGAAGGGACAGGCATGGCACAGAACTGCCTGGACGCCGCACGCCGGATGAGCGACTCGCTTGGCAGCCCGGCCGCCGCGATCGAAGAGGCGGCCGACCTTTCCAGCCAGGCGGAGCGCTTGGCCCGCCTCGTAGCGACCAAGTCGTCGGTAATGACCTAGAGCGAATATCACAAACACCCTCCGACTCATCGCGCTCCCAACGGGACGGATGAGCGATACGGCGTGGGGAGCAATTCCCACGCCCGCCACTGTGCAAAGGAGGTGATTGGTCCGGGCGCGCCGCTGGGCGCGCCGGGCCGGCGCGTCCTTTTCTATTGGTGGGCGCCGGAAAGGAGCGGTGAGTTCCACATCAGAGTTCGGGCAGACAGCAATCAGCACTACGCAGCACCTATTGACTCAGCGAACACGCACACTATGGAGGGAAGAATGGCTTCAGAAGTGTTTTTCATGAACGACCGGGCCAATGCCCTGTCAGAGTCCATCAAGTACAAGGCAGTCAAGGTCTTTCGCGAAGCCGGGCTGGGCGAAATCTTCAAGCCCGGAGACACCGTGGGCGTCAAGATCCACATGGGCGAGCACGGCTGCTCGCACCACCTGCGCTCGTCCTGGATCCTCTCCATCATCAACGAGGTCAAGCGCCTGGGTGGCAAGCCGGTCGTCGTGGACTGCACCACCATCATCTTCGGCGACTACACGGCACGCGCCACCGCATCCGACATGATCGCGACTGCCCGGCGCCACGGCATGACCGAAGAGACCTTCGGCTGCCCCATCTGGGTTTGCGACGGAGAGATCGGCGAGTACGATGTCAAGGTCGATATCCCAAGCGGCACCTACCTCAAGTACACCTACATGGGCAAGAAGCTTCAAGAGCTCGATGCCATGATCGCCGTCACCCACTTCAAGGGGCACCCGATGGGCGTCTTTGGCGGTGCACTCAAGAACGTCGGCATCGGCTGCGGCTCCAAGCGTGGCAAGGCGCTCACCCACCTCCTCAACCACGAGCGCCTCGGGCTCAAGTACTTTGGCATCAACCAACAAGCTGCCCAGGCTGCCGCACAGGGGCCGCATCCCAACGGCCTCGATCGGCTGCTCATGTGCTGCCCCTTCGACTGCTTCGAGTGGGCCAACGACATGATTACCTTCCACCGGGAGCGCTGCCAGTGCTGCACCGGCTGCTTCGGCCCCGGCCTCTTCTCGGGCATCATGACCCCAAACCCTGAGATCATGCTCTACTGGGCATCGACCATCCCCGACGCCTTTGCCGGCTACGTGAACGCCATCGGCAAGGACAAGTGCGGCTATGTCAACTATGCAATGGACATCGCTCCCTGGTGCGACTGCGTCAACTGGAGCGACCGGCCGCTGGTCCCCAACCTGGGCGTCTTTGCCTCCAAGGACCCGGTCGCCATCGACATGGCCTGCCTGGAGATGGCAGAGCAAGTGGTGGCGCTGCCGGGCTCCAAGGCCGAGGAGCTGGGCTTTTCCGAGCCGGGCACCGAGCGCTTCACCCATGCCTCCAGCATGGCCGGGATCAGCCAGTGGGTCGCCATCAACTCGGGCATCCACAATGGGGTAGGTACCTCCGAGTACAAGCTGATCCTCTCGGACCCCGCCCCCGAGGAAGAGTTCTGGTTCCCGCCCTACACGCCCTCCAACACCTGGGGCAAGGTCAACCGCGAGGCGATGCGCAAGCTGGACTGGAACGTAGGCCGCTTTTTCTACGACGACCTCCAGCGGTCGATGATCGAGATGAGCCTCAAGCCGAAGGGCAAGGTCGAGGACTAGCCCGGCCCGGAAAGGATAAGGAGAGTCGAAAATGACAGCAGGATATGCAGGTAAGCTGCTCTTCGTGGACCTGACCACGGGCAGCATCCAGGAAGAAGAGCTGGACGAGGAGATGGCCCGCCTCTTCATCGGCGGCTATGGCATCGGCGCGCGGGTCCTGTACAGCCGGATGAAGCCGGGCGTGGACCCCCTGGGCCCCGACAACATGCTGGGCTTCACAACCGGCCCCCTGACCGGGACCGGAGCTTTCTTCAGCGGCCGCTGGACGATCGTCTGCAAGTCGCCGGTGACCGGCGGCTGGAATGACGCCAACTCGGGCGGCTTCTTCGGGCCTGAGCTGAAGAAGGCCGGCTACGACGCGGTCTTTGTGTCCGGTGCGTCCAAGACGCCGGTCTACATTTACATCAACAACGGCAAGGTCGAAATCCGCGATGCCTCCGCCCTCTGGGGCTTGGACGCCAAGGAGACCCAGGAAGCACTGGAGAAGGTGACCGACCCCAAGGTGCGCGCGGCAGTCATCGGTCCGGCCGGCGAGCACCTGTCGCTCGTCGCGGCCGTCATGAACGACGGTCACCGCGCCGCCGGCCGCGGCGGACCGGGGGCAGTCATGGGCTCCAAGAAGCTCAAGGCCGTGGCCGTGCGCGGCACCGGCGAGATAGCCGTCGCCAATCCGGCGCGGCTGCGCGAGATCAACCGCTCCATCACCGCCGCAATCAAGACGGGCGGCATGATGGGCCTGGCCGGTGCCTTCCAGGAGCTCGGCACCGGCGTCTTCACCGGCGGCTCGGCCCTGAGCGGCGACAGCCCGGTCAAGAACTGGGGCGGCGTCGGCGTCGTCGATTTCGGCGAAGCCGCAGCCATGCCCCTCAGTGCTGCGGTGATGGATGCCCAATACAAGACCAAGAAGTACGCCTGCGCCAACTGCCCGCTGGGCTGCGGGGCAGAGTATGAGGTCAAGGAAGGCAGATGGCCCATGGCCACCGAGCGGCCCGAGTACGAGACGGCCGCCCAGTTCGGCGTCAACATGCTCAACGCCGACGTCGAGGCAATGCTCAAGTGCAACGAAATCTGCAACCGCGCCGGACTCGACACCATCTCGGCCGGCGGCACGATCGCGTGGGCCATCGAATGCTTCGAGAACGAAGTCCTCAACCGCGAAGAGACCGGCGGCCTGGAGCTGACGTGGGGCAACTCAGAAGCCGTTGTCGCCGCCACCCAGGCAATGGCCGACGGCACCGGCTTTGGCGCCATCCTCCAGCTCGGCTCGAGGGCGGCAGCAGACAAGCTGGGCAAGGGACACGAGTACTTGCAGACGGCGCAGGGCATCGAGCTGCCCATGCACGACCCAAGGCTTGCCCCCGGCTATGCCCGGACCTATCAGTTCGACCCGACCCCCGGCCGCCACGTCAAGGGCTCCATCGCCCTGGTGCAGATGATGGCAGGTCCTGAGAAGTACATCCCAGAGGACACCGGGTTCTACGAGATGGTCCTCGTGTCCGGCACCGAGATGCAGAACTGCCTCGGCCTTTGCATGTTCTCGATGTTCACCGGCATCCAGACCATGAACTACACCATGCTGGAGGCTGTGACCGGCAAGCCCTTCAAGGCGGTCGACCAGCTGCGCACGGGCATGCGCATCATGAACATGCGCCACGTCTTCAACCTGCGCGAAGGCATTACGCCCAAGGATACCGACCTTGCCCCGCGCGCCCTTGGGCAGCCACCCCTGACCGCCGGGCCGTTGGCCGGCGTCCAGCTCAACGCCAAGCGGCTTGGCGAGAACTTTTTCAACTGGATGGGCTGGGACCTCGAGACCGGCAAGCCCAGCCGCCGAATGCTCGAGCTGTTCGGTGGCATGGACGACGTCGTCCAGGACCTCTATGCGTAGCTAAGTGAGCCGAAGGGGGAGGGGCGATGGCCCCTCCCCCACTCGCAGCAGATCATGAAAATCACGGTCGGCTTCTTTTCATTCTCCGCACAGGCCGGGACGGCCGAGAGCGTGCTGGAGCTCCCGGAGGGCGCGACCATGGCCGCGTTGGCCGGCGTGCTCAGGGAGCAATATCCCGCCCTCTTCCCCCAGGCAGAGCGCGCCCTCTACCTGGTCAACCACCAGGCGTCCACGCGCGATACGCTCCTCAAGGACGGCGACCGCATCCTCATGCTCCAGATCCTCGGTGGGGGATAGACTGCCTGGAGGCAGTCCCGGGGTAGCCCAGAAGAGCGGCTCTTCCTGGACAGCGAGGAGGACCAGGTGCAAGTGAGGCGGCGAGGAATTGCGCCCCGGCCAGAATGTGCTATACTTTCAAGCGCTTAGCTCCGGGCCACGACTATTCCAAAGAGGGAGTACAGAAATGGCCGACCAAGTTCTTCGGGCGACCGACGTCGATACGCCTGCCCTGCTCCTCGATTTGACCTCCCTCGAACGCAACATCGCCAAGATGGCGGCCTTTGCCCGCAGCGCGGGCGTGCACCTTCGCCCCCACTCCAAGACCCACAAGTCCCCGCGCATCGCGGCAATGCAGGTCCAAGCCGGGGCGATAGGCATCACCTGCCAGAAACTGGGTGAGGCCGAAGTCATGGCCGATGCCGGCATCGAGGGCATTCTCATCTCCAATCAAATCGTCGGTCCACTCAAGATCCAACGCCTGGTCCACCTGGCCCGCCGCGCGGACGTGATGGTGGCGGTGGATGACCCGCGCAACGTGGCCGACCTATCGGCAGCGGCCGTTGCCGGCGGCGTAACCCTCAAGGTACTGGTCGAGGTGAACGTGGGCATGATGCGCTGCGGTGTGCAGCCAGGTGAGCCGGCACTCCGCCTCGCCGAGATCGTGCGCCGATCCGCAGGCCTCGACTTCAGAGGGCTCATGGGCTACGAGGGTCATGCCGTTGCCCTGCGCAGCGCGGAAGAGCGCCAGGCGGCCGCCCTCCCTTCCCTCCAATTGCTGGTCGATACGGCAAGCCTGCTGCGCGAGCACGGGCTGCCGGTGGAGATAGTCAGCTCGACCGGCACGGGCACGTACGACATCGGCGGTGGCTTTGCAGGCATTACCGAGCTGGAAGTCGGGTCGTATGCCACGATGGACGCCGACTACTTGGGGATTGGCGTGCCCTTTGAATGTGCACTCACGGTTCTGGCCACGGTCATCAGCACTCCACAGGAAGGCCTGGCCATCTTCGATGCCGGCATGAAATCGATCGCGCCGGACCACGGCATGCCGCTGGTCGTGGACCTGCCCGACGCACAGGTGCTGGCCCTGTCCGAGGAAGCCGGTTGGCTGGCGACGACGGGGTCTGAGCACCCGGTGCCTGGCGACAAGGTACGGCTGGTTCCAGGGCATGGCTGCACGACGATCAATCTGCACGACCGCTACGTCGTGGTGCGTGATGGCTGGGTGGTGGACCTCTGGCCCGTTGCCGCCCGAGGACGCAGCCAGTAGCGCGCACTCCGCCGGGGTGGGAGCACTTGGTGCCTCTGTGGTGAACAGCTCGAAAACTGAACGTTAGGAGGAGACAAGAAGTGGAACAGAGGATGTCGCGCCGTGATTTTCTCAAGCTGGCAGCCGCCATGGGCATTGGCTGCGTCGTGTCTGGGTGCGGCTCATCGCCGACGGCCGTTCCCACTGCGCCGGTCAATGCCGCGCAGACCCCCGCCTCGATCAATTGGCTCGAATGGTGGGTGAATGAGTGGGGCAAGGAAAACCACGATGCCCTGATCAGCGGCTTCTTGGCCGCCAATCCCGACATCAAGCTCGACGTCATCGACGTCGGGTACGACGAGATGCTTCCAAAGCTTCAGACGGCTGCCATGTCTGGCACGGGTTGGGATCTCTTTGGCAACGAGCCCGAGTGGCTCGTCCCCTGGGTCCAACTGGGAATGGCCGAAGACCTCACACCCTGGCTGGCCAAGGCAGGCCCAGCCTTCAACGACCGCCTGACCAACATGACCCCCGTCTACTGGCAGGGCAAGCCCTACATGCTCTACCTGTACCTCGTCTCGTTCAACCTGGCCTACGATGCGGCGAAGCTCAAGGCCATGGAGATCGAGCCGCCCACAAACTGGGACGAGTTCTACACCGCCTGCAAAAAGTTCAGGGACAAGGGCGAATACGGCTATGGCATGTCGCTGCGGCCCGACTCGGACGCCTTCACGGGCAAAATGTGGGCCCTGCGCGCCTGCCAGGCGGGTGGCAGTCTGGTCACACCGCAGGGGGAAGTCGTGTTCAACCAGGAGCCGGGCATCATCGCCACTGAATGGTGGCGCAAGTTCTACCAGGATGGCCTGGCCTTGCCCGGATCCGAGACAGAGGACAAGCAGACCACCTCCGAAAACCTTGCCACTGGCAAGATCGCCATGACCATTGACGGTCCGTACATCCGCGCGCAGTGCCAGCAGATCAACCCGAACTCTGATGTGCACTGGTGCCCGGCCTGGACGCAGGAGACCGGCGGCTACCTGTGGGGCGGAAGCGGCATCTGCATGTGGGCCAAAGGCCAGCACAAGGAGCAGGCCTGGAAGTTCATAGAGTACTTCTTCCAGGATGAGATCATGCTGCCTTTGTCCCAGAAGACAAGTGTGCCCTTTGCCCTAAAGTCGGTACTGGCACAGCCGGGCCTTGAGAACGATCCCATTCTACATGCGCTGCCCGCTATGGTATCACAGGACCCCGAGCATAGCTGGGCGTTTTCGCCGATCCCGGACCTGGGGACCCTATACCTCGCTCTGTCAGAAGCGGTCATTGGCTGCGTCAAGGGCGAAAAGAAGGACATCAAGGGCACCCTGGACGAAGTGGCCGGCCTGTGGCAAAAGACGCTGGACGAGGCGGCAAAAGGGGGATAGGCGTCTGCCCTCGACCAGGAACTCCGCCCAGGCATAGGGGGCATGCCAGCCGTGCACCCACGCGGGCACTCTGTCCGTGTGGGTGCGCGGCCGGCCTGGAGGAAGCTTCACAATGGCATCTTCGGATGCACTGCCGGCGGCCGGTTCCCGCCCCGGCGCCCGGCCGGGCCGGGGCCTGAGGCGCGCGCTGCGCGGCCCGCTGATCGGCTACTTGTACATCTTGCCCGCAGTCCTGTTCTTGGCTGCTCTCATCGTCTACCCCATCCTGGTCACGCTGCAGCTGAGTGTGAACAAGCTGCAGCCCGACTTGTCCCTGCGCTGGATCGGCTTCGTCAACTACGGCAAGCTCTTTGCCGACCGGGCATTCTGGCGCAGCGCCCTCGTCGCCGTCGAGTTCACAGTGATTACCGTCGTGCTGCACCTGGTCGTCGGCATGGCGTTTGCCCTTCTCCTCAACCATCGCTGGCCGTCCACCGGGCTGCGCAACTTTCTGCGGGGACTGATCATCCTCCCCTGGATCTTTTCCACGGCCGCCAGCTCGCTGATGTGGACCTTGCTGCTGCATCCCTTCGGCACCATCAACTACATGGCCCGCGCCTGGTTCGGCCTGCAGGAGCCAGTCGCCTGGTTCGCCAGCCCTGCGACGGCCATGCTCACGCTTGCCGTGGTCAACCTTTGGCACAGCTTTCCATTCTACATGGTAATCATGCTCGGAGGCCTGCAGGCGATTCCGGGCGAGCTATATGAGGCCGCCCGGGTCGACGGCGCCAGCCCCTGGCAGTCATTCTGGCGCCTGACACTACCGATCATGCGCCCTGTGATCGTCGCACTGACGGTCGTGGACTTTATTGGAACCATCGCCATGTTCGACCTGGTGCGCATGCTGACCGGGGGTGGCCCCAACCGCGCCACCGAGACCGTAGCCTACTACCTCTACCGTGTGGCGTTCCTGGATGGCCGGCTGGACTATGCCGCGACCATCAGCATCACCATCCTGGTTGGCCTGCTGATCTTCATCGGGCTTTACCTGAAGCTGTTTGCGCGAGGGGGCATCGATGAGAGCACGTCCTTCTGAGCGGCGCCGGATCGTCAAGCGACAGCAGTTGGTGAACTCGCTGGTGTTCCTAGTGACGGCACTCGGCGCCGTGCTGGTACTGTTCCCCATCTTCTGGATGGTGCTCGCTTCGGTCCGCCCCGTAGCCGAGGTACTGGCCTACCCGCCGCAGTGGGTCCCCAAGCAGTTCACCCTGGAGTACTATCGGCAGTTGTTCGAGAGCAGCGAGAGCTTGCAGTACCTGAAGAACAGCTACATCATCGCCACCGGCACCACGCTCTGGAGCCTGCTGCTCGCCTCTCTCGCTGCCTATGGCTTTTCACGCTACAAGGTACCGGGCGGCCGGGCCATTCTGCTGGCCATGCTGGCGCTGTACATGATGCCCGGCGTCAGCCTGGTTCTGCCCTATTTCCGCATCTCGATGAGCCTGCACCTGTACGACACCCGCCTCGGACTGATTCTCGCCTACTCGTCGTTTGTGTTGCCCATGGCCACCTGGCTGCTGAAGGGCTACATGGACAGCATCCCCTTCGATCTGGAGGAGGCAGCGCTGGTCGACGGGGCCACGCGGCTGGGCGCCCTGCGCCGGATCCTGTTCCCGCTCGTTGCCCCTGGCTTGGTTGCTACCGGCACGATGGGCTTCTTGAGCGCCTGGAACGAGTTCTTCTTCGCGGTCGTGCTGACCTCGTCGATCAAGGCGCAGACCCTGACCGTGGGCATCGGTCGCTTCTTTGGGCAGTACAACCGCGATTGGAACGGCATCATGGCCCTCACCACCTTTGCCAGCCTGCCAATCCTGTTGGGCTTTGTCCTGATCCAGCGCTGGGTGGTCCAGGGCATGACGGCTGGTGCGGTCAAGTAACGGGCGGCCGCGGCAAGCACGGGCAGACCGGTGCGCGGCACCATCAAGAGCACACGGAGGAATGCACCATGAAGTGGGAAGAACTAACAACCCCCGAGTTCGTCAGCGCCGTCGAGGAGTGCGGTGGGGTATGCCTGCTGCCACTCGGCGTAATCGAGAAGCATGGCGAGCACCTGCCGCTGGGGACGGACCTGTTCGTCGCGCGCGAGATCGCCTGCCGCGCCGCGGAGCTGGAGCCAGCCATTGTGTTCCCGCCCTACTTCTTCACCCAGATATTTGAGGCACGCTACGCCCCGGGCACCATCGGCATTGACCGCCACGTGATGTACGACCTCCTTCAGGCCACCTGTGACGAGATCGCACGCAACGGCCTCAAGAAGATCATCCTGGTGAACGGCCACGGCGGCAACCGCTACTTCCTGCCTCACTTCATCATGCTCCAGCTCGAGCGCCCAAAGGACTATGTCACCTATCTGCCGATGGAAAACGCGTGGATGGCCGACGACGCGTTTGCCCGAGCGTGGCAGGAGATGGCCGAGTGCAAGATCCGAGACGAGCACGCAGGCGAGGGAGAGACGAGCATGGGTCTGGCGCTCTTTCCGGACCTAGTGCGTCCCGAGGCCATCCCGGAAGGCGAGGGAAGGGAACGCGGCCTCTTGAGCGACCTGGCCCGTGCGCACATTTACAACGCAATCGAGTGGTATGCGGACTATCCAACCCACTATGCCGGTCAGGGCGAGTATGGCACCGCTGCCAAGGGCCAGTTCCTCATCGATCACGTGGTGCGCGGCCTGGCCCAGATCATCCGGCAGGTCAAGGAGGACAACCGCTCGCTCAAGCTCCAGTCCGAGTTCTTTGCCCGTGTCTTCCCTCCTCCGCCGGAGGGATCGGCAGGGTAGGGCACATACAGAGACCGCCCGCAGCGCATCGAGCTCCAAACCTGCGGGGCACATCCATCGCCGCGTCCCACAGAGGGCCGGCGCCCAGTTCATTCGCCGGCAAGGGCGGGCCGGCAGACGGGAGGCAAGTCCCATGGCAGGAGAACTCGTTGCCGTCTTTTGTGCCGGCCGCGGCACCCCTGCGGGCGATCCGGTGCTCGACGAGGCCGAGCGGCTGGGGCGGCTCTTGGCCGAGGCCGGCTTTGACCTCCTCAACGGCGGCTACGGCGGCTCCATGGAGGCGCTCAGCCGTGGCGCACGGCAGGCCGGCGCAGCGCGCGTCATCGGCGTCACGTTGGACTTGTTCACCCCGCCCATGGTTCCGAACCGGTGGCTCACCGAGGAACTGCGGGTGAGCGACTTCTTCCCCCGCCTGGAGGCACTGTCGCACGCCGATGCCTACGTGGTCTTGCGCGGCGGCATTGGCACGCTCACCGAGGCCACCTTGATGTGGACTCTGATCGAGACGCGCCAGGTCGCGCCGCGCCCGTTCCTCTTCGTCGGCAGGAGCTGGGCGCGGCTCCTGGAGGCCTTTCGCGATCACACCCTCATGACCCCGGCCCACTTTGCCCTGGCGACCCTGGTGGACACGGTCGACCACGCAGTGGAGCACCTGAAGGAGGCGTTCCTGCCCTCCCCCTGACGCCCTCTTGCCCGCGGACCCCACAGCGCCCATCCAGTCGGCGCCGAAGCCTGGCAGCCTCCATAGCCTGCTCTCCAGCAGCAGCGCGCCTTCGGGCGCGTCGATGCGACTCGGCCGCGCCCCGGAGCCCTCCCTGGGCAGGCGAAGCGATCCGCTACAGGGCCAGGAGCCCGGCGGCTGCCGGCCTGAACCCGCAGGCATCGAGATAGAACGATCGATGCTCCGGGTCGAAATCGACGTGCAGCCACTCACATCCGGCAGCGCGCGCCCCGTCCGCGGCCACTTGGACGAGCCGCGTCCCAATCCCGCGCCTTCTGCTGCCCGCCCGGACGCTGGTATCCAGGATAAAGGCGTGGCACTCCCCATCCCAGGCCACATTGACGAACCCGACGAGTGTCTCACCTTCGCGGGCCGTCACCCAGCCTAGGCTGTGTGCATTGACGAGGCCTTCCCAGTCGGTCTCCAGGATGGGGTGAGCGAACGCCTCTGCGTGCAGGGCATTCAATTCCTGGTTGGCAAATGCGCCGCGCCACTCCAGGCGCGGCTCAGCCGCAGACGGCTCCACCGGTCTGCCCTACTTCGCCGGATTCCCGCTGGACCGGCACTCTACACCTGCCTGATCCACCACAATGAGCCGGACCGGCCGCGTGCGCCAGCTGGCTCCTGGGGACGCCGCTCCCCTCATCCTCTCAGGGCAGCCAGCACCTCCCCACTGTGCTCCGACACCTTGACGTTCGGAAACACGTGGGTGATGGTGCCCTTCTCGTCGATGATGTAGGTGGTTCGCAGGATGCCCTCGTACTCCTTGCCGTACATCTTCTTCTCTCCCCATGCCCCGTACATCTCCGCCACTCGATGATCGGGGTCACTGAGCAGGGCAAAGGGCAGGCTGAACTTGACCTTGAACTTGACGTGCGACTTGACGGGATCGGGGCTGACGCCCAGGACCGCCGCGCCGGCAGCCAGGATGGCGCCATGGTCGTCCCGGAATCCACACGCTTCAGTCGTGCAGCCGGGCGTGTCGTCCTTCGGGTAAAAGTACAGGACCACCTTCCGGCCGCGGTAATCGGCCAGGCTCACTTCCCGGCCGTCGTCGGCCGGCAGTGTGAACTCAGGCGCTGGTGTGTTTGGCTGTAGCATCGTCTTCCTCCCTGATCTGGCGTGCTGTTGGGCGGATTATACTCCTGGGGGCACGCAGGTCAAATCGCCCGGACCCGGCCACGGAACGGGCACGAGGCGCCACACTGCGACGCTCGCGGGCAGGCCGGCGAGCTGTGCCACTGCTCTACAAATCGTTTTCGGCTACGAAACCACCATGCTTGCACTGGC
>MTKX01038431.1_pt1 | contig 45461 bp, 33 predicted proteins | sample 1042771 | NCBI WGS metagenome assembly MTKX01 (sample SAMN06212183, study PRJNA360534) | anaerobic digester metagenome | biome: Wastewater treatment plant; material: sludge; isolation source: anaerobic digester fed with sludge from wastewater treatment plant | place: Denmark: WWTP Randers ...
ACACTGCCAACGACTCGCGAAGGCGGCTTGATCGCATTCACCCAGAAACTTGAAATGCACCCTCCGGTATTGCCCGGACAGGAGCGCTTGACCGAAGCCTCCGAATGTGGTACTATAGCGGCTCGTGCGTCCTGCTGCGCCGAGGTCGGTGCGCAGGGACTCACAGGACACATTCGTGTTGGTGAAACCTGAAGAGATGATCAACATCCTGATTGCCGAAGACCATCCAATGATGCGAGAGGGGATCAAGCTGGGCTTGAATGGCGCTCCTGACATCGAGGTGGTGGGTGAGGTGGGCAGCGGCCCCGAACTGCTCGAGGCCCTGGGCAGCGGCCTGCGGCCCGACATCCTGCTGTTGGACATCAAAATGCCCGGGTTCGAGGCCGTGGAGGTCATCCCGCAGCTCCAGGCGCGGTGGCCCACGATGAGAATCCTCATCGTCACCGCCCACACCGAGCGCACGATCATGCGCCAGATGCGCGACCTCGGAGTGGACGGCTACCTGGCCAAGGACGAAAAGGGCGAGGTGATGGTGAAAGCCATCCGCATGCTTGCCAACGGTCGCCCGTACAACAGCCAGCAGATGATCGAGGTGGCGCTGGAGAGAAAGCCCACCGATCCCTCCCCCATGGAACTGCAGGTGCTGACCCTGTCGGCCAGAGGGATGGCCACCGCCGCCATTGGAGAGCGGCTGAACATCTCGCCGAGGACGGTCGAGACCTACGTCAAGCGGGTCTGCAACAAGCTGGGCGTTCCCAATCGGAAGGCGGCCATCGCCAAGGCGGTCCAGCTGGGCCTCATCGACGTGTTGGAGTAGAGGTGCAGGTCATGGACACCAACGACACCACCAAGCAGACAAAGAGGAGCCGGCTGGCGTACTTTCTGCGTGCGTTCGGCTATTTCGTAGTGCTGGCGCTGGTCAACTTTGTCTCGTACAGCGCTGTGACCGACGGCCTGTCCGGCTCACTCCCATCGTGGGCTGCTTTCCTAGCCGGGAACCTGGTCTACCTGTTCGGCGTCGTGGGTCTGACCTGGGCATTCTGCCGCTATCTGGACCACACATCCCTGCGGAGCCTGGGTCTGCAGAGACAACGCTGGCTCCGAAACCTGGGGACGGGCTGGGCGCTGGGGGCGGTCCTGCAGTTGTTGATCTTCGTGGCGTTTGCCGTGCTGGGCTGGCTCACCGTCGAGCGGGCACCGTGGCAGCCCTTGGAGCTGGCTGCTTCGGTCGTATCATGGCTTATCATCAGTTTCAACGAAGAGCTCGCGTTTCGGGGATACATCATGCAGCGCCTGTCGCAGGCATGGGGCATGCCCGCGGCGGTCGTTGCCTCCTCGCTCATCTTTGCCATGGTACACATGTTCAATCCGAACTTCCGTCCCCTGGCTATGGTCAGCCTGTTTGCGGCCGGCTTGCTGCTGGCGTGTGCCTACCTGGTCAGCCGGTCGCTGTGGCTGCCCATCGGCGTGCACCTCGGTTGGAACCTGATGGAGATGCAGGTCCTGGGGTTTCCGGGCTCGGGAGCTCCGGAACCGGCGATTCTGCGGGCCAGTGTGACGGGGCCTGAGGTAATGACAGGCGGAGCGTTCGGCCCCGAGGGGGGAATCCTGGGTATCATGTTCCCCCTGATCGGGATCGCCATTCTACTGGTTTGGTATCGGATAGCCCTTGCGAGACAGAGACAAAACTTGAGCGGAGGCACAAACGAAAGATGACTGAAGAGAGAAAACTGCTGCGGGCCGTGCAGCGGCTTACGGCAGACAAGGGTTTGGCGAAGCGGCTGATGGCCGCTCCGCGTGAGACGGTGATGACTGAACTGGGAATTTCCCGGGAGAGCTACGATGCGTTGGTGGGGCTGGTTCCGGTCTTGCTTGCCGGCGGTCTGTTCGTGGCATCTGGTGGTCTGGCGCCCGGCGGCGATCCATCGGGTATCATCAGCCCCGAATGGGGGCGTTGGGGGCCGTGACGCATGGCGTCTGTGGCGTGAGCTGAATGGGCTCGCAAGGGCTAATCCGATGCCCGCACCGGCCTGGCTGAGCCGCGTCGGCCAGAAGTCAGCGTGAGATGTGGAAGACTGAAGATCACGTCCGAGCGGTCTACGATGTCATCGGAGAGAACCTCGCCTGTTGGGGAGGTTCTCAGTTTCCCGACTTGCTCAGGCTGCTGGAAGAGACGCTCGATAGAAGGAAGCCTTCCGCCAAAGGCCTGCCCTGGCTGTTGCTGCCGATCTTCACCTGCGAAGCCCTGGATGAGGGTGGCATCGAGCTGGCGTACCAGGTGGCGGCAGCCATAGAGGTAGGAAGGATCGCAGCCGGCTGCCTTGACGAATGGCAGGACCACGACACCGACAACCCCCTGTGGCAGGCCATCGGGCCGGAGCAGACGGTGAACGCGGCCAACGCACTGATCGCGCTCTCTTTCCTCATCGTGGACCGGGCCGCAGGCTCGGGCGTGCCAACGGCGTTGGCCAATGCACTTGAGCAGGAGTTCCACCTGACCCTGCTGCGCATGTCGCAGGGTCAGTATGCGGAGCTGAACGGCGACGCCTCGCTGGACGACTACGAGGCGGTCGCCGCCGCCAAGTCCGGCCCGCTCTTCCGCCTGGGCTGCTATGCCGGCGCCCTGGCTGCCGGGGTCACGCCGGAGGTCGCGTCCCTGTACGGCGACTTTGGACGCAACCTGGGAGTGCTGGTCCAGATGTGGAACGATATGGAAGGGCTGGCCGGGCTGTACGGCAAGCGCGACATCGAGGCGGGGCGCGGTCTGCCCGTCGTGGCCATCGGCGAGATCGGTGGGCCGTCCGGCGACGTGTTCAGCGAGGAAGGGCGTGCAGGCCAGGTATATGCCCTGGCCCGGATCGAAGTGCAGCATCGACGGACGGCAGAGGCCCTGTCCAGGTGTCCGGCAGCCGGTCAATTGCAGGAGTTCGTGGACACCTACTCCACCCGGCATGCAGTGGAGCATGTGCGGAGGTCGGCCGTGCGGCGGGAGGGGCCGGATGAGGGCTAGGCTCCGGCACTGGGCGCGGGCAGGGCCGCTGCGGATGCAGCTCCTGTTGCTGCTGGGGATCGCCGTGCTCCTCGCCGGACTGGCAGCGCTGATCTACTATCTCTCCCTGCCGTTTGGCGGCTTTGAGTTCGTGAGCCAGGCCCGAATCGGCTCTGTCATGCCGGGCAGCCCCGCCGAGGGGAGGCTCAGGGTAGGGGACCAGGTGCTGACGGTGGATGGGCAGCCGTTCAGGCAGGGAGTGCCGTACCTTCAGCCCCACCGGATGACGCTCGAGCTCACGGTGCTCCGCGATGGGGAGACTCTTCCGGTGGAAATGGCGCTGGTTTCGCCGTCTCTCGTGGAGAGGCTGCCTGCACTGAGCCACTTCGTCGTGGCCCTGGCCTTCTGGGGCGCGGCAATCGTCGTGCTCGGTGTGAAGCCGAAGGACACAGCCTCCCAGTTGTTCGTCCTGGTGTGCCTGTTGACGGCGCTGGGCGCGGTGGCGTGGCTCATCGCGGACCTCGGCCCGGTGTGGGCCAATCGGCTGATGAGCACGATCGTGCTGGTGCTTGGACCCATGTTTGTGCACTTTCACAGCGTCTTTCCAGAGGAAAGCCGGTTCGGGGGCAGGAAAGCCCTGCTGGCAGCGCTTTATGGAGTCAGCACGGTCCTGTTCCTGATATCGGTGCGGTCGTACCTGTTCTCGCTGCTGAGGCTGCCCGGCCCAACGGAGCCGTTGGCTTGGCTGACGCCTGTGATTGAGATTCACTTTGCCCTGTGCGCTGCGATTGCGATTGCGCTGCTGTGGCGAACGTCTCGCCGGACGGCCTCAGAGACGTGCCGGCGCCAGATTTCGCTGGTTGGGTTGGGCACGGTGCTGGCCGTGCTGCCGCTGATCGTGTTCATTGCCGTGCCGCAGATCCTGTCCGCGCCCTACCCCATCCCGACCTGGATGGCGCTGCTAGCGCTGGTGTTGATCCCGGTGGGTTATCTGTACGCCATCTTTCGCCGTGACCTGATGAAGGTGGATTGGGCGGTGAACCGCTCGGTCGTGATCTACCTCCTGGCCATGGTGTTGGCCGGAGCGTTCATCGGGATCTCGGCCGCCGCCAATCGCTGGCTGCCGGCGGCTTTCGTGTCCCGCCTCCCCGACTTGCTGCTGGCCGTACCCTTGCTCCTGGTCATGATGCCTGTGAGGCAGGGGCTGCAGAAAGGCGTGGATCGCGCCTTCTACGGCGGCTGGTACGACTATGGGATGCTGGTCTCCCACATCAGCCAGGAGCTCAACAGCGCACGCGACCTTGACGCAGTCATCGCGGTGCTGATGAACGACCTCAAGATATCCATGCGGCTGCGGGCGGTGGCGCTGTTGCTGAATGGCAGACAAGACGCCTTCTCCGTGCGCGGGCAGCGCGGCTTTGAGCACACGACGGAACTCGCCGCCGGAAGCAGGCTTGGCGAGCTGCTCCTGAAAACCGCCGCCCCGGTGGTGCACAGTGTGGTGCGTGACCGCTTCTCATCGGATCCGGACGTCGCGGAGGCGGTGGGCCTGTGGTCGGCGGCCGGCGCGGAGATGTGGGTCCCTCTCGTCCAGGGAGAGCAGTTGGAAGGGCTGCTGATCGTGGGCGGGAAGCTGGCCGACGACTTCTACTACCCGGAGGATGAGAAGATCCTGCGGACTGTGGCCGAGCAAGCGGCCGGGGCCATTGCCCGGGTGCACCTGGTGGATGAGCTGCAGGGGCGGGTGGATGAAGTTGGGGCCCTGGCCGGACAGGTCATTGAGATCGAAGACCAGTATCAGCAGCGGCTGAGCGACGATCTACACGACATGGTGCTTCAGGACCTGTTGGTGGCTGCCAAGTTCCTGGAGGGCGAGAAGGGCGAGCAGCCCACGGGCAAGATGGAGCGCTCCCGGCGACTGATCTTGAAGAGTGTGCGCCAACTGCGCAGCGTGATGGCAGAGCTGAAGCCGCCAGACTGGGGTCGGGTCGGGTTTCGCCAGGCGCTACAGGACCACACGGCGACCATCGCCGAAGAGCGTGAGCTGAACATCGTCTTTCAGCCGTTAGGGGACGGAAAAGAGATCGTCGTGCCGAAGGAGATTGGCGTCGCGGTGTTCCGGATCCTCCAGGAAAGCCTCAACAACGCTACCAGGCATGCCGATGCGGAGCAGATCGTTGTCACCCTCGACCTGCAGCCAGGCCAGCTGAGATTGGAGGTCAGCGACGACGGTGTCGGCTTTGACCCCCCGGCCCACTTCGGCACCTACGTGGCTGACCGTCACCTTGGGCTGGTGGCGATGCGCGAGCGCGCCAGGGGCATAGGTGGCAAGCTCCGGGTGGAGTCGCAGCCCGGGCGAGGGACGCGAGTCGTCCTGGAAGTCCCGCTTCCGCAGGCCTGAGGCTGAGGTATGCGAATTGCGATCGTCGGGGCCGGTCCGGCCGGCTGCCACCTTGCCCACCGGCTGGGTGGGTCGGATCATGAGATCCTGCTCTTCGACCCGCGGGCACCATACGAGAAACCGTGCGGCGGGGGTCTGAGCCCGCTGGTGGGCCGGCTCTTTCCCGACGTGATGACGCTCCCCTTTGCACGCCACCGGCCTCCGCGCGTACTGCTGCGGGCCTCGGATGGGAGCCAGGTCGAGCAGGCGCTCGAGGGCTCTGCCTGGGCCGTCGTCTCTCGGGCGGAGCTCGGGCGAGCGATGCTCGATCGCGCCCTGGCCAACGGGAATGTGAGCCTGGTACGCCAGCAGGTGACGGCAGTCGCGAGAAGTGCGGAGGGATGGCGGCTGCACACCCGGCAGGCCGAGACCTTCGCGGCAGACTTCCTGGTGGGAGCGGACGGCGTGCGGAGCGTCGTCCGGAAAGAAGTGGTGGGGCCAATCCCAAGGCAGCACCTGGCCCTGGCCGTTGGGTATATGGTGCGCGGCGCCCCGGACGCGCTCATATTCGAGACCTATGCAGACCTGGAAGGTTATCTCTGGTCCTTTGCGCGCCGTGATCACGCCGGCGTTGGCATCGCGGCTCAGGTGGCGGAAGCGCGTCCGGGAGATCTCTGGCGACGGCTCGAGCGGTTTCTTGGCGAGACATGCCCCGATGCCGTCAGGGAGGAACGCTGGGCGGGTCTGCTACCAGTGGCCCGGGATTCGAGTTTGTGGGATACTCCCTGCGCTGGCCAGGATTGGGCGCTGCTCGGCGACGCGGCCGGCCAAGTGCATCCCATCACCGGCGAGGGCATCGGTTATGCGCTGTGGTCGGCTGCAGTGCTGGCGCAGGCGTTTGAGCAGGGAGAACTGCAAGCCTATGACAGACTGTGGCAGGAAGCGTATGGGCGCTCGCTTGTTGCAGCCAGCGAAGCGGTCCAGCGCGCTGGGGCAATCCCGGGTGCCTACGAGATCCTCCTCCAGTGGGCCATGATGACGGCTTTGTCTTCGTAACTGGCGTAGTACACACCCCACTCAATACTACTCAGCAAGACCCTGAGTCTGGTCTCGCCTTCTTTGGACCCCGGTCAAGGCTGGCTCGCACAGGCTGTCCGTAGAGCTGCGCAGCGCTTGCGCCGTTGGGCGAGCAGCCTGAACTGGAGCCCCAAGCGACTCAGTGTGCGAACTCGCTGTCCGATGTCCTTTTGCCCTGGGCACTAAGACCATGCGTTGCCACGGGCGGCTGTGCTCTTGTATCACCGGTGGCGTTCGCTGCTACTTGCCTGATAGGCCAGCTTGGGTTATAATTGCTGACAGCGCCGGCCACAGGGAGCAGCCCCTCCTGGTACGTGAGCTGAGTACGGGCCTGGGAACCGACCGTGGTGCCAGTCCCATTCCGCAGTCGGTAGGGGTACCTGGGACACTGGGGAGAGGTCGCTTCCAGGAGGCGGAAGCTCGGTGAGACTGACGAGCTCGCAGATGTCGGTTTCACCGCCTGGTGGGCGCCAGTCAGCATGAAGCAGGGGGAGCAATGACGCAAGAAGACGAGATGGGCAGGCAGATTCTGGATGCTCTTCGCCTCGTTGCCTCCGATCGGCACAAGGTGGTCCTCCTCTTGGGCGAATTCGGAGCAGGCAAGACAGCATTGATGAAACGCCTCGCCCCCGAGGCAGGCGCTACGTACGTCAACTTGAACCTCCAGCTCACGGAGCGGCTGCTGTCCGTGCCGCGGAGTCAGTACGACGACGGGGTGACCGTGCCCCGGCTCGTTGACGAGCTGTGCGACGAACTGTCACCGGACGGGCGCCCACTGTTCATCGACAACGTAGAACTGCTCTTCTCGCCCGAAGTAGGCAGGATTAACCCCGTGGACACATTCAAAAAGGTCGCACGCCAACGTCCCATTCTGCTAGCGCTCCCAGCCCGCCGCCACGGTGGCGCTGTGGAGTACAGTGTCCTGGGACGGAAGGACCACATGAGCATGCCACTGGAAGAGTGTATCGCGATCGACATCGCGGAGGGATAGCCGATCATGACCCTGCGAATCAGAGACCTGGTCCAGTTTGAAGAAGTCGAAGAGGTCATCAAGCTCCGCAAGGAAGAGCGGGCTCGCGAGAATGTGGAGAAGTATGTCATCTCGGAGGGCCTGAGACGGAGCCTGCTGCACATGCTTGCGCTCCTCTCCGGCGCCAGCCTCAAATCGTTCAATGTGGTGGGTAACTATGGCACGGGGAAGAGCCATTTCCTGGCGTTTGTGGCCGCTATATTGGAGCATCCCGAGCTGCGCGAGCTGATCCAGGACCAAGAGGTCCGGGAGGCCGCCCAGCGGCTGGAGCGACGCTACTTGGTGGTCAAGTTCGAGCTGGGCGCCGCGGCCGAAACACCCCTGCGCCGCATCTTCTTCGAGCAGGTGCGCCATCAGCTATTGGACCGCTACGACATCGAGGTACGCGAGATCGACTTGGTGGCAGACTATGACAACAAGCAGAACGTCCTAAACATCCTGGCCGACATGAAAGCGCAGGACCCTGAGGCCGGGCTGGTCGTCATCGTAGACGAGATCTCGGACTTTCTCAAGCAGAAACCACGCGAGGTGATGGCCTATGATCTGGCTCTGTTGCGGGAGCTGGGCGAGGTCAGCCAGGACAGCGACTTCTTGTACATCGGGGCTATGCAGGAGCACGTTTTCACCAACCCGAAGTACGTGGATCAGGCGGAGAGCATCGCCCGCATCAACCAGCGCTTTGTCACGGTGACGATCACCAAAGAGGACGTAGCGCGAGTATTGGCCGAACGAGTGGTGCGTAAAGACGGCGACCAGCGGCTGCAACTGCAGACCGTTCTGGCCGACCACCGCCGCTACTTCCCCAGTGTGGCCGAGCAGCTCGATCGCTACCTGGACCTTTTCCCCATCCATCCGTATGTCATCGACGTGTTCGAGCAGCTTCCGTACTTCGAGAACAGAGGGATCATCGGCTTTGCGGTGAGCAACGTCAAGCCGATCTTGGACCAGCCTGCCCCTGTGTTTGTGACCTACGACCGGGTGTTCGACCTGATCGACGCCACCCACGAGATCCGAAACCAGCCAGATGTGGCCCAGGTGGTGAAGGTGGTACAGGCCCTCCAGACCAAAGCGGACCTGCTGGATGCACGGTATCGGGAAGACGCCCGCAAGCTGATCAAGGCGCTGGCGGTGCTCAAGCTGCTGGGGGGCGAGCGCAGCATGGGTGCAACATCCGAGGAGCTGGCAAACACCCTGCTCATCATGCCACCTGGACAGTTGCTCGTGACACCAGAAATGGCCCGCGGCCACATCGAGCGGGTTATGAAGAACATCCGCGAGGTGACGGTCGGGCAGTACGTCGACTATGGCGACGGGCGCTACTCTCTCAATCTGCAGAAGGTCGACGACTATGACGCCATGATTGAGAAGAAAGCCCAGGCGGTGGTGGAGCCGAACGAGGCTGAGATCGAGCAGGCGTTCCGCTCCATCGTCGAAACGGAGTTGGGCGTAGCAGGTAGGCAGCCCTTGCTGCCCGGGCTCAGCGTCTACGACGACACCGCTCCCTGGCCGTCGCGCAAGGGGTTCCGCGCCGGCATGTTGGTCATCGGGAGGCGCGATAATGGCGCAAACGTGAAACGCGGCGACTACCGCTTTGTGCTTCAGGGACCCATCCCCGGCAAGGGGCAACCGGGCCAGGACGAGCTTACTCTGGCCGTACCCTTCACAGATCAGTTGATCAGGCTACTCGTTCGCGCCCGGGCGGCCGAGCTGCTGGCACTGGACGGTGTGCATCGGAAAGTGATGGTCAAACTGGCCCGAGAGGCGTTGGAGGAGTTCCGTGACACATATCTGGCGAACCTCCTGGCTCAGGGTGAAGCGCTGCAAGGCGGACACCGGACTGCACTGAGCAGCCTGCCCAGCCGTCGGCCTTTAAGTACCCTGGCTGATGTAGTGGATCACGTGAAGGGGGCGTTGCTGGACGGCCTCTTTGCGGACAAGTATCCCAACTACCCCACCTTTCGCACGATAGTCACGGCGGCCAACCTGGAGAGCGAGATGGCGCGAGCCCTTCAGTCTCTGGACCGGATGGCCACCCAGCAGTTGGACCTGAACAGCCGTGGCTATCTGGAGAGTTTCGGTGCGATCCGGGAGGGAAGCTTCAGTGCCAGCAACTCACCGGCTTGTTGCCTGATCCTGGAGCGCGTCGACGCCAATGATGCCGCGGGCAAGGTGACGCCGCTGGATGACCTCGTGCGCGAGTTTGCCCAGGTCCCGTGGGGCCTTCCCAAGGAGGTGGTCTACCTGCTGTTGGGCGCGCTTCTCTTCAACGGGTACCTCATCTTCGTCCGGCACGGGGGAGGTCGGCTGCATGCCGGCGAAGTCTCTCCGCTGCTGAAACAGGGCACCGCTTTCTTTGAGGACATCCGCTACCTGGAAAGAGACAAGGACATCGACGCCGAAGGTGTGGCTGCTCTGTTTGAGATCCTGGGCCTGCAGACAGGGCTGGTGCGGGACCGGGACAGCCGCAGTGAGGCTGTGAAAGCACTCCGCCTCCGCGGCCTGCAGCTGCGTGAGCAGGTCGCCAGCCTCCGCCAGGGCATGCAAACCGTCGTGACCGAGGCGCCTGACCTGCCTGACCTGCCGTGGCTGGCGCTGCAAGAGGTACTGGGCCATCTCAGCGGGCTAGAACCAATCTTGAGCAACTACGCCAACGTGAGCAAGGTCTCGGACCTGGGCAAGCTGGAAGCCACAGGGGATCAGCGGACCAGGCTCGGCACTGGTCTCGCCGACCTGGCGATCCTGGATGCTTTTCTGACTGACTGGCGGGAGGGAGGCCTGGGGGCCGGGCTGAGGCGCATGCAGAAGGTGCTGGCCGTGCTGCCGCAACTTGAACGTGTGGCCGATCCGCAGGGCCGAGCTGTCGTGAGCGAGCTGTTCCGTCTCGGCGAAGACTGCCGGGGGATCTACACAGATCCACGCCAGTTCCTGCGGAGTGACCTGCGACGGCCGCTGAAGGGCAAGCTGGAGCAATTCCGCCAGAAGTACGATCCGTTGTACTATGGCCTGCACCGTCGCCTGGTAGGGGACGACGCGCCATGGGACCAACTGGCGGCCCTGCGCACCAGCCCGCGCTACCGGGCGCTCCATCGCCTACGGACCTTACCCTTCCTATCGCCGGCGCAGTTCAACCAGATTGCGCTGGAGGTCCAGGCCTTGGAGCAGCGGCGCTGTCAGCAATTCAGCGCTCAAGTGCTCGAGACTTTCGCCACCTGCCCCTACTGCCGCTTCCCCGAGGATGGCAGCACCTTGGCCGACCTGCCGGCCGGTATCGCCCGATTAGAGGCACAACTAGAACAGCTTTGGGAGCGCTGGCAGGTGCAGCTCTTCGCTGAACTGCCGGGCCTGACCGAGCGCCTTCCTCTCCTCTCTCCGGAACGCGGGGCCCTCATCGAAGGCTTGCAGCGGGAGGGCAAACTGCCCGGCGAGATCTCGGACGAGCTATTGGCGGCTGTGCACGAGCTGGCGAGCGACCTTCAGCCCGTAGTGTTCAACCTGGACAGCCTGGCCCTGGCACTTCTGGCGCGCGGAAGCGCTCTGACAGCGGACGGGCTGCGCGCTGGCGTGGAGGCATATCTGGCCGATCTGCTGAAGGGGCACAACCGCGACCTGGTGCGCATCAAGATCGTCACCGGGGACGAGGGGAGTGAATCGTGAATATGTGGCCGCGAAACGGGGGAATCACGGGCGGAAAGGCGGAGGTCAGTTGGTTGCCGCGGTGCTGATCCGCTATCCTTCTGCCTATCTCTCACGCTCGAGTCGAGACCGGTTCTCATAGGAGGCCAAAGGCGGTGGAAAGCTTCGTCCAGTGTCCAAAGTGCGGTGAGCGCATCGCAGTGGCAGAGGCATTGAGCAAACAGGTCGAGGAAACTCTTCGAAGTGAGTACGAACTGCGATCAGCGGAGGAGAGGCAGCGCCAGAAGCAAGAGTATGAGGAGGTGCTAGCCGCCGAAAGGGACAGGATCGCTGCCGAAGCCGCGCTACAGGCTAGCGGCGCAGTGGGCATTGAGCTGGAGGACCTGCGCGCTGCTCTGGAGGAGGCCAGTCACAGGCTGGAAGCGGCTGGCGCAAGAGAACTCGAACTCCGGAAAGAGCGACGTGGGCTGCTGGACCGGGAGGCAAACCTGGAGCTCGAGATTAGCCAGAAGCTCGATGAAGAACGAAAGAAGATCGAAGAGCGGGTGACCGAAAGGCTTGGTGAATCGCACCGGTTGGAGAAGCTACAGGACGACCAAAAACTCAGGGAGCTTACCGGGAAGATCGAAGAACTAGAGAGGAAAGCCAAGCAAGGATCCCAACAAACACAGGGCGAGGCGATCGAGGTCGAACTGGAGGACCTCCTGCAGGCAACGTTTCCCCATGACCAGATCACACCGGTGGGAAAGGGTATTAGGGGCGCTGATGTTGTTCAGAGGATCTATGTACAGGCGGGCCAGTGCTGTGGCACCATCGTATGGGAGTCAAAGAACACGAAGAACTGGAGCGATGCCTGGCCGGACAAGTTGAAGGAAGACCTGAGGGTGGTGAAGGGTGACTGCGCAGTATTGGTGTCGGTGGCACTGCCACCTGGAGTGATGAGTTTCGAGTACCGCGAGGGAGTCTGGGTGACTAGCCGTGCCTGTGCGATGGCGCTTGCTTCAGTCTTGCGAGCCGGGATTATCGAGGTCGCGACGGCCAGGGCTGCAGCCACCGGTCTGAGCCAGAAGATGGGGCTGGTGTACGAGTACCTCTCCGGCGTCGAATTCAGGCAGCGGGTGCAGGCAATCGTCGAAGCTTTTGTCGCGATGAGCGACGATCTCCAAAGGGAAAAACGGGCTATGGAGACGCAGTGGGCCAGACGAGAGAAGCTGATGGACAGGGTACTCAGGAACGTCTCAGGGCTGTATGGCGACGTGCGAGGCATGATCGTCACGCTGCCTCAAGTTGAGATCCTCGAGTTAGCCCTTCCTGCGGAAGCCACCAATCCTGAAGACCTGCAGCCGGAGTAGTCAAGATGTCATCGACATGGAGGGTCACCTGCAGACTACGGTGAAATATGGCCTCGGCGACTCAGTCCAACTGAACACCGGCGAGATCGGGCGCATAGTCGGCCTGGCAGAGCTCTTTGGCCAGAACTATGTCGACCTGTTTCTCCTGCCGGAAGGTCCGTTGCTGCGCCTGCCCGTGTCCCGCTTGCAGCCCATGCCCGATCCCTTCCAGGCGCTCGGCGGCGGGCAGACCCTCCCCGCTCCGCTCTTCATGGCGCGGCTGGCGGCACACAACCTGCAGTCGCTCCTCACTCAGCAGGGAGTCCTTTCGGCAACCAGCTTTCGCGTCACGCCTCTACCCCATCAGGTATTGGCTGTGGACTTCATACTCGGCCAGTTCAAGCCCAGAGCCATGATCGCCGACGAGGTGGGGCTCGGCAAGACCATCGAGGCGGCGATGGTCTTCGAGGAGCTCAAGCTGCGCCATCAGGCCCGGCGGGCGCTGATCATCGTGCCGGCCGGCCTGACCCGACAGTGGCAGGACGAGCTTGCCCAGAAGTTCGGGGAGCATTTCGTCATCTACGACGGCGCGTTGCTCGGTGCCCTGCGGGAGCTCCACGGCCAGGAAACGAACCTGTGGGCCGTGCACGATCAAGTAATCACCAGCCTAGATTTCGTCAAGCCGCGGCGCATCCGCGCATCTCTCTCGGAGGCGGAGCGGAAACGCCGCGAAGAGCACAATCAGCGTATCTTCCAGGACATCGTCGAAGCCGGCTGGGATGTGGTCATCTTTGACGAGGCCCAGAAGTTGAGCAAACACGCGGACGGCACCGAGACCGCCCGCTACCGCGTCGGCGAGGCGCTGGCCCACGCGGTGCCGGTCTTCCTGTTGCTGACGGCCACGCCGCATCAGGGCGACGCTGGGCGGTTCCTGCACCTGCTGAGTCTGGTGGATCCCTACGCATTCACGCGCGTGGAGGACCTGCACCCCGACCGGGTCGGCACGATCGTCTGGCGCACGCGCAAGCGGGCCGCCGTGGATGCTCAGGGCAGGCGCCTGTTCAAGGAGCGGCTTACCGACGTCTACCCCGTGGATCGCTCAGGCACAGGCCACCAATTGGAGCGAGAGCTGTACGAGGCAGTCACCGAATACGTGCGCGATAACTACAACCGGGCGATGGGCCGCGGAGATCGCGCCTTTGGCTTCCTGATGATTTTGTTTCAGCGCCTGGTCACCAGCAGCAGCCGCGCGATTCACGCGGCGCTCGGAAAGCGGTTGGAGACTCTCGTCGCCCTCCAACAACTCCTTGCTAGGTCCGGCAATCGCGACCTTCGTGCATCGAGAGATAGCGGCGGTTCTGAAGGCGAGGGCGGCTGGGACGAGGAGGCTGCAGGCGATGAGGACACCCAGGAGTTGCTCGATCGTTTGATGTCGTTATCAGGGGCTGTGAACGAGGATGAGCTCCAAGCCGAAATCGCACACGTCGAACGGCTGCTGGACCTGGCGCGCCGGGCGCAGATGATGCCCGATGCCAAGATGGAAGCGCTGCTGGACATCATCGCCCAGGCATCCCAGCGCGAGGGTAATCCAAAAACCAAGTTCTTGATCTTTACCGAGTTCATCGCCACTCAGAAGGCCCTGCAGCAGATGCTGGAGGGTATCGGCTACCGGGTGGCGATCATCAACGGCACGCAGAATCTGGACCAGCGCATCGCGGCGCGGCAGGACTTTGCCGGTGAAGCACAGATGCTGGTTTCCACCGATGCCGGCGGCGAGGGCATCAACCTCCAGTTCTGCCATGTCATGGTCAACTACGACCTGCCCTGGAATCCGATGAAGGTCGAGCAACGCATTGGCCGCGTGGATCGCATCGGCCAGGAACACAACGTCCTGGTGCTGAACCTCCTCATCGCCGACACGGTCGAACAGAGGGTGCGGCAGGTGCTCGAGACCAAGCTGGACCTGATCCGCCGGCAGTATGGCGAGGACAAGCTAGCGGACATTCTGTCGACATTGCAGGACGAGTTCAGCTTCGATCGGTTGTACATGGACGCGCTGCTGAAGCGACAGGCCGAAAGCGCTGCGCTGGAAAGCCTGGCCCAGCAGATCTACGAGCGGGCGCGGCAGGTGCTGGAACAGGACGACTTGCTCCTGCCCCAGGCCCAGGTCGAAATGGAGCGCTACCGCGAACGGCTGGTCGAGGGCTCCCAGCGACAGGTCAGGGCGATGCTGGCCGGGTACCTGGCTGCTCACAGCGAAGGTCTACGCGAGTACAGTCGCCGCCCAGGCGTCTACTACTTCGACCTGCCCGACGACTCACCTCTCCCCACAGGCGGAGGGGCTCCGCAAGTGACCAAGACCCGCTACTCAGATGTGGTATTTGAACGGGAGCGGGCGGTAGCCGACGACGGCCTGACCTACCTGCACCTTAACCACCCAGTGGTCCAGCAGATCCGGGAACAACTGGCTGGCGATGGGCGCGCGGCAGTTGCCCGCCTCCGCCTTCGAAGGGAGAGCCTGCCACCAAACCATCCTTTGCCCGAGGCGCCCTGCCTATGGGCCACCTACCGCCTGGGCATGACCAACCACGAGGACCTGAACCGGCAGGAGATCGTTTCGGTGGTGGTGGATGGGGCGGGCCGGGCACAGCCGCGCCTCGCACGGGCCTTGCCGGAGCTAGAGCCCGATGCGGTCGAGGTCGCCTTTTTCCCAGAAGGGAGTCTCGAGATCTCCATGCTCTTCGAGCAGGCGAAACGGCTGGCAGAAGCGCAGGCCGGCGACCGCTTCAGCGAGTTCCAACTGGCGCACGTCGAGCGCATTGCCGGCCAGCGGGCCAGGCTCGAGCACTACTACCGGCAGCAGGAAGCGGCTGTGGGCCAGATCGCCATCGAGAATATCCGGGTGGCCAAGCAGCGTGAGCTGCTGGACCAGCGGCGCACTGACCTGGTCGCGTTGGATCGCCGGCAGGCACTGGTGCCCGACCTTGCCCTCCTCGGCCTTGCGGTCGTGGTGTGATCACCTGAAGCGAGGGGCATGCCATGACTTTCACACTTTTCCTGACCCGCCAGTTCGAGGATGATCTCAGGCGGCTTCAGAAGGTCCCCGGTCTTCAGCCCAAGCTCGATCGATGCATCCGGTACTTGCAGGAGGATCCGAGAAAGCACGGTGAGATGCTGGGGACCACCCCCCTGAAGCGAGCCAAGAAGCTCGACGTCCTCAAGTCGGACGTGGACGGCGGCTACCGGCTGGCTTGGCGGTACGAGGGACCCAATGCGCTACTGCTCTTTCGCGTGGGAGAGCACGACCTGATCGACGAATACGGAACGTTTCATACGCCGGAGATTGTGAGAGAGATAAGGCCGGCCGTTCCGACCGCACCCGTACCCGGCACCAAGGAGAGCCCTACGGCAGACGGGGTCGCCAGAAAGGCCCGCTGCATCTTTGAGCACTGGCTGCCTATGCACCTGCGCCTGGTGGGAGTACCTGAGGATCAGGTCCGCGTGGTCAAGAAGATCACCGAGATTGACGAGCTCTTCGACCTGCCCCTGCCAGAGTATGCCGTAAAGAACCTGGCAGACGCGTACCTGCTGGACGACTGGGAATCTACCCGCGTCTTTGATAGCTCTACCATCTTCTACCGCGCCACCGCCGACCAGCTGGAAGCCTACTGCAGGGGCGAGATCAAGAGGCTGCTGCTGAACCTGGCGAAGGATCAAGAACGCTTTGTGACGATCGCCACCGGTGGGCCGATGCTCATCAGAGGGCCGGCGGGCTCGGGCAAGACGACAGTGGGCGTCTACCGTGCGTGGGAGCAGACCAAGAAGGTCAGGCTGTTCGCGGAGCACCCCAGAGTTCTGTTCGTCACCTACACCGAGACCCTCGCGCGCGTCGTCGAGCAGATGTACGAGGAGCACTACGGCCCCGATGCGGCCGAGCGGGTGGAAGTGTGGGTGCTGCGCGATTGGCTCCAGTGCTACCTGGAAGGCAAGCCAGGGGCGCGGCCTCTTGCCAAGACGGCCCAGCTTCTGGATGCGATCGGGCAAGCCATCTCTTCCGCCAGGCAGCAGTTCCCCGATAGCCCGCTCGTCCGCTCGCGCAAGGAAGGCGGTCAGGGACGCGGCGGCGGCTTCTTTGCTGCCGAGATTGCCGACGTCATCAAGGGAAGGAATCTTCGCGCCTGGCCCGAGTACTCCAAGGCGCAGCGCATCGGCCGCCAAACCGGCCTAGGCGAGGCTGCCCGCCAGTTCGTCTGGGCCGTCTACCTCGAATACCAACGCCAACTTGATGAGAAGGGCCTCTTTGACTACATGGACCTGTCCCTATTTGGAGGCGAATGCCTTCAGCGGGATGTCTCCTTTGAGCCCTATGATGCGGTGGTCGTGGACGAAGCCCAGGACCTCCGGCCTGTCGAGCTGCGCACGGCGGCTCTCCTGGCAGGGGGACCCAAGGCGCACAACCTCACTCTCCTGGCCGATCCTGCCCAGAGCATCTACTACAAGGGCATCCCCTGGAAAGAGGGGGGCGTCCGCATAGCTGCCAGGCGCAGCTTTGTCCTTCGCGGCAACCACCGCAACACGCAACAGATTCTGGCCGCGGCCCGGTCGCTGGTGCGGCACGGGGTCTCCGATGACCCCAAGGAAGAGGTCGCCCCACCGGAGGCCACCGGCCGGCGAGGCCCTCGCCCAACCGTAGCGCTCTGCTCAAATCTGGACCTGCAGAACCGTTTTGTGATCAAGACTATCGAGCAGCTATGCGGCACCATGCAGTGCCGGCTGGGAGATATCGCCGTCCTATCGCGTGGGCGAGACCGCGTAAAGTACATGAAGGGGATCCTGGACCGCAGCGGTCTGCTCACCGTGCACTTCCGCGACGAGGAGTTTGATATCTTTGAGAACAACGTAAAGCTCATCACCCTGAATTCGGCCAAAGGGCTCGAGTTCCCGGTCGTATTCCTGGTGGACCTGCACGAAGGTGAGCTGCCCCGGACCTTGCACACGGATGACGAAGACGAGCTTGAAGCCGAGCTGCGCGCGGAGCGGCGCCTCTTGTACGTGGGCATGACCCGCGCTGCCCAACGCCTCTTCTTGGTCTGTGAAAGGAAGAGGGTGTCGAGATTCGTCGAGGAGATCGACCCGGAGACAGTCCGGGTCGTCCATTACGAGGGCGAACCGGTACCGGCCTCGGAAGAGCCAGATTGGTTACCCTTCTGAGAGGCACAGAGGATAGAGAGATGGGTCGCGATCGCTCCTGCCTGTTCGATTCGCCGCTGCTCACCATCCCGGATGCCCAGCGGCTCCCCGGCGTGGCCTGCCGCAGCGCCCGGAGCATCGTGCAGGGCCTCGTGCCGGCCGGTATCCTGCGGCAGATTGGGGATCCTCGTACGGCAAGACAAGCGTGGCCAACGAGATCCCGGACGCGACCGGTGAGAGTTGCTGTTGAGATTGTAGTTTCGAGCCAGACGCCACAATTCCCTTGAGCCAAGCTGTGCTCTTTTTCCATTCGGAGGAAACATGCCTGACAACCTAGACGCCCTGCGGCACATCGAAGGCTTTCCCATCGGGGAAGATGAGGACCTGGTCGCCCTCTCCGACCCACCGCACTACACTGCCTACCCCAACCCCCACATCGCAGACTTCATCACCAAGTGGGGTACCCCGTACGACGAGGCAACCGACGACTACCACCGCGAGCCCTACGTGAGCGATGTCTCGGAGGGCAAGAACGACCCGGTCTACAACGCGCACTCGTACCATACCAAGGTGCCCTACAAGGCGATCATCCCGTTCATCGAGCACTACACCCAGCCCGGCGACATCGTCTTTGACGGCTTTTGTGGCACGGGCATGACCGGCGTGGCGGCGCAGATGGTGGGCCGGCGGGCGATCCTGTGCGACCTGTCGCCGGTGGCGACGTACATTGCCCACAACTACAACGCACCGATAGATGTGCCCGCCTTTGAGCGAGAAGCGCGGCGTATCCTGCGGGAGGTTGAGGCCGAGTGCGGTTGGATGTACGAGACGTGGCACCCGCACTGCGATGCACCGAACCGAATCAGAGGTCGCATCAACTATACGGTGTGGAGTGACGTGTTCCTGTGTCCCTATTGCGGCACTGAAATCGTCTTCTGGGACGCGGCGGTGGACGAGGATCAGGGCGAGGTGCTCGACCACTTCCCTTGCCCTGGCTGCCAAGCTAGGGTCACCAAGCGAGAGTTGATCCGCGCCACCGAATGCGTGACCGACCGCGCCCTAGGTAAGCAGATCGAACGCGCCCGCCATGCGCCAGTGGTGATCAACTACTCCGTGGGTACGAGACGATACGAGAAGAAGCCAGATACGGCTGATCTGGCATTGATCCAGAGGATTGAGGAAAGTGAGATTCCTCATTGGCACCCTACAAGCAGGATGCCAGAAGGTGACGAAGCGCGGCGGAACGATCCCATCGGTATGACGCATGTGCATCATTTCTTTGCCAGGAAGGAGATGTGGGCTCTCGCGGCGCTCTGGTCGGCCATCGAACGAACGTCTGACCGAAGGGCGCGTTTTGCCCTCCGGATGCCGTTCACCACTATGCTCTTGTACTGCTCATTCATGCGCCGCTTCCGGCCTGACCGCCGTGGTGGAGGCCCATTGTCTGGTACACTGTATGTTTCGTCAATTAGCACTCCTCTCAACCCATGTGAGTCCTACCGTCGCAACTGCGATAGTGCCATGGAAGCGTTCGGGTTGCTGGCTGCAAAGCGCTCGCCGGCCGGAGCGATAACAACCCAATCCGCAACCGCACTGTCAGCCTCCCCCGAGTCTTCTGTTGGCTACATCTTCACGGATCCTCCTTTCGGCAGCAATCTCATGTACTCCGAGCTGAACTTTCTGTGGGAGGCGTGGCTGCGCGTCTTCACGAACAACGGTCCGGAAGCCATCATCAGCAAATTGCAGCGAAAGGAACTCGAAGACTATCGCGAGTTGATGACCCGCTGCTTCGCCGAGATGTACCGGGTACTCAAGCCCGGCCGCTGGATCACTGTGGTTTTCCACAATTCGAGGGCCAGCGTGTGGAATGCCATCCAGGAGGCGCTGGCCCACGCAGGCTTCTTGGTTGCCCAGGTTACTGTTCTTGACAAGCAACAGGAGACATTCAAACAGGTGACCAGCCCCGGTTCAGTCCAGAATGACCTAGTGATCAACGCCTATAAGCCGCGTGCTGGCTTCAGCCGGCGCTTCCTCTCCCAGGCCGGGCGTGGCTTAGAGCCCGAGTTCGTCTTACAGCACCTCGCCCAACTGCCGGTGGCGGCCAACGTCGAGCGCAGCCGGGAGATGCTGTATTCGAAGTACCTGGCCTACTACGTCCAGCATGGCTACCACGTGGCCTACAACGGCGAGCAGTTCTACCGGGCGCTGCCCCAGTGGGGCCTGGAAGAGCGCGACGGCTACTGGTTCGCCGACGAAGTGCAGGTGAACGAGTACGAGCGGCGCAAGATCGGGGCGCGCAAGGCTGCCTCCGCGCAGGCGGTGCTGTTCGTCAGCGACGAGCGAAGCGCCCGCCAATGGTTGTGGGGGTTCCTGGACGCTCCGAAGACATACGACGAGATCTACACCGCTTTTGTGAAGGCACTTCAGACACCAGAGGACCAGATCCCAGAGCTGAAGAGCATGCTGGGCGAAGGCTTTGTGCAGACCGACGGCCGCTGGAAGCGGCCCGATGCCTTGACCGGGACTGAGCTGGAGTCGCGGCGGCAGGCGCGGCTGCTGCGCCAGTTCGAGGAGTACCTGGCGACGGCGCGTGGCGGAGGGCGGCTCCGGGAGGTGCGCAAGGAGGCGCTGGTAGCCGGGTTCACCGAGGCGTACCGGGCGGGGCGGTTCCAGGACATCCTGACTGTGGGCCGGCGGCTCGACCGGAGGCTGCTGGAGGAAAGCCCCGACCTGTTCGATTTCGTGGATATTTCGGAAGCGAAGGTGGAGGGATAGCGGAGTCGTCCCACGCGTTCCACCTGATCTCCCACACCTTGACCGTGATGAAGCCTATCCCAACCGGACCGGGAGCTGGAATCGAGAGCATGAACGAGCTGGCGAGGAGGAATATGATGCAGAGCGAGGAAGAGGCCTATCCATGGTCGACTGGCTACGATGATGGCAGTACTGGTGTCGAGATTGAGGACGTAAACACCGGCGTGTCCATCACCGAACCCTTCGATCCAACGCTCATCCGTGTCACTCCAAAGCAGATGAATGTTGACCTCCTGCTGAAGAGAATCGCACAGGATGCTCTGGACCTCTCGCCTGGCTTTCAGCGCAAAGGGGGAATCTGGACCAATGGTGCCCAGAGCAGACTCATTGAGTCACTCTTGATCCGGATTCCTATCCCAGCCATCTACGTGGATGCAACTGACGATGACCGCTGGCTGATCGTGGATGGCTTGCAGCGACTGACGGCTCTCAGGAGGTTCGTGATCGCGGGCGAGTTGAAGCTGAGCGGACTCGAGTTCTTGGCCACTGAGCTTGAAGGAGCGACCTTTGCTGACCTGCCGTTGAGGTTCAGACGCAGAATCCTGGAGACCCAGATATTCGTGTACGCTATCGAAGAGGGCACTCCTCCCAATGTCAAGTTCAACATCTTCAAGCGCATCAACACGGGCGGGTTGCCGTTGTCTCCTCAGGAGATCCGACACGCCCTGTACTATGGGAAGGCAACCGCATTCCTTGGGGAACTGGCTCAGACACCCCAGTTCTTGAAAGCCACAGATCGCGGGATCAGCGACAGACGCATGGCCGACCAGGAGTGTGTGCTGCGCTTCTTGGCCTTCACGCTAACCCCGTACACAACCTACAAGGCCGGCGATTTTGATGGTTTCCTCAACCAGGCCATGGGCACCATGAGCTCGATGCCCGATCAGGAACTTGAAATCCTCAGAGGCCAATTCCTCCAGGCAATGGTCACAGCGGTGGAGATCTTCGAACGGGATTCTTTCCGAAAGCGATACAGCCTATCTCATGGACGATATCCGATCAACAAGGCACTGTTTGAAGCCTGGTCTGTCTACCTAGGCAAGCTAGAGCAGGCCCAGAGACAGATCCTTGTCCTCAAGAGAGACGAACTGAGGGTGAGATTCATGGAACTAATGAACACTCGCGAGTTCGATGATGCCATCTCTCTAGGAACAGGCGACATTCGGAAGGTCAACAGGCGCTTCGGCGAGATCGAACGCATCATACAGGAGGTGCTGGCATGACGATCCAGGCGCTGCGCATCCAGAATTTCAAGTGCTTTGAGGACCAGCGTTTTGAGCTTGGTCCACTGACCCTTCTTACGGGACTAAATGGAACCGGCAAGTCCTCGGTACTGCAGTCGCTGCTGTTGCTACGTCAATCCTATCAACAGAACGTCCTACAAAGGGTCGGACTGGCCCTGAACGGAGACCTGGTGCAACTGGGCACGGCAAGCGATGTGTTCTATGAGGCGGCAGCCAGCAATCAGTTTGGCTTCGAGCTCTCATTTGGCGACGACACAAGCGCGTCGTGGTGCTTCGAATACGACAGGGAAGCGGATGTGGTCAGATCGGTTTCCCGCTCAGTTCCCCGGCGTGTGTACCAGAGCAGCCTGTTCCGGGATAGGTTCCAATATCTCTCTGCCGAGCGCATTGGACCTCGCACCTCCTTTCCGACCTCCGACTACTGGGTGCGAGAGCACCGGCAACTGGGACCGCATGGCGAGTATGCGGAGCACTACCTGAGCCTCTTCGGGGACAGCAAGATCGCAAGCCCGGTTCTGGCTCACCCAGCCGAGACATCCCACATGCTCAGGGCCCAAGTTGAAGCCTGGATGGGTGAGGTCAGCCCTGGTGTGCGGCTGGATCTCACTCGCTACCCGGGCATGGACATAGTAGGGCTGCAGTACTCCTTTGTGGCAGGCCGGCAGGTCAGCAACCCATATCGCCCGACCAACGTTGGGTTCGGGATCACCTACACACTGCCGGTGGTTGTCGCGCTGTTGGCCTCCTCGCCAGGTGGCCTGGTCCTTCTTGAGAACCCGGAAGCGCACCTGCACCCGCAGGGGCAGGTACGAATAGCAGAGCTCATGGCCCGTGCCGCAAGCTGCGGCATTCAGGTCATGGTCGAGTCGCACAGCGACCACATTCTGAACGGCCTGCGGATCGCGGTGCGCAGCGGCCTCGTTACCCCAGAACAGGCGCGGTTGTACTACTTCAGCCGTTGGGATGAGTCGGGTCCGTTGAGTAGCAGCGTGATATCGCCGCGGCTGGACCGCAACGGGCGCATCGACCAGTGGCCAGAGGGCTTCTTCGACGAGTGGGACAAGAGCCTGGAGAAGCTGCTCTGAGACTCGGAGATGGCACATGGCACTCGAAATGGTACTGAACGAGTTGTCATTCCAATCCGCCGATGGCGTGCACACTGCCAGACAATGGATGTCTACGCTCGTTCGGACGGCGCGGGAAGCCTCGCTTCATGGCGTAAGCAGGGTCATTCGCACCCACACAAGCGTCCTTGAGCTCATGCTAGCCCACGATTACCCTCTGTGGCGGTGGCTCAGCGATTCCGAGGTTGATATAGAAGAACGACGCTACATGCGCTCGTTATCGAACAAGGTTCCGTTCTGGGACGGGATTCCTGAGCTCTACGACCAAGTCTTGGCGAGCGAGTTTCTGTTCCAGGGACGAGAAGCGCAGGGACTGGGAGTTGCCTATCTGCTTGAGTCGCTAGCGATCAGTTTGGCCTCGGATGAGTGTTGGGACGTCTCATTGGTGCTTCTTACGGCAAACTGGCTGGCCCAGGACGGAGACATCGAGCAACAGTTGGTGCAGGTAATCCATGCTAGCCAGATACACCACGTACATGAACACAGAAACTGGATCCAAAAGCGTCTACGCAGCGACATTCGGAACGGGGATGACCTATGGGAACGCAGAGGCGAAATCTTGCCTTCGCTGGATTTCTGCGACGCGGTAGAGCCCCAAATCCGTGGGTTGAGTGCTAGCATACTGCAATCAGCGGCACGCAGGTTGTCCGAATTGGAGATCTATTGTCGGACATGGACAACTGGTGGCTTTGACCCAAGCCAGCTGCCAGCAAAGGCCACTCTCGAAAGTGAGGCAACACTCAACCAATTCGGCAGCGAGCGCACCTTTCGATGCCCAGATGGCATCGAGCGTACATTCAGTTGGCACCTGCGCCTAACACCCGATGCATGGCGCATTCTCTTTTTGCCGGAAACAAAGGCCAGGAAGATGATCATTGGATACATTGGTCCACACCTGCCTACAGCGAAGTATCATTAGCCATGATGACAGCTGTTCGGCGCGTGGAGTTTACGATCTACACTGAAGCCAAGGTGAGATCTACATTTTTGTACCCGTGGGGTCTGCAGCTCTCACTGAGGCATCACTTTAGGAGTTCGCCGTGATTCCAAGCGTTTCGACCTGGCAGCAAGCCATCCTTGCGCATTTTACCCCGAAGCGAGAGCGGCTGCTTCTGGCCATCGACCCGGACAATCTGCTGCGCGACGATGCGCTGCTGGCCGAAATCCAGAGCCGCAACTATGACGTGCTGGAGCTGGACGACGAGGTCTCGTTCCGCCACAGGTTCGAGTCTTCATACCGCAGCCGCTGGGACGACGGCCAGGACCTGCACCTGGTCGTGGTAGTACACACCACGGACGGCGGCCGACACATCCCCTACGACTTGTGGCAAAAGAGCAAACGCATCGAATTGAGTGTCAGCGCTCTCTTTCCCAGCCTGAACGCGATCGTCGTCCGGCAGTTGGACAATGCCTATTACGCCGAGCTGTACCCGGCCCACCAGCAGCTCGTTGCCCGCGGCGAGATGCTGCGAGGCGAGCGGCAGACGATCGAGTTCATCCTGCGGGTTTGCTTCGGGCTGGACCCGGCCGGGGCAGGTGACCCGGCCCGCTGGATCGAGTTCCTGATCCACAAACACTACGGTGCCCGCGAACTGCCGCCGGCGCTGGAAGACTACGTCCTCCAGAATCTGCTGCCCAAAGTGGCGCAGGTCGGGTTGCGCCCCGAGTTCCTGGCGGACCCAACTGCCTTCTACGCCTGGCTGGGCGAGGCCTGGGCGGTCTACGTGGCCACCGCAGACAAGTCGGTGCCCTTCTCTGACCCCCGTTTGCGCCCGCTATTGGCGAGCCTGTTTGCCGAAGGACTGGTCGCCCGAGCCCCCCGGGTGGATCCGCCGCCCGCCGGCCGGGAGTGGGTAGCGATCGGCCTAACCTTGACAGGCACTACCGCGGGGGGACGGCCGGCCCGTGAGACCAGTGAGACGGCGCTCTACAACCTGCAGGTGCGGCTAGCGCGTTTCCAGGCCATGGAGGCGACGACGCTTCCCAGTGGCGTGACCGACCTTCGCGACTGGCTGAACCTGGCCGCTGAGTGGGCCGAAGTGGTGTACGAGGCCAATAGCCTGCCCGCCGAGACATGGGGCCAGGTACAGCCAGCCCTCGCCGCGGCGCGACAGTCACTCGACGGACACTTCTGGGGCTTTGTGCAGGCACGCTACAGCGCCGTTGGATACTACCAGGACAACAAGGGCCCCGTCTGTTTGGCGACTGCCAACCGTTGGCTCGGCCAGCAGCTCGGCAGGGGCGAGCGCTTGGCGCTTCTTTGCTTTGACGGCCTCGCACTAGACCAGTGGCTCCTGCTGCGCGACCACCTGCGTTCGGCGCTGCCTGGCCTGGCCGTGCACGAGAACCGCACCTACGCCGTGGCCCCCACCCTTACCGGCGTGAGCCGCCAAGCTTTGTTTGCCGGCCGTCCGCCGTCACTGTTTGCCGATACCTGGCAGCGCACGGACCGGGACCCAGAGCGATGGCAGGCCTACTGGGTCAACCACGACGTCCCCCGGCAGCGGATCGCGTACGTGCCGGTGAAGGTTGCCGGTCAAGGGCTGGACCAAGTGCGGGCTCTGGCGGAAGGCCGAAACCAGCGCCTGGGCGTGCTAGTCAACCTCTTCGACGAGGTAATGCACGCGGTCCAGGGGACGGCGCCCGAGGCCGACAAGCGGGTCTACTATGGCACTTTGCGCAGCCACATAGAGAACGGACGCCTGGCTGAGCTGTTTGATCTTCTGCTGGGCCACGGCTATCGGGTCTTTGTCACTGCCGACCACGGCAACGTGGCGGGGGTGGGCAACGGCCTGAAGCCGCCCAAGGCTCTGGTGGAAGGCTATGCGCGGCGGGTGGCCCTCTTTGACAAGGCCGAGCTGGCCCAGGAGTACGCGGCGGTCCACGGGCTGCGTCTCTACCGGACCAAGGCCTTGCCGCCCGACCTCCATCCGGTCTACCCGGTGGGCAACCAGCTCTTTGATACCGCTGGAGTCGCATCCGTTTCTCATGGCGGGCTGTCGCCTGAGGAACTGGTGGTGCCCTTTGTGGAGGTAGGCCGCCCATGATTGGATTCGATTTTCCGCTCAAGCCACAGTGGATCCACGACGTGCATGTGCTGTGGAGGCCGCAGCAGCCCGTACGCGAATTGGTCCAAGCCGCGCTGGCCCAGACGATGCAGGAGCTGGGCGGGGAAAAGGCTCGCCGCAACACGCTGACGGTCATCTTGCACTACTTCGTGGCAACGGAAGGCAGTGGGCAGGCGCGGCGCACAATGGCCCAGGATGCCTGGGCGGCCTACGCGCAGGCCCATCCGGCTGCAACCCTGGCTCCGGCCTACCTGGCGCACATCATTACAGAGAACGAGGTCGCCCATGAAGCCAGCCGCTTCCTGACCACACGTCACAGCCCTGGGGAGACGGTGACCGCCGGAGAGTTGCGAAGGCACGTGGCGTCCCGCTTCGGCGAGCGCAAGGTGGCGCTCAACGCTGCCAGCGCCTTTTTGCGCACGCTGGACTATTTCGGCGCGCTCAGCCCGGCGGGCAGGCCCTCAGAGTATCGGTTCGTCAGCCGCCTCCCCGTGGTACAGCCGGCCTTTCCGTTGCTCGTGTGGGCTTGGTGGCAACGGCACCTGTCACCGCAAGTCGATCTGGATGCTTTTGCAGAGGACTCGGCGATGGCTTTCCTGGAAGCCGATAGATTTGGCGTCTATTGGCAAAGCTTCCAGCCAGCGCTCTGGGTGCTGGAGACACGGCTAGAAGGACGACGGGCGGCCCTCAAACAAGTCACGGAAGCGTCGTGGATCGAGGCTTTGCTCGCCGTGACGTGATCAGCCGCAGCACAGGACGACGCCTTATGAAAGCTGAATCGATAAAACACATCTCTGTTCGCCTGGCCTGGCACGACAGTGGCTGGAACGGCCGCATCTGTCGCGAGCCCAGGGCGAACACCTACTGCGTTGGCCAGTACTCGTACCAGCGAGACCTGATCGTGGCCGATCGGAAGGTAGAGCCCGAACAGGCCCAAGCCGGCCAACCCTGCCAGCAGGTCCAGTGGATCCCCCCTTGCATTCACAGCGTCAACGCCTTTGGCCCTGACGAATTGGATGCGTACACCCCGCCCCCTTCCTGGTTCCAGGATGGCACCCAGCCCAAGACCTGGAAGCTGCGCCCCTACACAGTGGCGACCTGGCCTTACGAGGAGATGTACAAAGACGAGGTCCAGAACCCGGCCGGCGTCCGCCCCCACTACGATCCCGTGAAACGGCGCCAGGCGGCAAACCAGTTCTTCTCAGAAATCACGTCCGACCGCAGCTTGGTCTTCTACTACGCTAACTACAGCAACCCCTTCAGCGAGAACGACCAACACTTGTACGTCATCGTGGGCGCCGGGCGCGTCAAGGCCATCGGCCCCGAACTGACCTGGATCGGTCAGTCAGCCGAGATGGAGCGGCGGTACGGTCCCAATGCCTGGGCCCGCGACATTACGTCACACTATCCGGACCAGGGCCTGAGGCTGCCATATCACCTGTACATGGACCGTTCAGACGTGCTGGAACGGATCCTGCTTGTGCCCGAGAATCCGCGCCATTTCAAGTATGCCACACGCCACATCTCCGACGACGGCGCCCTGGGCCTTATTGAGCGCCTGAGCGAGATCGTCGGCGCGCTGCAAGAGATCGGTGACACGAGCGAAAACTGGCAGGTCCGTCAGGCCTGGCTGGCCTCGGTGATGGCCGAGCTGTGGCACAACCGCGGCCTTTACCCTGGGTTGTTGTGCGCGCTGGACTACCTGGGCTTTGCCGAGGCCATTCCCTATGCCATTGCCCAGATTTCGCTCCAGGACGAGCAGCAACTTAAGGACGAGCTGTTCTCCATTGTTGTGGGACAGGCCGACGGCGCGCCCGGGCTTGTTCTGGATGCCAACCGGCTCAAGAGCCTGCGCAAGCGGTGGCAGCTCCTGGAGCCGTCGCAGAAGGAGCTCCTGCGCGACCGGTTACCGCGCCTAGATCTCAGAACCGACCAGATTCGTCGCATTCTCGACAAGCCGGAGAGCGCCTCCATATACAGCACCCATGCCGAGATTGCCGCCAATCCCTACGCCCTTTGCGAAGAATACGCCGGGATCGACCCAGACGATCAGATCACCTTCAGCCAGATTGACCATGGGATTTTCCCCTCGCCTGATCTGGGCGTCAAGCCCGAATTCGAGCTCGACGACTGGCCGCGCCTCCGCGCTCTGTGTGTCGAGCAGCTTCAGCAGGCCAACCAACACACCTTCCTGCCGGCCGATCAGGTCCTCTACGGTCTAAACCACAAGCTGAGCTTCCTACCCGAATGGAAACGCACGCAATTCATACCGCGTCACCTGGAAATAGAGAAGGCCGAATTGAGCGGCGCCCTCGCCTACCGTTACGAGGGCGAGCAGCTTTACCTGTATCGCAGATCGGTCTTTGAGGACGAGCGGACGGTGGAGTCAACCCTGCGCCAACTGGCTTCACGGCCAGACATCCAACTGCGCTTTCCGGTCACAGAGAACCACTGGCACGAGTACCTGTACGACACCAAGAGCCCGCTCGCTCAGTCCCACCCAATCGAATATGAGCAGGCCATCAGCCAGCAGGTGGAGATTTGCCAGAAGATCTTCCGGCGCCCGGTCAGCGTTCTCTGCGGCGCGGCCGGCACGGGCAAGACCACGGTCGTGGCGGCCATCATTAAGGCAATCGAGAAAGGCCACGGTTCGGGCACGTCCTTCCAACTGCTCGCGCCAACCGGCAAGGCTGCCGATCGATTGCGGGACCGTACGGGAAAAGAGGCGCGAACGCTGCATTCCTTCCTGGCCCGGCGCCGGTGGCTGAACGACAACCTGTCCATGCGCCGTCGCGGTGGGGAGCGAGAAGAGAGCATCACGACCTACATCCTGGACGAGTCGTCCATGCTCGACCTGCCGCTGCTGGCTGCCTTCTTCCGTGCCGTCAACTGGAATTCTGTACAACGCCTCATCTTTGTAGGCGATCCCAATCAACTGCCGCCCATCGGCACTGGCAAGGTCTTTGCCGACCTCACCGACTGGCTGCGACAGGAGCTGCCCGAGCACGTTGGCGAGCTTGGTACCAACATGCGCCAGCTCAGCAACCGCCTCTTGGGCCTGGGCACAGGCATTCCCGATCTGGCGTCGATATACCTGCGGCGCGACCTGGCTGCCGAGAAGCTGGCCGACGACGAGGCACGTGAAGACGACATGCTCCGGCGCGTACAAGACGGCGGCGACATCACCGGCGATCTGCGCGTCCTGTACTGGCAGACGCCTGAAGAGCTGGAACAGCGCTTGATCGAGACGCTTGTCACCGACATGGAACGCGACACGGGCTTGACACTGAATCCAGACCGGCCGTTTGAGCTGTGGGACGCCGTGATGACTCAGGGGGACCAGGGGCAGGCTGCCGAAGCCACCCAGGTCATCTCACCCTACCGTGGCGAGCTGTTCGGCATCGAACACCTGAACCTCGTTCTGCAGCGCCACAAGAACAACTGGTGCCTGGACAACAAGGGAGCGCTGGGGGGCATCACGTTTTTCGACAAGGTGATCCAGATCATCAACCGGCCTCAGTCCAGGCCGATCGCGGCCTGGAACACGCAGACACGGAAGGCGGAAAAGGTCGAGGTATTCAACGGCGAGATCGGCTTGACGAAGGTGCATGCCTTTGACGCCAAGGGATGGAAGTGGCGTGGTTTCCACGTGGAGCGATTCCAGGTCGTGTTCAGCCGCAAGCAACACCTCTGGGTGGAATACGGCTCCGAGACCGCAGTCACCGAGAACCTGGAGTTGGCCTACGCCATCTCAGTGCACAAGGCACAGGGCAGCGAGTTCCGCCGCGTCTACTTTGTGGTGCCCAAGCACAAGCGCGGTCTGCTCTCGCGGGAGCTGTTCTACACCGGTCTGACGCGCGCCCAGAGTCACTGTACGCTCCTAGTCGAAGAAGACATCGCACCCATCCTGAGCCTGCGCCGCCTCGAGAACTCGCATCTGAGCCGCATCAACTCGTCGCTCTTCCGCTTCCGGCCGGTCCCCCGCGAGTTCCAGACGATGGCCGAGTGGTACGAAGAAGGCAAGATTCATCGCACGCTCACCGAACAGATGGTGCGCTCCAAGTCGGAAGTGATCATCGCCAACATGCTCTTTGACCGCGACATCCCCTTCGAGTATGAGGTGCCTCTCTATGCGCCCGACGGCACCTTCTACCTGCCTGACTTTACCATCAATTGGCGGGGGGAGGTGTGGTATTGGGAGCATCTGGGCATGCTGCACGACGAGTCATACCGCAGTCACTGGGAGACTAAGCGGGCGTGGTACGAGAAACACGGCTTTGCCAGCCATCTCATCACGACGTCCGAGGTACATGGATTCGACAGCAAGGACGTCCAGCGCGTACTGGAAGCGACGTTCGGATAGGAGTTAGTGTCATGAACGATCAGCACTCACGCATCGAGCCGTCTACGCCCGAATCGGGCTTGGAATCTCTGGCCGAGCTATTCCACCTGGTCAGGAGTCTGGTTCCAGCCGGCCAACAGGTTACCACTGCCTCCCCCAGCATGTCGGTGGCGCAGGCGATTCGCCTGATGCTAAAGAACAACTTCTCGCAGCTTCCAGTGGTGGAGGGAAAAGCGGTGCTGGGCGTCTTCTCCTTCCGCTCCCTGGCTAGGACACTGCTGAAGATGGAGAGATTGCCGCAAGACCTGGGTGAGCTGCCCGTGGATGAGTTCCGAGAGCAGTTCCACTTTGTCCAGCCGCCAGACAACTGGGAAGAGATCCTGGACGACCTCGGCCGAGACGACGGGGTGCTGGTCGGCCACAGGGAGCTGCTCGAAGGTATACTTACGCCCCTGGACGTGCTTCTCTACCTGCGCGACATCGCAAGCCCTTTTGTCATGCTGGCTGAGATAGAGCTTTCCCTGCGTCGCATTATCCAGGGCTGCGTGAGCGAGGAGGACCTTCAATCCTGCATCGTGGCCAGCCTGTCCAGCAAGTACTCGCCAGAAGAACTGCCGCGGAGCTTATCTGACATGACGTTCAACGACTATGTCCAAGTCATCGAGCGTAGCGATACGTGGCCATACTTCGAGGATGCACTTGGGCGGGGCGAGTGGTCACGAAAAAGAACATCAAGCCGCCTGAGAGAGATCCGAGATCTGCGCAATGACGTGTTTCACTTCCGGCGAGCCTTGACGGAGGACGACCGGGAGCTCCTGGCTGAACGCCGGGAATGGCTTAGGATGAAGACGCGAGCATTTGAGGCCAGGAAGGCAGCCAGCGGTGGCCCGTCTGGGGAAAAGTCGGCCGACGCCGAAGGGGCCCCGAGCTCTCTGCTGCGCGCCGGGCAAGTCACCCCGCTTGATCTGACCTCCGAGGATCAAATCCTCGAAGAGATGGGGGGCGGTGCTGGCCAGCAGCCTTCAGGCCCATTGCAGGCGATGATGGGGAAGGTGCGCAAGAGCATTGGCTCAGAAGCCACAGAGCGACTGGCGCGATTCATGGACAGGGTTCGTTCCCTCGGAGTGAGTACCATCACCAATCCGGGGTCGGTCTCGTTTCGGTTACGGCTTCGAGTGGCCCCAGAACTGGGTGGCAAGGTCAAGCCGACCATGACTACACTGCTATGGCTGGCACCGGACGCCGATAGGGCATTCCTGAGGCTGGCAACTGGTGAGCTTGGGGCCGCACTGGGTGACGAAGCCCGGCAGTATATCGCCCGGTTTCAATCCCTCGGCGCCGAGGAAGTCCTGACGTCCTGGGCACTCGAACTCAGGCTGTGTCTGAACGACCACAACGAGCAGCCGATGTTTGATCAGCTCTTCGCGATCGTGCGAGACGTGGCAACAGAGGTGCGGGAGGCAGCGCAGAGGAAATCGGTGGTCCAACCGAAGCTGGATTCGGGTGAGGCGCAGTTAAGTGGCGCGGCTCGCAGCCACCACGAGTTCTGGACTGACGTGCTGGGCCGCTTCAAGGAGCAAAGACCTGGAGTGACCGACAAGGAGCCGACGACGAGGAGTTATCTGCAGGTACCGGTCGGATCCACGCAAGCTCACCTAGAGTGGGCGGTGCACGGTCAGACCCAGGCTTCCAGGTGGCTTGAGGTCGCGCTCCATATGGAGCACTCCGACAAGGAGGCGAATCTGCGCGCTCTGAACTGGTTGGAGGTCCGCAAGGAGAGGCTGGAGGACCTCGTCGGTGAACCGCTCAAGTTCGAGGAGTGGGGAAGCCGATGGGCGCGCGTCTATGCGCGGCGCGGCGGACGTGAGCAGGACGCAGCCCTACGCGACTGGGCGGTGGAGACGATGGTCCGCTTCTATGATGCCTTGCAGGGATTGGAGTTAGCTGCGCGTTTGAAGGAGCTGGGGTGGTAGCTGGCTGAAAAAGCGAGCCAGACCCCCCCTTGGGAGGTCTGGCTCGGGTCTCGTGTTCTTGGGCACGGGAACGCTCAGATGGCATCGTTTGCACACCACCGAAGGCTGCGTGCTACAGGGCGAACATGGCGAGCTGCACCGGCTCGCCGGAGGGTGGCAGGATCGGCTTGCCGTCACCCTCATCTGCTTCAAAGAGGCTGCGGAAGTAGAGCACCTTGACCTGTAGCCTGCCCCGGCTCTGCTTGGCTCGTGCCGGCGCGACGGAGCCAGACACGAGCTGCGTAGCCATCTTTGCTAGCGACTCCTCGGCCTTCGCTGCCGCCTGTTCGACGGTAGCACCCTCCCTGCGGAACTCGGCCTGGAGCACTGCCTTCGCGACCGCAAGCTGCGCGTTTGCCAGGGCGGCCTCGGCCAGGATCGCCTCGACCGTCTTGTGCTGTGCCTCGCGGTCCTGTACAGCCCGCTGCGCGGCCCACTTCTGGTCGATGAGATCCCACATCTGCTCGTCGACGGTGTGTGCCGATAGCAGGTAGTGTACGTGCACCTCCCGCGTCTGGCCAGGACGGTGGCAGCGATCCTCCGCCTGCAGCGTCGTCTCCGGGCTCCACTCCAGGTTCAGGATCAGGACGTGGTTGGCGCCGTTGACCGTCACCCCCCGGTTGAGCGTGCCGGTCCCGGCCAGCAGCACGGTCGCGTTCGATGCCTCGAAGCGGCGTACCACATCGTTGCGGCCTTTGGTGTCCACACCGTCCATCCCGACGTAGGCGATGCACCGATCGCGGAAGGCTGCCTCCAGGGTGCGGTAGAGCCCGCGCAGGCTCGTGAAGACGATGGCCTTCTCACCGGCAGCCTGCACCGCTTCGAGGATCTCCAGCGTCTTCTCCACCTTGTTGAAGTCATAGGCTACGGACAGGCCCGGTCTGGCCTGGAGATAGGCGCCCTGCAACCGCATCTGGTCCAGGATGGCCCTGGCCTCGGCCGGGGAGAGCTCGTCGACGTTGACCATGTGGCCCCACGCTCCGGCAAAGTGCAGCGCGCCGTGCTCGTTGGGGCAGGAGGCGACGTAGCGTCCCCACCACAGCGCGGCGCTGATGGCGCCCATGTTGGGGTCGGCTTTCCGCAGCTCGCGCTCGAACACGTCCTTCATGGCGCCGGTGACGTGGCCGACCAGCAGTTCGTGCGGGCCAGTGGGCTCGATCCAGTGGACGTGGCGGTGCTTGGGCGGCAGGTCGGTGAGAAAGTCCTGCTTCAGTCGGCGGATGGAGACGGGCGAGAGGAGCTTCCACAGACGGTTGAGGTTGGAGACGGAGGGGATGAGCTTGCGCTTGCCCACCTCTAGCGTATCGGCGTATTCGCGGGTTACGTATTCGAAGGTCGCGAATTGCTGAAGGAAGCGGGCCGAGCCGCCGCGGTAGGGAAAGGGCCACAGGGGAGAGCCGAAGCCGAGCAGCCAGCCTGCCGACCAGAAGAGGTCATGGACATACCCCTTGATCCAGGTGCCGGTCAGGATCGCCTTGCCGTTGGCCCGGAGCCCTCTGGATGCTGCGCCGCGCAGGCTGAGCTTCGACTTCATATCCTGCGCTTCGTCGAGCATGACGCAGGAGAAGAGGTTCTTGACCCGCTTTCCCAGCGGCCATTGGCGGCAAGTCGAAAGGAAGACGTCGTCGCCGGCCGATCCTCCTGCTCGTGCGGCCAGGCTCTGCTCCCCGAATGCGGCGATGCGCTGCCGCCGGACCTCGATCTGCTCGCCGGGTGGCGATTTCGGATTCAGGGTGGGGACGGGGCGCTTTGGGGCCTCGCCCATGGTCCAGGCGACGTGGCCGCAGGCGCGGCATGCGCGCCCGCCGCCGTCTCCCTCGCCGCGCCAGGGAGTTCCGCATGCCGGACAGGCGGGGACCTGGCTCTTGCGCGGGGCGTCGCAGGTGCAGTGGGCGCCGCGCAGGCCGCGCACCGTGCCTTCGTAGTTGCCCTGGCGGTCAAAGTGGTCGTGGTCCCAGGGGTCAAAGATGCCCAGGTGGTCGCCCAAGCTGAGGTCTTGGTAGGAGGTGACGAAGAACGAAGGGAGGTCGCGGGGCAGATGGTACGGGTCGCCGATGGCGGCGTGGGCCTGGGCCAGTTGGCTTCCGAGCTGCTCGACTGCCCACTGGGCTTCGGCGATCTCGGCCTGGATGTGCTGGGCGTCGCGCGCTTTGCCCTTGCGTTGGATAGCCGCCAGGTTCCGCAGGTGGCGCCGCTTGCGGGCCAGCTCTGCTTCGAGCTTCACGCGCTCTGCATCGGCGAGCAAGATCGCCTCCTCGGGACGCAGCCGGGCCTCAAGCGCGGCGGCCTTGTCCTTGACGACCTGGTCCAGGTCGCGGAGGGTGGGGCTTGCCCCGAGGGGCAGTCCCCACTCGCGGGACCGGGCCTGCATCGCGCCGTTCTCCAGTGCCAGCAGCTGCGCGAGGCGTGCCTGCAGGGCTGCCGCCCGCTGCCGGGCCGTCCTCACCCTCTGCCGGGCCAGCCGGTGCTGGCGCTTCTCATCGAGCAACGTGGACACAGTGCCGTGCTCCAGGCGCTGGGCGGGAAAGCCCCAGTTGGCCAGGTCCTCCAGGATGCCGGGCACCACGGAGGCGGGGGTGACGATGAGCACGCTACGGTAGCCGCGCAGCACCGCCCAGTGGGCCACCGTCGTCGTCTTGCCGGCACCCATCTCGTACAACAGAGCGACCGACGACTTGGTGGCCATGCGGGCGACGTCCTGCGCCTGGGTGGGGTACAGGCGGCGGCCTCCGGCTGCTGCTGCGTGCGCCTCCATGAAGCGCTCCAGCCGCCTGGCCCAGCCGGCCAGGGTGGGCAGGTCGTCCACGGTGGGCACCTGCGGCAGGCCGAAGGCGTCGACCAGGGCCTTGACCGCATCGGGGTTGACTTCCTCGACGCTGAAGGGCTTGAGCGTGACGCCGTCGTGCTCTGGAGTTGCCGGGGCGAAGCGCAGTACCAGGTAGCCCCGGTCGACGAAGGTGCGCTGGATGTAGCTCTTCTTCCCCTCACCTTTCTCCGCGTCTTCCCCGACCTGCTCGTCCCGGCGGAACCAGCGGCTGCGCAGCTCGTAGGTCGCGCCGGCGGGGATGATTGTTCCATCGGGCAGGGCGGAGCTGGCTTTCGCAGTGATCGGCCCATCGGCAAAATACGCGAGAAACTCGAGGGGCTCCAGCTCGCGCACCGGCAGCCGGTCGCGCTCGTAGCGGCGGGCGCGGCGCTGGATCTGCTCGGCGTCGTGGGCGGTCAGGGCCACCTCGAAGCCCAGGTCGGTCAGACGGTCGCGGCTGGCAGCCACGCCGCTCATGAGGACGTTGGGCAGGGAGCCGTAGGCCTCACCCAGCGAGGCGTAGGTGCCCTGGGCGGCGTCGTAGGCCTGCAGTGGCAGCGCATTGTACAGCCGGAACCAGGCCGACGCCCAGTCTGAGCGGGCGGCCACGCCGCGAGCGGTCAGGTTCAGGGGCGCGGACGAGGTGTCGGCGGCGACGGCCATCTCCAGGTCAGGGACGCGCGGGGCGTCGCTGCCGAACTGGGGGTGGAGGTGGTAGACTTGAGGGTTGCCCGGACCGGCGGGCGCCCAGGTGCGGTAATAGGGATTGCGCTTCACCTGGTCAAAGGCGGCGTTCACCGCCTTGACCAGCGCCGGACCATCGCCGTCGAAGGGGCCGGTCAGCGGGACCGGCTTCTTCTGGGTGTTGTACGGGCTGTCCACGACGGCGGCGACAAAGGCGGCGTCCACGTCGATGTTGTACTCGGCCTTGAAGGGATGGGGCAGGGTGAGGTTGGCTACCACCTGGTAGTGCTTGTGGAGGTAGGCGGCGGCGCGGGGATAGGTGTCGAAGAACTTGCCGGAGAGGATGGCTAGTAGCAGGCCGTTCTGGTAGGTGAGCAGGCCCGTGGTCAGCTCCAGGACAAAGTGCTGGCTCTCGATGCTGCTGCCCGAGGCCAGCTCGTAGCGGGCGTAGGGGCCATCGGGGGCGATGGGCCACCACAGGCCGTAGGGCGGGTTGATGGCAGCCACCTGCCAGCGGTTCTCGGGGATGAGGGAGCCGTAGGCCAGAATGTCGCCCTGGCGAACGGAGCGCTTGCCCAGTGCCCTGGCGCCAACCTCGGCCAGGCGGCCGTCCAGCTCGACGCCGAGGACGTTGTGCCCGGCTTGCCTGAAGGGCACGAGAAGCCGGCCCGGCCCCATCGTGGGGTCGACGACGTTCAGGCGGGGACGCTCCTCCGGGATCATGCCTTCGAAGCCGAAGGCGTGCTCGGCGATGGGCGGCAGGGCCTCGCACAGCCAGCGCGCGGTCAGGTACTGCTGGTGTGCATTCCCAAACATGGGCTTGAAGACCGCCGCCCTGAAACCGGAGGTCTCGAAGGCCCCTTCGGCTCCGCTCCCTTCGCCTTCGCTCAGGGCAGGCAGGGCGGGAGCGTCCTCGGCAGCGTCAACTTCCAGTTCTTTTGTGTCTTGCATTGCGTTGTTCCTCCAGGTGTTGGATTCGCGCCAGGGCCTGGGCCTTGGGGATGGCGCCCCGAGCGCAGGCGTGAACCAGGGTGAGCATGGTGAGGATATCGGCCAGTCCATGGTCAATGGCGAAGAGGTAGCCGGTCTCGGGGTTGTGCTCGTTCAGCTTGTCGAGCACCAGCACGACGGCTCGTGTGAGCAGGTCAGTCAGGACGGGGTCGTCCATGGGGTTTCCTCCAGGGGAGAAGCGGTGGAGGGGCGCTCGGGGACGCCCCTCCGGGGTCACATGCGGATGAGCAGCGCTTCCGGCCCGCGGCCGGTCTGGTCGGGGACGCGGACGGCGCGCGCCAGGACGTCGTCGGGGGAGAGGTCGGGCCGGAACTGCTCGATGGCCAGGCGGACCTGGGCCTCGACGGCGCCGGCGGTAGGTCCGACGAAGGCGTAGTGGTAGGGAGGCGACTTCAGGTGGGGCCAGTCGCAGCCGTAGGGCGGCTCGGTGCCCTCTCCCGCGGCCAGGTGGTAGCTGAAGGGGCGCTGGGCGAAGGCCAGGCAGACCGGGCCGCTGCGCAGCACCAGCCAGTGCTCGGCCAGGTCGTCGGCCTTGAGGGGCGTGCGCCCGGAGACAGCCAGGAAGAACCAGCCGCCGGCGCGGTGGTCGTCGTAGCCGGCCAGGAGGGAGTAGAGTTTGCCGTTGATGAGGGCCAGGCTGCGGCCGTCGCCGGTCTGTTGGACCTCGATGATCAGGTTGTCGCTCATGCCGGCTCTCCCCTACGTTGCCCCGGCCCAGCGGGCGTATTCGGGCAGGCGGGACAGGGGCACTGGCTCAAACCAGCGGTCGCGCTCGATGGGCAGGCCCAGCGGCCCGCGGACCGATTCCAGTTCGGACAGCGAGAAGTACCCCATTTCAACCTCGAAACCAACCACAAGGCCAAAGAAGGTATCGTCGCCGTCGAACTCCGTGGCGAACCATGTCCAGCTCGAATCGGGGGTGAAGAACTTGGCCTGGATCATGACCTGGTCGTGGGGCAGGGCGTCGGTGCTGCCCAGGGGCGGCAGCTTGGAACGGATGGCTTGGGTCAGGATCTTCATGTTGTTGTCCTTTCGGTGGATTCGATGGGGATCCCGCATTGCCAGCACGGACCATCGTGCAGGGCGTCCGTGCCGGCGAACTGCACGTCGCCAGCCAGCGAAGAGGCGCAGACCGAGCATAGCCAGACGAGGGTGCTTTCGGGGTCTTCGCTGAGGGAATGGTCAGGGGTGAGATCGTAATACCAGGCGTGGGCTTCGGGGATATCATGGGGTGGAAGCGGCGCAGGGGACGTGCAGACGGCGCGGCAGTGTGGGCAATCGCGCTTTGTTCCGAGACTTGGGGGAGTCAGACAGGGATCCAGGCAGCGGATTGGCTTGCCGGCGCTGCCGTGCAGGGGCTTGATGGACGCGTAGGCTCGGGGCAGTGAGAGCTTGATCATGGTTCAGTACGCCTCAAAACCCTAAGCCTCTTTCCTTCAGCGAGACCCAACGGGTGTGTCCCAGCACAATGTGGTCCATCAGCTCGATGTCCAGCAGCTTGCCGGCCTCGACTGCCTGGCGGGTGACGGCCACGTCCTCAGGCGAGGGCGTGGGGTCACCTGACGGATGGTTGTGGCAAATGATGATCGATGGGCACTGGCGGCGGATCGCCTCGCGGAACAGCTCCGAGATGCGTATCATCGTCGTGTTGACCGAGCCAACGTAGATGGTCGGCACGGCGACCACCTGGTTCTTGGTGTCCAGCAAGATCACACGAAGCTGCTCCTGCTCCAGCAGTCCCATCTCGGGCAGGAGCAGGTTGGCGGCGTCGGCGGGCGAGCGCACCTGGGCGGGATGGTTCCGTTCCACGGTGAGGCGTGCCCCCAGCTCGAGGGCGGCCTTGACACGGGCGGCGGTGGTGGCCCCGATGCCGGGCTGCTGCTGCAGCTCGCACAGGGGTGCGCGGGCCACGCCGACCAGGTCCTCGTAGGCAGCCAGCAAGGCTGCGGCGTCGTGGAGTTGGTGGGGGTTGCCCAGGAGGATGGCCAGCAGCTCGGTGGTGCTCAGGGCGCCGGGACCGAGGTGCTGAAGGCGGCAGATGGGCCGTTCGGCCTCGGGCAGCTCGCGGAGGGTGAGTGGGCGGCGCGGGGCTTTGTCGTAGGGGACAGGGGCAGGCTTCTCGGCAGGTGGGGCGGGCGTGATCCAGAAGGAGAGCTGTTCTTTCATGCGGTGCTCCTCTCGAGGGATGCCTGGAATGGCATGGCGCCAGCGGTCGAGGTGAGGTCCGGCAGGTGGACGGCGGCGGTGAAGAGGGCTTGAAGGTCGGGGAAGCTGCGGGGAGTGCCGTCGAAAAGGGCGGCCACGCCGCCGGGTCCGGAGTCGATGACGGTGATGGTGGCGACGACGGGTGTTTCGTCCATGGTTCGTTCCTTTCGCTTAAATGCCAATAGGCCGCCGGTCCCCAACTGGGGTCAACCTGGCGGCCTCGGGTAGATCGTTTGTGGATCGAGTTGTTGCTCAGAACAGGGCGGGCTGTGCCTTCGGTGCTTGGGCTTCTTCCCAGCAGCGCAGCGCCTCGGCCAGCAGGCGCGAGGCGACCTGGCGGGCGCCGGGGTGGGTGCAGACAACCTGCTCGTGGTACCACGGACCTGCGTTGTGCTCGCAGCCGCTGCAGGTCAGGAATCCGACCTTGCCTGGATGTCGATCATCCGGCTGTTCCGGTCCGCCTTTCCTTGGACACGGTGCACAGAAGTCGGTGGGGAGCAGGCCACAGCCGCCCTCGCGGATGAGCCGGTCGATACGCTGGTGCCTGGTTTCAGTCTTGGACATGGCCGGCGCCTACTTCAGCATCTGCAGCGAGGGGCCTCCAGCCCTGGTGAAGGCATTCCCAGTAGGTGCCCTCTTGGTCCTGCAGCACGTCGCCGACTGACATCGATGTGTGCCTCAGACCGAGGGCCTGGATCAGCCCGCGCCCTTCGCCGTTCGGCGACCAGTCCTCGCCCTGCATTCGCCGGAAGGCGTCATCGAGGCTGGCGGCTTCGATCTCGAAGAGCCAGGCATGGCTCAAAGGCAGTGCGGCAAGCGTCAAGGTCGGGGCTCCGAGCACGCCGCTGGCGTGGAAGGTGGGCCGGCGAGCGTAGTAGACGTGGTATATCGGCATGGGCATCCTTTCTGTGGCTGCGCGATGGCAGCGAGGGGACGGATCGTCCCAGAGGAGATGCAGGGGCGACTGTGCGGCGGATTAGGCCTTGTCCGGGGCAGCGCCCAGCGCGTGGCGGGCTGCCTCGCGGGCCAGGTCGCCGAGCAGGCCGAGGATGTACTCCTGCTGGCGCTCCTTGTCGTAGCCGTCGACTTCCGGCTTGGGGTCGTAGAGCTGGTCCTCCAGCGAGCGGTAGGTGCGTTCGACCAACTCCTGCAGTTGGGCATCGATGGCAGGTGGGTTGCTCATGATTCGCTCCTCGCTGCGAGCAGGTGCTCCCAGGCCGGGAAGCAGTTGCCGTGCTCGCCGGCTTGTGCGGTGACGACATCACCTGGGCTGCAGGCGCGGTTGTCCGCTCCCGCAGCAGCGAGCCCGTAGTAGGCCAGGACATGCGGCGGGACGGGCAGCCCTTCTGCTGCCGCCTTGCGCACCGCGGCCTCGTGGTCCCGGCCGTCCTGCGCGTTGAGAACCGGTACCCCGCCGGCCACGCGCAGCGCCCGGGCCTCCTGATACGAGAGACGGCTCATCTGCCAAGGCTCTGGTTCTGCGGGAGCTACCGGCTTGTTGCCGCCGATGATCTGGCCGGTGAGCGGCTCCTCGATCACGTAGCGCGGCACCTTCGGGCCGAACGGGTCATCCAGTACTTCCGGCTCGGGTTCCTGCTGCTCCGATTCCTCGGGTTCGGGAGGTACGTTCGCTTCCTGCGTGAGCAGATCGTGAACTCGCTCCCATGTCCGAGGGCTGAAGTGGCTCCACCAGAGACCCTGAGTCTGGGACCAACGGAAGCCGAGGCCCTTCAGGGAGCTGCGAACCTCGACGTCCGGCTTGCTGCTGAAGACAACCTCGATGCCGTCGCGGGCCTGGTTGCGCCGGATGGCGACGGCGGCATCGCCGTTGTGGTTGCCGTTGCCCGGCCTTGCAGAAGGCGCGCGTGTGGCCGCCTCGATGCGATCCACGAGCTGTTCGACTGCGGCCCGCGCTCGCTTCGCATCATAGTCGGCGCAGGGGCCAAGGCCCACGCCGGACGCTAGGGTACGGCCGTCGCGCTCGACATGCCAGAGGCGGCCGGCAGTGTTTGCACTGAAGGTCGGCCAGGGCTCAGTTACTGGCTCCAGCTTCCAGCCGTGGCCGGCGCCGTGGCACTCGGTGCACTTCTGGTCGCCGTCCCCGTCGAACATCAGCGGGCTGACAACGTGCTGGAGCAGCGCGACCCCGCCCTTGGTCCAGGAGCGGTTGAACTCGATGGGGTTGGCCTTGGCTCTCTCGAACGTCCAGCCCTCCGGCTCCTTGCCACTGCCCTGGCAGTGCGGGCAGATGTCGCCGGGCACGCGCTGCTGGGTCTGGTGGCCGCCGCTGCGCGACAGCACGAAATTGTTGCTCTTGCTGACGTCGATGACGGCCACGCAGCCGTCCTTCTCGGCGACACCGTCCCAGGAGGCCGGGTCGTAGTAGTCGGTCATCGCGTCGGACTTGTCCTCTTTCCAGCCGTACAGGGTCCAGCCACGCCGGCGGAGCTCCTCGCCGATGTTGGTTATGGCTCTTCGTCTTTCGGTCCAGTGCATGGGTTGTAGTATCCTTTCTCGGTTTGATGGTGCCAGGTGCTGGCGATGATCCTGCTCGGCTGGCCAGTCGTGGCATCGGTTGAGCGATTCGAAGTAAGATGGTTTTCGCGGAGGGGGTGGGTGTGCAGCCAACCAGCGACGCAGGGGGGCCGTGCGCACCTGCCAATAGTGGATGGGAGCGGCCGGGCATCGCCAGCCAGGGCCGCGGGAGCAATCGAGGTAGTGATCTGAGATTGCAGCAGACCCGCAGACCGGGCACTGCGGGGGGACTCTGGTCCAGGTTTCAGGCCAGGTATCTGGAGGGTGACCAGGGGGTTGCCGCTGGTCACGGGCGGGGCATCCGGGCAGAAGCGGTGCGACGGGGTCTGGCTGTGCAGGGTCAGCGCTGCTCTTGCAGAGGTGATCGGGGGAGAGCCGGGACACCGTGCCGTCCATCTGCAAGACGAGTGCACGGGGGTCAAGGGCCATGGTTGGGGGAGGCTTCTCACGGAGGATGCGCTGGCTGAAGCAGCACGTCAGATAGGAGATCGTGGTCATGGTGAACCCTATCCTTTCTTCTGATTCCTGTTTCATTTTGGGCAACAAGGAGGTGCCGCGAACCTTGGCGCGGTAGCGCCAGAAGCCAGGGCAAGACCAAGTTGCATGAGAGGCTGACAGCGAATCTGCGAAATCGCATTCCGGTCCCTAGGCGCGCAACGCTGGCGCTCTGCTGTACGCTTGCCGCTTCGAGAACCGGTGCGAACGGCGCCTGGATTGCATGGTGAGTTGCCTCACGGGCACTGCACGGCCCAGGTCTTGGAGGGCTACTCCGGCAAGCTCCAGTTGGCTGGTGTTTCGTCAAGCGGTGTGGAGTCGGCAGGAGCGACGCTTTTGTATCCGATTTTGGTGCACCCTTTCTCGCTGAAGCCTGGATTGACACCCCGGCTCGGACTTGCATTAGTCCTCCTCCAACGTCGAAGGGCAAGAGTGGACTGAGCTGTCCTTCGAGGCGCCTCTTGGCGTTGGGTCTGCGGAGCGCTGCCAAGCAATCACCAGTATAGCCCGCAAATCGGCAAGAGCCCTGACGCTAGCCACCCTGAGCTCGGGCGCGGAGTCGTACGTGGCCAACCCAGACAGAGCCGGCACGGCCCGCGGGTCACCAATGCGAGCAGCGCCTCCACGTTGAGCAGGCCACCAACAAGTCACGATCTTCCTTCAAGCCCTCATCTATGAGACGCGGAAGAGCTGCCGGGCCGAGACCGGCGAGGACGCTGTCCAAGCAGAGCGGGAGCAAGGGAGGCAGAGGAGCCTGACGCGACGATACCTCATCTCCAGTCTGGAGAGCGACGCCAGGTTGCTCCGCACGCGGCGCGCAGCCATTGGGGAATCGAGAACGAGCTGCATTGGGTACTGGACATTGCCTTCCGCGAGGATGACAGCCGCATCCGGAAGGGGAACGGAGCCGAGAACTTCACGGTCCTGCGGCACATCACACTGAACCTTCTGAGACGAGAGACCTCGACACGGCGCAGCCTGAAGTCGAAACGAAAGGAGGCTGCGTGGGACCACGACTATCTGCTCCAGGTGCTAACTGGGTAAATGCAGCTGCCCTAGCTGACCTTGGCACCCGGATTGACTGGTAGACACCTTCATGATATGATGATCAAGAACAGGCGAGTAGATCGTCAGATGCCCTCAATGTTGTTGGGAAGAACCTAGGGTCGGAGTCTCGGCGAGTTACCGGCTCGTCTTGGGCTACAGCGGTGGACGTTCGTTGTGAGGGAGCTGGGCTGTAACGGAGACAGCGGATGCTTTAGTCCGGTAGGTCGGTGTATGTCTCCTCTTCTTGTGGGCTCTGGCAGCAGAGGGGAGACGCTTGAACGGAGGACACATGATTGAGGTAACGGCATTGCGAAAAGGGACAACCTATGCCGAAGCTAATGCGATTTTCAGAGTGCTGAGCTATACCCATACCACGATGGGACGCGGTGGGGCAACTATTCGGGTGAAGGTCCAGAACCTACGCACAGGAACCATCCTGGAAAAGACGTATAACAACGGGGACCGAGTGCAGGACATCCGCTTGGAACAGAGGAATGCTGAATACCTCTACAATGATGGGGATATCTACTACTTTATGGATAGTGAGACCTTTGAGCAGCCAACTATCGCCAAGAAGTTGGTCACCGATATCATCCCGTACTTGACAGAAAACATGGCAGTCGAACTGGTCTATTACGAAGGAGAGGTCATTGACATTGAAATCCCCACTACCGTGAGCCTGGAGGTTGTTAGAGCTGAGCGCGGTTTCGCCGGAGATACAGCTCAGGGAGCAACCAAGCAAGTGACAGTTTCTACTGGCCTCATCGTTCGGACTCCTCTCTTTGTGAACATCGGTGATACGATCTCGATCGATACTCGGACTGGCGAGTATCTGGGGCGGGTATAGAGCAGAGGGATACAGCGGTGCGTCAACGCTAGGACATGGGCACGGGCAGGGGAAGCTGTGTTCTTCGTTCGACAGTTCTGTGCTCATCTAGTGAAAGCTTGACAATATGCTGAGACGCGGTCACCAGAATGGGATCTGTTTTCGACCTGTTGCTTCAGGGCCTCGTTTCGTGGTTGCCTGAGTAGCTGAAATGGCGCATGGTGGACCAGGGCGCTGAACCTGCGAACCATAAACAATGGCCGGAGTGGCAGAAAGGAGAGAATCAAAGGCATAGAGTGAGAACAAGACGCAAGGAGGTGGGTGGATTGTTGTTTTCCGCTTAGTAGAGGGGGACTAGGATGAGAAGAACGCTGATTGTTATACTCGCACATGATAACCGCGAGTGCCTTGAAGATATGGTTGCCAATGTGAGACATTTTTGTCCGAGTGTCACCGCCGCTCTCTACAACTCGGGCGATTCACCCGACTTGGGCACTGGGCTAGACTTGGAAGTAGTCCGGCCTTCCCGACGCTTGTACTATGCGCGCATAGCCCCGTTCTTTTTTGATCTTTTCGAATGGCTCACTGTCACGGACGTATCATTTGATTACGTAGTAAATGTAGACTCAGATCTATTGTTCATTAGGCAAGGTTTTGAACGTTTTCTTGCCGATTGCATGAAGGGATATGACTACATGGCTCCCGACTTGAGATTGTTCATTCAAAACAGACCACGTTGGAGGCCAATTCGATCTCTTCGCCCGGAGCTACCAAGATGGTACAAGTTTTGGGGGTTTGAATATGCCCATGGGGCGTTTAACCCTGGTCAGACCTTTAGTCGCACTTACATTGAGAAACTCGTTAGCCACCCAAAATACGCCGAGCTTCTCAATCTAGTGGCTCAGAATGAGTCCTTTACGTTGCATGAGGTTCTGTTTCCTACTTTGGTTGATTTTCTCCATCTGCGCGGCCGATCTTATCCCAACGAACTTAGATTCGTCAATAGATACCGACCATTTCAGGCTGTGACGGGTGTCAAGACGGCGTTGAGTACGCCTACAGCCTATTTCGTACACCCTGTTCGGCGCGAGATAGAAGATCCTGCGCGCGCTTTCATTAGGGAAATGGCAAGAAGGAACAATGTCTCACAGGATCCAAGTAGTGAGTAGCGCTGCGCGACACGATGGCGGGGTACCCGAAATGCCGCGCAGAGCGTCCCCCAAAGACCCGTAAGGACCGAGTATCTGAAACGGCATGTTCTGTCGTGGCGATTTCGCCTCCAATGCCTTGCCGAATCAAGTACGTAGCTAGCAGCTCATGGAAGTCTCCATAGTAATCAGATTCCGAAATGAAGCCCGGTACTTGGCGATTGTACTGGATGCACTTCGCCGGCAGGAATTCTCTCATGGCCAATTCGAAATAGTGGCTGTCGACAGTGGCTCGACTGATGCATCCCTAGAAATATGCAGGTTGACAGCAGACAAGGTACTGAGCACTGATACCTATCGTCCTGGAAAAGCCCTAAACACCGCGATTGAGTTGAGCGGCGGGCGGAGTATTGCGGTGCTAAGTGCTCATACAATCCCTTCGAACTCCCATTGGCTAGAGACTCTGTATT
>MTKX01028400.1_pt1 | contig 45195 bp, 34 predicted proteins | sample 1042771 | NCBI WGS metagenome assembly MTKX01 (sample SAMN06212183, study PRJNA360534) | anaerobic digester metagenome | biome: Wastewater treatment plant; material: sludge; isolation source: anaerobic digester fed with sludge from wastewater treatment plant | place: Denmark: WWTP Randers ...
GGGGGGCATCGTCGGGTGGTGGCGCATCGTCGGGCGGGCCGCCTTCGCCCCTCTCGAAGGTGAGGAAGGTAGCGCCGTCGTGGGTCTGCACGGCGAAGGACTGGTCCAGGAAGCGGACGGTGTAGGTGACGACGTGGTGGGCCAGCACCTCAAAGCCGCCGGGGCCATGCTCCGGCTTGGAGCCGCTGACCAACTGCGAGGCGTTGCCCCAGGGGTCGGTGACCGTGACGGTGATGCCCGCCTCGGGCAGGGTGCCGGCCAGGATGCGCGTCCCAGGCCGCCGCTCGATGCGCATGCGCCAGCCCGTGGGCGCCGGCTCGCCCTCGTCAGGGGGGCCGCCGTCATCGGGCGGACCGCCGTCGTCGGGTGGCTCGCCGTCGTCGGGCGGGCCGCCATCGTCGCCGTTGCCATCGCCCGGGCCCACCGCCGCGCCGAGCTGCCACACGCCGTTGAGGTGGCGGTTGCGCGTGCCCGCCAGGAGGCCCAGGTGCTCCAGCACGTCGCCCTTGCCCTCGAGCCAGATGGCCTCGCGGCAGCTCCCGGGCAGGCAGGACGGCGCGCCGGCCGGAAACGAGATGCGCCCCGTGGCGTCGGTGATCGCCCGCACGGCGTTGGGGTACCACTCGTCCGGTGCAGCCCCGCCCGGCGGCGCGGGGATGGGCGGCGCGCCGGGAAAGTGATGATAGAAGACGGCGCCCTCCACGGGCAGGCCGTCGGCGTCCACGGCAGTGACGTCCAGGGTCGCCGGGCCCTCGTACTCTTGCACCTCCACCAGGCGCATGGCCGCGCCCTCGGCTCCGCGCCGGTAGCTCGCGCCCAGCGTGCGGCGCACCCAGAGCCAGTCGCGGGTGTCGTCGTCCAGGTCGCTCACCACCGGCTCGGAGAGGGGCGCCACCTCGCGGGGCGGGCGGGCCCGCAGGACGTGGATGACGGGCTTGGCCCGGCCGTAGCGGTCGGAGAAGGAACCGCCGTGCCAGGCTTCGTCGGGCCAGCCGCTGCCGCCCATGTCCTCGCTGGCCAGCAGCCAGGGGCAGATGGCGAAATAGGGCGAGGACGTGTCGTACATGCGCAGCGTCTTCTTGGCGACCATCCTGGGCGTGGTGTAGGTCCAGCGATTGTCCACGGGCAGGACGCCGGCCCGAGCCCGGGGCGTCCAGCCGCCCTCGGTCATGGCCATGGGTGGCACCTCGCCCAGGGACTGCATGGCCCACCAGACGATCTTTTCCCAGCCCCGCCAGCAGGTGTCATCGTCGATGGCCGTGCGGTCGGCGTCGGCCCACTCGGCGCGCTGCTCGTTGATCGTAGACAGGGGGGCATCGTGCCACTGGGGATCGGCCGCATAGTCGTCCAGGAGGCGGCCGTAGGCCTCTTCCGTCAGGGGCGCGCCGTGGCGCGTCACCGCGTCGTAGGGGTACCACACCGGCCGGCCCAGCCCATAGGTGTGGGGCGCGTAAAAGGCGACCCGCTCCTTGAACAGGTCCAGGCCCCCGGCGCCGCGCAGCCGCTCGAAGGGATTCTCGCCATAGCCCGGCCCGTCGGGAAAGCCGGCGTAGGCGCCCGCGTCGACCACCCGGCGCGCCCCCGCCGACCAGCGCCCGGCGATAATGTCCCACGCCTCCTCGTAGGAGGGCACCCTCCGGTTGCGCCATTCCCGCACGTCAAAGGGCTCGTTGTAGAGCTGCCAGAAGGGCCGGACGCCGTAGCGGGCACAGATGGCCACCGTGCGCTCCACGGTGCGGAAATTGGTAAAGCCATCCGGCAGCTCCTTCTTATCGCGGATGATGGGGATGATGCCGGCGTCGAGGAGGATCTCCAGGGGGGTGGTGCCGTGGCGGTTCTCGACGACGCTGTCGCCCTCGGTGAGCATCACCACCCACGAGATCCCCATGGCCTTCATGAGATCCGTCCAGTAGTGATCCTGGACCTCGCGGTCCATCCAGAAGCCGTGATAGCCAAAGGGTTGCAGGTGAACGCCGCGGTTGGTCACCGGCCGGCCGCTCACCTCCCCGGGGATGTCGAGCTGGTAGCGTTTCAAGGTCTTCACCGCGCACCTCCCTGGCGAGCCAGAACGTCCCCTGTCTGTGAGGCAAAATGCAGGCGAGAGCGCCTGCTGCTGCCCGGATTGTACCACAACCGGCCAGGCAGGTCAAAAGGAAGGGATCGGGCCCTTGGGGATCAGGTGAGTCTTAGCACCGGCCGCGTCAGGCACGTGGGCCCGCCCTCGGCCTTGTTCGAGATCTCGTCGCCGCGGTAGGCCCACACCTGGCAGCCGGCGGCTTCCAGGCGGGCGCGGGTGATGGGGTTGCCTTCGAGGACGAGGCAGTGGCGCGGGGCCAGGGCCAGGACGTTGGTGCCCATGGTGTCAAACTCGGCGGGGGGCACCTCCACCAGGGCAAAGCCGCGCGCTTGCAAGAGCTGGTAAAAGGGCACCGACAGCAGCGGCGGGTAGACGACGGCCAGGCGCTCGTCCACGATGCTGATGAGGGACAGGAGGTGCAGGCAAGCCTGCGGACCGGTGTGATAGGGCAGTTCCACGGGCACCACCTCCACGCCCAGGGGCGCGACGGCCTCGCGGATCTGGCGCAGCCCCTCGGCGTTGGTGCGAAAGCCCAGGCCCACGGCCAGCGTGTCGTGGTCCAGCCACAACAGGTCGCCGCCCTCGGCCCGGGCGCCGCCATCCAGGCGGGCCAGGATGGGCACGTCCAGCGCCTCCAGGCTGCGGGCCAGGGGCTCCTCTTCGCCGCGGCGCAGCTCCTTGCCCATGGACAGGACCACGGCGCCGGCGTCGGTGACGATGGCCGGGTCGTAGACGTAAATCGCGTCGGCGTGGCGCGGCAGGGGCTCGTCGTGGTAGCAGACCTCGGCGCCTGCCTGGCGGAGCATGGCGACCAGCGCGTCGTGCTCCTGCCTGGCAGCGTCCAGGTCGGGGGCGGCGGTATAGTGCCAGGCGGCGGGGTCGGCGCCGGCAAAGGCCTCGTCGGGGCGGCGCACGACGACGCGCCGCAGAGGGGCGTACATGCTCTGGCTGCCGTAGGGCCGCGATGGTGCGTTGCCGGTGGTCATGGTTTCACTCCTGGTATGGTGGGGCGCCGGCCGGCCGCGCCCGGGGCCCTTACGGCTCCAGGATGAGGCGCACGCTGGCGATGGTGCCGGGCATGGTCAGGTGGGCCGCGCCATCGGCCAGCTTGAGGGGCTCGATGTCGCGCTCGCGGGCGTCGCACAGCCAGGCGGCGCGCAACTGCCGGCCGGGCACGCGCACGAACACCGGCTCGCCCGGCTCGGTGAGGGTGTACAGGCGCACGATCCAACCCTCCCCGGCGGAGGCGGGCTTGGCAGCGCTGACGACGACCTCGCTGCGGCTGGTGGTGACGGCCGTGGCGGCCAGGCGATACAGGGGCGGCCACTCGGGGGGCGCCCAGGGGCTGCCGCTCAGGCCGCGCGCCACGCGCGGGATCTCGTTGTCACGCCAGTTGCCGCCCGGGGTGAACCACAGGGCGTAATCGAAGGCGTAGGGCCGGTCTTCGTGGCCGCGGGCCGGGGTGGCGGGCAGCGGCAAGAAGCCAAAGGCCATCTCGCGGTTGGCGTTGCGCAGGGCCACGGTCTCCAGCTCGCCGTCCTCTGGCCCATAGTGCACCGCACCCGGCCACCGCACAAAGAGGGCCAGGCCGTGGCCGTCGGTGTCGTCCCGGAGGTGGACGAACCGTTGCAGGGGCCAGAAGGTGGGCTCGTACAGCTTCTTGGGCGGGCGAGTGACAACCCCGCCCGGCTGGTCCATCACCAGCTCGGCCGTGCTGATCGTTGTCTGAAAGAGCACGGTGATGGTGTGGCGCCGGGCCGCCCGCCCCTCCAGCCGCATGCGGATGACGGGGGTGTTGGCGTCGAACACCAGGCGGCGGACGATGGTTTCATCCTGCAGTTTGGTCTCGCACGATACCTCCACGTTGCCGTTGTTGCGCTCGACCTCCAGGCGGGCGGGCCGCTGGCTGGCCCGGCCCGTCTCGCGGAACCGGCCGCCCCGGAACTCGTGGCCCATGCGCCACAGCCCCCCCGAGTCGCGATAGCTCACCACGTCGTTGGACACGCCGTGGCCCAGCAGGTCCTGGCCGCCGTCGGAGGGCAGGTAGGCGCGGACGATGCCGCCCCCGGCTGCCTGGTCCATCTCGACGACATAGTGGGGCGTGACGACGCGCAGCCGGCCCTCGTCTAGGTCGCACTTGACTTCGGCGCCGGTGGCAGGCACAGCGGGGTGCTCGCCGGCGCTCATGCCGGCGGGCACCAGGCGCTGGATGGTACGGTGCACGGCCTCGTTGGCCTCCAGAAGCCAGGGACGCTGCTCCTCTTCCACGACGCGGTCGGGCGAGGTGCCGGTGATAAAGTCGTGGTGGTTGGACGACACGGCCACCCACCAGGGCTCCCGCAGCTCCTCCGCCACCTCGCGCGCCGTCTCATCGTCGCCGTGGATCAGGGCCAGCTTTTCGGCCAGCTCCAGGCGGTCGACCAGGCGGTACGCCAGCTCCTTCAGCGTGGGGCGCGAGGTGTAAAAGCCGGTCCAGTAGGGGTTGGGATCCAGCTCCAGGACGGGCAGCCGCTCGCGGTGGCAGCCGACCAGGTCCAGGTAGTCGTCCAGCCCGGCGTTGACGGCCCACAGGCCGGTCCGCGCGTAGTGGCGCTCGTTGTAACGGTCCAGGAGCGACACCAGGTCGCGGATGGGGGGCACAAAGTCAAAGCCGATGGGGCAAAAGACGTAGGGCGTGCGGGTGCAGGGCAGCAGGCGCGCCGAGAATTGCCGGATGCGGCGGGCCACGTTCCGGTCCGACGGGTCCGAGATGGAAAAGGGCGCCAGGTAGACGCGGCTCAGGCCGCGGTGGGCCAGCAGGTCGCCCTGCCCGTAGTTGAAGGCGTTCCAGTGACACAGGACCTCGGCGCCGTCGGGACCGCGCCAGACAAAGTCGAGGCTGCGCTCCTGGCGCGAGAGCTTGAAGGCGCTGGAGCCGGCCCGGGGAAAATTGGCCTCGGGCTCGTAGTCACAGCCGGGAAAGTAGGCGCCGTCGATGCGTGTGATGGCCGTCTGCTCAAAGCCGGCAGCCCGCAGCAGCGATGGCAGGCCCGGCGAGCAGCCAAAGCTGTCGGTAAAGTAGGCCAGGCGCGGTTCCTGGATCATGCCGTTGTCCCACAGCCACACCTGGCCCAGGAGCAGGTCGCGCAGGATGGCCTCGGCGCGGGGCAGGAGGGTGTCGGCGGTGGTGACGCCGGTGCTGGTCAGGCGCAGGCGCCCCTCGTTGACCAGCCGCCGCACCGCCTCTCGCTGCTGCGGCTCGCGCTCCCAGAACATCTGCAGAAAAAAGACCGACTCCAGGGAATAGATGCGCCGCGGCTCCTTCTGCAGCTCGCTCAGTGCCAGGTACAGGTTGTCGCGCACGTAGCGCCGGTAGTACTCTTCTGATGTATAGAGCCAATTGGGATCCCAATGGCTCGATTCTCCAAAGACGATAATCTTTTCGACGTCCGCGGGGATGCCAAGGCGTTCGCGGATCTCTTGTTCTCGATCTGCCATAGTCCGCCTATTGTACCACGTGGCAAGGCTTTAAGCGAATTGCCCATGGTGCCTGGCAATTACCCTGTAAATGGTGTTGTGTATGGCCTACTCCTCGGCCGGAAAATCCCACAGGCCGATCTCTTCCATCCAATGCACGGCCAGGAGGCCGCCCTCGCCCATCTCGTCGACCTCGTCCAGCAGCTCGGCCGTGGCGTCCACCAGCCCTTCGATCTCGTCCTCCTGGACGTGCCGCCTGTCCAGGTAGAGATCACCCTCGAAGCCATCGGGGCCCATGCTGAGCATGAGGATGCCGATGCGCTCGTTGCCCAGGGCGTCGTCCTCGTCCACAGGATGGCCGTTGTGGGAAGCGGTCTCGAGGCTGGACTCCTCCTCCGGCCGGAAGAGGTAGAACTTGGCATAGGGCGGCGTGTGCGAGTAGACGATAAAGTCGACCATCTCGGTGGTATAGACCGTCGAGGTAAAGATGGCCATGTCCCGGAGGGCATCGTTGGCCTCCTCCAGGTCAAACGCCTCCGGGTCGTACTCGCCCCCGAACCAGGTCATGAATTCGTTGTGCTCCGGGTTCGCGGGATTGGCCATGGCATCCAGGAATTGCTGAAAGCCCCCCACACCGCCGACGTCTTCGGGCGGGCACGCCCGCTCGCCGCCGGTGCAGACGGGATAAAAGACATCGAGATCGGCGGGCAGGATCTTTTCCACCAGGATGTCGTGCTGCCAGCCATCGCCAAAATCATAGATGTAGCGGAACCGCGTGCCCTCGCCGCCCAGGACGTCGGACAGCAGTGCGTCGGCCTCGTCCCGGGTGTGGGGCGCGTACTCTTCTTCCAGGTTGGGCTCTCCGTAGCGCGCCTCGCCGATGTGAAACTCGTGCAGGTGCGAATCGGTCCAGCCCATGGCGGCCTGGATGGCGTCGTGCAGCTCCGACAGGGTCGAGTCGCCAAGGACCTGCAGCCGGCGCCAGATGGGGGGTTGGGTCCCCAGGAGTGTGATCTTGATTTGGTAGACGGGCGGTTCAGATGTCGGTTGACCGGAAGTCATTTGTTCCTCCTTTGCCAGAATTGCGAGCAGGGATCGAAAGGATTATACCAGCTTTTTACCGCCGGTACAAGGGGTTAGCAGCCGGCAAAATGCCAACCTCCCCAACCAAACACAAACCCGGCTGCTACCAAGCCAGTCGCAGGGTTGGCGGATCTTTTGCTATAATGGTGGCAGTCATCACCGCCGGGCGCTGGTGACCTATGGCGTCGCGGTCGAGGAGATGCGGAAGGAGTAGGGTGTTGGAGAAACGAATTCTTGTGGTAGACCATGACCCTCTGGTCCTCTTTACCCTGCACGCCGCCCTGGAAAAGCTCGGTCCAGAGCTCAAGACCGAGACGGCCCACGACTGTGCCGAGGCCATCGAGAAGGCGGGGCGCGAGATCTTTGACCTGATCCTCCTCGACATCAGGCTGCCCGGCATGGGCGGCATTGCCCTCACGCGTGCCCTCAAGACGCTCTCTCCTGAAGCCGTGGTCATCTGGTTCACCTATCACGACAGCCGGGCCGTGGCCGTGGAGGCCAGCAACCTGGGCGTCTATCGCTGCCTGCAAAAGCCCATGTGGATTGCCGACATCCGGCAGGTGGTGCGCGAGGCCCTGGATGCCGCGGCGGCCCCGCATCAGACGCAGGACAATTCCCCCGGGTAAGTGACAGCCGCCCCTGCCGGGTGCCCGCTAAACTCCCGGCTTTCTTGACATTGCCAATCGTTTCAGCTATAATGCAGCCAGCAAGTGTAAAGAATGTTGTACCTGGTGCCCCTGCCCGCAGCGCACCGGGTGTCGCTTGAGCGCGAAGCGTACGATCCGGGCTGCTTCTCATCCTGATACCGAAAGCTGTTGTGGGGGGTATGGTGGAAGACGGCAGAGGGCTTGAAGAGGGTTTGAGGCGCAGTCCGGTCCTGCAAGATGAGCTCCAGGAATTCGCACACAAGTACCGCGATTTTATCACCCACGCGCCAACGCCCATCTTTGAAATAGACTTTCGGACCAGGCGGTTTGTCTCGGTCAACGACGCCATGTGCCAGATGCTTGGCTACACCAGGGACGAGCTCCTGTCCATGGACTCGGCCGATATCCTGGTGGACGAGAGCCGGGAGCGTTTTCAGGAACGTGTCGGCCAGTGGATGACGCGGCAGCCGCCCGACCAGAACGTCGAATACCGCGTCGGGGCACAAGACGGCCGCGAGTTCTGCGTCCTGCTGCACATCAGCCATACCACCGACCCCGGCGGCCGGCCGGCCGGCGCCCTGGTCATTGCCCAGGACATCACCGAGCACAAGCGCCTGGAAGACGAGCTGAGGCGCGAGCGCGAGCTGTTGCAGGCCATCTATGACACCATCCCCATCATGCTGACCATCTACGATCCGAACATCCGCGAAATTGCCATCAACAAGCACTTTGAGCGGGTCACGGGCTGGACCAGGCAGGACACTGACGCTACCCACATCATGGACCTGGTCTATCCCGACGCGGAGTATCGGGCCTCGGTGGCAGAGTATATGCAGTCGCTGGAGCCCGGGTTCCGAGACCTCCTGATGGCGGCCAAGGACGGGACGACCATCGAGTCGAGCTGGGCCAACGTGGCCCTTCGCGACGGGCGCCAGGTGGGGATCGGCCTGGACGTCAGCGAGCTGAAACGGGAAGAGCGTCGCCGGGCCAGGTACACGGCCGTCCTGGAGGGCATCAACCGTATCCTGGAACAGGTGGTCACTGCCGAAACGGACCAGGCCGTGGCCGACACTTGCCTGGCGGCCGCCTTGCAGGTGACGGGCAGCAAGCTTGGCTTTGTCGCCAACGCAGCGCCCGATGGCCAGTTGCGCGACGTGGCCATGGGCGACGTGGTGTCCGAAGCCAGCGGTGCTGGCCGTCCCCCGGCCGAGCCCGCGTTCCATGGAATGTGCGGGTACGTTCCCGGTCTCCGCCGGGGCTTTTACCGCAACGAGCCCCCTGCCGATGCGGAGAGCCTGGGCCTGCCCGCGGACCATCCGCCCATCACTTGCTTCCTGGGGGTGCCCCTGATCCGCGGTGAGCAGCCGCTGGGCCTCCTGGTGGTCGCCAACCGCGAAGGGGGGTATGGTCCCGAGCAACTGGAGGACCTCGAAGCCCTGGCCCCGGCGGTGGTTCAGGCCCTGGAGAAAAAGCTGGCCGAGGAGGCGCTGCTGCGCCGCACCCACGAGCTGGAAGTGCTCAACCGCACGAACCAGAGGCTGGCCGGCAGCCTCGAAACCGAGGACATTCTCGACGTGGCCGTCGAGGAGCTGTGCAGCTTGTTCGGCGCCGCGGGCGCCGCGGCCTGGCTGGTGGAAGCTGCCCTGGACGGGGATCGTGGCCCGGATACCCGCCCCGACGATCTCGTCTGCCGCCGCCTGAGGGGCCCGGGGCCGGCGTTCACACTGGACCTGCGCCAGAGAGCCGGAGATGGGCTGGCGGGGTGGGTGTTCGGCCACGGCTGCAGCCTGGCGGTGCCCGACGTCGCCGCGGAGCTGCCGGTTCCCGGCCCGCTTTATCCCGCCTTGCTGACCGCCCACCTGGGCATCGACGTCCGCGCGGTGCTGTCTGTGCCGTTGAGGCTCAAATCGACCGTGGCCGGCGTCCTGCAGGTGCTCGACGCCCGGTCTCGCGGCTTTGATGCGCGCGACCAGAGCCTGGCCGAGTCCATCACCGCCGCTGCCGGCTCCGCCATCGATCGCGCGCATCTCTACGAGCAGGCTCGCCGCAATGCCGTGGTGCGCGACACCCTCCTGCGCGAGGTCAATCACAGGGTCAAGAACAACCTGTCGGCCATCCTGGGCCTTGTCCACGCCGAGGGGCGGCGCACCAGGGAAGGCGACAAGCTGCACCCCCAGGAGATGCTCGACGACCTGGCAGCCCGCGTCGGCAGCCTGGCGACGGTGCACGCCATCCTGTCGGCGAGCGGCTGGCGGCCCCTGGAGGTGGGCGAGCTGGCCAGGGAGGTCTTTGCCGCGGCGGCCCTTTCCAGCGACAGCGACGACAGGCGCATGGCCCTGGATGTGAACGCTGCGCCCATCCAGGTGGACCCCGAGCAAGCGCACCAACTGGCCCTGGTGCTCGGCGAGCTGACGACCAACGCACTCAAGTACGGACGCGGCGATCAGGGACTGCAGGTGGCGTTGCACGTCAGCCTGGAGGACGGCCAGGTGTGCCTCGTTTATCGCGATGGGGGGCCGGGCTATCCGCCCGCGGTGTTGGCCGGCCACGATCGCTCCGTGGGCCTGTGGCTCATCGACAGCATCGTGCGCACGAGCCTGCGCGGCCATTGGAGCATGTCCAACGACGGGGGCGCGGTGACGCGGGTCTGGTTTCCGGGCAACCCTGGGCTAAGAGGAGGGATGGGCATTGAGTGGAGAGACTAAGGGACGGGTGCTGATTGCCGAAGACGATGCGCTGGTGTGCGAGCTGATCGTCGCCCTCGTGGAGCATCAGGGCTACCAGGTGGTGGGCACGGCCCGCGATGGGTACGACGCCGTCGAAGCCGTGGGGCGCCTGCGCCCCGACGTGGTGGTGATGGACCTGGAGATGCCCGAGATGAACGGTATCGAGGCCACGCGCCGCATTCAGCAGACCCATCCCACGCCCGTGGTGGCCCTGACCGCCCACGACGACCTGGGCCTGACTGCCAAGGCTGCCCGGGTGGGAGTGGGCGCCTACCTGGTCAAGCCGCCCATCGGGCGCGACCTGGCGCGCGCCATCACCATAGCCCAGGTGCGCTTTGCCGAGGAACTGGCGATGCGTGAGATCAATGCCGAATTGATGGCGCAGAACCGCGACCTGGAAGGCTTTGCCCAGACCGTGGCCCACGACCTGCGCAACGCCCTGGCGCCCATCGTCGGCACGGCCAGCCTCTTGAGCGAGGACCTGGAAGTCCTTTCCTCCGAACAGGCCCGCCGGCAGGTGGACGTCATCACCGGGCAGGGCGCCAGGATGCGGCGCATGATCGACGACCTGCTCCTCCTCGCCCAGGTGCGCGACGGCCAGGTCGCCCTGCACCCCCTGGACATGGACGCCCTCCTGCACGACGCCTGGTCGCGGCTGGCACACGTGGCCGAGGGCCTGGATGTCCGGCTCTCGACACCGGAGACCTGGCCGGCCGTCCTCGGCTACGGGCCGTGGGTGGTGGAGGTGTGGGTCAACTACCTGAGCAATGCCCTCAAGTACGGCGGGCGGCCGGCCGAAATCGCAGTGGGCTGGGATACCCTGGACACGCAAGACAGGCATGCCCTGCGTTTCTGGGTTCGCGACAACGGCCCGGGGATCGCGCCGGAACAGCAGTGTGAGATCTTTCGCCCCTTTGTCCAGTTGAACACCACCCCAAGCGACGGCTATGGCCTGGGCCTGTCCATCGCCCGCCGCATCGTCGAGAAGCTGGGCGGCGAGGTGGGCCTGGACAGCGACGTGGGGCGGGGCAGCACCTTCTGGTTTACCCTGCCGGCGGCCTGATCCCGGTTGAGCAACGGCCCTCCGCCGAACAGAGAGTTTCACGGTGGGGTGCACTGCTGTCGGTGCACCCCATTTTTCGTTTGCTCAGGCGTGGGGTCCCGTGGAGATGGTGCCGACGGTCCACCGTGCCTGGCCTTCCAGGATCTCCCCGATGCGCGCCACCTGCTCGTCGATCTCGTCGCGTCCCGTGTCCGTGAGGTCCTGGAATGGCTCCACGGTGATGTCGATCTTGCGGCCCGACGGGGGATCTCTCCCGGCTGTGCCGTCATCCGTCCCAACTCTTTCCCATCCCGCGCGGCGAGCCTGGCGGCAGCTACTGCCCCACCTGCCCCACGTAGAGATCGTAGTACAGGGGCGCGCCCGGCGCCGTCCAGAGCTCCGTGGCCGTGCCGGCGGGCAGCTCGATGGCCTGGAGCTGGGGCTGGTCCTCGCCGGCGTCGGCCATGACGACCAGCGTTTCCTCGTCCAGCCAGTACACGGCGGCGTCCCAGGTGGGCGCGACGCACAGGGGCTCGGCGTCCTCCCCGGCGGCCTCGGCCACGCAGTACTGGCCCTCCCGGACAAAGGCCAGGCGCGTGCCGGCGGGAGACCAGGTCAGGGGAATCGACGTTTCGCCGGGGGCGACGAGGCGCGGGTCCTCGCCCCCGGCGCCGGCCATCACCAGGCCGCTGCCGGCCGCGATGTAGGCCAGGCGCGAGCCATCGGGCGACCAGAGGGGCGTGTGCAGCCAGGGTACCTCCACCTCGCCCAACTCCTGGCTCTCGCCCGACGCCGGGTCCAGGCGAAGCAGCGTGTAGGTCACCGGCCGGCCGGCCTGCCAGGGCTGCGCCAGGGCAACGTGCAGGCTGCCGTCGTCGTTCCAGCCCGGCTCGGGCACCCATTCCCACTCGCTGTAGGTGGGCACCCGCTCGAAGGTGAGGAGCGTGCGGCGCTCCGTGCCGTCGGCGCGGGCCACGGCCAGCTCTTCCGGCGCGCTGAGCAGGACCTGCTCGCCATCGGGCGACAGGGTGGGACGGCCGCCCTGGCCCGCGGGCAGCAACTCGTCGAGCTGCCCGGTCTCCAGGTCCAGGCGCCACAGGTCGTGGTTGCCCAGGGCGCTGTTGACCGTCAGGAAGCGGCTGCTGAACAGCACCTGAAAACCTCCGGGCAGCCAGGCCAGGCGGCCGGCGTCGGAGGGATACAGGTCGTCGGCCAGGGCCCCCGAGCCCGGCACGGCGGGCAGCGCGGCCAGGGGGTCGAGGACCATGCGGGGCGTTCCGCCATCGACGGGCACGGCCCACAGCGTGGTGGTGGGCACCTCGGCCCCGGGGTCGGGGGACACGGTGGCCACCGGCCCCTGGCGGCGGAACAGGATGAGCTGCCCGTCGGGCGAGAACTCCGGGAACTCGACCACGTCTCCCAGGTCGGTGATAGCTACCTCCTCGCCGTCGGGCAGCCGCTTGACGATCAGGTCGCCGTCGCGCACCCAGGCGGCGACGACGGCACCCGCCCCGTCGCCGGGTCCTTCCGCGCCGTCCGGCGTAGCCGTGGCGGCGGGCGGCTCCGTGGCCTCGGGAGTGGCGCTTGGCAGCGGCTCGGTCGTCGCCGTGGGCGGCGCGGTGAGCATTGCCGTCGGCTCGGGCGGGTCCGTGGCCTCGGGCAGTGCCGAGGCCTCGGGCGGCGGCGTAGGGTCGGCTGTGGCGGTCGGCGCGCTTCCGATTCCGGCGCAGCCGGCCAGCAGCACAAGGGCAAGGAGCAGAGTCAGCGTTCGTGTCATGGTTGCACCTCCGGGCTTTAGACGACCGTGCAGGCCATCAGGTTCCCCGGCCCTAGCGCAGGGTCTTGCCCTCGTCGAGCATGGCGACGTACTGCGCGATGCGCCGGGCGCGCGTCTCGGGGCGCTTGGCGTCCTGGATGCGGTACAGGAAAGAGTATCGCTGCGAGGCAGTCAGCCCCTCGAAGAACTCTTTCGCCCGCGGGTTCTGGTCCAGGGCCTGCTGCAGGTCCTCGGGCACGCCGGCCGCACTCTGCGGCTCGTAGGCCCGATCCCATCGTCCGTCCTCCCGCGCCCGCTCTATCTCGCGCAGCCCGGCGGGCCTTATCCGGCCCTGCTCCATGAGGGCCGTGGCCCGCTCGCGATTGATGCGGGACCACGGGCTCCGTGCCTTGCGGGGGGTAAAGCGCTGGAGGTAAAAGTCCTCGTCAAAGCTGCGTGCCTGGCTATCGATCCAGCCGTAACACAGGGCGACGTCCACGGCCTCCCGGTAGGATACCGAGTCGATGCCCGAGTTCTTCTTGGCCAGCTTGAGCCACAGGCCGGGAGCCGCGTCGTGGTTCTCGGCGAGCCACGCCTCCCAGGCCTGCGCCGATTCGAATTGGATGGTTGGCAGTTCCGGGGTCTGTTTCATGGGCCTCCAATTCCGGGCCGCGGCGGGGCGCCGCGACCGGGGCGCGATTCAGTCCTGCTCCTGGCTCCCGGGGCCGGGCTCCAGGGGCAAGTCCTGTGCCTCCCAGCGGTTCAGCCCGCCCTCCAGGAGGAACAGGTTTCGATAGCCGCGCTGTTCCAGGAGCGAGATGGCCACCGTGCTGCGATCTCCGGCGGCGCACTGCACGACGATGGGATGGCCGGCGTCAAAGGGCAGCGCCGTGTGCGGCAGGCGGCCGGCCTCGACGTGGGTGGCCCCGGGGATGTGCCCTTCCAGCCACTCGTTCTCCTGGCGTACGTCGAGGACGGCCAGATCATCGCCGCCGGCCAGCCGCCGGTGCAGCTCCCCGGCCGACAGCACCTGCACGCCGGCCAGGGGCAGGCCGGCCCTCTCCCAGGCGGCGAGCCCGCCCTCCAGGTAGCCCTGGACGTTGTCGTAGCCGATCCGAACGAGCTGGCGCACCGCCGCTTCGCGCTCGGCGCGGCCTTTGGCCACGAGGACGATGGGCGAGCCAAAGGGGATGACCCAGCCGGCCCATACTACGAGGGGCGCGTCGAGGGGAATGCCGGTGCTGCCGGGGATGTGCCCGGCAGCAAACGCTTCCGGGGTGCGCGTGTCCACCACCCACACGCCCGCGTCCAGGGCCTGCCCCACCTCCTCATCAGAGAGGGGCGCCAGCACCGGCAGCCCGCCCAGGAGCCGGGGCCCTCGCTGGTTGACGCCCCGCATGTAATGATAGTAGGTGGGATAGGTGCCCAGGTCGCTCAAGGCCAGGCGGACGAACTCGTCTTCGCTGCGCGCCCGGACCAGGGGGTTCTGCTCTCGCTCACGGCCGATGGTCGTCGTGCGCTCGGCGTCCTGGGCCACCGTGCAGTAGGAGCCGGCGCCGTGGGTGGGATAGACCACCGTCTGGTCGGGCAGGGGCAGGAACTTTTCGCGGAAGGTGTGGTACAACTGGCGCGCCAGCGGCCTGGTCCGCTCGTGGCCCAGGAGGTCGGTGCGGGCGGCCCCGCCGACGATGAGGGCGCCGCCGCTAAAGACGGCCGCCGGGGCGGACGCACCCTCGGGCGTCAGGGTGAAGGTGATATGCTCCGGGCTGTGGCCCGGCGTGGCCAACACGCCGATGGCCAGGTCGTCCAACTGGATCGTGTCGCCCTCGGCCAGGGGCAGGTGGACAAAGCCCAGGCCGGCCTCGGCGCTGGCGCCGAAGGACAGCCCCGGGCGGGCGGCCAGCTCCCGGCCTCCCGAGACAAAGTCGGCGTGGAGGTGGGTGTCGAGGGCATAGACCAGGCGCAGACCGAGCCCTTCGGCGGCCTGCAGGTAGCGGTCCACGTCGCGCTGGGGATCGATGACGGCTGCCCGGCCCGTCACCTCCGACGCCACCAGGTAGGACGAGTTCCCCAGGTGTTCATCCACAAAGGGCTTGACGAGCATGGGCGGCCTCCTGAAACAGTAGTTGTAGATATCAGTGATAGATATGATGTAAAATTATGGTACCACAAGGAGTGCCCGGTGTCAAGGTCACAACCGCGTCGCGGGTGGGCCAACGGGTCAATGAGAGGTCAAAGATTGGGCAGGATGCTGACAACGAATCAAGACACGAATAAACGAATGAGGGAACGCTAGAATTCGTTTATTCGTTTCCCATTCGTTGACAACTCTTTTCGCGAGCAAGGTGCCAGGGCGCGAGCAACCGTTTGACACGCCCCGCGGCGTGTGCTAGACTGCTGGCACGTGCTACAGCGGCACTCGAGGAGTTAACGATGCCAGACGAGCTGTGGGCCCTGCCGGCCCGAGAACTGGGGGCGCTGCTGCGCGGCGGCCAGACCTCCGCAATGGAGGTGGTGGAGGCGGTGCTGGCGCGCATCGAGGCGCTCGAGCCCAGGATCAATGCCTACATCACCGTGGCCGCCGACCAGGCCCTGGCCGATGCCCGCCGCTGCGACGCCGAGCTGGCTGCCGGGCGGGACCGCGGCCCCCTCCATGGCATCCCCCTGGCGGTCAAGGACCTGTTCGATACGGCCGGGCTGCGCACCACCGCGGGGTCTCGAATCCTTGCCGGCCGGGTGCCGGCGGAGGACGCGGAGAGCGTCGCCCGGCTGCGGGCGGCGGGCGCCGTCGTCGTGGGCAAGACCAACCTCAACGAGTTTGCCTGCGGCGTGACGACGACCAACGCCCACTATGGCGACACGGCGAACCCCTGGGGCCTGACGCGCACGGCAGGGGGGTCAAGCGGCGGCTCGGCGGCGGCGCTGGCCGCCGGCACGTGCATCCTGGCGGTGGGCACCGACACGGGGGGCTCGATCCGCATCCCGGCGGCGCTGTGCGGCGTCGTCGGTCTGAAGCCGACCTACGGCCGGGTGAGCTCCCGGGGGATCATGCCCCTGTCGTGGGAGCAGGACCACGCGGGGCCCATGACCCGCGGCGTGTGGGACGCGGCGGCCATGCTGAGCGTGATGGCCGGCTGGGACCCGGGCGACCCGGCGACGCGCCGCGCGCCGGTCCCCGATTACGTGGCCGGGCTGGACGGCGGGCCGGACGGCCTGCGCATCGGGGTGGACCGCGACCTGGCCCTGGGGGGCATCGGCGGGGAGGTGTNNGGGAGGTGCGGGCCGCCTTCGAGGCGGCGCTGGACGTGCTGGCCGGGCTGGGCGCCCGCGTCGTGGACGTGCGCGCCCCGGGCCTGGAGGAGGGCATGGCGCCGGCGCTGGTCATCTGGGGCGCGGAGGCGGCGGCCGTGCACGCCGAGTGGCTGCGCACGCGGCCCGAAGATTATGACCCGCTGGTGCGGCCCCGCCTGGAATGGGGCCTGGCGCTGCCGGGCATCGAGGTGGCCCGGGCGCAGCGGGCGCGCCGCCGGTTGCAGCGCGACATGGATCTGCTCTTTGACGAGATCGACCTGTTGGCCACGCCCACGTGCGCCCTGGGCGCGCCGCCCCGGGGCGCTGCCAGCGTCGTGGTCGACGGCGCCGAAGTGGAGGTGCTGCCGGCCCTGACGCGCTTTAGCCGCGTCTTTAACCTGCTGGGATTGCCGGCCATCTCGGTGCCGTGCGGATTCACGGCCGAGGGCCTGCCCCTGGGGTTGCAATTGGTGGGCGCCCCCCTGGACGAGGTCCGGGTGCTGCGCGCTGCCTACGCCTACGAGCAGGCACGGTCCTTCCCTGCGCCCACGCTTGAAATCTAGGCCTTTTCGGCGACGATGACCAGAAAGTCGGCCTGCGACCTGTCCGGCTCGCCCTGCAGCGACGGATGGAAGGTCGCGTCGCGAAATCCGGCCCCGGCCAGGAGCGAGCGGTAGCCCTCGTCGGTGTAGGCCTGGGTGCTGGAGGCGTAGCGGGTGACGCTGCCGGACGGCGCCTCGACGACGAAGTAGCGCTCCGTGGCCACGTTCTCCTCGCCGTCCCAGAAGGACTCCATGAGGCAGACGTGGGGCCGGTCCAGGAACAGGCCGCTCTCGGCGCTGTACCAGGTCCGGCGCCCGCCGCCCAGGGCCCGAACGGCGGCAAAGGTGTGGACCTCCAGGAGGAGGCGGCCGCCGTCCACGAGGGCGGCGCGGGCCTTTTGCAGGATGGACAGGGCGTCGGCGGGGCGAAAGACGTTCAGCTCGCCATAGATGAACATGGCCAGCCCGTAGCCCTCGCCATAGTCCGCCGTGCGGAGGTCCTCGTGGACGTAGGTGCAGGGCAGGTTCTGGAGGCGGGCGGCGTCGCGGGCGTATTGGATGGAGGCCGGGGAAAAATCAATGCCCACGCAGCGATGGCCCAGCCCGGCCAGGCGGCTGGAGTAGAGGCCCGGCCCGCAGCCCAGGTCGAGGATCCTGGCCGGCCGGCCGCCCAGGACTGTGTCGTGGATCCACGACACCTGCTCGTCGATGGTCGCGAAACGGCGGCTGGCGGCGTCGTGCTCCTGCGACAGGTGCTCCAGGAGCATCCGCCGGGAAAAGTCGGGGTCGTTCCACGGGATTTTCTCGCCTTCGGCCCACGGCCGCGGAACGGACTGGCGAAGGACGATGTCCATCAGGTCCATGTTCGGGCTCTCAGGCCGGATCGGCCAGGGGCGGCAAGGTGACGTGGCCGAACAGGTCGCCCAGCTCGAAGGCCTGGATCCCCTGCATTCCGAGCATCAGCGATATCTGTCCGCCGTGATGCACGTCGTGGGTCAGAATGCGCCAGATGGTCCACTGGCGCGAGACGGCATAGACCTGCCCGTTCCAGGTGTGGCGGTAGGTCACGGCCAGATCCGGGACCGTCCAGCTCTTGAGCGTTTGCTCGATCATCTGCCACGTGTTTTCCAGCCAGCGCACCAGCTCTCCAGCCCGATCGGCAATGGGGATGGCGCCGGCGACAGCCTCGCGGTTGCCGTCGCTGTCAGTTTCCCAGGCCTCGATCTGGTCCGCCAGGGCAGCGCTGCCCGGCGCATTCATGCGCGCGAACCAATCGATGCGGGCCAGGCTGATGTGCCGGGCAAGCTCGCCCACGGAGTTGAGCCCGGCCGCCGGCCGCCAGAGCAGTTGCTCAGGCGCCAGCGGGGCGATGGCGCTCACCAGGCTGGCCTGGTGGCCCTCCCATCCATGAAAGACCTCGGCCAGCGTGCTCATACGCGCTGCCATTGTCGAACCTCCTGCAACCTGGAGTGCGGGCCGGCCCGCCTCGCAGCCGGGTCCCGCCGGAATAGATACCAGTATACTTGACCGAAGCCGGTATGTCAAAGGTGGTTCGTTGCCCTACGGCTGTTGCGTTGTCTATTGACTGCCGGGAGCGCCGAGCGCCCGCTCGGCAGTTTGCGTGTGGAGAGACAGGCCGAGCAGGCGCTCGGCGATCCCAGCCCCTCACGGCTCCGGCTGCACCTGCCCGGTGCCGGCTGCCAGATGCGCCCGGGCCTGCGGCCGGGCGGCCCACAGCCCGCCGCCGACGATGAGGCCGCCGCCCGCCAGGTGGGTCAGGCTGAGCTGCTCGCCCAGGAAGAGCGAGGACAGGAGTACGCCGTAGAGGGGCAGGGTGTTGTAAAAGACCATGGCCCCGCTGGAGCCCAGTCGGCGCACGCCGGCATTCCACGACAGGAAGCCCACGACGGTGGGGCTGATACCGATGTAGACGATGGCTGCGACCAGCTTTGGGCTGAGCTGAGGGGGCATGGCCTGCCACTCCCAGATCATGGCCGCCAGGAGAAAGGGAACGCCAAATAGGGTGGACAGCGCGGTGGCCGACAACACCGGCCGGCGGGCGGTGACCCGCCGGCTGACGACGGTGTACAGCGACCAGAGCGTCACGGCCACGAGGACGATGAGGTCGCCCGTGCTGCTGCCGATGGTCCGCCAGAAGTCCAGGGAGCCCCGGGAGATGAGGACGAGGACGCCCGCCAGGCCGACGACAGCGCCTGCCGCCTGGGCGCGGGACATGGGCTCGCGGATGAGGAGAGCGGCCAGGACGCCGGTGACCAGGGGCGCCAGGGCCTGGATGAGGGTCGCGTTGAGGGCCGTGGTATAGTGCAGGCCCAGGTACAGAGCGGGGGCAAAGAGGACCACGCCGGTGATGCCCATGAGCAAGAGGAGCCAGCGGTCGTGCCCCAGCCGCCGGCCCTCGGGCTCTCCCCGGCCCAGCATGGCGACCAGGATCGTCGCGCCCAGGGAAAAGCGCAGGGCTGCCAGGGTGATGGGCCCGATTTCGCCCCGCAGCGAGCGTCCCAGGACGATGTTGGTCGCCCAGCAAAAGGTTGCCACGTTGACCAGCAGGACGCCCACCAGCCGGCCCGAAGGTCGCCGCCGGTCCCAGGCGCTCGCCAGGCGGCGCTGCAATGATTTTGACATAAATCAGACCCTCGGATCAGAGTCGAACGCGCCGGGCCGAACGGAGCTTCGGACCTGGCCGGGCAGTCTCGGCCGAGTGGGACGGCCCGAGCAAGCTCGGGAGNNGAGCAAGCTCGGGAGTCCTGAAGCCGTATTCGCGCTTCGTGGCGCTCCACGAAGCGGTCAGGCCTGCTGCCGTGCTTCTTCCAGAAACCGAGCCACATCCTCGACCTCGGCCTCCAGTTGCGGCGCCACGCCGCCCAGGGCGTCGAATGGCTGGAGGGTGACGTCGAGGCGGCCCCGGCGGCGGGCAGGCTTCCACGTGCCGGCGGCCCGGCCGTCGACGAGGATGGCGGGGTGGAGGACGCCACCGCCGGGGTGGACCGCCCTTGCATGCTCGGGGTCCACGGCCAGGTCTCGGCGGCGGTAGCCCAGGAGGTAGGGGTCGTAGCCGGGCACGAGGCGCACGATGGGGCCTGCCGGAGGCGCCGCGTCCAGGCGGGCCGAGTCGTCGGCCAGCAGCCAGGCGGGCGCGCCGCGAAGGGTGACCTTCAGCAACCGGCCTTCCAGGCGCCGCCAGGCGGCCCGCGCCTCGCCTACCTTCAGGCCGGACCAGGTGGCCAGGTCCTCGGGGGTCGCCGGGCCATAGCCGGCCAGGTAGCGCCGGGCAAGCTCGGCCGCCGGGTCCTCCGGCGGCAGGACCGGCCCGGGCTCGTTTCCGTTCTTCGGCCAGTTCTCCAGCCAGTCCTCCAGGGCGACAAACGTCGCCTCTCCGTCGCGGTCGGGGCCGTAGCACAGCACGCCCTCCAGGCCGGCCAGGCCGATGAGGTGGATCGTGGCCTGCCCGGCGGTGGGAATGCCCAACGCCGCCAGCCGGGCGGCAATCTCGGCGCGCGTGAGGCGGCCTTCGGCGCGGAGCATGCGGTCCAGGGCGTCGACCCCGCGCCGGCTCGTGCCGGCGTCCAGCCCCAGCTCGAGCCGGCGCCGCTCTCCGCCGCGGATGAGGCCGGGGGCCAGCAGGCCCAGGAGCCAGGCCAGGTCCTCGGCGGCCACCAGGTGCAGCGTCCCCCGCAGTGTCCAGGTGCGCACCAGCGAGCGCTCTCGGACCAGGGCGGCCTTGACCGCCGCGGCCCCCAGGCCCCGGATGCGCGCCCGCAGGGCGAGGCGGGCAGCCCGGGGCTCCTGGGCCTGGACGCCCACCCGCCCCCGAACGGCCCGAACCACGGCCTCCACCGAAGCGGCCGGCCGGGCGGCGAGCTGCTGCGCCTGCAGGCGCAGCAGGCGGGCCTGGTGGTCCGCAAGATGCGCCGCGCTTCTGTCCGTGTTTGCCATGGCAGGCAGTATACCATGGAAGGGCCGTGTGGCGCAAGGGGATGTGCCGGGCGGGGCCTTGAACCCTTGGGGGGATGATATGGATGATAGCCGGGCAATCGATTACCGGCCCTCCCAAGAACATGGCGGCAAGGCCGGTGGTGGTGGCGGGTCCCTGGCCTGCGCTTCGAATGACGTTGGAGGAGCGGACCTCGTAGATGTAATACGAACTGTAACGTACATATGGTAGCCTTCACCATGGCGATATCGACGCGTTACTGCACACATTTGTACGTCACTTTCATCGTGGAAGTATAGGTTTTTTGGCAAAAGCGAGAACCAATTTGACGCAGCCGGCGTATAATGCTACAATGCCAACCTGCCCGGACGGCGGCGCACCCGCATGATAGGCGACTGCCGGCGCGGGAGGCTGGGTTCGGGATGCCAACCAGGGAGAGAAAAAGCTGGTGCAAGGTGCACGACTATGACGGATGTGCATGATCTGGAGCAACGGCTGGCAAGCCAGCCGGTTGAGCGCCTGGTCGAGGAGCTCATTGCCACGGCCCGGAAGCTGGACGCCGTAAGCGAAGAGCTGCGCGCGGCCGACGCAGAGCGCCTGGCGTTGCGCCAGGCGCTGGATGAAAAGCGCCATGCGGCCCGCGACGTCGCCAGCCGCGACCAGGCGATTCTCGGCAGCATGAGCGAGGGCCTGGTCGTCTTTGATCTGGAGGGCAAGGTCCTGGAGATGAACCCCGCCGGGCTCCGCCTCCACGGGCTTGGGAGCGTCGCCGAAACGCAAAAGCATTTGCACGAGTTCTCGTCGGGCTTTGTGGTGTCGGACCTGGAGGGCCATGCCCTGGACACGAACGACTGGCCCCTGGGGCGCGTGCTTCGCGGCGAGACGCTGACCGGTCTGGAGCTCCGGGTGCGCAACGCGCGCGGCGAGCAAGGTGTCTGGAGCTACAACGGCGGCCTGATCCACGATCGAGACGGCAACCCCTTCCTGGGCATCCTGACGATCCGGGACGTGACGGCTCAGAAGGCAGCGGAAGCAGAGCAGGAACGACTCCTGACCGAAAATCGCGACCAGCGAGACTTTTTGCGCGGCTTGCTGCAGGCGGTGCCGCTGGGGATTGCCGTCGTCGGCGGGCCGGAGCACCGTTTCGAGCTGGCCAACATCGAGAATTATGCCCTCGCCCAGCAGCCGGGCACCGGCCTGATGGGCATTACCCTTGCCGAGGCCTATCCGGAGCTTGCCCCTGAGGCAACACGGGCCATCGAGAAGGTGTACCGCACCGGGCGTGCCGTTCACGTCCGAGAGTACAGGGCCGCGATGCAGCCAGGTGGGCAGAAGGGCTATTGGAACGTCGATTACGTGCCTCTCCCGGATGGGAACGGCGGCGTAGAACGGGTGATGATCCTGGTCCGCGACGTGACGGACGAGGTCCTGGCCCGGCAGCGCATCGAGGAGCTGGCCGCACAGGCACAGCAGCAAGCCGACGAAATGGACGCCATCTTTGAGGAGATGGTCGAGGCGGTGATCGTGTACGACGCGTCCGACCGGCCTGCGAGGGCCAACCGGGCCGCGCGGGTGGCCTACGGACCGGCCCTGCAGGGCCGCGATCGGCCAGAGATCATACGCCTGTTGAACCTGCGTCACCTGGACGGCCGGCGCGTGGCGCTCGAAGATTCTCCCGTGGACCGGGCGCTGCGCGGCGAAACGGTCCAGGGCGAGCACTTTCTCTTTGCCCACGCCCAGGGCGGCGACCGCGTCATGAGTGCCAACGCGGCTCCCCTCAAGCAGGAAAAGGGCCCCGGTGGCGCCGTGGTCGTTTGGCACGACGTCACATCCCAGATGCAGGCACAGCAAAAGATCGAGGAGCTGGCCGCCCGGGCGCGACAGCAGGCCCAGGAGCTGGATGCCGTGTTCGAGGCGATGGTCGAGGCGGTCATGGTCTACGATCCCAATGGCACCCTCATCGCTACCAACCGCGCGGCGCGAGATCTGTATGGGCTGGACCACGTGGGCGCCAGTCTGCCGGACCTGGCCCGACGCCTACAGGCGCGCCATCCGGATGGCCGGCCGCTAGAAGTGGAAGAGACGGCTGCTTCCCGGGCGCTGCACGGCCAGGCGACCCACGGCATGCCCGTGCGCCTGACCGGGGCCGATGGGCAGGAGCGGGCGGTGGTGGCCTCGGGCGCCCCTCTGCGCCAGAACGGCGGCCCGGCCGGCGCGGTGGTCGTCTGGCACGACGTCAGCGAGCAGTCGCGGGTGCAGGCGGCCCTGGCTGCCGAGCGAGCGCGGCTCAAGGCCCTGGTGGACAACGCGCCGGAAGGGATCGTCCTGGCCGACGAGCAGGGCCGCATCGTCCTGGCCAATCCCGCGGCCGAGGGCATGTACGTGCGGCGTTTGCCCACCGGGGAAAGTGATGAAAGCTTTGCCCGGATGCAGATCTATCACCCCGATGGCAGGCCCTGGGACCCGCAAACGCTGCCCCTCACCCGCTCGGCCCGGGACGGCGAGACCTGGAGCGAAGTGGAGGAGGTTATCCTCCTGCCCGATGGCCAGCGCCGCAGCCTGCTGGCAAACACGGCGCCCATTCGTGACGACCAGGGCCGGGTGGCCGGCGCCGTGGGCGTCTTCCAGGACGTAACCGAACAGGTGGCCGTCCGCGATGCGCTGCGCCGGCGCAACGAGGAGCTCCAGGTGCTGACCGCCGAACTGGAGGCCTACGATTATACCGTGGCCCACGACCTGAAGAACCCCCTGTCGATGATCGTGGGCTCGGCCGACCTGCTGTCGGGCGTCCTGGCCCGCGTGGAGGGCGAGGGGCCACAGAGGATGGTGAAGAACATCCTCGAGGGCACGCGGCGGATGAACGACATCGTCGAGTCGCTGCTGCTCCTGGCGGGCACCCGCAGCGACGAGGTGCGCGTTGAGGCCCTCGATATGGCCGGCATCGTGGATCAGGCTTGCCGCAGCCTGGAGCCCGAGATCGAGCGGGCGGAGGCCGGGCTGCACGTGGCCGAGGATCTGCCGGCTGCGCTGGGCTACGCGCCCTGGATCGAGAGCGTGTGGACCAACTACCTGTCCAACGCCCTGAAGTACGGCGGCCAACCGCCCCACCTGGAGATCGGTTACGAATTGGAAACACCGGCCCCCGGCGCCGGCCGCACGGAAATGATCCGATATTGGGTGCGGGACAGGGGACCCGGTTTGACCGAGGAGGAGCAGGCGCGGCTCTTTGTGCCCTTCAGCCGGCTCGACCGCCCCGAAAAGCTGGGACATGGCCTGGGGCTGGCCCTCGTCCGTCGCATCGTGCACAAGCTGGGCGGCCAGGTGGGTGTGAAAAGCGTCGCCGGCGAGGGCTGCACCTTCTGGTTTACCCTGCCCCGCGCGGACAAACCGCCGGCAACTTCCGGCTAGTCCGGACGAGAGTCGCGGAGGACACGGAGGAGCCTGGGTCCGAGGACCCGGGCCCCTCCGTGTCCTTTATGTTTTTGTGGCAGCCCGGTCCTCACTCACGTGTTCAGGAGCCATGAAGAGATCGGGGCAGGCAGACGGCGGAACCAGGACCGAAAGGGCCTGCGGCGCGACCTGGCAGGTGATGGGGGTCAGGCTATACGGCTCGCCATCCACGGCGACGGCCAGGGGCCTGCTGGGCTCGATCCTGATGGTGCGACCCTGGAACATGCTGTGTCGCGGGTCGCGCACGTGCAAGCCGGTGAGGACGCCCAGGGTCGCCCGGAGGGCATCGCCAAAGCCGGTGCCAGCAAAGACGTGGACGTCCAGGAGCCCGTCGTCCAGGTGAGCGCCGGGTGCGATGCGGGCCACCGCGCCGTACAGCTGCGAGTTGCAGATGACGATGAGAATGGCCTGGCGATAGACGCGCTTGCCGTCCACCCAGATGCGCACCCTGGGCCCGGCCATGTGGAGGGCCGTCGCCACCCCGGCAGCGACGTAGGCGACGGCCCCCAGGTGCTTCTGGGTGCGGGTGCGCGGCTCCATGATGCGGTTTACCTCCGCGTCCAGGCCCACGCCGGCCCACTGCAAAAAGTAGCGGCCGTTGGCCTGCCCGAGGTCGATGCGGTGGATGGTCCCCGGCACCAGGGCCCGGGCCGATTCCACCAGGGGCTGGGGGTGGCGCAGCGAGCGCGTGGGCAGGCCCAGCTCCCTGGCCCACACGTTTCCCGTCCCTCCCGGCAGGACGCCCAGGACGACGTCGCTGCCCGCCAGGCCGTTGACGATCTCGTTGATGGTGCCGTCCCCGCCCACGGCAAACACGGCGTCGATACCCCCCTCGACCGCCTGCCGGGCCAGGGGCGTCGCCTCGCCGGCCCGTGTGGTCGGGTGCAGGGAGGTCTGCCAGCCGTGCTTCTCCAGGTGACACTGCACCAGGGGGAGCTCGTGGCGCACGTCCCACGGCCCGGCTGCCGGGTTGACGATCAGCCACGCGCGCACGCCACACCTCCTTCCCCTGTCCCCGGCACCTCAGCTCCCCGGGCCGCGCCCGGCGGAGAGCATGGCTTGCAACGCGGCCTCTGCGCGGGCGAGCTTGTGCTCGTAGACCCGCAACTGGGCGTCAAAGGAAGAGAGGGGGTGGCTGGCCCGATAGCCGGCCTTCATCTGCGCCAGCCAATCGTCCATCAGCCCCGGGGCGGGCTCCGGGTATGTGCCCTGGAAACAGATCTGGTCCAGGGGCAGCTTGGGCGGCATGGGCGGGTAGCCGCTCCGGGGATAGCCCAGGACGATGGTCATGAGAGGCACCACGCCGGGGGGCAGGCCCAGCCTCTCGGCCAGGTAGCCGGCGTCGAGGATGCCCGTCTGTCCCGTCTCGGACAGCATGACCGAGGCCACGCCCAGGGCCTCGGCGGCGATGTTCATATTCATGGCCGCCAGCGAGGCGTTCATCACGGCGACGGTGTGCTCCACCAGGGGGCTGTGGGGAAAGGAGTCGAGGGCGAGGCGCACCCGGTGGCTGTCNNCCCAAAGGGCAGCGCCCGGCCAAAGGTCGCCTGCCAGGTGGCGGGTGAGAAGAGGGCAAAGCTCCACGTCTGGAGGTTGACGGTGGATGGGGCCAGGCGACCGGCTTCGAGGATGGCGGCCATCACGTCGTCGGAAATCTCGGCCGTGGAGAAGCGCCGCACGCTGCGCCGGTTCAGGACCACGCGCAGTGCCTGGTTGCCCTCCAGGGAGGGGGGGACCTGGGGCTTACCGCGCAGGATCTGGAGGAGGCCGCGCACGAACTGGATGGGCCCGGTTCTCGTCCTCATGCCGGCGCCCTACTCCCTGTCCCCGTCCCGGGGCCCCACCAGCTCGGGCTGGCGCTCATCTTGCAGATCGGGCTGGGGCTCGGGCGCTTCCTTCCGGGTCACGGATAGCATGCCGCCAAAGAGGCGGTACTCGTCCATGCGGCAGGAGTTGATGAGGGTGCCGTTCCAGACGGTCATGTCGGGGCAGCTATCGCACATGTCGGCCTGGCCCCCGGGCTGGAGGTCGGGCGCCTGGATGATGCCGATGGTCTGGATCTGGACCCGGCCCAGGAGATGCGATGGGTGGCGCACCACGTCGCCGAGCCAGTTTTTCAGCGCGTGCCGGACGGCCGGGTCCCAGGGCGCCAGCAGGAACATGAGGGGCGCAGCCTTCATCTGCGCCAGGTAGGCCAGGTACGTGCCGCAGAACAGGTGGTGGCCGGCCTGGGCCACCTGCATGGCCAGGGGCCCGACAGAGCCGTAAATTCCGTGCTTGGTGCCAACCATGGCCCCCGCCAGCCACTTGTACGAGTCGTGGCGGATGGTCCCGCCCAGGTAGCCCGAAGGCTGGTAGGCAGGACAGTGCTCTTTGATGATCTGGTATACCTCGGGGGCAGTCACAAAATCCTCGTCAAAACTGCCGGTGGAGTAGCTGAGCCGGCGGGCATCGACCTCGGCGCCGCGCTCGTCGACGCCGACGCTGGCCTCGGTTTCGAGGATGCGGTAGGTGATAAAGACCAGGCCGTGGACGATGTCCAGGTGCCCCTGGCCCCAGCGCACGACGTCGGGGATCTCGTGGAACGTCGAAGGATAGACGGTGGAATTAAAGATGGTGATGAGGTTGCGCTCGGCGGCGATCATGCGGGCATAATGCTCCCGCAGCTCGTTGTGCTCGGCCTCGCTCTTGCCCTCCCAGCCGGGCCGGCCCTGGTGGCTGTCGATGTGGACCGTGAAACCCGCCAGCCCCGCCGCCTTGAGCTCGCGCAACAGCTCGGGCGTCAGCATGGCGGCATTGGTCAGGACGATGGGCTTCAGGCCGTTTGCGGCGATAAAGGCCACGATGTCTACGATCTGGGGGTGGACCAGGGGCTCGCCACCGGCGATGGACACGTTGTCGGGGTTGCGCCAGCGCTTGAAAAAGAGGATCTCTTCCTTGATCTCGTCCAGCGGCTTGTGGCCCGTGAGCCGCTGGCGGTAACAGCCCTCGCAGTGCAGGTTGCAGATGTCGGTAATTTCGAGCCAGGCGATGGGATTGTCATTCTTGGACCAGGGCAGCCGGTACAGCTCTCGTTTTTCGAGTGACATCCTTTCCGAACCTCCTCTTCTATCTCGATGTTGAGCGGGTCTCCCTGTGTTTTGCCGGGTCAGGGCCTGTGAATCGTCCCGCTCACGAACAGGTCGACGAACTGCTCGACCACGGCGTCGACACTCATGCCCGGCGCCAGGCGCGCGGGCACCAGAACTTCGCTGACGTTGTAGGCGAAAAACAGGCCAAAGAAGGCCTGGGCCATGACTTCGGGGTCCAGGGGACGGACGCGGCCGGCGGCAATCTGCTGGCGCAGGTAGCCGGCCAGGACCTGGCGGAGCTGGAGGGGCGTTTGCCCCAGCACCCGCTGGAGCTCGGGGACCTGGGCGGCTTCGCACAGGACGAGGCGCATTGCCGAGCGTCGCCCGGCAAACATGGCATGCAGGACGTGGCCGACGCGGAGCATGTCGTGGCGATAGTCGCCTGTGAGCCGGCCTTCGAGGAGCGCGGCGAGGTCGGGCAGGCCCGACCACTCGTGGACGACGGCGGCGAGGAGATTGAGCTTGTTGCCAAAGTGGCGAAAGAGGGTAACCTCGTTGACGCCCGCCGCGGCGGCCAGGGCGCGGGTGGTAGCCCGCAGGTACCCCCTCTCGGCAAAGAGGTCCGCGGCGGCGCGCAGGATACGTTCCCGTGTGGCGTCGGCTGCCACACCGGCCGGCAGCTCGCCTTTGATTTCCCCTGCCACGCCGTGGTCCTTCGCAGACATCTCGCGCTCCCCTGAATCCAGGCGACGATGAAAGCAACCACTTGCTTGCATTATAAGGGGGGAGATGTGGTTTGTCAAGGGCAACCTACCCCCCCCCCTNNCCCCCCCCCCCCGGCCCCCTTCCCGACACGGGAGGGGGGAGTGCTCCCAGGTTTAATGTAGGTTTAACACTATAATAATTGACTTTATTCCTGTGAGCGGGTATAATGCTTGACGGGTATTGCGCATCGCTCTGCGCCGGTGTCGCCGGCAGGGACTCGGCAGCCCTCGACGAGGTGGAAGTGAGCAAAAGGGGAACCTGGCAAGAATATCTACCCTACCTGGCCTTTGGCACGGCCCTGGTCGCCACGTTGGGCAGCCTATACTACAGCGAGATCGTGGGCTTTATCCCGTGCACGCTGTGCTGGTACCAGCGCATTCTGATGTACCCGCTAATTCTGATCACCCTGGTGGGTATCCTGACCCGGGATGAGCGCCTGCCGCACTACGTGCTGCCGCTGTCGGCGATAGGGCTGGGCTTTTCGATCTATCACTATCTCATCCAGTTGGGCGTCATCGAGCACACGGGTGTGTGTGCCGTGGGGGTGCCGTGCAACGCCCGCTACGTGAACTATTTTGGTTTTGTGACGATCCCGTTCATGGCCGGGACGGCCTTTGCCATCATCACGGTGAGCATGGCCCTGGCCTGGCGGGCGTCGACCCAGGACCTGGAGGCCGGGCTGGCCTAGCTCGCCGGCGGCGGCTCCCCCACGGGGCGAAGAAAGGAAAGGAATAGAAGAGAGAGCATGGCTTCAAAGAAAAGGAAAGCGACCGCCCGGCGCTCGGGACGCAGCTCCCGGGGCCGGAAAAACAGCCGGCAAAACCGATCGTTTGTGCAGCGCTACGGCCTGCTCATCGGCGTGGTCGTCCTGGCGGTGGTGGCCGTGGCGGTGTTCGCCAGCCTGGACCAGGCAGGGGCCGGGCAGGATGCGGCGCCCGACGACTCGGCCCTGGACAAGAGCCTGGGCGCGGCCGACGCGCCCGTCCTCGTGGCCGAGTTTGCCGACTTCCAGTGCCCTTACTGCAAGCAGTTTGCCGACGGCCCGGGCCAACTGCTGAAGGAGGAATACGTCGACACGGGCCAGGTGCGTTTTGTATTCCGCCACTTTGCTTTCCTGGGTGACGAGTCCACCTGGGCGGCGGAAGCCTCGGACTGTGCCGACGAGCAGGGGCGTTTCTGGGAGTATCACGACCGGCTCTTTGAGGCCCAGGGAGCCGAGAACAGCGGCGCCTACTCTTACGACAACCTGAAGGCCTTTGCCGCCGAGCTTGGGCTGGACACGGAGCAGTTCAACCAGTGCCTCGACTCGGGCAAGTATCGCTCGGAGGTGCGCCAGGAGTACAGCGAGGGACAGCGATTCGGCGTGCAGGGCACCCCTACCCTCTTTGTCGACGGCCGGCTGGTGCGCAACGGGGGTGACTACCAGGTGTTGCGGGGTGCCATCGAGGCGGCGCTCGCCGCGGACTAGCGGGTCTACTCACTCCACGCGCGAAAGAACGAGACGACCCAGCTCAGGCCCAGGAGGGCCAACAGGCTGAGGAGGAGGGCGGGCAGGAAGGCGAGCCTGGCCGGGGCGAGAAGGCCCACCGCGCCCAGGAGCAGGCCCACGGCCAGCACGGCCAGGAGCCGCGCCAGGTGGGCGTTTTCCACCGCCCTCCTCCCGGCAGCGGAACCGGCATAAGCCGGGTTTGACAGCCTCTCGTGCAGGTGTTCCAGGTCCCAGGCACACAGGGCGGCGACGACGGCCAGCAGCATCCAGCCCGCCCCCACCCCCCACAGCACCCCCGCGGCCGCCAGGCTGGCAAACCCGGCAAGGGTCAGCGGAGGGCCCCAGGGCCGCTGCCCGCGCCGGGCCAGGATGGGCGGCAGGGCGGCCAGGAGCAGCGCCAGGCCCGCCAGCACCACCAGCGCCGTTGCCGGCCAGCCGCCGGCCAGGAGGCAGCCGGCGACCGACGAGGCGGCCGCCGCGCCTCGCGCGGCGAGGCTCGCCTGCCGGATCACGGCCGCGCCTCCAATCGTCCGAATGACACGTGGCGGTGCCAGGGCGGCACGCGGCCCAGTGATGTTTGTAGCGCCCGGTCCAGGGGCTCTTGCACCTGCCAGTCGACGACGGCGATGCCGGCCTGCAGCAGCCGCCGCCGGAGGAGCGCCCGCTCCACCGCCACCAGGCGGGCGGCCAGCGCCACGCCGGGCCCTTCCCCCAGGGCTCCGGCCTCCAGGGCCACCGGGTCGGGCCGCAGCACCAGGAGCTGGTAACCCCGCGCCCGCAGCCGAACCAGGGCCGGCAGGTCGTCGCTGTGGAGGGGGCTGACCAGCACGATCTGCGAGCCGCTGGGAAAAAAGCGCGTCGGCAGGTAGTCCAGCCGGTCAAACACCTGGCTGTCGCCCGTCTGGGCGCCGCTCAGCACCCGCAGGATGCGCTCCCTCTGCACCTTGCCATAGCCGGGAAAGGTCCAATCCAGCGACCGGCCGTAGACCAGCAGCCCCACGCGGTTCCCGTCGTCCAGGAAGGCGGAGGCCAGCGAGGCAGCGGCGCGCACGGCGTGCTCAAAGAGCCAGGCGTCGCCCAGGCGCACGTCACTGCGCTGCCGGGCATCAAGGATCAGGCCCACGTCGGCCAGGCGCTCCTGCTCGTACTCGTTGGTAAAGAGCGAGCGCGGGTGGCGGGCGCTGGCGCGCCAGTTGATCCAGTGCCGGGGATCGCCCGCCTGGTACTCCCGCACTCCGAAAAAGTCCACGCCCGAGCCGCCCTGGCGGGCGGGCACCGGCCCGGCGTAGCCCCGGGTGCGCAGCGGCCGGATGGCCACGCGGCGCAGGCGGTCCACCTGGGGCAGCACCAGGATGCGTCCCGGGGCGGGCAGCAGGGCGCGCCGCCGGGCCAGGCCAAAGGAGCTGCCCGCCTGGACCTCTACCTCCTGAAAGTTTGGGCTGCCTCGCCGGACGCGCACGCTGTAGCAAAGGTGGGCCTCCTCGCCGGACGCCAGGGAGGTGATGGCCAGGGGCGGGTCGCCGACCGGCTCGACGCCGTCGGGCAGCCGGTCGCGGATCACCAGCTCTTCCAGCGGCGCCCCTTCGTTCCTGATCTCCACGTCCACCTCGACGACGCTGCCTGCCCGGGCCCGGTCGCTGCTGAACGAACGGCGGNNCCAGCCGCACCTCTCCGGGCGCCCAATAGGCCGCGGCCCCCAGGTAGACCACGAGGGGCAGGGCCAGGGCCAGGAGCCTGCCGTCCCGGAAGCCGAGCCCCAGGAGGAACAGGGCATAGATGGCCCCGCCCAGGAGCACCAGCCGGCTCAACCGCGCCTCCCATCCCGGTCCGCCACGGCCGTTCCCGCCTCCCTGGAAGGGCGGACAGGAACGGGGACCGACTGGAGGATCTCGTCCAGGATCTCTTCGGCGGCGTGGCGCTTCATCCACAGGTCTGGCTCCAGGATCAGGCGGTGGACGAGGGCCGGCCGGACAAAGGCCTTGACGTCGTCGGGCAGAACGTAATCGCGCCCCTGCATGGCAGCGCGGGCCCGGCTCAGCTTCAGGAGTGCCAGGGAGCCCCGGGGGCTGGCGCCCACGGCCACCTGGCGGCGCTGCCGCGTCGCCTGTACCAGGCTGACGATGTAGGCTTCCAGGTCGGGGTCGAGGTACACCTCCTCGACGGCGCGGCGCATGGCCAGCAGTTGTCCGGCGTCGGTGACCCTGTCCAGCTCCAGGGCGTCCTGGCGGCGCTCTCGGCGGCGGCGCAGGATCTCTTGCTCGTCGCCGGGCCCGGGATAGCCCACGGCGAGCTTGACCAGGAAGCGGTCGAGCTGGGCTTCGGGCAGGGGGAAAGTGCCCTCGTATTCGATGGGGTTCTGGGTGGCCACGACCACAAAGGGGTCGGGCAGCTTCATGGTCTCGCCCTCGAGGGTCACCTGGAACTCTTGCATGGCCTCCAGGAGGGCCGACTGGGTCTTGGGCGAGGCGCGGTTGATCTCGTCGGCCAGGATGACGTTGGCAAACAGGGGACCGCGGCGCAGCTCGAAGCGGCCGGCCGCCCGATCGTAGACGTAGCCACCGGTGATATCGCCGGGCAGGAGGTCGGGCGTGAACTGGATGCGCTTGAAGTCCAGGCCCAGGGTGGCGGCCAGGCTGTTGGCCACCAGGGTCTTGGCCAGCCCTGGATAGTCCTCCAGGAGGACGTGGCCCCCGGCGAGGATGGCGGCGACGATCTGCTCCAGGAGGCCGCGCTTGCCGACCACGGCCCGCTCAACCTGGGCAATGATCTGCCCGGTCAGGAATGAAACGTCAGCCAGCGTCACGCTCATGCTCTGCCTCCGGTTGCAGCGAATTGTGTGGCGCCGCGCTGCGCGCCAGTTGCTCTTCCATGAACTCCACGATGCGCTCCAGGGGTGGGACTGCGGGCCGGCGCTCGGCCTTGCCCCGGAGCAAGCGCCGCAGCCAGGCTCGCAGGCCGGACGTCGGCCGGAAGCTCTTTTCGCCGGCCGCCTCGAGGAAGGCGGCGATGTCGGGGTCGAGGGCCAGCTCGCCCGCCCGGAACCGCCGTCTTTGCTCCACGGTGCCGCTTCCGTGGCGGGCGGCCATGACCTCCCAGGCCAGCCCCTCCAGGTAGCGATGCAGGGTCCACCGCGAATACTCGCCCAGCGAGGCGCGCCGTATCCAGCGGTACAGCTCCCAGACCTGCCCGGGCGCGTCGACGGGCCCGCCCTCGTCCCGCGGGGCCGGCCGGGGGCCTGCCAGGTTGGCCAGGGCAGTGACCAGGACGAGGGCCAGGAGGGCGACCCACAGGCCCAACTGGGGCAGCCCTTCGACCAGGATGCGCACCGTCCAGATGAGGCGGATGACCTCGGCGGTGACCAGGCGGCCCAGGTCGCGAAAGGCAAAGGCCAGGGGGACGGCAATGAGGAGCAGGGCCAGAAAAAGGAGGAAGCGTCTCACGCGGCGCTCCGGCAGGCGGCGACGATGGCCGACAGGCAGGCCACGGCCTGTTCCTCCTCGCGGCGGCTTGCCCGGGCAGCGCCGTAACGAACGGCTTCGAAGAGGCGGGTCAGGTTGGCGACCGGTTCCCGTGGCAGGCCGGTGTTCCGCAGGGCGGCCTCAAACTCCCGGGGGGTCATGGCCTCGTCGCGGGCCAGGCCCCGTTCCTGCTCCAGGACGCGGCTCATCTCCAGGTAGCAGCGCATCACTGCGTCGCGGACGCCGGCGCCCGCCTCCAGATCGGCCAGGGCCGCCTGGGCCCGCTCGGCAATCCGGGGCAGGGGGCCCGGCGCCGGGTGCGTCCGAACCCAGACGAGCCAGGCGGTGGCAAGGACGATGCCGGCGGCCAGGAGGGCCAGGAGGGCCGCTGTCAGCCAGGCCAGCCAGGCGGGCGGCCGCACCTCCAGCTCGACGGGAGGGGCGCCCGGGATGGCAAGCAGTCCCTCGTCGAGAAGCATCTCGGGCGCGACCTCGGTTGCGGGCGGCACGAGCTCCCGGGCGGGCTCGGCGCGCGATGCCAGGTAGAGGCCCACCAGCCCCAGGAGAAGGATGAAGGCATAGAGAAAGCGCCTGCGGCGGTCGCCCTGCACAAAGAGATAGACGATGGCCAGGGCCACGAGGAGCGCCATGAGGAGCCCCGCCACGAGGAGCGCCGTATCGGCAATCGCGGCCGGGGCAGGCGCCGGCCCTGACCCATCCTCCTCGCCGGTCGTCAGCAGCCCGGCAAAGGGACGGCCGGGCTGCAGCTCCAACCCGTCCAGGCCGGCGGCAAGGAGCAGCAGGGCCACAATGGCCAGGGCAAGGTAGAGAATGGCCGGGCGCCTGTCGCGATCTGTCATCGGCAACTCCTCGCCTGGAGTGTAACACGAAGGCGCTCTGCTGTCAACGAGTCGGCGTGGCAGGTTGGAACTGGCGGGTGGCCGCCCTGGGCTGGCTTTGCCGGCGCCGGGGACTAGACGTCCGCGGCTGTGCTCCGTGGGGCGAGGTTGTCGGAGACGGCAGAGACGGCGACCCGGAGAAAGTAGGCCAGCCAGCACAGGATACCGGCCAGCTTGGCGCCATCCTCCAGGAGATGGAAGGGCAGGAAACCCGGCTCAAAGACGTCCACCAGGATCGAGATGGCGAAAAAGACCCCCGACAACCCGAGCAAGACATAATCCGTTTTGAATATCAGCGAGCGAAATCGAACGATGTAGAGGAGCACCAGCGCCAGGTAGACAGCGAACGTGACAGTCTCCGGGACGCCGATGCGGGGCAGGATTTTGTCGTGGATGAGAAAGGCGTCGTCGGCGCCGAGGAACAAGGTCAGGAGCCCCGACGTGAGCAGAAAGGCCTTCTGGCCCGGGGTGACCGTGTGATTGGGCAGGATCAGGCCGGCAAACAGCGAGACCGCTGCCGTCGCAGCCCAGAGAAAGATGGCCGTCAGGGACAGGAATCCAATATAAAACGACGTGTTAAAGATGTCGGCAGGGTCTCGGGTCAGGTCGCCAAAGGGGACGTCGAACCAGTAGCTGATGGACAGCACTACTCCGATCAGAACTGCCCAGACTGCCAGAACGAGGACCAGCGTCGTCCATGTGGACCGGACTTGCGCCACAAGAGGGCGTGACGTGTTCAGTTTTAGTGGGTGCAACGTGTCCATGTTTCGACCCTCCTGATGTTGTGTGAGGCCGCCCGGAAATGCCCTCCGGGCGCAAAGGTCAGGCCTCCACAGGGGGAGCTCATGAGAGAGTTCCACCAACCGCGTCTATCGATTGTGGATGTTGTGTTGTATGAGCAAATCCAACCCTGGCGTGCGATGCCGGCTTTGGGGCGTTCTCTGCACCGTGACGGGAGTATAGCATACAAATGTGCTCTCGTCAAACGGGCAACGGCAGGCAGGCGCGACGTCAAGATTTATAGTATTTTTATCAAAAGTACTTGACAAACTGTCTGCGATGTGGAATAATGGTGTGGGGATAGGCGGCAGCCCCTCTGTCTTGCGCCCTCACCGCGGTGGCGAACCGGCCGCTTTTTTTCGTTGCTCCGTCATGGTCCAGCCCGCTGGTCAAACATCAATGCCAGGCAAAAATCCCAACAGGCGTCGACCTCCCTGGTCCGGTGGAGCTTGCTGCGTGCAAAAGGAGTCCGCAGGAAATGGAGTCAGCAGCGTTTCCCAGGGTCCTTCTCGAAGAGGGTGATCTGGTGGAGCAGGCACGAGAGATCCTGCTCAGCGGCCAGGATGTCGTCATCGGGCGCGACCCGCAGGCCGACCTGGTCATTCCCTCGCCCCTCGTCTCGCGTCGCCACGCCCGCCTCTATCCGGAAGATGGCTATTACCTGGTCGAAGACCTGGGCAGCACCAACCACACCTTCCTGAATGGACAGCGTGTCACCGGCCCGACACGGCTGCAGGCAGGCGACGTGTTGCAGATCGGCCAGGCCATTCGTCTGGCCTACGTGGCACCCGCCGCCAAAGAGAGCACGGAGGAAGAGACGCAGCTCGACCTCCTGGCCCGCACCGCCCTGGAGGCGGCGCCCCTCGGCGAAGCGACGATGCTGGCGGAGGAGGGGCTGCCCCTGGAGGACGGCCCGCCTCCCTTCCTGGTGGCCTCGTTCCCCGGTAGCGAGGCGCGCACCGTGACGCTGGCGGGGGACCGCCTGCGGCTGGGGCGCGCGCCCGACAACGACCTGGTGGTGCCGTCGCCCATCGTCTCGGGGCACCACGCCGTCCTGGAGCGAGACCGGCAGGGCGGCTACCTGCTGCGGCTGGAGCCCGGCGCCAGGAACCCGGTCTATCACAACGGTATGCCGGTGGAGAGGCAGGTGGCGCTCCACGACGGCGACCTGCTGCGCATCGGCGGCCAGGACCCCGGGGTGATGGTCACCATCTCGTACCACTGGCCGGCGGAGGCGGCGCGCCAGGGTCTGACGCGGACCATCGACTTTGGCGGCCAAGATCGCCTGGAGTTCGGCCGCGACGCGGCCAACGACGTCGTCCTCGACGCGCCCATCGTCTCGCGCTTTCACGCCACGCTGGAGCGCATCGGCCAGCGCTTTCGCGTCCGCGACCTGAAGAGCGCCAACGGCACCTTTGTCAACGACCGGCGCCTGGAGGGCGAGGCGTGGCTCAAGCCGGGCGACACGGTGCGCATCGGCCCCTATCGTTTTATCCTGGGCGACGACCAGTTGGCCCGCGTCGACGAGACCGACGGCCTGCAAGTGGTCGCGCTGGGCCTCAACAAGTGGGTGCGCAAGGACCTGAACCTGCTGAAGGACATCTCGCTGGTCTTTCAGCCGCGGGAGTTTATCGTCGTGGTGGGCCAGAGCGGCGGCGGCAAGTCCACGCTGGTGGACGCCATCGCCGGCTACAGGCCAGCGAGCGACGGGCAGGTGCTGGTCAACGGCATCGACATCTATCGTCACTTTGACGCCGTGCGCAACGAGATCGGCTTTGTGCCGCAAAAGGACATCATCCACGTCGAGCTGACGGTCTACCAGGCGCTGGACTATGCCGCGCGGCTGCGCATGCCCGCCGACACGACGCCCGAAGAGCGGCACCGGCGGGTGGTGGACGTGATGGAGGACCTGGACCTCGTCCACCGCAAGGACGTGCCCATCAGCGGCCTGAGCGGCGGCCAGCAGAAGCGCGTGTCCATCGGCGTGGAGCTGCTGACCCGGCCCGGCCTCTTTTTCCTGGACGAGCCCACCTCGGGCCTCGATCCGGGCACCGAGACGGCCCTCATGCAGCTCATGCGCCGCCTGGCCGACCAGGGCCGGACCATCGTGCTCATCACCCACGCCACCAAGAACGTCATGCTCGCCGACCGGGTTCTGTTTCTGGCGCGGGGCGGCCACCTGGCCTGGTTTGGCCCGCCCGAAGAGGCGCTGCGCTATTTCGACGCCTACCGCTCGGACCGGGACCGGCGCACGCGGGCCATGGAGTTTGACGACATCTATGCCGTGCTGGACGATCCGGACAAGGGCCGGGCCGAGGAGTGGGCCGAGCGCTACCGGCAGAGCCCGGCCTATGCCGAGTACGTGGTGCGGCCCCTGGCGGCCCTGGGCCACGCGCCGGGGGTGACCGCCGCTGCGGCCCGCGAAGCGGAGGCGGCCCCCACCAGGCAGCCCGCCCGGCGCGCCGCGAAGGCCGCCCGGGCGGGGCAGGTGTCGGGCCGGCGCCAGTTTGCCATTCTCTCGTCGCGCAACCTCAAGATCCTGATCCGCGACCGGGTCAGCCTGCTGCTGATGCTGGCCTCGGCGCCCCTCATCGCCATGCTGGACGTGTTGCTGTCGCTGATCCTGGGGCGCAACCTCTTTGACCACGTCGACGGCAACATGGAAAACGCCCTCATCACCCTCTTCCAGCCCGGCACGCTGGCCGTCATGGTCGGCGCCCTGGCCATGATGCGCGAGTTTGTCAAAGAGACCGACATCTACAAGCGCGAGCGCCTGGTCAACCTGAAGGTGCTGCCCTACGTCGGCTCCAAGCTGTGGGTGGCGGCGCTGCTGGCCCTCTACCAGGCGGCCGTCTATACCGTGGTCCACTACCTGTCCTTCGACATGCCCGGCGGCCTGCTGGAGTTCGGCATGGTGTACGTCACCCTGCTCCTGGCGACGCTGGGCGGCATGATCCTCGGCCTCCTGGCCTCGGCCATCGCGCCCAACGCCAACGCGGCGCCCCTCATCGTCATCCTGTTCGTCATCCCCCAGGTGGTGCTGGGCGGGGCGCTGATCCCCGTGCCGACGACGGCCAGCGCGCCCACGGCAGCGCGCTGGTCCTTCGAGGCGATGGTCGGCATTTCGGGCGCCGGGTCCGACCTGGCTGCCGATTTCTGCTGGGCGCTGCCCGAGGAGGAACGGGAAGAGCTGAGCCTGGACGAGAAGCAGGAGCGGGGCTGCCCGTGCATGGGCTATAACGCCCTCGACCCCGACTCGTGCAATTTCCCGGGCCTGGGCGCCTACTATGACGCGGCCCTCGACGCCGACGAGCCGGTGGCCCCCGCCCCCCTGGGCGATCCGCCGGCCGAGCCGGCCCCGCCGCCGCGGCCCGAGGCCCCGGCCGACCCTTCGGACACGGAGGCGGTGGGGCGCTACCTGCAAGAGCTGGAGGCCTACCAGCAGCAGGTGGACGACCTGCAAGCCGCCTACAGGGCCGACATGGCGCGCTACCAGGCGCGGGCAGACGCTTTCAAGGCCGACTCGGAACGCTATCAGCGGACCCTGGCCGACTGGAGCATCAGCCGCAGCAGCGCTGTGAGCCGGGCCGAGGGGCTGCTGAGCCGTTACTACGATGACTTTGGCTGGACCTTTGTCGACAAGGACGACGACGCGGTTTTCTGGCCCCGAATGTTGCGGGCCTGGGGAGCGCAAGTGCTGATGATCGTGACTCTGTTTTTCGTGATCCTCTTTGCCATCTCTCGCAAGGCCTGAGTGAAAGGAGCGCACAATGGAACGATCCGGTTTGATCGGACAGACCCTGAACGGCCGCTACAAGATCGAGGAACTGCTCGGGCAAGGTGGCATGTCGGCCGTGTACAAGGCCTTTGACCCAAATCTGAAACGCATGGTGGCCGTCAAGGTCATTCACAGCCACCTGGCCGGCGACGCCCGGTTCCGCTCGCGGTTCGAGAGTGAGGCCACGGCCGTGGCCGCCCTGCGCCACAGCAACATCGTGCAGGTGTACGACTTCTCGAACGACGACGACCTGTACTACATGGTGCAAGAGTTCGTGCCCGGCGAGACGTTGCAGGATCACCTGCGGCGGCTGAACGAGGGGGGCAGGTCGATGCCCGTGGCCGATGCCCTGCGCTACACCGGCGACATCGCCGAGGCCGCGGGCTATGCCCACCGGCGGGGCATGATCCACCGCGACATCAAGCCGGCCAACATCATGCTCAGCGTCCACGACGAGGCCATCCTCATGGACTTTGGCATCGTCAAGATCACCGGCAGCTCGGAGCACACGGTGACCGGCGCAGTGGTCGGCACGGCCCTCTACATGCCCCCGGAGCTGATCCGCGGCGAGGTGCCCGACCCCCGCTCTGACATCTATTCGCTGGGGGTCACCCTCTACGAGATGGTCAGCGGCCGGCCGCCCTTTGACGCCAACTCGGCCATGACGCTGCTCATGATGCACCTCCAGGACCCCGTGCCCGAGCTGCGGGAGGTGCGGCCCGACGTGCCGGACCCCCTGATGGACATCGTGCGGCAGGCACTGGCCAAAGATCGGGAGGAGCGCTTTGCCTCCATGGAAGATCTGGGCCGGGCCCTGCGGAACCTGCGGGACCACCTGGAGACGGGCGTGCCGCTGTTGCACGCACTGCCCACCGAGATCGAGGCGCGCGCGGACCAGCCCCCCGGCGACGAGGAGACCCTGCCCGACACCGCGCCCCGGCCCCGGCCACAGGAGGCGCCGGCGATCCCGCTGCGCGCGAGGAGGACGCCGCCGGCGCGCCGCGCGACGTTCCCGGCCGCCACGCCGCCGGCGGGCCAGGCGCCGGTCCAGGGCGAGGTGCCCGCCACGGCCGGCGGTCCGGCCACCATGGGCGAGGCCTATCCGCCTGCTCCGCCGCCGTCCGTTCAGCCTCCCACCGGCCAGCCGCGCCGGCTGGCCGGCCGCGGGCTGTGGGCCGGCGGCGCCGTGGTTTTGCTGGCCCTCCTGTTGGGCCTGGGCTATCTGGTGATGAACCGGCCGTGGGACGGGGGCGACGCCGATGGAGCGCTGGCCGCCGCGGAAGCAACCGCCACGGCCGAGGCGACGGCCCAGGACCAGCCGGCGGCTTTGGCCACCGGGACCGTGACCGGAGAGAACGGCGACCCCGCGGAAGAAGCCGCGGCCCCCTCGATCACCATCGCCGACGTGACCCTGGACGAGGAGGGGCGCTACGTGGTGGCCTACGATACGGAGGGCCTGCCCGAGACCATGACCGACCGGCACCTGCACTTTTTCTTTGACAACGTGCCTCCCGAGGAGGCCGGGGCGCCGGCGAGCGGCCCCTGGCTGCGGTACTATGGCCCCTCACCCTTTACCGGGTACACGGCCCAGGACCGGCCCGCGAACGCCGGCCGGCTGTGCGCGCAGGTGAACAACCCCGACCACACGCCGGTGGCCGGCACGGCCAATTGCGCGCCCCTGCCCGACGTCGTCACCGTCTCGGCGGAACAGGCTCTGCAGTGCCGGGTGGGCCCGGGCGACGAGCATCCCGTGGCCGCCGAGCTGCCCGCGGGCGAGCCGACCCTCGTCCTGGGCCTGGCTCCCAACGAGCTGTGGTGGAACGTGGTGACGCCCGGGGACCTGGGGGCAACCTGCTGGCTGCCCACCGTCGGGACCAACGTCACGGGCGACATCAGCCGCCTGCCCCTGGTGGAGGCGCCCGAGGAGTACGATCCGGCGGCCAGGCCCATGGCGGCCATCGAAGGCATCGGTGTCGACGAAAAGGGCCGCTACAGCGCGGTCTTTACGGTGATCAACTTTGAGCCGGCCTACCCGGGCGGCACCCACATGCACTTTTTCTGGAACACCTTCTCGCCCCAGGACGTGGGCATCGGCGGCGAGGCCAACCGCCTGTCCCACGGCAGCCTGGAGCCCTTTGCCGGCTTCCGGGCCGACGAGCGGCCGCCCACCGCCACGGACCTGTGCGTCGTCGTGGCCAACCCGAACCACACAGTGATCCCCGACAGCGGCAACTGCTATCCCCTGCCCGACGTGCCCCGGGTGCGCATCACGGGCATCAGCCTCGACGAGCAGGGCCAGTACGCCGTCGACTTTGCCGTGGAGCACTTTGAGCCTGCCTATCCGGGCACCCACATCCACTTTTTCTGGGATACCTTCTCGGAGGAGGACGTGGGCATCGGCGGCGAGGCCAACCGCCGCGCCCACGGCGGCCCTTCGCCCTTTGGCGGCCTGGCGGCGGCGGAGCGGCCCGCCGAGGCCACGCGCCTGTGCGCCGTGGTCGCCGTGCCGGACCACACGGTCATCCCCCGGAGCGGCAACTGCTTCGACCTGCCCGACGTGGCGGGTGAGGGGTAGGGCCCATGCAACCGAGCTATGGCAAGCTGGTCCTCGTGGAGCAGGAGGGGCCGGGACGCGAGTTTGGGCTGAGCAAGGCCAGCATCACCCTGGGGCGGGCGTTGAGCAACGACCTCGTCCTGGGCGACGCGCGCGCTTCGCGGGAGCACGCCCGCCTGGAGTGCGGCGCCGGGGGATGCGAGATCGTGGACCTGGGGTCGGCCAACGGCACGCGCCTCAACGGCAAGCCCGTGCAGCGGGCGGCCCTGAAGCCCGGCGACGTGGTGGGCGTGGGCAGCAGCCAGCTCCGCTTCGAGGCCGAGACCGCCTTTGCCGACGACCTGGAGCTTACGCGGCTGGACTCGGAGTCGGACCTGGCGCGGACCATGGACCGCGAGATTTTGCCCATGGCCATCAACGAGACGAACCTGCCCCGGCTGGTGGTGTTTGACCGGGAGCAGGCCACCGAGGTGCCCCTCCACGGCGTGGAGCGGGTGACCATCGGCCGCACGGAGGAGAACGACGTCGCGGTCGACCAGGGCAACGTCTCGCGGCAGCACGCCGAGGTGGTGCGACGGGGCGGGGCCTGGCTGCTGCGCGACCTGGGCAGCACCAACGGCACCTGGCTGCGCGGCGAGGCGGTGGACGAGCGCCTGCTGCAGGACGGCGATGCCTTTCGCATCGGGCGGGCGCAGATCGTGTTCAAGGGCGGCCACGCCGCCGAAGCCCTGACCATGGCCGAGGCCACCTTTGCCCGCACGTCCACCCGCCGGCCGGTGGTGTTCGTTCCCGGCCTGATGGGCTCGGACCTGTGGGCGGGCAACGAGCGCGTCTGGCCCAGCGTCAAGAGCTTTTTGACCAACCCGGACCAGTTCCGCTATCCAGGCGGGGCCTTTGAATCGCGGGCCATCGTCGACGAGCTGGTCATCGTCCCCAACCTCATCAAGCAGGACCAATACAACCGCCTGGGCGACTACCTGGTGGAAGAGCTGGGCTACCGGCGGGGGGTGGACTATTTCGAGTTTCCCTACGACTGGCGGCAGGACGTGCGCCAGTCGGCGCGGGAGCTGGCGCAGACCATCGACGGGCTGCCCACCTCGCGGCCGGTGACGATCATGAGCCACAGCCTCGGCACCCTCGTCACCCGCTACTACGTCGAGCGCCTGGGGGGCAGGAGCCGCGTGGATCGGGCGATCCTGATGGGCGGGCCGCACCTGGGGACGGTCAAGGGCCTCGTCAGCCTGCTCGTTTCTCCGTCGGTGCTGCCCTTCGGGCTCCTGGGCGAGAGGCTGCGCCGGGTGCTCATGACCTTTCCGTCATGCTACCAGATCGTGCCCACGTACGCCTGTGGGGTGGATCAGGACGGCAAGGCCATCAACTTCCTGGAGGACGAGGGCTGGGTGGCGGAGGAGCACCTGCCGCTGCTGCGGGCTGCCCGCGAGTTCCGGCGCGAGCTGGGCACGACCTCCAGCGTGCCCACCCTCTCGATCTTTGGCTACGGGATCAAGACGCTGTCGGGGCTCACGGTGAGGCGCACCAACGGCACCTTCAGCGACGTCGTCTACAAGAGCGAGCCCAACGGCGACAGCGGCATCCTGGTGACGAGCGCCGTGCTGCCCGGGTCCGACATCCACCCCGTGCAGCAATATCACGGCGCGCTCTTCACGGACAATGACGTAAAGATGAGGCTCAAGCTGGAGCTGGCGCGGGGGACCTGACCCCCCGGCCCCCTTCCCCACCTGCACTGCGCGCACACTTGCCCGGGGCAGCGCCAGGGGGCGCAAGTGGACACGGGAAGGGGGGGCGGCTGGCTTTGAAGGAAAGGAGGGAGTGCTTATCGCGCACGTCTCAAGTGTTGGGCAGACGATCGGGACGATTGGATTGAGCACGACATAACCTTGCATTAGGAGGGATCACAACGATGATTGCCAAGAAAACGTTGGTTTGGACCCTTGCCACATTGGTCTTGCTGCTGGGAACGGCGGGCATTGCCGCGGCCATCACCAACGGCCAGCCGGATGGAGACAACCATCCCTACGTAGGTCTCCTGGTGTTTGACAGCGTGTTTCCGGACGGGAGCATTGGACCGGCCTGGCGCTGCAGCGGCGCCCTGATCGCGCCCGACGTCGTCCTGACGGCAGGGCACTGTACCGATGGAGCGGTGGCGGCGCGAGCCTGGTTCGACGAGGACGTTCAGTCGAACACGGAGTATCCATTTGGCGGCGCGACATCGTACGAGGGCGTGGCGTTCACGAACCCCGGTTTCTGCATCGGCTGCGGCAATGGCCTGCCCGGCTTTGCCCTGCGCGACGTGGGCATTGTCGTCCTGAGCGAGCCGGTGCCGGCAGGGGTGGTCGGCGAGTATGCCGAACTGCCGGCTGCGGGACTGGTCGACACGTTGCCGAACAAGACCACCGTCGACGTGGTGGGCTATGGCGTGCAGGAGCAGGCCCAGATCCCCGGGAACCAGCTTCCGCAGCCGCCTCCTCGTTTCCGCTGGACCGGGCTCCGCGTCCGGCTCTACGCTCCGAGCGAGCTGGTGTCGGGTAACTTTGTGCACAGTGACGAGTTCGTGCGGCTGTCGATGAACCCCGGCGGCGGAACGGGCGGAACCTGCTTTGGCGACTCGGGCGGTCCTGACCTGCTGGGCGGCACGGACACCGTGCTGGCCGTTAACTCGTACGTCACCAACGTTAACTGCGCAGGCGTGGGCTATTCCAGCCGCGTCGACATTCCCGACGTGCTGGCGTGGATCGAGGGCTTCCTGGACTAGGGTATCCAGGAGCACCGACGAGTGCAGGTGGGGCGCACCGAACGGAAGGTGCGCCCCACTTTCTTTTAACCGGGGCCGACGAGGTGCAGTTGGGCCTGGCGGCCGGCGAGCCAGCGCACCTGGCCGCGCGCGAGGACGGCGTCCTCTTCGAGGGCAAACATCACCACCTGGTCGTCCCATTCGTGCACGGGGGCGCGGACGTTGAGCTCGATGGCGTAGCAGGTGTCGGGCCAGAGGGGATAATCGCCGCGGCCGGGCACGCCTTCCTGCCGGTCCCACAGGCCGATGGTTGGCCCGGCGCCGTGGCCGTGGGTGCCCAGGGCATGGGTGTAGATCATGGGCTCCAGTCCTTCGTCCCCGGCCCGCTCCAACGCGGCCCGCAGCACCTCGTTGCCCGTGCGTCCCACCTCCATGGCCTCCAGGTGGATCTCTTGCAGGCGGTTCCCCAGGGCCAGCCCGGCCCGCAGGCCCGGCGGCGCGTCGTCCTCGCCGGGCCGGAGCACGTAGGCCAGTTGCTGCTGGTCGGTGGCCAACCCCAGGTAGTAGAACCCCACGTCGCAGTGGAGCAGATCGCCGGGCAGGATCACCTTGCGGCGCCCCTCGTCCTTCTGGCCGATGGGCACGAAGGGCTCGCCGTGGGCCTGTAGATCTACGGTGGGCTGGAACCAGGCCTCCACGCCCATTTCCAGCATCGTTTGCCTGAACCACCACACCAGGTCGTCGGTGGTGGTGATGCCCGGCTGGATGGTGTGGCCGGAATATGCCTCGGCGATGAGGGCGTGGCCCATCTCCACGATGCCGGGGAAGACGGCCAGCTCGTCGTCGCTGCGCCGCTCGAGCCAGCCCAGGGCCAGTGCTTCGGCGCCCCGGATGCGGGCGGCATATGCGTCGCCCAGGGCGGCGGCGACGGCCTCGTACTCGGCGTGCGACAGGCCATCGGCCAGGGCAAACTCCCGCGAGACGTTGAGCCCGATGGTCGCGGGATCGCGCTCGCGGACCAGGCGGGCCAGGCAGGCGAACTGCTCCTCGGCCCCGGGGTCCCAGGCGGCGGGGTAGAGGTCGCCGTAGCCGTAGCGGTCGAGGGCCAGGCGCTCCACCGAGCCGTCGGCGCGCCGGGCAAAGAAAAGGATGGTGCGCCGCCGGGCCGTCATGGACGGCTCGGGCAGCAGGGACATGAGGACGGGGTCCTCGTTGTACTCCCGGGCGACGACGACCCACAGGTCGAGGCCGGCGCGGGCCATCAGCTCGGGCAGCAGCTCGTCGAGCCGGCGGCGCAGCCAGGCGTTGCGCACCTCGGCCCGGGCGCGGGCGGGCAGGATTTTGTTCTTGTACGCTTTGATGGTCATGGGTACCCCTCCCTGGTCCCTCCCCCAAGGGGAGGGGGTTACCTCTCCCCTGGCCCCTGCTCCCCCTTCCCTCGGAGGGACGGGGGGTGAGTGAGAGTGAACTCTTCCTTGCGCCTCCACCCAACCCGGGCAGGAGACGCTGGGCGCATTATAGGGGCAGGCGGTGCGGGCGTCAAGTCGCGGAGGCGGGTCTACTGCCTAGGGTAATCGCATTTGGAAGCGCTGGTGTATAATAGGGCTCGGGTTGAATCTAGAAAGGA
>MTKX01002820.1_pt1 | contig 44883 bp, 38 predicted proteins | sample 1042771 | NCBI WGS metagenome assembly MTKX01 (sample SAMN06212183, study PRJNA360534) | anaerobic digester metagenome | biome: Wastewater treatment plant; material: sludge; isolation source: anaerobic digester fed with sludge from wastewater treatment plant | place: Denmark: WWTP Randers ...
CCGACCTTGCAGCATCTTGCCCTCTATTTGGGCCAAATTTAGGTAGTAACGGCTTCAGCCGTTCAGCCGTCAGCCGTTCAGCCGTCAGCCGTTCAACCGTTCGTAGTAACGGCTTCAGCCGTTCAGCCGTCAGCCGCCAGCCGTTCAGCCGTCAGCCGTTCAACCGTTCGTAGTAACGGCTTCAGCCGTTAGAAAGGAAAGGACAACCCATGAACCAACTCGCCACCCTGACCGGAATCCTATTGCTCGCCACCCTCACCGAGGCCCTGGTCGAATACCTCGCCAAGCCCTGGCTCAGGCTCGCCGGCCGCGACGCTCAGCGGGAAGTGAACGGCCACCGCCAAGGAAGCGGTACTCCGCAGGCCGCCACCTCTGACGAGACCGATCCCGTCATCGACCTCGCCACCTGCTACACCGCCGCCGTCATCGGGATCCTCCTCTGCCTCGCCTACCGTGCCGACCTCCTGCAGCTCGCCGGCCTATACTGCCCCTGGCCCTGGGTCGGCCCCGTCATCACCGGGATCCTCGCCGGCCGAGGCGCCAACTTTGTACACGACTTTGCGTCGCGCTGGCTGCGCAGCTAGAATACCTGCGGNNCAGGGGAGGCGGCAGGCTGTAAAAAAGCACCCCGGCACAATGCCGGGGTGCTTTTTCCTCACGCCCCTCGCGGGCGGAACCCTGTCGCCCACAACGTCAAAGGGCCCGCCCCTCCCCAAGGGCTGGCCCTTTTGACTGTCCCAAACGTTCTGATTAAGGTAACCCCATAGTAGCAACGCTACATTAAGGCAACATTAAGACGGGATGAGAACAAGATTAGAAAACAGGCTCGGGCGAACTCAGCGCGCCTCCAGGGCCGCCCGCATGCGCTCCAGCGCCGCGACGAGGGTTGCCCGCGGGCAGCCAAAGTTCAGGCGCACGTACCCTTCGCCGCCGGGGCCGAACTGGGCGCCGGCGTTGAGGCCCACTCGGGCCTTTTCCAGGAAGAACTCGTGGGGTTCTTGCTCGAGGCCGGCCTCCTTGCAGTCGATCCAGGCCAGGTAGGTGCCCTCGGGCCGGGTCATGGACAGGCCGGGGATCTCGTTGACGGCGTCGAACACGAAATCGCGGTTGCCTTCCAGGTAGCGCAGCACCTGCTCCAGCCACGGATCGTCGTCCGTGCCTGCCCCGGTCCGCTCTGGGACCTGGTAGGCGGCCAGCATGGCCGCGAAGCCCATGATGTCCAGGCGGGGCACGATGCCCTGCCTGGCGGCCAGAAAGCGCTCCCGCAGCTCGGGGTTAGGGATGATGGCCACGGAGGCGTGCAGCCCGGCAATGTTGTACGTCTTGCTCGGCGCCATGAGGGTGATGGTGCGAGCCTCGATCTCCGGGTCGAGGGAGGCGATGGGCAGGTGCTGGTGGCCGGGAAAGACCAGGTCGCAATGGATCTCGTCGGAGCAGATGACGACGTCGTGGCGCAGGCAGATCTCGGCCATGGCCTCCAGTTCCTCCCGGGCAAAGACTCGGCCCACGGGGTTGTGGGGGTTGCAGAGGACAAAGATGCGGGTGCGGGGCCCGATGGCTGCCTCGAAGGCATCCAGGTCGATCTGGTACTGCCCGTTGCCCGCGGTCCCGGCGCCCGGCGGGGTCAGCTTCATGCTGTTCAGGGCACACCCGGTGTTGTCCGGCACCCGGAGGATGGGATAGTAGACCGGGGTCTGGGCCAGCAGGCCGTCGCCGCCCTTCGCGTTGCCCAGGACCTTGCCCTCGATAACGGCGTGGGTCGCCAGGTTAAAGCCGACGACGACGCCCGGCACGAACACCAGCGCCTCGGCGTCGACGTGCCAGCCGTACAGGCGCTGCAGCCGCTCCTGGAGGAGCGGACGGAGCTCGGGCGGCTCCATGCCGTAGCCAAAGATGCCGTGATCCACGCGGCAGCGCAGGGCGTCGATGACCGTTTGCGGTGAGCGAAAGTCCATGTCGGCCACCCACAGGGCGATGACGTCGGCATCGTACACGTTCCACTTGGCGCAGTCCGTCGGCCGGCGGTCGATAATCTCGTCAAAGTCATAGATCATGATGATTTCTCCCTGAAGATCGTGTTGCGGAGGTCAGGACGGCGGGCGCGGCACCGCGCCATTCCTCGCCCTTCCCATTGCTCAGGACCTTGCCCGCTCCAGAATGTGGGCCAGGACCCGGGCAATGTTCCAGGCGTCCGAGTCGCCGCGATGATAGGTGCCCTCCATTTCCCAGCCCAGCATTGCCAGGACCTTGTCCAGCTCGACCTCCTGGGGAAGCCGGTGGACGACGGCAAAGAGGTTCTTGACGTTGAGGTGTGTGTCGCCAAAGGGATAGGCCACCGCCTTGCTGCGGCACTCGCGCTCGAACTTCTTGCGGTCATAGTCGCCAAAGCTGGCCCATAACCGCTCCTCGGCCGCGTACTCGTCGCGGAGGATGCGGCACGCCTCGCGCAGGCTGATGCCCCGGGCCACGTCGGCCGGCGTCAGGGTGGTCAACTCGGTGCAAAACTCGCTGACCTCCGACTCCTCGGGGCGGACGAGGATGCTGCGCGTCTCATGGCGCTGAAGGCTGGCCACGTCCAGGCGGCACAGGCCGATCTCGATGATCTCGGACTGCTGTCCGGCGGGCGGGTCGCCCCGCCAGCAGGTGGTTTCCAGGTCGATGACCAGGATCTGGTCCAGTCTATTCTCCATCCTTTGTTCCTCTTTGTGCTTGCGGGTTTCCAGAGCCTGCGCTCTCCTGCACGCCTGACAGCAGCCTGTTGCGGAGGGCTCGTAGTAACGGCTTTAGCCGTCCGAAAATGACCAAGATCGTCGCTACGGGCAAGAACCGTTCTCTTCTGCATGCTTGCTAGCGCAGCCGTGGCAGGGACCGGGCCGATGGGGCGAGGGCCAGGCCGCCCAGGGCAGTGACCTTTAGCTCGCGGGGCAGCATCTGCCCGACGGCCATCACGGCGTCGACTGTCTCGTCCAGGGGGATGGGGTTGTGATAGCCGCCCAGGATGAGGTCGGCGCACAGGAAGGCATTGGCGGCAGCCGCGGCGTTGCGGGTGTGGCATGGGATCTCGACGATGCCCTGGACCATGTCGCACACCAGGCCCATGGTGTTCTGAAAGGCGATGGCGGCGGCGTCCATGGCCTGTTGAGCGCTCCCGCCGGCGGCCTCGACGACGGCCGCGGCGGCCATGGCGCCCGCGGCGCCGATCTCGACCTGGCAGCCGGCCACCTCGGCGGCAAAGGTCGCCCGCCGGGCCACGACGAGCCCCACCGCCGAAGCGGCCATGAGCGCCAAGGCGATGGCCGCCTCGTCCCCCACGCCTTCCCGGCGCGAGCGAAGAGAAGCGAGGGCGGGGTCCTCCGCCAGGGTCACCATGACGCCGGGGATGGTGCCCGCCGAGCCGGCCGTGGGCGCGGCGCAGACGACGCCCATGCCGCCGTTGACGTGCATGACGGCCATGGCCCGGGCGGCCGCCCGGGCGTGCAGGCCCCCGACGGCCAACGCGCCCTCCCTTTCGGCCTGGAAGATGCCCCCCGCCGTGGGCCGCAGGAGCTGCATGGGCGCCAGCTCGCCCGTTGCGTCCCCTGGGCGCCCTGGGGCTGCCAGGCCGCGATGGACGGCGGCGCGCATCACCTCGAAGCGGCGCAGGGTCTCGGCCAGCACCTCGGCCGGCGGCAGGCCCAGGAGCGCGGCCTCGTAGGCCAGGGCCGCCTCGCCCAGGGAGCAGCCCTCGGCCTCGGCGTAGGCCACCATCTCGGCCGCGCTTTCAAAGAGAGGCGCGCCGCGCAGCGGAAAAAAGATCGCCTCCGCGGCCCACACGGCCGACACCCCGGGCAGGGCCTCCAGCGCCGCCACGATGCCGGCCCCGGCGGGAGCGGCGCAGCGGGCGTGCAGTAATACCTTGCCGGCCTGCTCCTGCCTGGCCGGCTCCGGCCCTTCGGGCCTCAGCAGCGGGGCGAGGATCGCCGTGACGCGCTCCAAGGTCCTGAGCAACGCGAAGGGCAAGGTCCTGAGCAACGCGAAGGGCAAGGTCCTGAGCAACGCGAAGGGCAAGGTCCTGAGCAACGCGAAGGGCTCGGCGGCCGGGGCCATCTCGACCATCAGCTCGTGGGCGTCGCCGGCGAGGGACACCGGCCAGCCGCCCACCTGGGTAAAGACCAGCGCCCCGCCACCGATGGACCGGGCGACGGCGTGGAGGGTCCGCCCCCGCCTGGAGCGCAGACGCATCTCGACCGTGTTGGGATGCAGCTTGCCCTCTTCGGGCCCGGAGCCCTCTGGCGTTAGGGGCAGCAGGTGGGCCAGGGACGCCACGGAGAACCGGATGTCGACGCCTTCCCGGGCCGCCACGTCCAGCACCTGGCCAAAGCGCTCGTCGGTGAGGGGCCAGCCCAGGAGGCCGGCGGCAAAGCCCAGGTCGCTTCCCTGCTCGCGATACACCTGGGCAAAGGAGCCGCCGGGGTCAAAGACAAAGGCCGCCTCCGCCGGGCCATCCGCCGCGGCGTCCGCTTCGCTCCGCTCTCCCTCGGACGCCGTCCCTCGGGACAGGTGCGGGACCCTGTCGGGGCCCAGGAGGAGCGCCCGGGCCATGCGCCCGATCTGGTAGGGCGCGGCCGTGTGGGAGCTGGACGGCCCGCGCATGACGGGCCCGAGGACGTCGTTAAAGATGCTGATGGCTTTCATGTCCTGCGTCGCTGTTCCTCCAGGATACGCAGCAGGGCTGCCCGTTTCTTGCCGGGTACCCGGACCCGGCTGGCCTGGCGCAACCGCCGCCGGTCAAGCGAGAATGCCCGGCAAAAGTCGGGGCGCAGCATGCTGTCGGCGATGCGCATGGGCGCCCGGATCTCCTCGTAGCCCTGCCGCCTCAGGCTGCGGGCCATCTCGGGATCGACGGCATCTTCCACGGGCTGCGAGCGCTTGTAGTGGCCGCACCGGCCCCACGTGCCGTCCGGCTGGTTCCAGGCCGCCGTGTACCATGACTGGGGCGCGCCGGGCAAAAAGTGGGCGCAGTGGCGGCAGGCGTCGAGGCGAAAGTCGCACCGCGGGCACTGCACCCGCCCCCCTTCGGGCCCCGGGGGTGCCCTTCCCGACGCCGGACCATCGGGACGGTGCAGGGCCAGGGGCGGGGCCACCTCCACCTGCCCGTCCTCGTCCAGGACCCAGGCGTTCGGGATCTCGGCGCGGCACAGGGGGCAGCGCAGGCTGTCGGCCTGCTCCAGCCACATGAGACGCGTCTCGTAGCCCAACAGGGCTTCCTTTTCGGCCTGGGGCAGGGCGTCGATGCGGGCGCCCCACCAGTAGCGCGTGGGCGTCAACGCGCCCACCAGGGCCCAACCGAGCCGCCGCGCCGGCGGCCAGCCAAAACGGCCGGTATCGAGCCAGGTTCTCAGCCCGCGGCCCACGACAAAGCTAAGGACGGCCAGGGCAACGATGGCCCCATACTGGCCGAAGCGAGTGTCAAGGATGTCTGTCACGCGCCCCAGTTTACACGAACTGGGGCAGCGTGTCAATGTCCGCGAAAAGGTGCGCGAAAGGGCGGGCCGCTAGTCGAGGGGCATGATGGTCGCCTCGTCGCTGGCGACGATGGCGGCCTCTACGGCGCCGCTGGACAGCTCTTGCAGGGCCCCCTGGAAGGCGGGCACCGCCTCCGCCGGAAAGCGGGCCGTAACGGTCACCTCCGCGGCAAACTCCTCGTCCAGGATCTGGCCGCCGTGGCTTTCTACGGCCAGGCGCACCCGCTCAAAGTGGGAATAGGGGGTGGCGATGAGGAGGGTGTGGGTCGGCACTTTCTGGGCGCGGGGCAGGACCTCGAGGATGGCCCGGACGGCGTCGCCATAGGCGCGCACCAGGCCGCCGGTGCCCAGCTTGGTGCCGCCAAAGTAGCGGGTGACCACCACGGCCACGTCGCCCAGGCCGCTGCCCCGGAGCACGGCCAGGGCCGGGCGGCCGGCGGTGCCCGAGGGCTCGCCGTCGTCGCTGGTGTGGGCCACCACCGAGGCGCCGTGGCCCACCAGAAAGACCGGCACGTTGTGGGTCGCGTCGGGGAACTCGGCGCGGATGCGCGCCACAAAGGCCCTGGCCTCGTCGACGCTGAACACCGGCGCCGCCGTGGCGATGAACCGTGAGTTCAGCACCTGGATCTCGACCCGCGTCTCGGCCGCGGGGATGGGATAGCGTTCCATGCCGCTAGGATAGCGCAGATCCGGGGCGGTGGCAAGTTGGCGGGCCGGGCGCGCCCGGTCCAGGAGCCGCGCCCTTCGCGCTGCTCAGGACCATGCCTCGTTGGACAGAAAGTCCCGGCGGGTGTACAATCTCGTACTGCCAACCCTCGGCAGCACCAAAGGGAGCAAAGCGAATGGTTCACCCGGTACAAGGTCCTGAGCAACGCGATGGGCGAGGCTAAGCAATGACGCGTTTGATAGAGGGTTCCGCCCCTGATCCTGCCCCCCATGCAGGGGAGGGCGGAGCCCGAGGGGGAGCGGAACCAGGCGGGCAGGCCGGCCGCCGCGCCAAGGAAGCGCGCCCGTCGACCTTTCGCGCCCTGCGCCACCGGAATTACAGGCTCTTTTTCGCCGGGCAGATGGTCTCGCTGGTGGGCTCGTGGATGCAAAACATTGCCCAGCAGTGGCTCATCTACCGCCTGACCGGTTCGGCGACCATGCTGGGGACCATCAGCCTGCTGGGCGCCCTGCCCCTCCTGCCCATGTCGCTGTGGGGCGGGTCCCTGGCCGACCGGGTTCCCAAGCGAACCATCCTGGTCGTGACCCAGAGCGTGATGATGATCCAGGCGTTTGTCCTGGCCATCCTGGCCTACACGGGCGCCGTGGCCGTGTGGCACGTGCTGCTGCTGAGCGTCTTCCTGGCGGCGGCCCAGGCCATCGACCTGCCCGCCCGCCAGGCCATCATCGTCGAGCTGGTGGAAGGCAAGGAGGATTTGACCAACGCCATTGGGCTCAACTCGGCCGTGTTCAACGGCGCCCGGGCGGTGGGGCCGGCCCTGGCCGGCATCGCCGTGGCGACCACGGGCGAAGCGGGCGCCTTTCTGCTCAACGGCCTGAGCTTTGTCGCCGTCATCGGCGGGCTGCTGCTGATGCGTCTGCCGGCCAACCTGCCCGCCGCCGCGCGCCCCGCCCCCCTTCGGGTTCCGAGGGTGCCCTTCCCGACGCCGGACCATCGGGACGGTGCAGGGCCAGGGGTTGGCTCACACCTGGCCGAGGCGGCGCGCTACGTGCGCGGCCAGCAAGGTGTGATGGTCCTCGTCAGCCTGGTGGCCGTCTCGGCCTTTCTGTCCATGCCCTACTCGACCCTCATGCCCGTGTTCGCCGAGAAGGTCCTGGCCGACAGCGCCCGTCCCCTCCTGGAGGCGGTCTGTCGCTGGGCCGCGTCGAGCATGGGGGTCACCTGCCAGGCGCCCGGCGCCCTGACCTACGGCCTCCTCATGGGGGCCACCGGGCTGGGGGCGGTCGTGGGCGCCCTGTTTGTCGCGTCCCTGCCCGATTGGGCGCGGCGCGGGCGGTGGCTGACCATGGGCAACCTGGCCTTTCCCGCGCTGGTGATCCTCGTCGCCCTATCCCGGTCGTTTCCTTTCTCGGCGGCTCTGCTCCTGGGCATCGGATTTGCCTTCGTGGCCCAGAACGCCCTGGCCAATACCCTCATCCAGCTCACCGTGCCCGACGAGCTGCGAGGACGGGTCATGAGCTTTTACTCCCTCACCTTCCAGTTGTCCATGCGCCTGGGCGGCATGCAGGCCGGGTTGGTGGGCGACGCCTTCGGCGCGCCCATCGCCGTGGGGGTGGGCGCGGCGGCGTGCCTGGCCTATGGTGCCTACGTCGCCCTGCGCTTTCCCCGCATCCGGAGGATGACATGATGGCACTTCAAAGTCTTGAGCAACGCGAAAGGTGGAGGGCTCGCGGCCCGGCAGGCTCGCCCCTGGCAATTACCGCCTTGATCCTCGTCGCCCTTGGCAGCGCCCTCGGCGGCTGCAACCTGGACCTCTCGCCCGGGCGCCCTGACCCCGTGCCGGCCGTCGACGGCATGACCCCGGCCCGCGTCCTCGACGTGGTCGACGGCGACACCATCCATGTGTCCATCGACGGCCGGCGGTACACCGTGCGCTACATCGGCATCGACACCCCGGAGACCGTCAGGCCCGACCATCCCGTGGAGTGGATGGGCCCGGAGGCCACCGCCGCCAACGAGGCCCTGGTGGCGGGCAAGACGGTCTATCTCGAAAAGGACGTGTCCGAGACGGACAGGTATGGCCGGCTGCTGCGCTACGTCTACCTGGCCGACGGCACCATGGTCAACCTCGAGCTGGTGCGCCAGGGGTATGCCCACGCCGGCAGCTACCCGCCCGACGTCAAGCACCAGTCGCGCCTGAACCGGGCCGAGCGCGAGGCCCGCGAAGCGGGGCGCGGCCCCCTGCACCAGACGCAGGACGGTGTATGGGGCCGGCACCTGTCCCGAAGGACGGTGTCCGAGGGAGAGGGCACGCCGGGCCCTGCCACGAGGACGCCGCGGCCCAGCCCCTCGCCCGAGCCGCAGGCCACGGGCGCTGGCGGCAGGAGCAGGGGCATCGTCATCGGCACCATCCACTACAGGGGCGAGATCAAGCCCAACGAGCCCGACGAGTACTGCGAGATCCGCAACGATGGCCTCGAGGCGGTCGACCTGGCCGGCTGGCGCCTCAACGCCGGCAGCGACGGCCAGGACATGACCTTTCCCTCGTTTCTGATCCAGCCCGGGCAGGTGTGCCGCGTCTACACCAACGAGGTGCATCCGGAGACGTGTGGCTTTAGCTTTCACAGCCCCGGCGCCCTGTGGAACAACGGCGGAGACTGTGCCCGGCTCTACGACGCCGGCGGCGCCCTGGTGGCCCAGAGCTGCTATTGATGGAGGGATCCCCGGTTCCCCTCACGGGGCTACCGGGGAGAATCGAGGCGCCCGCGCCGCAGGTAGCCGGCGCCCGCCAGCCCCGCCAGCAAGGCCACGACGCCGAGGCCCATCATGACCTCGCCCAGGCCCAACCGATCGGCGAGGGAGCCGCCCACCAGGAGCGGGATGACGGCCGCGGCGTTGGCCAGGGTGAGCTGCCCGGCGATGACCCGCGCCCGCAGGTCGGGGGGCGGGCGCTGCTGGAGGACCACCCGGGCCGGGATGACCACGGCGCCCAGCCCCAGCCCGATGGCAGTGATGCCCGCCAGGGTCCTGAGCAACGCGAAGGGCAGCGCCACGGCGATCCCACCGCTCGTGCTGCCCGCAGGGTCCTGAGCAACGCGAAGGGCAGGGTCCTGAGCAACGCGAAGGGCAGGGTCCTGAGCAACGCGAAGGGCAGGGTCAGTATCGCCCGCTGCCGAGAAACCCAGCAGCACCGTGCCTGCCCCCAGGACCAGCAGCCCGGCCGCGATCCAGGCCGGCGGCGACAGCCACGCCTGCCTGCGGCTCACCAGGATGGCGGTTGCGACAAAGGCCAGCCCGCCGGGCAGGATGAGAAAGGGCGCGTCGGCCACGGCGATACCCAGGTGGCGGGTGGCGAGGCCGGGCAGCAGCGACAGGAGCACCAGGAGCAGCGTGGCGCCCACCGTCGCCTGGAGCACGACCAGGCGCAACAGCGGGTCGGCGGCGATGGTCTTCCAGCCTTCCTTCAGGTCTTCCCACCTCAACCGCGGCCTGCCAGACTCCTCCCTGGCCCCCGGACTCCTCGACTTGTCGAGGCCGCTGGCCCCCGGACTCCTCGACTTGTCAAGGCCACCCCCCCGCATCGGAGGGGCCGGGGGGGGTCGCAGCCGCCCATCGGCGGGCAGCCCAAGCACCAGCAGCAGCGCGGCCAGGCACAGGACCGCCCCGCTCAGCCCCACGGCCGGCACGCCAAACAGCCGGATGAGCAGCGGCGTCAAAAAGATCACGCCCAGCCCCTCGCCCAGGAGCATCCCAAACTGCAGGATGGCGTTGGCCCGCGGCACGATTTCGGCGCTGACCAGGTCGGGCACGAGGGACAGCTCAGCGGGGAAGGCAAACTGCCCGAAGGCCGCCGTGAACAGGTTCACCGCGACGATGCCGGCCAGGGCGGCGCCCGCCGGCAAAAAGCGCGTCACCGCCCAGAAGCCGACGGCGAGGAGCGCCCGGGCGAAATGGGCCACGAGGAGCGTGGGCCGGCGGCCAAAGCGGTCCACCACGGCGCCCGCCACCAGCGAGCCGAGAAAGGCGGGCAGGATCGACGACAGGATCACCAGGCCCGTTCCCGCGCTGGAGCCCGTCTGCTCCTCCAGGAAGGCCACGCCCGCCAGGCTCAGGCCATAGACCATGGTCACGGTGGCAAACTGCGATGCCCACAGCCGGCGAAAGAACCTGCCGGCCAGCCCGTCACTCATTGCCCGTCCTGCTCGCGGTCCCCGGGAATCATGGGCACGGACTGGGACGGGACCCGGTGCAGCAGGTAGATGGCGCCGCTGAGCACGATCACGAGCACGCCCAGGAGCAGCAGCTCCCAAAGCAGCAGTTGGAAGGTCTCGGGCTCGTGCAACAGCTCGGTTTGCTCGGCGGTGATGACCAGCATGCGCCGCACGGCGGCGATGAGGCCGATGATCAGAAACTGTTGCGGAGCGAGCACGTGCTGCCGCAGCGAGATGCTGATGGTGCTCAGGATCTCGACCAGCATCATCACCAGCAGCACGTTGTCCAGCAGGCTGAGGGTACCGGCCCGCAGATCGACGCCCAGGGAGCCGACCCACTGGATGGCCGCCGAGACGAGGAGCGCGGCCGTGGCCACCACCAGGACGGCCGAGATAGCATAGTAGATCAGGTCCTCGACAAAGCTCAGCAAGCGATGCAGCGGGCTGGTGTCGTAGGAAGCCAACGACATGTCGGGGGCGCCGCTGTGGTGTCCGGCGCGTTTCGGGTCGTGTTGTTGGGCCAAGGTGCTCCTTTCCTCCGTGCCTGGCTTTGGAGTCAAGCCGTTCGTAGTGCGCCATTCATCGCGCAAGCCGTTCGTAGTGCGCCATTCATCGCGCAAGCCGTTCGTAGTGCGCCATTCATCGCGCAAGCCGTTCGTAGTGCGCCATTCATCGCGCAAACCGTTCGTAGTGCGCGATTCATCGCGCTGGCACTGCCCACTGGGGCAAGCGGCGCAGGCAACCTGCCGCGGGAAGGCCGTCCGCTCTCCCGTCCGTGCCGGCCGGGTGGATAGCCCATCCGGCCGGCACAGGGGATCACACCAGCTCGTACCGCTCCACTGCCAGATCCAGGATGCGGTTGATCAGCTCATCGTAGGTCCAGCCGCCGGCCTCGGCCTCGATGCACAGGTCCGAGTAGCCGCGGTTCAGGCCGGGCAGCGGGTTGACCTCCAGGATGTAGGGCCGGTCGTTGTCGCTGGCATCGAGGCGAAAGTCGACCCGCGCCACGTCCAGGCAGCCGGTGACGCGGAACACCGCCGCCGCCAGCCAGTTTAGCTCCTCCACCTGCTCGGGCGGGAGGGGGGCGGGACAGTGGTAGTGAAAGTCGTGGGCCAGCTCGGTCTTCATCCGGCTGGTATAGATCCCACCCTCCTCGGCCGGGTAGGCCGCCATGTCCACCTCCAGCGGCGGGAAAAAGTGCAGCCCGCGCAGGATGCGCGGCGCTTCGTCGTCCTCGGGCATGCGGCGCGCCACGGGCGAGCGCAGGTTTCCCACCAGGCCCACCGTCACCTCGCGCCCGGCGATGAACCGCTCCACCAGGGCCGGCTCGTCGTAGCGCTCGAAGGTAAGCTCCAACTGCCTGCGGAGCTGCTCCTCGTCTTGCACGATGGACTCGGCGCTGACCCCCATCCCCGTACCCTCCCGGCTCGGCTTGACAAAGAGGGGGAACTGCAGGTCGGGATCCAGCGGCTCGCCCACGCGCTCAAGAACCTGGAAGGCCGGCGTGGGCAGCCCGTGGTAGGTCAGCACCCGTTTCGTCATCGGCTTGTCCAGGGCCAGGGCCAGCGTCAGCACCTGGGAGCCGGTGTAGGGGATGCGGAGCATCTCCAGGATGGCCGGCACCTGCGCCTCCCGTCCATCGCCGAAATGCCCCTCGCAGATGTTAAAGCAGATGTCGGGCCGCAGCTTGCGCACGTTGTCCAGGAGCGTCGCGTCGCCCTCCAGGAAGGTGGCGCGGTGTCCGCGGCTCTCCAGCGCGGCCATGATGGCCTGGATGGTCTCCTCCGAGTCCAGGTCGTCCCAGCGGTCGGGCGACATGCCGGGCCAGGTCGGGGCGTTCTTTTTCAGGTTCGCGAGCACGGCTACGCGCATGATCCCCTCCCCGGGCACCCGCGAGGGGCGCCCCTACGCTTTCAGCGCTACTATCGACCGTCCTCATGCCAGGGCTCCTCTTCTTCCTCTACCTCTTCTACCTCTTCGTCGTCGTCTTCGGTTTCATCCCAATCGTCGTCATCCCAATCGTCCTCGTCGTCCCAATCGTCGACCTCTTCTTCCTCTTCCTCTTCCTCTTCTTCCCAGTCGTCCGACGGTTCGTCGTAGGCCCAATCCAGCTCCAGGGGCGACACGTCCACAATCTCCAGTTCCGCCCCGCAGCTCTCACACGTAACACGCTGGCCCAGCTTGGGCGTTGCCACGCGCACGGGTTCTTCACAGTCAGGACAAAATGCGATGGCCATTGGATCCTCCTCTTTGTTGTCCCGCAAACTCGTAGCTCGCAGGTGGCCGTAGCGGCACGAGCTTGGCTACGCAATTTGCCGGCCCCGCCGCGTTGCTGCCCTGCCCGCCACCGGACGGTCCCTTCGTCTCCGGCCTGAGGAGAAGGCACCTGTCCCCGGCCTTAAGTCCGGTACGAGGGCGAACGTGCCCACACCGGCCCAAGGTGCGGCGCCGGAATTATACCACAACTTTTACACGATGCCAGCCAGAACGTCAACTTTGGAGGGAAACGCGACCAGATTCACCGCTTGCCTGGGATCGCCGATCGCCAGCCCGGCGTTTCTCTCCACACGCAACTTGCCAAGCTGGTGTGGTGCGCGGCAATCCCGGCGGCGGTCTAGAGACAATGTGACAGCCGTAACCACCGCGGCCGCTATCTTGACAGCCGGGGGGTTTGCCGTTATCATCCGCCTACGCCCGAAGAAAGGTGCGATGACCATGACGACCAGATCGCGGGTTGCCCTGTTGTACACGCAGCCCGAAACCGTCCTCGACGACTATTGCAGGGTCTGCGACCTGGCCGGCATGGCCGAGGCCCTCGATCCACGCGCGACTACGATCCTCAAGGACAACATCTCGTGGCACTTTGCCATGCCGGGCGCCAACACCACGCCCTGGCAACTGGAGGGCACCATCCTGGCCCTGCGCCGCGCGGGTCTCTGCGACCTGGCCTGCGTGCAGAATCAGACCGTGTTGACCAACGCCTTCAAAGGCGAGGACCTCAACGGCTACGTGCCCATCTTTCGCCAGCATAATATACCGGTGCTCTATAACTTTCGCCGCGAGGACATGGCCTGGATTCCCTACGAGCCCCGGGCAAAGATGCGGGTCCTCGACCAGATCTATCCCGAGGGCATTCTCATCCCCGACTACTTTCACGGCAAGAACATTGTCCACCTGCCCACGGTCAAGACCCACATGTATACCACCACCACGGGCGCCATGAAGAATGCCTTTGGAGGGTTGTTGAGTAAATACCGCCACTACACCCACACCTGGATCCACGAGACCCTGGTGGACCTGCTGGCCATTCAAAAAGAGATCCATCCCGGCCTCTTTGCCGTCATGGACGGCACGACGGCCGGCAACGGAGCCGGCCCGCGCCTCATGGAGCCCGTGGTCAAGAACGTCCTCCTGGCCTCCGCCGACCAGGTGGCCATCGACGCCGTGGCCGCCCGGCTCATGGGCTTTGACCCCCTCGAAATCAAGTACATTCGCCTGGCCCACGAGGCGGGCCTGGGCGTGGGCGACGTGGCCGAGATCGAGATCGTGGGCGACGAGCCGCCGCGGGACGGTTGGGGCTTCAAGGTGAGCTACAGCAGCCATACCTTCCTGGCCTGGCTGGCGTGGTACGGCCCCACCAAATTCCTGCAAAAGCTGCTCTTCCGCACGCCGTTGGTGGTCGTCCCCACCTTGATCAGCGAGGTCGAGCAGGACTATCTCCATTGGCCGCTAAAATACAGGCACGTGGCCGCCCGGTGGCGCGCCGAGACGGCCTGGGGTGCCCTGTTCCGCCGCTACCAGGCCGAAGGCTGCCTGGCCGCCGGCCCCCTGCGATCCGCAGGCGGCCTGGCCACCTGAAGGAAGGGAATCGCAGTGACGAGCCTACACCTACTCCTGCGCGAGGCGACCGCATGAGCGACGGCATTCCTATCCGTGCCTGCGCCGTGTCCGTTCTGGTCCTCAGGCCCAGGGTCCTGAGCAACGCGAAGGACAAGGTCCTGAGCAACGCGAAGGACGGGGACGATGGCTGGCGCGTCCTGCTGCTGCGGCGCGCCGAGACCCATCTGCTGGGGGTGTGGTCCTACGTGTCGGGCGGCATCGAGCCCGGCGAGCGGGGCTGGGAGGCGGCCCTGCGCGAGCTGTCAGAAGAGACGGGCCTGGTGCCCCTCGACCTCTTTTCCGCCGACGTGTGCGAGCAGTTCTACGAGCCCGCCGTCGAGCAGGTCATTGTCTTTCCCGTGTTCGTCGCCCTGGTGGCCGCCGGCGCCGAGCCGATGCTGAACCACGAACACTCCGAGTACCGGTGGGTCACCCGCGGCGAGGCCGCGGCCCTCCTCCCCTTTGCTGCGCAGCGGAACACCCTGCGCCACGTGTGGGCCGAGTTTGTCGAGCACCCGCCCCTGGAATACCTGCGCATTCCCATTCCCGGCGCGCCCGGCCCGGGCGTCTAGGGCAGGGTCTTGAGCAACGCGAAAGGCAGGGTCTTGAGCGCCGCGAGAGGCAGGGTCTTGAGCAACGCGAAAGGCAGGGTCTTGAGCAACGCGAGAGGCAGGGTCTTGAGCAACGCGAAAGGCAGGTCTTGATCAACGCGAAAGGCAGGGTCTTGAGCAACGCGAAAGGCGGCTGCGCCACAGGAGGCTGAACCCCCAGCCGTGCCAGCGCCAGGCGGCCACCGCCCACCCGCCGCCCGTGCTGCCCGCAGGGTCAGTATCGCCCTGCTCCTCCAGCACCAGCATCTCCTCGGCCCCGTCGCCGTCCACGTCGCGCAACTCCACCTCGTGGATTGGATTTGCCAGCGACGAGCCGCCCCACAGCACCCGGTAGGCGCCCCCCCGGTACCCGACGATGAAGGGATGGCTGCGGAGCACGCCCTCTTGGTCCGGCTTCCACAGCGCCAGCACGATCTCGGCCCGGCCATCGTCGTTGGGATCGCCCAGGGCCAGATCGGCCACGCGCCACTCGGGCAGGCCGCGCCAGGCCTCCATCCCCGCCTTGTAGACCACCACCTGCTCGCCTTCCAGCCGCACGGTTTCGGGCACCCCGTCGCCGGTCAGGTCGATCGACCCCTCCCCCGGGGACCTCTCCCCCGGCCCGATCCGGCCCGTTGGGTCCTCCCCTGCAAGGGGAGAGGAGCTTGCTCCCCCCTTCGCTTGCAGGGAAGGGGGGCCGGGGGGGATAGGTCTCGGCCGCAGCCCGGCTTGCACGGGCAGCGCCTGGACGGCGCGCAGGCCATCCCGGTCGAAAAAGGCGCGCAGGGCCAGGCCCCGCCTGGTCTCGGGCTGGGCCTGGTCAAAGAGCAGGTTGCCCAGGCTGTAGGCCACCAGGCCGTGCCGCTCCTTCAGTCCCAATTCTGCGGCGGTGGCCGTCTCCTGCACGACGTGGGGATGGTGGCCCACCACCAGGTCGGCGCCGGCGGCCAGGAGCGCCCGGGCCATGTCCCGTTGGCCGGGGTCGGAGCGCCGGTCGTACTCGTAGCCCCAGTGTACCAGGACAATGACCGCGTCGGCGTTCGCCCTGGCCGCGGCCACCGCTGCCGGGCCCCGCTCCGGATCCCAGGCCGCCGGAACCCAGGCGTCGCTCCTGACACCGGACGCCACACCGTCCCACTTGCCCTGTCGGGCAGTGCCAGGGTGCGTCGGGTGCAGGGGGGCAGGTGCGGCCGGCATGCCATCCGGGTCGGGCACGGCGTTGAACGCCAGGAATGCCAGGCGCAGCCCACGCACCTCCCGCACCGTGGGCCGGAATGCCGCCTCCATGCCCGGTCCGGGACCCACGGCGTCGATGCCGGCCCATTCCAGGAGCACCACCGTGCCGGCCAGCCCCTCCGGCCCATAATCCAGGGCGTGGTTGTTGGCCAGCCCCAGGACGTCGAACCCCGCGCGGGCCAGCATCGCCGCGGCCCCCGACGGGGCGCGCAGGCGGTAGGGCCCCGGTCTGGCCGTTCCTTCTGCCCCCAGGACGCACTCCAGGTTGCCCACGGCCAGGTCGGCGGCTTGCAGCCAGGGCTCGACCCCGGCCAGCGGCTCGTCCACGGCCGNNGGGCAGCCCGTCGCGCAGGTAGACCCAGTCGCCCTGCGGCAGGGCGGCCGCTGCCGCAGGCGCAGGGAGGGCTGGCGCCGGCACCGGCAGCCAGGCCACCAGCAACAGACAGCAAGTGAGCGCCAGGCCAGCCGCTCGTGCTCGCCGGCGCTCACGATTCAACTCCCACAACTGCATTCCCGCCTCATATAGCCCGGTCAAGACCGGGACTCCGAACTCACGTGCACCCCGGACTCGTGTGCACTCCGGACTCCTCGACTTGTCGAGGCTATTCCTCCCAGGCCGGGGGCTCGTCCTCGTATACCATCCGGGTTACCCGCCAGCCCTCGTCACTGCGCTCCAGGGTGTAGGTCACGTCCAGGGTGTAGGGCCCGCGCTCCGCCAGGGGGTCGCCGCCCATCCCGGGATAGTCGTCAAGCTGGTAGAGCGCGTCCTGCCAGGTCTCGCGGGCGGTGACCACTGCCCGATCCTCGGCCTGCCGGTCAAAGGAGCGCAGGTCCGTGCTCAGGAGCTGGCGGCCCTCGTAGCGACCTGCCTCGGTCATGGCCTCCACCTGCTCCGTGAGCTGGGCCACCACCTCGTCTCCGGCCCGCACGTAGCCGGCCTCCAGGAACCAGTAGGCCAGGCCCAGGTTCTCCTGGAAGGAAAAGATGACCTGGGTCAGGTCGCTGTACTCGCCCTCGGCCGTCCAGAAGCTCTCGATCCATTCCGGCCGGTCCGGGGCCTCGCTTGCGTCCAGCATCTCGCGCCACGCCTCGTCCGTCAGCCGGTCGTCCGCGGGCCAGGGGAACTCGTAGTAGGAGAACACGCCGCCCTTGGCCACCTGCAGGTAGACCGAGCCGTCGTCGTCCACGACGGGCACCACGACGTGGATCTCGTCGATGCGGCCCACGCCCTCTTCCAGGACCACCGCGCCCAGTTCCCCCGTTCCCCCGGGATCGGGGTCGGTGGCAACGTCGGCAATGACCGCCGCCTGGGGCTCCTCGTCCATGACCGGGAAGCCGCCCTCCTGGGTGTCGGGATTGTCGGCGGCGGCCATGGTCAGGTGCTCCAACTCACGGCCATAGAAGCGGATGATGTCCTCCTCTTCCTCGCTCAGGGCCTCGCCCCGCAGCTCCTTTTCGGCCATGGCCTGGAAGGCGCGGGCCAGCTCTTCCAGGCGCTGCAGGCTGTGGGCGTCGGTGGGTGCCAGCAGGTTGCGCTCGCCCAGCCCCTGGCGGGTCATGGACGTCAGCGCCGCCAGGCGGGCGTAAAAGACGGGCACCGGCTCGACATAACCCCGGGGCGGCACCGGCTCAGGGGGCATGGGCCCGGAGCCTGCCTCGGCGTACACCTGCTTGGCATACAGGATCGTGTCGTGTTTCAGCTCGGCCCAACTGCCCAGGGCGGTGTTGAGCTGCTTGTCGACCCAAGCCTGCGACTGCATGAAGGCCGGGTAGCCCTGGCCGGGGACCTCCAGCAGGGGATGGAAGGTGTACAGCCACGTGTTGTACAGCGTCTCGGTCCACTCCTCGACGGACAGGCCGGTGACCCAGCTCTTGACCTTGTCCATCTGCTCCGGGTAGTTGACGTAATCCGTCTCGCCCATCTCGTCCAGGATCTCGTAGGCCCGCTCCGAGCCCATGGCGGCCATCAGGTCCAGTCCCTTGGGCAGGCCGCGGCGATTCTCGCGCGTGCCCACGTTGCGATAGATCAACTGCCGGAAGATGTAGGCGTCGGGCACGAACCGCTGGCCCATGAGGCGCATGCCCTTGGTCGTCTCTTCCACGTCGTCGGTGTCATCGATGACCATGCCCAGGATGCGCGGCGGCGGAAGCTCGTTGGCCGCCTCGATAAAGGCCGTCAGCCTGGCGTTGGCCGTCAGCGGGTCGGCCAGGGTGACGGGCGTCGCATCGGCGCCATAGAGCTTGTCCATGACCTCCAGGTACTGGAGCACCGTCAGGTCGTCGCTGCGGCCCACGAAAAAGGCCGTCGGGTTGTAGAGATCGGCCCACACGTCCAGGGCCGGCCGGTAGGCCACGTCGGCGCTGCGCAGCGCCAGGATCAGCAGCAGGGCCATGCGCGTCTCGGCCCGGCCGATCTCCGGGTCGTCGGTCTTGAGCCGGAAGGTCATGCGCCCGTACCACATCATGCTCTGAAAGTAGCGCTCCAGCTCTTCGCTCATGGTATAGTGGCCGCGGGGAATGTACTGGGTATAGTCCTCGCCCAGGGGCAGCCCCGGGAAGAGGGGCGAGGGCTGGATGCCCGCCGCCTCCTCGATGAGGGCCATCTCGGCCGCCACCAGCTCCCGGGCATAGTCCGGCACCTGCACGTCGGGGTCCAGCAGCTTGCTGCCCACGGCGACGTAGGCCACCGAGCGTTTGGCGGCCTCCTTCCACGCCCCGTCCTCCAGCACATTGTACTGCTCCATGGCCCGCTCCAGGAGCGCGGCGTTCAACTGGCGCAGCAGGGGGATAAAGGATTGCACCTCGGCAGTGCGCAGCACCTTGTCAAAGAGCAGATGGTAGACGTGCAGCAGCGAGTCGCTGGTGACAAAGAGGGGCACGTTGGCATAGCGCCCCTTCTCGTAGACCGTGAAGAACTCTTTTTCCACGCCGGCGCTGACGACGAACCCATCCTGTGCCAGGCGCTCGCGCTGCGCCTCCGACAGCACAAAGGGCACGCGCACGTTGCCCAGGTCGGGGGCGATGGCCTCGTGCTCCACGGCCGGGCGGGCGTCCACCGCCGGCTCGTCGAAAGCGGAGAAGATCACCCGGCCGCTGCTCTCCGGGCTCTCCTCCCCCGGGCCCACGGGCGCGGGCGTGGGGGCCGGCGCCGGCTCTGTCGGCACGGGCTCCGGCGTGGGCGTCTCGCCCTGCGGCGCCTGGGTCGGCGCTGCCGTCGGGGGCGGGCTTGTGGCTGGTGGCTCGGCCCCGCAGGCTGTCAGCAGCAGGGGCAGCACCAGGCAGGCGGCCAGGCATAGATATAGAATGCGCTTCTTGAGCATCCCTTTCCTCCTTGATGTCTGATCCCTTCCAGTATAGCCTGGGACCCCGCCGCTGTCAAGCACGCATCTCCAGCGCTTGGCCGACGCTCTTGGGCCCACCAGGATAACCGTGGTTGCCGCTCGGACCTCCGCGAGCCTCCGTGCCCGGAAGGATCGTCATTCGGACGCCAAGCAGGGCCGGCTCTGTTTGCCGGCCCTGCTCGGTCAAAAATTCTGCCTTGTACTCCTACCGGGGCAGCCTGTCCGGTTTGCCCCTCGGCATCACGTCCTGGTCCCTGGCTTTCAGCGCACGATCAGCGGCAGGTAGATCGTGCGCTCCATCTGGAAAGGGGTGACGAGCTCGATCCCCTCCCCGGGATCAGAGTTGCCCGTGTACTGCTTGTCCAGGATGTTGTTCCAGTGCTCGTGCACGCCCAGGCTCGCCATGCGGCTGCCGTCGCCCTCCGGGTCATAGTACGTGCCCGAGGGCGGATTGTCGGCGAGGGCAGCCTCGTGGAGATAGTCCTCCACTCCCTCGGCCAGGAGCGCGTCTATCGGCCACTGCTGCTCGAGGAAATCGCGCGCCACCGAGTCCAGGGCCACGCCGTCCATCGACAGGAAGAGGCTGGACGGCCAGTCGTCGTTAAAGGGCGGCATGGACCACGTGGAGGGCGTGCCGTGGTAGCGCAGGCCGCCATAGATGCCGTCCACCAGGTACAGCAGGGTCTTGCCCCCCAGCTCCTCGTGGCCCATCAGGTCCACCAGGGCGCGGTAGCGTCCCATCTGCCCCTCGTACACCGGCAGCGAGGCGTGCATGTCATAGTAGCCGTTGTAGGGTGCCGACCCGGTATTGTTCCCGTCCCGCGTCCAGCCGTCGGGGTTGCGCAGCAGCGAGCCGTAGTGGTTCTTGGCCCCGACCGTGATGCCGGCCATGTCGTGGCTTTTCAGCACGGCAAAGTTGATGAGGTAATCCGCCTCGGCAAAGGCGCTGGGGATGAAATCCTCCGTGGTGCCGTTGGCCGCTGACGTGCTCCAGTGAAACCGCACGTCGCTGTACTCGGCCCGCGTGCGACCCTGGGTGCCGCGGTTGTCCAGGTAGTGCACGCCCGGAAAGTCGGCGTGCAGCGGCTCGTACAGAAAGTTGACGAACAGGCCCGTGGGGTCGCCGACCGTGATGTCGTCCTCGGCGACGCCGACGACGTTCACCAGTTGATCGAGGAGGGCGTGGAGGAGCTGCGGGCTGTTGGCGATGGAATCAAACGAGACGTCTCCCCATTCGATGGGGTCATAGTTCTCGTCCACCACCGGCATGCGGATGTTGGTCGTCACCAGGTTGATCTTGATGGCAACCTTTTCGCCTGCCCCGTAGCCCCGGCCGCTGTTGAAATGCTCAAAGATGGCCTGCCAGGCTGCCTCGTCCCCGGCGGCGTCGGCGTAGCGCCGCAGCGCCCGCGACATCATGCCCTCGGCCACGGCCTGGTCGACGTGCTCGTACCACATGGTTTCCGAGTCCGGGCCTGCCCAGTCCGTCACGGCCGGGTCGTGGACCCACACCACGCGCCCGGGCGCCAGGCCCCGGGGCACGCCGATGGGCTGGTTCGCCGGGTGAGGGGCATAGGCCGCCTGGGCCGGCGTTTCCATCGTCCACACCACCGCGGCGATGCCGCCCACGGCCAGCACCAGGCAGATCGCCCCGGCGACGACGCGCGCCTGGCGGAACTGCAGCCGGGCCCGGCCAAAGGCCACGGCCGAGCCGGCCACGGCCAGCAGCCACAGGACGAAACTGGAGGCCAGGGGCGCCGCCACCCGCTGACAGGGATAGCCCGCCCGGCTGGGTTTTGGTACGACGCGCACCAGGAACCAGATCAGCGAGGCCAGCCCGGCGAGGGGAAACAACGCCGCCCCCCAGCGGCGACTCCATTCCCGCCCGAGGACGAGCCGGCCGGTCCGCGGGCAGCGTGCGAACAACTTATTGCTTTCCTTCTCCATGGCAACAATTGTGCCCTTTCCAGCGCCCGGCCACCAGCACCGAACGCAGATTCGTGCAAGGGACGCTGCCACAGCGGATATCAGCGTCCTTGCCAACTACTGCCACGTGCCATTATAGACCGATGCACGCTGGAGGGCAAACGGTGCGAAGGCTCAAAACCGGGCCGCCAGAAGCCCTTGGAGTGCCATTGACAGGGTGCGCAACCTGTGCTATGGTTCCACGGCACTCGAAACGACCGGGAGGGAATGATGACCCTGGGACCGAGCCCCGCGCCGGAGGGGCCTGTGACGTATCGCACCGGCAATGACCTGGACCTGGACGCCGTGATCGAGCTGTATCACGCCTCGACGCTGGGCATGCGCCGGCCCGTCGCCGACCGGGCGTGCATGGCCGACATGCTGCGCCACGCCAACCTGGTCATCTCCGCCTGGCAGGAAGATCGGCTGGTGGGAATTGCGCGGACGCTGACCGACTTTTGCTACGTGGCCTACCTGGCCGACCTGGCGGTTCACGGCGGCCATCAGCGGCAGGGCATTGGCACCGAGCTTATCCGCCGCACCCAGGAGGCGCTGGGGCCGCGGGCCAAGATCGTGCTCCTCGCCGCTCCCGCCGCCGCCGGCTACTATCCCCACGTCGGCTTTGTCCGCCACCCGCAGGCCTGGGTCCTGTCGGCCCGGGACGAGGTCAGGGGCTGACGCGGCCGGGGCGGGCCCCCGCCTCAGAATGGCCCGTAACCGATGCCCACGGCGATGGCCAAAAAGACGACGGTCACGGCCAGCATGGCCAGCCACAGGCGCGCCGTCCACCGCAGCCAGATGGGATAGCTGACCACCGTCAGGCCCAGGCAGATGAGGAGCACCGGGTTGGTGGGATAGGCCAGGTTCGAAAAGCCGTCGCCGAAGCAATAGGCCGTGACGGTTGCCTGGCGCGTCACCCCCACCAGGTCGCCCAGGGGCAACAGGATGGGCATGACCAGGAATGCCTTGGCCGAGCCCGAAGCCACGAAAAACTCGATGACCAGCGCCAGCAGGTAGACCAGCAGCACGGCCGCCACGGGGCTGGCCGACGAGAACGCCGTCGATGCCCCATGCAGGATGGTATCCATGATGCCGCCCCCGGCGACGATGTGCTTGATGCTGGCCGCCATGAGGATGAGGGGGATGCTGGGGGCAATGCCCGCCAGCCCTTGCACGACGGCCTTGCCCAGGGCCCGGCCGCCCATGCCCGACAGCCACCCGGCGCCGACCCCGGCGGCAAAGAACAGCACGCCCACCAGCGGCAGCGAGAACTGGGAGAGCGGGGGGACGAACGGCGCGGCCACGAGCACGACGCCGATGAGGGCCAGGCATGCCAGGAGCCACGCGCCGGCCCGGCCGAGTTGGGCCGACGGCGCCCCGGCCGCCAGGTCCGCGCCCGCGTACCTGGACCGCGCCTCCCGGTCGCCGGCAAAGACGGGCGAGGCCTCGGGCGAGCGGTCGATCTTATGGGCGTACCACACCAGAAAGACGGCCAGCACCGCGTACACGACCAGGAAGATGAGCACCCGCAGCCAGGCCCCGGAAAAGAGAGGCAGGCCGGCCAGCTTCTGGGCCACTCCCAGGGTGAAGGGATTGGTGATGGCCGCCGAGAAGCCGAGGTTCGTGGCCAGGATGCTCATGCCCAGGCCCACCAACGAGTCCCAGCCCAGCATGTAGGCCAGGGCGATCATCAGCGGCACCAGGGGCACCACCTCCTCGAAAATGCCGAAAAAGGCGCCCAGGAGCATAAAGAACAGGCTCACGACCAGGAGCAGGAGATACTTTCGCCCGCCAAAGGCCCGCACGATGCGCCCGATGGCCGCCTTGAGGATGCCGCTGCGGTCCATGACGGCAAAGGCGCTGCCCACCATGAGCAAGAAGACCAGGATGGTGATGATGGTCAGGCTGTCGGGCCCCCACAACACCTCCACCGGCGCCGTCAGCCAGCGCCAGGCGGGATAGTCGGGCCGCTCGGTCTGGCGAAAGGAGTCGGGCTCGATGACCTCCCGCCCCTCCACGAGCGTGCGGTCGTACTGGCCGGCGGGCACCGTCAGCGTCAGGACCCCGGCGCCCAGCATCAGGACGAACAGGATGATCAGGGATTGGAAAAAGGCTCGCTTGCCGATCTGCACTCCCGCGGGTTGCTCCATGACGTCTCTCCTCCTCGAAAGAACCGCTCGCCTGTACAGCGTCCCGGGCAGTATATCACGGCTGCCCGCCGGCCGCAAATCGCCGGCGCCCGGCTCCGGCATTTCCAGATCCGGCACGAACCTGCTCCTGCTCGGCGTGGATAACAATCCGCGCCCTCTCAAAACAAGCCAGTTCTGCCGTTTTGGCGCATATCTTGCGCCCGTACCCGGCGCGCTTGACACCCCGCCCGAGCTGTGCTATCTTCCGCAAAGCAGGAGGGGAGAACCATGAACGAGCTGACCCTGCGCCTGGCGGAGGAGCGCGACCTGGCGGCCCTGGCGGCGCTCATCGCCGGGCAGAACCGGAATCGGGAAACGCAGTGCATCCACAGCGAGACCGGCGAGTCGGAACGGGCCGTATACGAGGAGATGTCCACCCTCCACGGCAACGGCGAACTGTGCTTCGTGCTGGCCCACGACAGAGATCGCCTGGTGGGCGCCCTGGGCAGCGAGCTGGACGAGGAGATGGGCCGGGGCTGGCTGCGGGGCCCCTTTGTACTGGCGGNNGACCACGGCCGCCGCCCTCCTGGACGAGCTGGCCGCCCGCCTGTCCCCATCCATCCGCCGCCTGGACAGCTTCTTGAACGCCGCCAACGAGCGGGGCAACGCCTTTTACCAGGCCCGCGGCTTTAGCCGGGTGACGTTGGTGCACGTCTACTCCGCGCCCGCCCCGGCCGGCGCCGCCGGCCCCCCGGTGCCCGGCGTGCTCGCCCTCGAGGCAGGGGCGCCACTGGCGCCCTCCTTTGCCGCCCTGCACGACGCTACCTTTCCCGAGACCTGGATTACCGGCCAGGGCATCCTCGCCCGCCTGGGCGGCGACTACCATGCCTTTGTCCACGCCCGCGACGGGCAGGTGGTGGGTTACCTCGTCGCCAGCCTGGAGCTGGGATCGGGGGAGGGCATCGTCGACTTTATCGGGGTCAGCCCCGAGGCCCGGCGGCAGGGCATCGGGCGCGGCCTGTTGCAGGCCGCGCTGGGCTGGTTTTTCCAGGAAACGGGCGTGGCGCGGGTCAACCTGGTCGTCTCTGACGACAAGGTCGACGCCCGCGCCCTCTACGAGTCCGTCGGCTTTGCCCGGCGCTACACCGGCGTCCACACGCGCAAGGATTGGTGAGAGCTCTGGCAGAGCCGTTCACGGTTCCGTTCGGAGCGCCGTTCGTAGTGCGGGCTCTAGCACGCAAGGGCCTTCACAGCGCGATGAATCGCGCACTACGGACGGCTTAACCGAGCGGGTGGGCAGTGCGCCGTTGGCAGTGCGCTGTTGGTAGTGCGCCGTTCGTAGTGCGGGCTTTAGCACGCAAGGGCTTTCACAGCGCGATGAATCGCGCACTACGAACGGCTTAACCGAGCGGATGGGTCAGTGCGCCGTTGGTAGTGCGCCGTTGGTAGTGCGGGCTTTAGCACGCAAGGGCCTTCTGAGCGCGATGAATCGCGCACTACGAACGGCTTAACCGAGCGGACGGGTCAGTGCGCTGTTGGTAGTGCGACGTTGGTAGTGCGGGCTTTAGCACGCCGTGGCCTTCTGAGCGCGATGAATCGCGCACTACGAACGGCTTAAGCGGGCGGACGGGTCAGTGCGACGTTGGTAGTGCGACGTTGGTAGTGCGGGCTTTAGCACGCCGTGGCCTTCTGAGCGCGATGAATCGCGCGCTACGAACGGCTTAACCGAGCGGGTGGGCAGTGCGCTGTTGGTAGTTCGACGTTGGTAGTGCGGGCTTTAGCACGCAAGGGCCTTCACAGCGCGATGAATCGCGCACTACGAACGGCTTAACCGAGCGGGTGGGCAGTGCGCCGTTGGTAGTGCGCCGTTGGTAGTGCGGGCTTTAGCACGCAAGGGCCTTCACAGCGCGATGAATCGCGCACTACGAACGGCTTAACCGAGCGGACGGGTCAGTGCGCTGTTGGTAGTGCGAAGTTGGTAGTGCGGGCTTTAGCACGCCGTGGCCTTCTGAGCGCGATGAATCGCGCACTACGAACGGCTTAACGGAGCGGACGGGTCAGTGCGCCATTGGTAGTGCGGGCTTTAGCACGCCTCTGGCTCAACGAAAGGAGCTAGACCTTGTACGAATATCGGAAATTAAGCCCTGCGGAACGTACCAAGCTCGTCGAGGAGCGCCTGGCCCACGGTTATCCGCCTCATTCTCCGCCGCACCCGTATCCAGATCAAGAGTATTATCTCTTGACGTGCACCTGTTTCGAGCACCAGTGCCACATCTCCAGCCCGGAACGCAGGCAAAGGCTTCTCGATGACCTGTTTGAGAAGTTTATTACAGAGGGAGTCGAGATCCGTGCCTGGGCAATTTTGCCCAACCACTACCATCTCCTGGCGCGGATCACCGATTTCAGAGCCTTGGGAACTACCTTCCGCCTTGTACACGGTCCCCTGGCGCGAGAGTGGAACCTGGAGGACAAGAGCCCTGGTCGCAAGGTCTGGTATCGATTCGCAGACCGAGCGATTCGCTCGCCTGCCCACTACTACACGACCCTGAACTATGTGCATTATAATCCGGTGAAACATCGTTGGGCAGAGTCACCCTATGACTGGGCAGAGAGCAGCGTGCATTGGTACCTGAAGCAGGAAGGCCGCGAGTGGCTGCGGGATCTATGGACTCGTTATCCTGTCCGCGACTTTGGACGGGGGTGGGATGATTTCTAGGGCGTGGCCGGGGCGGCGTTCGTTGTGCGGGCTTGAGCGCGCCGAGGCGTTTACAGCGCGATGAATCGCGCACTACGAACGGCTTGGGCGAGCGGATGGGCCGGGGCGGCGTTCGTCGTGCGGGCTTGAGCGCGCCGAGGCGTTTACAGCGCGATGAATCGCGCACTACGAACGGCCGAGGCGTTTACAGCGCGATGAATCGCGCACTACGAACGGCTTGTGGTCGCAGTTAGAAGCTGCCCACCGTCGGCCAGCCGTCCTCGCCCTCGCCCGCGGGCGGGGACACGTGCCACGCCTCGCTGGGCGGGGCCAGCCTCCACGAAATGGGCGGCGGCTCGCTCCCGCTCTGTAGGACCGGATCCGACGGCCCCCGGGCCGCTAGCAGGATCTCTACGGCTCCGGCTTCGGCCGGGATGACGTCCATCACCGTGTAGCCGGCTTCGGTCAGCCCGGCTTGCAGCGCCGAGGGGTCGGACGCCAGCTCGGGATGGGCTTGCAGGTAGGCTGCCAGCCCGGCGCCGGGATAGAGGATGCCCGCGGCGTCCATGGGAAAGCGCAGCGCCCCCGGCTCTTCGTAATAGAAGTGGTCCCAGAGGGGCACGTCCTGCATGGCCGCCACGCCCCGGGCGGCGGCTTCGGGCCCGCCGACCTGGCCGTAGCCTTCCAGGAAGGCGGCGGCCATTTCGCCCAGCAGGTCGCCCGCGTACGCCTCGGCCACGGCCGCCATCTTCTCGCGGCCCTCCCCGGCGTCATCGCTCAGCAGCAGGGCCTCGGCCCGGCGGAAGGCGGCCAGGGCCGGCCAGTTGCCCTCGCCCTCGCCCGGCTGCCAGTCCTCCTCGTCCGCCAGGCGCAGCACGGCGTCATAGCCCGTCACCGCCTGCCCGTACTCGCCGCTGCGGAACAGGACCTCGGCCTCGTTGGTCAGCCAGCGCAACCGGTCCTCCACGGTGGGCGGCATCTCAGGGCTCCAGCCGCCGGCCTCCAGGTCGACGCTCTGCTCGGCGGGTACGTAGCGCCCCGCGCCCGGGCTCCAGCGCCACACCTGGCGCCCGATGGGATGGTTGACCATCTTGTGGTCGAACCCCTGGCCGTAGAGCTGCGGGTAGGTCAGGACGATCTGGCTGCGGCCCTCGCCCGCCGGGTCCGGCTCCAGCGCAAGGCGCGATTCCCCGGCCCAGTTGACCAGCGTCGCGGCAAAGATCGTATGAAAGTTGCCCTCGTGCCAGCGGTAGAATCGCGGCAGCAGCCGGTAGCTGCTGCCACCGGCGCCTATGGTGCTGAACAGCACCTCGGGCAGGCCGTCGCCCGTCAGATCCCGGACGTCGACCCCCGGCAAATCCACGTCCATCTCGGTGCCCACCACGGGGAAATCGGTCTGGATGGCGTCCATGTCCGGCGGCAGGATGTGGCCGGCGGGGCGCGGGTCCCCGCCCTGGGGGGTAAAGACGAAGAGGGGCAGGCCCATGACCGGGATGTACAGCACGGTGTCGGGCCTGTCGTCGCCCGTCAGGTCGGTCGCCCAAACGAGGGCCATGGCCGGCTCGGCGCCGCCGGGCATCGGCACCGGACCGATTGCCTCGGGCAGCGCTTCGGCCTCGCCTCCGTCCGCCAGCCAGGCGGCGACGCCCTCCAGCACAGCGTAGGCGGCCGGCCGGGCATCGGTCACCGGCTCGTAGTCGGCCAGCGCCTCGCGGACGCCCTGCAGCGGGTCCGCGGCGGCGACGGCCCCGGTGGGCCGGGCCGCGGGCGACGTGGCCGTCGCGGGTGGCGTGGCCGTTGCCGCCGGCGTCTCGGTGAGCAGGGCTGTGGGGGCGGCGGGCGGTGTGCCCCTATCGGCGGTGAGCATCGCTCCACAGCCCGTTGCCAGCAGCGTCACGATCAAGAGCGCCAGCCACGGGACGTGTCCCGAGCGCTGTTGAAAGATGGCTGGCGAAATCCGGCCTTTCCTCGTCATCCTCGTCCCCTCTTTCCAGGGGGCGAACCCCCAGGGCGGGCGCGTGCCCGCTCCCTTATCCCTGGGGGTATTATAGCGCATTGCCCGGCGGCTTGCCCCACGCCAGGCCGGCGCCTGGCCGTCGCTGCCGCCCGGCGTGGCGCTCCGGTCAGTGCCCTCCCTGGCGCGCCTGCCTGGCCGCCCTTACGATCAGGACGGCCGCGGTAGCGACAGCGGCAGCCACCAGCAGCAGGGGCAGGACCGCCCGCCCGCGACCGGCCGGCGGCTCGGCCTCGGCGGGCGCCATGGCCATCCCCGGCCCCAGGGCGACCAGGTCCTCGGCGGCGGCGGCCAGGGGCGCCGTCCGGCTGCAGATGCTGGTATGGAGCTCGCCCTCCACGGCCCGGGCATAGACCAGGTACTCCTCACCGACCTCGAAGGGAAAGCCGCAGCTCACGCTGTGGCGGGCGGTGACGATGACCAGGTTGTGAACGGCCGGCCCCTTCCACACCCGCTCCACCTGGAAGACGACGTGCACCGGGTCCCCCGTGCTGACCATCGCACCCTGCGGGGCGTCGATGCGCAGCACGCGCCCCGCCAGGACCACCGCAGACCTGGCCATCTCCTCTCCCGGGGACGCGACCGCGGCGCACAAACAGGCCCGCGCCCGCCCGGGGGCCAGCAACAGGGCGCCGGCAACGAGCACCAACAGCCAGAGCCTCTGTCTCATGTGCGTCCCCCCTCTTCTCCCCCACCTGTGCGGGCAACCCTCGCGGTTGCCCTGCGGCGCTACTCGTCGCCGTACGCCCCCGCCTCGACATAATACCAAGTCCCGGCCCGCAGGCCGTGGAACGCCACCATGTCCTCGTTGCTCTGCGGGTTGAACATGGCCGGCTCGCAGCATTGGTTGTGAGGCACCTCGTCGTACGTCTGTGGCAGGGTCTCGCCGTCGTACGACAGGCGGATCACGCCGTCGGCCTCGTAAAAGTAAAAGGGCTTGCCGCCCAGCAACTGGAAGCCAAAGACCTTGTCGTGGCCCAGTTTCGGCCCCATGTCCTCGCCGTCGACGATGACCTGGTCCTCCAGCTCCAGGGCCCAGTGGTCGCCCCACACTACAAAGCCGTTCACCGGATGGCTGACCATCATGGGCGCCGTCCCGCTGTATACCTCGCGGCCGCCCACCCACACGCTGTACTCCATGTCGATGCCCTGGCCCTGCGTGGCCACCATGGCCGCCTGCTCGTCGCCCAGGTAGGCGGGGGGCAGCATGTTGCTGTCCATGGCCTGCCAGGGCATGGGCCCCTGGGCGCTGATGAGCAGGTGCATGGGCTGCACGTTGGGCGCGTTCTCGGCGGCCATGACGAAATCGTCACCCGAGGCGCTGACCGAGGGCCGCCAGACCCGGCTTAGATCGAGCAACAGGGGCTCGGCCTCGTCGCCGTGGTACAGGTCGTAAAAGGTCCGGTTCCACTCGGCGTTGAACTCGGCCACCAGGCGGTAGCCAAAGGGCGCCAGGACCTCGTTGTATTCGGCCACCAGCGCCTGGGGGTCGGGCTCGCGCCACGCCCGGCGCTTGTCCAGGACGTCGCTGCCGATGCGCTGCATGTACTCCAGGTGCGTCGGCCTGTCCTCGGCGTCGGAGACGATGGCCACTTCCTTCACGGTAAGGGCTGACGGCTCGGCCTGCCCGGCGCTTTCAGCGATCACCTCCACCAGGAAGCCATAGCTCGCACTGTTAGAGTCGCCCCACACCGCCTGCAGGTCAAGGACATAGAGCCCGGGATCGAGGTTGAGCTCGAAGGACGGCGTGCGCGCCGGGTCGAGGGGCAGTTGTCGGCCGCCCGTGGGCCGCCACGCCCGCCCTTCGGGACCGGCGCCGCCCGAGTCTATCGCGTCGGCGGCAGTGACGGGGATGGCGCGCAGCACCACCCGCGAGGGCGGAAGGCCCAGGTCAAGCGTTGCCGCGGCGGGCGACGACACCTCCAGGGGCTCCGCCGGGGTGATGAGGCCGATGGCGTCGGCACACACGCCCACGCCTGTGCCCGGGTCCGTCCAGCAGTAGCTGCCGATGCCGGCCACCTGCTCCTGTTCGCCCACCCGCAGGGTGGCGGCCGGTGGGCGTCCATCCTCGCCGGTGCCGGGCTGGAGCGGCGGCAAGACGGCCTCGGGCTCCGGCGTGGGCAGGGGGCTCACTGGTTCGGTGGCATCGGGCGGCGTGGTGGCATCGGGCGGCGTGGTGGCATCGGGCGGCGTGGTGGCTGGCGCCGCGGCGCCACACCCCGCCAGCAGCAGCGCCAGGATGATCATCAGGAACAGGTGCGTACTACGGATCATGGTTTCCTCCTTTGCTTCCTCGTTGTAGCCGGGCAGGCATCGTGCTTGCCCTTCTCAGGTTGGGCCGTGGAAGGGCAAGCAGGCAAACCCCTCAGGGCGAGCTGCCTGCTCCCCATGTTACGGTCTCAAGACTGAGCTGACAAGTTCGTAGTAACGGCTTCAGCCGTTTTCTCACCGTAACCACCCATCAAATCATGGTAGACAGGCGGCTGGTCCCAGGGGCATTATAGTCCGTCTCCCGAGGCCTTGCCCCACGCTCGCCCGGCGCTTGGCCGTCACTAGACACTTATCCGCCGGGCCCCGCGGTAAACACCAGTGCCCGGCCGTCGCCCGTCACCAGCCACATCTGCCGGCCGTGGACCTGGGCGGTCTCGGCTTCGGCCAGCCAGCTCAGCAGGCGCTGCTCCTGCTCCATGACCCCCTCGGGCTCGCAAAACATTTTGGTCGAGACCGGGTCCTCGATGCCCAGCGCCGCGCCTTCCAGGCTGTAGGGCGCCGTGTACTGGTTGCAGCCAGCCGTGCCCGCGGCGGTTCCGTCCCGGAACTCGAGCGTTACGTCCGTCCCGGCAACGGTGTCCAGCGGCGCCGGCAGCGACTGCTCCAGCCCCGCCTGGTCGTTGGGCTCCACGAAGGAGACGAGCGCCCACGTGGTGCCCTCCACGGGCGGCACCTCGCCGGCCGCCAGCGGCTCAAAGACCAGGCTCTCGCCGCGCTGCGAGAGCAGTTCCAGCGACGAGCCATCCTCCGCCAGGCGGAAGCGGTCCGTCCAGCTCAGGGCGTCGGTAAAGGTCCCCTCCTGCCGCAGCAGGCGGTCCTGGTTTTCCTGCGTGTCCGGCGCGATACAAACGTGGCCCATCATGGCCGTGTAGTAGAAGCTGAGGCCGTCCTCGCCGGCCCGGTAGCCCAGGACGTAATCCCGGCAGCCGGCGTGGCCGCCGGCCCGGTGCTCGTCGTGGAAGGCCAGGGTGAGGGTCGAGCCCTCAACCGGGGACTGCCCGTCGAGGCTCACCAGCCGCCAGGCCGTGCCCGGCAGCGCCCCGGGGTCCATGCTCAGCTCTTCCTGGCGTTGAAAGGTCAGGATCGTCTCGCCGGCCTCGTCCTGCAGCTCGAGGACGTCGCCCTCCAGCCGGTAGGCGGTCGCCTGGCGCAGGGCCTCCATGTAGGCATTTTCCTGGTCCATGACACCTTCGGGCTCGCTGCAGAGGATGAGGGTCTGGGCCAGGGGCGGGAGCACCAGTTCGCCCCCGCTCGCCACGTACTCGCTTTCGACTTGAGCGTCGCGAGCGCTGCCGAACGAGTTGCAGCCCGCAAAGCCGGCTGCGCCATTCTCTGTGAACTCCAGGGCCAGGTGGGTGTCCGCGATGGGCGGCTGGCCGCGCAGCGAGGTCAAGATCCAGGCCGTGCCGGCGAGATCCGTCGACTCCTGCCCGCCGTTCCCATCGGGCCCTGTGGCGCCGGGCGTTGCCGTCCCGGGGAAGGGGGCGCACGCCGTCAGCAGCCCGCCCATGGCGACCAGCAGGGCGGCGCCCAACAGTCCTTTCCAGCCGATGTGTTTCCAGAGGATCATGGTTTGTGCTGCCTTCCTTTCGTCTTGAACAAACGTCCAGGGGCCCGAGATGGGCCCCTGGAGTCCGTAGTCAGGATTCAAGAATACGCCGGCGCCCGCGTGGCAGCGTGGCGCGGCCTTACTGCTCTCTCTGCTGCATGAACACCGGCACGCGCGGCCGGACACCGACCATCAGCCAGGCGGCCGCGGCCAGCGACAGGGCCAGGAGCAGCCAGCGCACGGGCTCCAGGCGATTGAGCAGCGGCGCCCAGTCCACGTACCAGCTCCGGCTGGCCTGCGTCGGACCGGCTTCCAGCATGGCCAGGGCGCGGCCCGCCTGCGCCCGCACCTCCTCCGACGGGTCGTTGGCGCTGACCCTCAGCAGGGCGCGCTCTGCGGCCGCGTCGCCGATGATGCCCAGGGACCAAGCCGCCTTGCTGCGCACAACCTCGTCGCGGTCGCGCAGCGCGTCCACCAGGGCGGGTGTCGCGTCGGGCACGCCGATCCAGCCCAGGGCTTCGGCGGCGTTGCGCCGCACGTACACGTCCCGGTTGTCGAGGAGATCTTCCAGTGGACCGACGGCTGTCCCGCCCGCTGCCTCCAGCCCCGCCATGGCCGCGTGCCAGCGGCTGGTGGGCACCGGCTCTTCCAGCGCCGCTGTCAGGGCATCGATGGCATCCGGGCTGCTGATGCGGCCCAGGGCCTGTCCGGCGATGGTGGCCTCGGTCCCGGAGCCCTGGAAGAGCATGGCGCGCAGCGGCTTGACGGCCGCCTCGACGCCCATCTGGCCCAGGGTTTCGGCCGCCACCAGGCGCACCCGCTCGTTGGGATGCTCCAGGGCAACCAGCAGGCCGCTGCTCGTGGCAGGATCGTTTAGCCGCGCCAGGGCCGCGCCGGCCATGACGCTAACCGCCGGGTCGGGGTCGGCCACGGCCGCCAGCAGCTCGTCGCCGGCCTCGCTTGCCCGGGCAAGGCCCAGCAAGCGAACGGCCTGGGCGCGGGTGGCCGCGTCGTCGCTTTGCAGCGACGCCAGGGCGGCGGCCACGTCGGGCTCGTATGCCTGCAGGCCCTCGTCCGTCACGGCCTGCACGGCCAGCGGCTGCCCGGGAACCGTTACCAGGTCGGCGGCGTGGCGGGCGTCGGGGAATGCCGGCCCGGCCAGCGGCTGCCAGGTGGCGCCGCTATCGACGCTGACGTAAGCTCCCGCCGCGCTGCTGTGCACCTCGGTGCTGCCCACGGCGTGGTCCACGGTGGCGTACAGAACGCCCGGCTCCTGGCGGTCGACGCTCAGGGCGGTGACGTTCACCATCTGGCCAGCGGCCAGCCCCAGCCCCTCGCGGGCGGGCGCCCACACCTGCCCGGCATCCCAGGTCATGAACACGCCCAGGGTGGCGGTGCCGGCATAGACGACGTCAGGATCGGCGGCTGCCAGGGTGGTGATCCAGCCCTCCACGGGGGAGGTCTCGATCCACTCGGCCGGCCCATCCACGCCGATGAGGTCGGCATAGTGCAGGACGGTGGGGGTGGCAGCGAACAGCCGCCCGTTGGCCTCGTCCAGGGCCACGATGGGCGCCTCGGCCAGGGGCGTTCCGGGATAAGTCATGTTCGCCACGCTCCCGTCGGGGCTCACGCGGTAGATACCTTGCCCCTGGGTGCCGGCGTACAGCGTGCCGGCCTCGTCCCAGGTAAGGCTCGAAACAGGGGCGCCTATCTCGGCCTGCTGCCAGCTCTCCCCCTGGTCGGTGGATATCAACAGCGAGCCATCCCCTCCGGCGACGGCCACGGCGTCGCGCCCGTCGTCGGCCCACAGCGCGGCTGGCAGGCCCCCGGGCAGCGCCAATGGCTCCCAGCTCGCTCCGCCGTCCAGGCTGCGATGCAGCACGTCCGGCCCACCGTCTCCCTGGACCTGCCAGGCGGCATACATGGGCGTCATCTGCGGTTCTGCGATGCCTTCGGTGGGCTCGGCGAGGCGCGCGACCCGGCCCCAGGCCCAGGTTACGGTCAGGCCCATCGCCACGATGGCCACGCTCAACAGCCAGCGGAGTGCACTGCGTTTCCGATTCTCCTTCATCCCTACCTCCCAATCCTGCGGCCGGTGCTCCTTTCCCTTTACTCCTGCCAGGGTAGGCGGCCGGGACCGCCGGGTGAATAATTGCTCTCTCATCCCTTTTGACGCACTATGAGGGCAAAAGGTTCCCGTTCTTCCGGCTCTCTTCTGGTTCTCTAACGTTGCTTCCCCCTCGTCTGTGCGCCGTGCCCGCGTCGGGCTTGACCTCCAGGATCAGTCGGGTACGACAGCGGTGAGATTTCCATGCGGACTACAGTGGCCTGTCACACCCGCCTGGTGTGTATTATCATCATAGCACAACTCCCTGCAGCCTGCTCGACACGACTCTGGCGCCAACCTGACGCCGGCCCGTCACTCTGCCGGCGATGGCCCCACGGCTGCCGAATCCGCTCCCAGCATACTACAAAGCCGGCCGGCGGGGAACAGCCATCCGGCCAGTCAGGACCTACCCAGGTGACCAGACTCCGCATCGTGTCCCGGACTTGCCAATTTCGGGGGCCGTGGTATAATGGTTGTATTGAATGCCGGAATCGAATGCCGGAATCGCCGCCGGGCAGTGCAGCCCCCCCAGCCACGGCGGGCCTGGAAATCCCCAGCAGTCATCATTGCTCCTCGTTCACCATACGCTCATCGACCCTGGCCGTTGTCTTGTGCGGGCCGGCACGAGCCATGTCGTGACCCGCGAACCCTGGTTTGGCACAATTCATTTCGACAGGAGGACAAACGATGGCACACGAGTTCATCCAGCACCTGGTAGAGGACCACGAGAAGCAGCGCCGCCTCGGGGAGCAGCTCCGCAATGCAAAGGATCCCAAGCAGCGCGAAAAACTGCGCCAGGAGTTCTACGACGCGGTCATGCCCCACGTGGTGGGCGAGGAGGCGTCACTCTTTCGCTACATGCAGGAAGCGGGGGGCAAGGCGCGCGAGGAGGCCCTCAAGGCCATCCAGGAGCACCACGTCGCCAAGCTCGTGCTCCGCGAGCTCATGGACCTCAGCCTTGAAACCGAGGTCTTTAACCCCAAGGGGTACGTCCTGGACGAGATGAACCGCCACCACATGGACGAGGAGGAAAAGACCCACTTCCCCATGTTGGAGGGCATGGCATCCCGGCAGAAACTGGACGAGCTGTTCCAGGATTACCAGGAGGCCGAAGAGAAGAAAGAAAGCGGATAAGGGCCAGGCAACACCCTGTGCCTGTAACGCTGGCGGCTAGCGATCTCGCCTGACGGTCCACTCGCCTTCGAGGAGGTCGTCGCCGCCTACAACCTGGAAGTTACGCTCGCCCTGCATGCCCGGTGCCGACATGGGCCAGTAGCCCGGCTGGGCACCGGGCGGCAGGGCCTGGGGCGTTCCCCCCTGGACGACGATGACGGGGGGCATGGCCCGGTTGTCCTCTTGCCGCGCCCTGTCCTCTTTGCGCTCCCGCCGCAGAATCACCACCAAGAGCAGTGCCAGGGGCGGCAGCGACGCCAGGAGGCCGCAGGCAATCCCCACGACGATGGCCAGGGCGTCGGCGCTCATGCGCTTGCCGATCATGACCGCCAGGGTGATGGCAAAGGCCAGCCCGACGATCGTCACGATGTGCTTCAATCCCAGGCCGTCCAGGCCCAGGTCCATCCCTCTCTCTTCTCGATCCATGCTCCAACCTCCAGCGCCGCGACACAAACGCGCGACGATGACTCTCTACTTATCTCCCAACGGGTCGTCGGCGACGGTTCGTAGTAACGGCTTTAGCCGTCCAAAAACGACTGAAGTCGTTACTACTAGCGAGAATTGTTCCCTTCTCCGGCTAGCGCGCGATCTTGAGCCGGGCCCGCAGGGCCGCCAGCCGGTCGCCGTTCCCGCCCTTGCTCGCCCTCTCGGCCCCGCCCGTGCCCGTGGCCGCCAGCCGCGGCCGCGACGTCCCGGCACGGAGCCCCTCCACCAGCTCGCGCACCTGGCCCTCGCCGATGTAGGCCGCCTGCATGCGCGTCACCTCGCCCTTGGCCACCACCAGGAAATCCCCCTGCCCCAGCAGCCGCTCCGCACCCGTGCCCCCGATGCCCGTCGCCACCCGGGCGTCGTCGGGGCTCGTCACCGCCCCCACCAGCCGCACCGGAAAGTTGCTCTTGACCAGGCCGCCGATGACCGCCGCCGCCGGCTTTTGCGTGCAGGCCACCAGGTGCAGCCCCGCCTCTCGCCCCCGCTGCGTCAGCCGCACCAGCCGCCCCTCCAGCTCCCGGCCCCCCACCTGCACCAGGTCCGCCAGCTCGTCCAGCACCACCACCAGCCGCGGCTCCGACCGCCCCTCGGCGTCCCGCCGCTCCATCTCGGCCACCAGCCGCCCCAGGACCGCCACCGCCTCGTCCACCCGCGTCACCACCGGCACCAACAGGTGGGGCAGCCCCTCGAAGGCCACCAGCCCCCGCCCCTTGGGGTCCACCAGCACCAGTTGCAGGCTCCGCTGGTTGTTGCTGGCCGCCAGCGAGGCGACCATGGTCCGCGCCAGGGCCGTCTTGCCCGAGCCCGTGGTGCCGGCGATGAGGACGTGGGCCACGTTGGCGCTGGGCAGCCGCACCAACAGCGGCATGCCCTCCTGGTCCAGCCCCAGGACGGCCGTCACCGGCGGCACCACCGCCCCGCTGGCCCGCAGCCTGTCCAGCAGCGGCAGGAGGGCCACCGCCTGGCCCTGGGCGCGGGGCACCTCCACCTCCACCCGCCCCTCCTCGCGGTACACCCGGCAGGAGGGCGCCCCCAGGCTGAGGGCGATCTCTTCCGACAGGCCCGCCACCTGGCGTACCTTGACCCCCAGGGGCGTGGACAGGTGGTAGCGCACCAGGCGGGGCGTGACCATGCCGCCCGTCACCCGGGCCGGCACCTTGTGGCTGGCCAGCACCATCTCGATGCGGTCCGCCTGAAAGTGCAACTCCCGCCGCATGGACCTCCCTCCTTCCCTCCGCCCTAGCCCGCTGCAGCCACGGCTTCCCGGCCGGGGAAGGCCACCACCCGGCCGGTGCCCGCCTCGGCGGCCGCCGGGCAGGCCTCGAAGGCCGGCTGGCGAAGGGAGCACTCGGCGCAGGCCTGGGGACTGTGGATGGGCATCACCCGCGCGGCGCAGGCCGCCCGATCAAAGCGGAGCTCCGCCGGCCCGTCGTCCCACAGCTCGGTGTGGCCGTTGTAGCGGACGACGAGGGGGGAGGGGGATGTGAGGCGCAGGGAGAAGCGCAGGTGCTGGCAGTTGACGGCCCGGAAGGGGCACTGGCGGCAGACGTTGGGCGACACCTCGGCCTGCCCCTCGACGATCTTCTTGCAAACAATACGCCCGTCCCTGGAGACCGTGCGGTGCTCGCAGGGAGCGGCCGGGGCCGGGCTGACAGCCTGACCGACATCGGTGCCCGCTGGCCGGGCAAAGGGCAACGTGCGAACCATCCCTGCCTCCCAAGAGCGAAATAGAACAAGCGTTCTATGGCCCATTATACTCGAACGGGTGTTCGATGTCAAGAGGGCAAGTTGCGACCTCGCCAAGTTTTAACGTAGCTTATGTTTCTCCTTGCGCCAGCCTAACAGTGAAGGCTCGCCGGGGGAGTAGCCGACTCTGCAACAACTCTGCTACCAACAATTATCCGCCGCGAGCGCAGGACCAGGCAGCAGGGCTTGCGAGAATGCCGGCACCTTCAACCCCTCCCCTTTCAGGGGAGGGGAGTTATGAACTTTCAAAATATGATTCGGTAATAGAGCCGTGGCCTATTACCTTGTTGATAATTGAAAGAACATGACTCCCCCTTCCCGTGTCGGGAAGGGGGCCGGGGGGGTTAGGTCCCTTCCCCAAACACCGCCCGCCGCAGCGCCACCCACGGCAGCAGCGCGCAGCGCAGCCGGGCGGGGCGGATCTCGGATTGGAGCTCGGCCAAAAAGTCGTCCTCGCCCATGGCGCGCAGGGCCTCCAGGGGCCGGCCCGTCACCACCTCGGCCAGGATGGAGGCGGCCCCCAGGCACAGGGCGCAGCCGCGGCCGTCAAAGCGCGCTTCGGCCAGGCAGCCGTCGACGATGCGCACCTGGAACGTGACCCGGTCGCCGCACAGGGGATTGTACTCCTCGACGGACAGGACCTCGCCCACCGCCGCCTCGCCATCGGCCAGCAGCCCCTTGTGCCGGGGATGGCGGTAATGGTCCAGCAGCCGCTCGGTGTACATCTCGCTCATCGCGGCCCCTTGTCCCGGAGAAAGCCCCCGCTCTTGCCGTTCTTGACCGCCACCACCTCGGCGATGATGGCCAGCGCAGTCTCCTGGGGGCTGCGGCCGCCGATGTCCAGGCCGATGGGCCCGTAGACCCGCTCCAGGTCCTCGGGCGTGATGCCCCAGCTCGCCATGCGCTCCCCGCGCCCGGCGTGGGTCCCGCGGCTGCCGATGGCTCCCACGTAGGCCGCGGGCGTCTTGAGCACGGCGGCCAGGGTGGGCTCGTCGATCTTTGGGTCGTGGGTCAGGAGCACGACGTAGGTCGACTCGTCCACCGCCAGGTGGGCCAGGGCCTCGTCGGGCCACTCCTGGAGCACCTCGTCGGCCTCGGGGAAGCGCTCGCGGTTGGCGAACTTGGCCCGGGGATCGGCCACGATGACCTCGAAGCCCAGCTCCTTGGCAAAGCGGGTGAGGTGGATGGCCGTGTGTACCCCGCCGATGACGATCATCCGCAGGGGCGGCAGGAACGCCTCGAAAAAGGCCTCGCGGTCGGGCCCGAGGGCCTGCACCACCCCGCGGTCGCTGCGCGTGGCCAGGATTTCCCGCGCCGCCGCGGCCAGGGTCGCATCCGTCGCGGCGGGCAGCGCCTGCTGCCGGCCCACCAGGAACGACTGGCCCGTGCCCTGCCCCACCAGGACCGTGGCCAGGACGACGGGCTCCTTGGCCGCCGCGGAGCGGGCCAGGGCCTCGGCCAGCGCTGGGTCCAGCCGCTGGACAAAGACGTCGATGGTGCCGCCGCAGGCCAGCCCCACGTCCCAGATCATGTCCTCGGTGATGCCAAAGTGCAGCAGGCGGGGTGTCCCGCCCTGCAACACGTCCATCATCTCTTCGTAGACCGTCGTCTCCACGCAGCCGCCGCTGACCGAGCCGGCCATGCGCCCCTCCGAAGAGATGATCATGCGCGCGCCCACGGGCCGCGGCGTCGAGCCCGAGGCGCGCACCACCGTCGCCACGGCCAGCTCCCCGCCGGCGGCGCTCCACGCCCTGATCTCCGGTAACAGGTCGATCATGATACCCCTTTCTTCGATGCGAGCCCTATGCCGTCAGCCTTCCTCGCGGAGGAGGGTGAGGAGGCGCAGCCCCCCGTTGCGCTTGACCTGGCGAAAGCTGGCGCCCTGGCTCACTACCCGCAGCACGCGCTCGGGCTCGTCCACACGAGTGCCGCTCAGGCCCGCCAGGCCGGTTTCGAGGAGCAGGGGGGTCAGGGGCGTGCTGGGCCCCAGCAGCAACACAAAGGCATCGGGCCGGCACAGGCCCATCAGCTCGTCAAAGGTGTGGTTCAAAAGCGAGGTGCCCGTGAGGGCCACCAGGTCGGCCCGGGGCAGCACGTCGGCGGCCTCCGAAGCCGGCAGGTCGCCGGGGGCCGGGTTGCGCTCCAGCACCCAACACTCGGCCGCCGTGGCGCGCACCCGGTCGATGAACGGAAAGTGCCCGACGATGGCCACCCGCCGGCCCGCCCCCCGCTCGACGATGACCTCTTCGGCATTGACCTCGGTGTACGTCTCCTCCCGGGCGGCCAGGCGCAGCAGGGCGTTGAGGGCCGCCATGCCGATGCTGGCCTCCAGGATCCGCTCCGAGCGGAGAAGGCTGGCCAGCTCGCAGGCGCTGCGCTCCAACAGCCGCCCGGCGTCGACCACCGGCGGCCAGGGGCCGGTCTCTTCGGCGTGCAGTGTCGAGGCCAGGCCGCAGCGTGGCGGATCGCCCTCCACGACGACGCCCGTCCAGAAGGCGCCCACGACGATCTGCTGCACAGGCGCATCCTGCCCTATGCTGTTCAATAGCTTGTCGACAATGTCCATCCTGTTCTCCTCGCGTGAGGCCCCGGTTGCATGCCCCTGGCGGCCGGCCCTATTATACCCGGAACGCCGCAGCCCGGCAAGGGCCTCACGTGACGTCGCCGCCCCGCTCGGCGGCGGTGAGAAAGCCACCCAGGCCCAGGGCCGCGACGTCGGCCCGCTCCAACCGGTCGCCCAGCACCAGTCGGGGCAGGATCAGGTCGACGACGTTGCGCTTCATGCCCCTGGCGCAGCCCGGCGCGCACATGACGGGCAGGCCCTGCCCGCCAGGCCGGGGCAGGTAGGCCAGGGCCATCAGGTTCCCCGGCTCCACCGGCGTCCCCACCGCGGTCACCTCGGCGCCGGCCCGGCGCAGGCCGCGGAGCGTCGTGTCCTCCTCGTCCATCACCGACGTCTGCCCGGCGATGACCAGCAGCGCGATCCCGGCCGCCAGGCGCGCCACGGCGGCGGCGATGGCCCCTTCCTCCTGGTCCACGCCCTCCACCAGGTCCAGCTTGGTCCCCAGGCGCTCCAGTCTGGCCCGCACCGGCCCTTCGTAGTCCTTGCGCACCCGGGGGCGCACCATCTCGTCGCCCACCAGCAGCAGCGCGGCCCGCTGCGGCCGGAAGGGCCGCACCTCCAGGATGCCCGGCCGGGCCGACGCCAGGGCCAGGGCCCGGTCCATGTCCGCCCGCGCCAGGGCATAGGGCACGATCTTGAGCGTGGCCAGGTTGTCCGTGTCCTGGTCGGGGCCCACCACCGTTCGCTGCCGCCGGGTGGCCAGGGCGATGCCCGGTATCGTGTTCAGGGCCAGGAGCCGTTCGGCGTCCACCTCCAGCAGCCCATCGACCACCGCCCGCAGGTTGATCCGCCCGCCCGTGGGCCGCGACAGGTGCATCTCGCCGGTTTTCAGCGCCCCGGCCAGTGCCTGGGCGGCCTCGTCCTCGTGGACGTCGCCCTCCTCCAGGACGGCGACCGCCACGCGGGTGCGGCCCATGGCCGCCAGCTCTGCCAGGTGTTCGTTTGTCAGGCGGATCCCCTTTTTCAAGACCCTGGTGCCCGCCTCGTCGGCCACGTTGTGCATCAAAATCGTGCCGGCCGCTTCGCCGATAGCTCGTTCTTCCAGCCTCATGAGATCTCCTATTTCAGCAGTATGATGCGCCGCCCGTCCACCTGGTGGACGCTCACCGGCGTGCCGTAGGTGGCCGACAGAAGCTCGGCCGTCAGCACCTCGGCCGTGGACCCGGCCGCCAGCACCTGCCCGGCCCGCATCAGGACGGCGTGCCCGGCGACGGACGAGGCCAGGTTCGGATCGTGGGTTGTCAGCACCAGGGTGGTGCCCCCGGCCGCCAGGCCGCGCATGATCTCCAGCAGGCGGCCCTGGTTGCCCAGGTCCAGGTGCGCCGCCGGCTCGTCCAGGAGGAGGATGCGCGTCTGCTGGGCCAGGGCGCGGGCCACGGCTGCCAGTTGCCGCTCGCCGCCGCTCAGCGTCGGCAGCGGCCGGTCCTGCAGATCGGCCAATCCCACCCGTCCCAGCGCTTCGGCCGCCTCCTGGTAGTCGGCCTCTCCGGGCATGTCCAGCGGGCCCAGGTAGGGCGCGCGCCCCATGAGGACGTACTCCAGGACGGAAAAGTCAAAGGGGATGTGCTCGTCCTGGGGCACCAGGCCCAGCAGCCGCGCCCGCTCCGTGCGAGAGTACGGCGCCTCTTCCCCCTGCCTTGCCCGGCTCCCGGGCCACAGGGGCCGCCCGGCGATGCGGATCTCGCCCGAGCGCGGCCGCAGGACGCCCAGGAGGAGGCGCAGGAGCGTCGTCTTGCCCGAGCCGTTGGGTCCCAGGATGGCCGTCACCGCACCCTCGGGCACGTCCAGCGACAGGTCGCGGACCACGGGATGGCCCGGGCCGTTGTAGCCGAACCACAGCCCCTGCACCGACAGGATCCCCTGCCCCGTTTCCCCGTTGCCAGGTATGTCCCTCATCTCTCTCATCGCTCTACCCGGATGTTGCGGCTCATCATCATGGCCATGAACAGCAGGGCGCCAAAGAACGAGGCCACGATGCCCAGCGGGATCTCGCCCGCCATGAGGGTGCGCGCCAGGTCATCGCAGGCCAGGGCAAAGATGCCGCCCAACAGCAGCGAGGCCGGCAGGGCGCGCTGGGCGTCGGCGCCTGCCAGCCGCCGGGCCACGTGGGGCACCAGCAGCCCGATCCAGCCGACGATGCCGGCCACCGACACGACGACCGCCGTGGCCCCCACGGCCGCCACGAGCACCAGGGCCCGCTCCCGCCCCGGCGCCGCCCCCAGCGAAAAGCCGGTGTCGTCGTCCAGCGACAGCAGGTTGAGGCGCCAGCGCATCAGATAGACCACGAGCAGGCCGGCGGCCACGGGCGGCGCCAGGTAGATCAGGTCTTCCCAGCTCACGCCCCACAGGCCGCCCAGCGTCCAGAAGACAATGTCGGGCAGTTGGGTCAGGGGGTCGGCCAGGTACTTGAGGACGCCCACCCCCGAGGAAAAGAGGGCCGACACGGCAATGCCCGACAGGATCAAGCGCAAGATCCAGCCGCCAAAGCGCACCCGCCGCGCGATGAGATACGACAGGGCCAGGCCCAGGCAGGCGCTCAGGGCTGCCGTGGCCTCCATGAGCAGGGGCGAGGCCCCCAGGACGACGATGCTCAGGGCCGCCCCAAAGGCCGCGCCCTGCGACACGCCCAGGAACCCGGGCTCGACCAGGGGGTTGCGAAAGATCATCTGCAGCACCGAGCCGCAGGCGGCCAGCGTCATGCCCAGCAGGCAGGCCGACAGCACCCGCGGCAGGCGCAGGTTCAGGATCAACTGCCGGGCCAGGCCGTCGTTCGCCAGGGTGGCGGGCGACATGATGCCCGGCTCGGGGTAGCGGCCCACCAGGATCGAGAGGACGAGGAGCAGGATGAGGACCAGGCCGAGGACCAGGAAGGGGCGGCGGCGCACGGCCGCGGCCGGCCTGCGCGCACCGGCGGCGCTACCCCGCGCGGCGGCCGCAACCCGGCCGCCCTCGGGGACAGGCTCCGGCCCTCCCTCTCGCTCCCGAGCCAACGTCACTGGACGTTGCCCCGCAGCCGCGGCACGATCTCGTCCGCCACCGTCGCCTCGTCCAGCCCGTACATCTCGCCATAGAAGGCCAAGATCTCCTGGTTCATGTCCAGGTCCGGGAACCGGTCGGGATGGATCCTGCCTGCCAGCCAGGTGACGCCCAGGATCCAGCGAGGGTCGGGCTGGTCCCAGGAAAAGAACTCGCCGGGAAAGCCGTGGATCTGGCCGGCCTGCACCGCTGCCAGCTCCTGCCACTGGGCGTTGGCCCGCAGATCCTCGACCACGGCCGCGGGGTCGTCGCCGTAGGATACGACGTAAATCTGATCGGGATTCCAGGCGGCGATCTGCTCCAGGTTCACCACGGTCCAGCCGCCACCCAGGGCTGCCTCGCGCCACACGGGCTCGCCGCCGGCCAGCTCGACCTCCAGGGTTTGCAGCCAGGCGACCGACGGCACCTCCAGCGAGACCTCGCCGCCCTGGGCGCTGTACTGCACCAGGAGCACCCGCGGCCTGTCGGCCGGGTCCAGGCCCTCCAGCCCCGCCTCGATGGTGTCCAGGCGCTGCTGGTAAAAGACCTCGATCTCCCGGGCCCGCTCCTCGTTGCCCAGGAGCTGCCCCAGGGTCGCCAGGTCGCGGAAGTACTGCTCGGGCGTCTCCAGGTCGACGTACACCACCGGGATGCTGACCTGCTCCAGGGCGGCGCCCAGGGTGTCGGCCATAAAGCTGCGCAGCACCACCAGGTCGGGCCGCAGGGGAGCGATCTGCTCTGGCCCCGAATCGGGCGCGATCTCGGTCTTGGTCCCATAGTCGGGATCGACCAGCGACAAGAAGTCGCCCGGCTTTTGCTGGCCTACCGACAGGGCCACCAGGCGCTCCCGCGTCTCGGGAAAGAGAAACAGGGTTTCGACGATGGTCAGCCCGCTGCGGCCCGCCGAGACGATGCGCTGCGGCAGCGCCTCCAGCTCCACGGTGCGCCCCAGGGCATCGACGATGGCGACGCCGCCCGTGGCCGGCACGGCGTCTCCCTCAGGGGCCGGCGTGGGCAGCGGCGAATCGCCTGCCGGACCCGCCTCCTCGGCCGTCGGCTCCTCCTGGGCGGTCGGCGCGACCGTGGGCGGCTCGGCGGTGGCAGCAGGCTCGGGCTGGGCGCCACAGCCGGCCAGCAGGACGGCGGCCAGCCACAAAACGACGACGAACGTGTGTACGCGACGATTGCTCATCTGTTTTCCCTCACTATCTGTGATGTTGCCGCTGGGACCATTACGATTCCTGCGCGTGGGCCTGGCCGGCGAGGCCGGCCGGTTCCTGGCGGACCGGTTCCGCCAGCGTCTCCAGGCAGTGATCCAGCCACTGCACCACGGCCTGCAACTGGCCCTGCCGGAACTCCAGGACCAGCGCTCGAAAGTCGTCCTCCTCGTCCTCGGCCAGGCGGGCAAAACGCCCCATCTGCGCCTGGCAGACTTCCTTTTGCGCCTCGACGAGCTCTTCCAGCCCGGGCAGCGCCAGGTGGCGGTAAAAATAGAGGCGCGCCAGGAACTCGACGCGGAGGTGGCGCACGTAGGGCGTCGGCTGCCGCAGCCAGGCGTGGAACGCTGCCTGGCCCTCGGCCGTCAGGTGGTATACCTTGCGGGGCGGGCGGCCCTCCTGCGGCTCGGTGTGGGCCGCCACCAGGCCCGCCTCTTCCAACTGGCGCAGGTGGGCGTAGAG